>Ga0302320_10021936_pt1 | contig 12645 bp, 9 predicted proteins | sample Bog_T0_3_FD_202130 | JGI IMG/M metagenome (GOLD analysis project Ga0302320, IMG submission 202130) | Peat permafrost microbial communities from Stordalen Mire near Abisko, Sweden - Bog_T0_3 | ecosystem: Environmental > Terrestrial > Soil > Wetlands > Peat | place: Sweden: Abisko, Stordalen Mire...
TCCTATAATACCTATGATAACCAATAAAATCCCAAGGACATAGTTCCAATTCTGGAAGAAATCACCGAAATCTGAACTAACTTTATTATTTCTAAAGACAAAATATAAAGAACAGGAAGTCAATGCACCCAAAAAAGCCTGAATCTCGAATTGTATGAAATAAAGGACATTTCTATTGATAGAATATTCTGCAAAAACCATTTCATATCTCGGGTCGCTGAATTCCCGACAGATCCTTTTAGAGAGATGATAGGCCAATCGAAAGGACCAGATAAAAAGGAAAACAAAGAAAATGCCACCCTCAATATAATTATAACTCTCATTGAAACAATAATAGAAGATCCCCACAATAAAATGGTTCACCGCCCAACCGAAATCAATATAAGTGATGTTTTTGGAACAACGGAACAGAAGATAAAAGAAGGCATTGGAACCTAAGAGGATAGGGAAAATGAAACCTAGGGTATTTTTAATGAAATCTAAGAACAATGAACCAAATTCAGAAGACATTGGATATTTTTTATGAAAATTAAATAATGTTAATTTGGCAGGTTAATGTTGTTTTTTGAAAAATAGACTGGGGAAATATTCTTTAATTTTTTTTTGTTTTTTGAGGTAATTTTGTTTAAAAGGAAATTTGCTAATTTTTTATTTTTTAGAAAATTTATGAAAAAATGCAAATTACAAAAAAAAAAATATTATCAAGAGACAAAAACATTATTTCAAAAAAAAAAAATCTCTTTATTTTTTCAAAAAAAAAGCCGACTGACGAATTTAAATTTTAAGATTTTTCAAATTTTCAAATTTTTAGTTCGCAACATGCTTTTTTCATTTATTTTCAAAAATCAGATCCAAAACCTCCTGTTTTTTTGACGGACCAACATTGATCCTTCCTTCAAGCACTTCATTTTTCAACGTGGTTTTTTGTTGTTGTTCAAATTCGTTTTTCCTCTTGATAATAAAATCATAGAATTTGATAGCTTCCTGATTATCTCTATCCATTTCCAAAGCCTTATCTAATTCTCTCAACGCCTCATTAAACATATGCTTTATTTATTCAAAATCAATAAGTTAGAATGCAACCATTATACCCCGAACCCCCATTAGGCCATGAAGAGAAAATACATGAGTCAGAACGCCTTTTTTTTCTAATAAAAATTCAAAAATTTGAAAATAAAGACCAGATTCGCCAACGCACAGCCCTTTGCCACATAAGCATCCATCATTGAACGATCAGCGGTCAAGGCTCGATCATAACAAGCTTGGATTTTGGTTCCCAGCAAAGAAGAAATAAAGAAATATTAATTAATGAAATTTAAAAAAAAATGGAAAAATATTAGAAAACACCCCCTTTTAATTATTTTAACTAAAACCTATCGCTTCATTATATTTGCATTCTCTGGAATAAGAAATGCCTTCGTTTAGACTTTGCATCGACCACATATGGTTTTGTGTTTTTCTAATACTTTGGATAAAAAATGATCAGATAAAATCAGAAATCTTTTTATTAGAACTTCTCATAATTGAACTTCAACTTCTGATATATCAACTTATTGCTCTTAAAATGCAAGGTGCTGAGCTCATTCACCTTCAATTTCTGCAACATTGGCTCATAATTCCCAGTGTTGCTGAACCCCACATCGGATTTTATTTGGAAGTCCACGTCAAAAATCTCATTCTTTATGTTTTGCCCTGGCTTTGCTTGATTCGAAGAACTCAATGAGAAATTGGTGAACCCTTGAATTAACTTAGAATAAAAATCAATAAAATTCAATAAAAAGAACCTAATCTCCCATAAAACTGTTTTTCTCTTTTTTTGAGAACAGCGTGTTTTTCAAACAATTCATGGATTTTGAAGAAATCACAATCTATTATTAATTCATTGCGCAGACTCAACCTCAAACCTGGCTTCTTATCCACAATGATGGCTGTGAGGATGTCTTTTTCCTTCACGTTATCGAAGTTCACGAAATATGAAAAAACGCTGAAATCCTCTTTCTTTTTAAACAAAAAAATGTTTAATTTCTCTCATATTTTCCCTTATTTTTTACTATATCATGATGATCTATGACCCCAAAGATCTGATATTGATGTATTTTTTCGAGGTATTTCGAGGCAGATTTCTCGTTTTTCAAGGCTTTAGTGATTTGGCTAATTTTTTCTTCAGAGATATCATGTGTATGGGTTGCGAGACATAAGAATTTCCTTAGAAAAACCTCCAATTTCTTTTCTTTTGGGTCTTTCCTCACAACCACTACTTCAAACATCATATTCATGAGGAGATATTGGGAAATCTCGGAATCTGAAGTCTTTTGATTGTTGCTGAGAAAAACAGAGAAACAAGGATCTTTCTTCTAATAAATAATTAAGAGATTAGATGTTTTTTAAATATCTTGATGAGAAAAATTAGAGAAAACTGTTGAAGAGTCCAAACGGTATTTCTCAGCTCCCAAAAGCAAGGTTTCTAAGGTGCCTTCATTAGAAAATTCGTTTAAGAGCTCATAAAAGGATCTTTCATGTTCTAGAGAAAAAAGCTTGAATAAATAAATGCTTAAGATATGAAATTATGAATAAACCGAAAGAAGAGCGGTTTTCTTTAGAGAAAACAATGTTTTCTTTAATATTTTCAGAGAAAACTTGGTTTGAATTAGGAAGGCCTTCCATTTGAAATCTTGTTTTTATGTGTTTTTTTTTTCTAAATTTTGAAATAATTAATAATTTTTGTTTTGTTTATATGGATTCGGAATCGGATTTTAATGTTTTGAGGAAACGATTAGTGAAAAAATATCTACAGGAAGCCTTGGCTTTATGTATTTCATGCCTGGACCTCAAAATCGATGACCCTTGTTCCATGAATTGCAGCCAACAATATATTTCCTTTCTTTATGGAAAGAAACTCTTAGAACAGAAATTCTCACAATGCAAAAACACATGTTTTTCAATAAAAACCAATGAAAAAAATAAGGATTGTTTTGAAATTTGCTTGGAAAAAGCGAAGAAAGACATCATTTCTCTTGATAATCTATTAAAATTATGAAGAAATTGCTTTTAAATTTATCAATTTTTAGATGTTTTGTTAAAAAAATGACATTTTGCAAGAAAAATTGATTATTTGCTGAAAAAAACATCAATTGTATTAATAAGAACTCGTATTTAAGTTAAACTCATCAAAATTCCATATTATATTTGAACTTTGGAATTCCTTTTCCTGTTTTTCTTCATTTTCTAGATGAATAACCTCCCTAATCAATGGTTTTTGTTCCTTTTCTTTCATTGATCTTGTGATTTTGTCTTTTTTCTCTGTTGTTTTTTTGACTTTTTTACGAGTTTCAGGCCTAAATTCTTCACATAAATTCTCATCCCAAACATCAAGCTCCTCTTTTTTCCTCATTTTCCTTGAAGCCATAGTTTCTTTAGCATTTTTTTTTGAGTTTTTAGCTTTTTTGCTTTTTGTTTGTTTTTTTTGGATTTTTTCATTTTTTTGGAATTTTTCATTTTTTTGCATTTTGAGGATTTTTTCTTGTTGTTTTTTGGCTTTTTTTTCCATTTTTTCGACTTTTTCTTTTTCTTTTTTCTCATTTTTTTCCTGCGAATTTTCGGCATTTATTTTTTTTTTCCTTCCCCTGGTTTCTTTTTTGATGTTTTTCGTTTTTTCATCAACTCCGTCCTTTTTTTTCTTTTCATAACTTTTAATTTTCTTCTGATAACCTTTATTTTTCTTCTGATAACCTTTATTTTTCTGTCCTAAATCCATTAATCTCACAGTCTCGCTCTTTGAATTCACTTCCTTTTCATTTTCCTCTTCAAGATTAGGCTTCTCTTCAATGAAACAACTAGGATAATTGCTTTTTTTTCTAATCCATTGCAAAGCCAAATTCCTTTCAACTTTCTCTTTAATGGCTTCTTCAGTTAAAACCACTGTTTTGGCTGGAGAAATAGTCTTTTTAGGCATTTCTTGGTCATTTCGTTTCTGTTTCAACAATTCTGAATATTTCATGCGGAATTTCCTATTATATATCTGGGCTTCTTCTTTATCTAATGCCTGTTCTAATGGCTTATAGGTGTTTTTTTGGCTTCGATCTCTTAATTTATAAAGAGTATTGGAAGAACCACAATTTTCTATTGGAGTTTTGCTCTTATAATCACTTTCGAATACTAAATCCTTCTTTTCAATGAAAAAATGACCCTCGGAATTGAAGAATTCCTCTCTTTCCTGGAAAAGCTTTTGAATTTGTTGATTGATCCTTGCGATTTTGTCATTTTTGTCTGTTTTTTTCCTTTTTTTCGGCTTTTTCTTCTTTTTCTCAGGGTTTTCATCTTGCGTTTCCCAGAAATCACGTTCCATATCGCAAATTAAGAGCAATTCCTTCTGTTCACGTTCATATTCCTCTAGGAAACATACCTCCTGATTCTCGATTTCATCATAAATCGTTGCCATAAGTGGCTCGAAATCTTCCTTTTCCATCTCATAATAAAAATCCTCAAATACCTCATAAAAATCCTCCAAATTCAGCTCCAAAACGCATAAAACATCATATAATTTCTTGATCAGACGACATCTTTCGCGAAAATTCAAAGATTTGAAACAACTCTGGATTCTCGGCTTTAAATACATATTGATTTCTGAAGTTCTCATGGGTTTTTTCCTCAGAACACGATTTGGAGATAAGAGAACTGGAAGATCAAAAAAAGGGTTGGGCTCAGGTTCTGGATTTGAAAGGAAATGAGCCCAAATTTCATCTTCTTGATCAAATGGTAATAAAGAATCTGACATTTGTTTGAATTGAAGGATGGAATGGAAGAATTTATTAAGAAATTGGAATAGGTTTAAAAATTTGGGAATTGAATTCCTAAAAATTGGCCGATTTTTTCGCAGATTTTTTTTATTTAGTGCTTTTCGAAATTTGAGTTGAAATTTGAAGTTTTTTTGTTATTTTGGGCTATTTTTCTATAATTTTAAAAGAAAAGACTTTCTTAAAAAAGAAGACAAATGTCCTCTCTATTTTTTCTTATTTTCTAACAAAAACACTATAAAATTAATGAAATCCTTAATATTTCTTAATATGGACAATAAAATGCATATTTATTCCTTTTTTGCCCTGAGACTTTGAATAAAAAAGTCTCGGATTTCTGTTTCTCGTGTTAATTTCTTCTCAAAGTCCTTTCTATGGATCAATTCATCCCCCTGAGCACTTTCCAATTCTAATTTTTCGATTATCCGCTTTTTTAGGTCCCGTTTCATTTTCTCTAATTTTACAATAGAAGTCAAGATCTCATTGATGATTTCCTTGATTATTTCTTTATGTTCTCTATTTTTTTCCCTGAAAAACACTTCCAATAGATATTTTATCTCTTCTTCATGAGAAAGTCCTTGTTTTGATATTAACGTTCTATGGAAACTCAAGAAATTCGTGAAGTCTAAGCCGAATTTATCATTATTCACTTCAATTCCAAAGGGTTTTAACATGATTTCTATAAGAAAAGAGGGTTTTCCTCTTAATAATTTCCTATAGAAGTCCATGAAAATCCGACTGTTGATTTCTTTGGTGTTTTTCTTAGTAGTATCAATAGTTTTTTTTTTGGGACTTCTCATTATTAAGCCTTCTAATGATTTTATTTTAGTCTGGGAAAGGTTTTTCAAAGTCTCTAATTCAGAGAATAAAGCTTTATAATCAATAACCGTTTTCTTCCCTTGATCATATTTTATAGCAGGAAGCCTATTTTCTCCTTTAACTTCTAATCCTTTTCTATAATTTGTCGAATTGGAATAAAGAGATCCCTTTGTGAGACTATTATAATGTTCTTTTTCAATGGTGGAATTCAAAGAATTTGAAAAATTGTCTTTTTTGAGACTTCTAGTCTTTGAAAAATGATTAACCCCTCTTAAACTTGAGTTCCTCTGGGGAAATTCCTTGCTTTCTGGTATTTCAGGTAAAATATTAGGATGTTTCATGAAAGGAGACACCCATCTTTTCATAGGAGAACATAAACTTTTTTCTAAAAAAGTGAGTTCCTTTAAATTTTTCTTGATGAGTCTTTGTTTTTCCTCAGGCAAAAGAAACATGTTTTGTTGGGTCTTCATGGCTTTATCATATAAAGAACGATGAACCCCATCAGTGCTTTGATAGGTGGATTCTTCGTTTCCCAGAGTCTTGGCTTCTTTCATAGAGATTTCGAATCTCTTTTGATTTTTCAAGATCATCATACGCTTCTTCTCAATGGTCTTATTAGTCTCATTGTTGAGTTTGGAGGCCTCAAAATTCGCCTTTGCATATTTATAGTTCTTATATTTATGAGGAAAACAATAATATTCAGGTTCCAATTTTATGGTTTTTTTATTATCGCTTTCCTTTATATGTAAAGATGAGAGTTTCTTAAATTTTAGCTGATTATCGAGTTTTTCCTGTAATGATGTAGATGATAAAAAGGGTTTTGAAGGCTTCGAAGAAGCATAATGTGAAGAATAATCACTTTCTGGCAAGATAGACTCAGGTTTTTCTTTATTATATTCATTTTCCTCATCATAATCATCTTCATCATCGTAATAATAGTCCTTATGATCATCAGAACCATTCTCTGATTCGGGAGGAGGTGTTTTATTATCATTTTCTTGGTTTTTCTCACAAATAAATTGTTGGAAAAAGGCTTCGATTGTCTGGGGCTCGGAGGCTTTTAGAGAATTGTTTGCGAAGATTATATCAGAAGTTAGGGACTTGTAGTAAGGGTTGAGAGGAAGATCCTTAGCAAAAAGAGTGGAAGAATCACGAAGAATCTCCATTTGAGTAATAGGGATCTGATGCATCAATAAAATAAGAATTAAATTAAAAAGTTTAAGTTTCACGAAATTATTTTTTTTTTTTAAAGAATGTCTTGATTAATATTAAAAAGGAAAATAAATTAAATTTCGGATAGTAAATGTTTTTTTTTTAAAAAAAACTTGAAATTTTTCTATTTGAAAATCTGAAATTTATTTTTTTTCTTTTAAAATCGAATTTTTTTTTTAATTTTATAATTTGAAATTTTTTTTTTTAGAATGAACTCATAAAAAGAAGCCCAACTAAAATAAAAAGGTGGCAAGTCAAAGTAAATTAATAAGCATCTTGAAACAACGGACCTTTAATGTAGTTTTCTTATTGTCCGCTACTAAGATGCTGAGAGCAATTATTTAGTGTCTTTGCTTAAATTCGAAAAAACTCCTCCCATATGGATTTTTTCTCAGAGACTTTTCATATTTTATCTTCTTTTTTTTACAATAAAATTTGCAATTTTTAAATAATTTAAACACTCTTGCGAAAAAACCACCCTTTCCAAATCTCTTCCATTTCATATTGCTTGAAATACTCTTGTGTTCCACAAAAACTCTTCGTTTTTTTCCTCAGATCAACTCTTTTTCTCATAATTGTGGCTTTTTTTTGTTTTCCTTCTATTTCCCCCTTCAAACTCGCGATTTTTATCTGATTTCCAAGCTTATTTCCTTTAATCTCGAAATTCATTTCGAATTTCTTATAGAATTCAAGCTTTTTCTTTTCATTTCTCATGATTTTTCCTTTGACTAAATTGCCTTTTTTCTGTGATTTTAAATTATCCCGAAATAAGCTGGAAACTCCCACTTTTTCTTTAACTAATGAAGTACTTTCATCTATTAGAGCATGAGATAAAGTTTCCAATGTTTTAAAACCTCTGACATCAATAGGATAGTAGATTTCATCAGAAAAATCGTTTTTTTCATGAAATTTACTCAATAAATTCAGCTTTTTCTTGATATTATAGAAAAAACCCTTCTTAGAGGATCTTTTTTCTTCAGTTATAGGGGATAAAACCCTGCTTTTATCCATAATTCCCAATGAAATATCGGTTTTAAAGGTTTTTTCTGAGGTTATCCTTCGATTTAAAGGCTCGAAATGAGGCTTTGGCTTTTTCCTGAGGGTTTTGGCATCAACAAATGGTTTTTTCTCTTTAAAAAAGCTCTTTAAAACTTTGATGGTTTCTAGATTTGTTGTTTTCTTGTTTTCAAGGTCTTTCCTTTGATTCATAGTGATTTTCTTTAAAACTCTAACATTTTTCTCTAAAAGATCTATATTATCTTCAAGTTTTTCCTTATATTTCCCTGGGATTGTCTCTTTCTCTTGATTTTCCTTTATTTCTTTTAAAATATCTTCCCCATCCCTGTCTTTCCTCTTAATTTCCCTCTTTTCCAGTCTTTCTCTAATATCCACCCAAGGCAATTCATTATTTTTCTTGATTATTTTCCTCGCGAAAACAATTTTTTCTTTTTCGTTGCCTTTCCCTTCATTGCTTCTCGAAATCCTTTCAAATTTTATTGAAATTCCTTTCAAATTACCATTTATCAAACTTCCTAAGGATATTGGTTCACTTGACTTAGCGTTCTTTTCACTATAATTGTAAAAATCTGAAAATTGCTCTTTCGAAGCGAATTTAAATGCTATTGGCACTTTTTTTGGCTGGTTTTCAGCTCCTTTTTCATCAGTTTTCAAGTCCTTTATTGATTCATTTGAAAAAGGAGATAGAGAGGAGGATTTTCTGAGAGGGTTTTTGAGGTTATTTTGTTTTCTTTTGAGAAAAGTGTGTTTTTTAGGTAAATTTGGCAATTTTATAATAGTGGTTTCCTTTTTTTCCTTAGGTCTACGAAACTTTAAACTAGAGCCAAAATCTTCTAAAGACTCTGAATTCACCTTTTTTAAAATCATAGGAAGGTTGAAAGATTTTTTCTCTTTTTTATAAAGTAATTCACGATATGAATCCACTGCTTCAAGAATATCCTTCATAGAAGTGATATTCACATTTTTTGTTTTTTCGATTTCTTGGATGGAAGTTCGCTTAAACTGGATTTTGAGTGACTTTTTCTTGATTCTCTCACTGACTTCACTATCGATTGAAACGCTATTTCTCCTCACGAGTTTCTTCAGAATCTTCAAAGATTTCTTTTTCTTTTGGTCCCGGATAATTTCGATTTTTTTCTTGACTTCTTCTTTGAGAAATTTCTCTTTTTTTACCTTTTCTTTCTTAAATTCGAGGTTTTTCTTATCCTGGGTAATTTTCTTATCAATTTCCTTATTTTTCTTCATTTTTTCCTTTAATTTCCTCTCTTGGATTTTAGCTTTAATTTTTGCCTTTTTAACTCTTTCCCTTTCTTTTTTGGCTTCGAGTTCTAATAACTCCAAGTTAGAAACCGCCTCTTTTAATTCGCTTAAGGTATAATCATTGAAATCTTTTTTCAATCTATTTACTGATGTGGGGTTCCTTCTCATTAGATCTGCGAATCGTCTTCTGGTCTTTTTCTCTTCCATGGTCATTCTAACAATTTGTTTCATGAAATGGTTTTTCCCTAGTCTTTTCTCTCCTTCCCAATTGATATAAGTAGGTTTTTTCGGCTTTTTATTAATAGGAGTTGGAGTTTTAATAGGTTCTTTTGGTATTTTAATCGATTTCTCAGGAATTTCTTTACGAGTTATCAAGGGATCTTTTATGATTTCAAGGCTTTTAGCTGAAGTTATTAAAAGTTGAGGAGGATTGATTAAAGAAGGATCCTCTTGTTTTTCTATAGAAGTTTCAAAGGTTTCAATAAGAGGAGGATCTTTATTGAGAATTTCTAGATTCGCGCTTTGGGCTCTGGAAATTTGAGATTCTGAGGAATCTTCTTTTTCAACAACATCTTCAGAAATGTCTAATTTATCTAAATCCTCATCATTGATGAATTCCCTTAATATGATTTCACGATATTTATGGAAAATGAATCGATTCATCTTCCGAATCAAGCCTAGATTAATCGAATGATAATCATTAAACATCTCATTTAAGCCCACATCGAAATATTTATAATCCAAGGTCATTAATAATTTCCTATGATATTCTATTGAAGCTTCGTCTTTTCGCTCAGAATCCTCAAAAATCTCTTTCAGAGTATTTAGGAAATCCCCTTCTTCCTTCTCATCTTCTATGGGATTCTCACGCTTAATTTCGTTTTTCCCTTCTAATATATTAATCAAATAAGGCAAAATTAATCGAATATCCTCCTCCACAGTCTCCACTAGCTGTTTCCTTAAACTTTCTGCTAAATGCATGTATTTTCGCTCAATTATCACCAAAATCACATTATTCATCAGATCCGATTGGCGTTCTATCTGACTCATACTCATCATATTATCAGGATTTTCCTGATCATTATCCTCGAAATCATCCAAATCATCTAATCTCTCCAAGAAATTAGAAGCTGGCGGTTTTTCTATAGAACTTGGCATGGTATTGTCAATGAATTTAATAGCTAAACCATCAGAATCTTCTTTTATTGGATAATGAGAAAATTCAGAGTTATTATTACCGAGGTTGAAGGGATTATGGAATAAAATACTATGTATCTCGTCGTTTGAGATATTTTTGGTGTTTTTCAGATATTTTTTCAAATAAGAAGCTGAATATTTGAATTCAGACTTCGCATTAATCCCTTTTTCAATATATTCTCTAATGAAACCATTGGCTTCTTTTCGGGAAATCAGGATAATATCATGGATTTTCTTCAATTTGAAAAATCTGATGATATCTTCATAATTCTCATTTTCTTTCTCCTGATGTTCTATTATATATTTGCCATATTCTAGCCCTATTTCTTTTCGAAAACTCTCTATTATTGGCTTCAATTCTGATAAATATGGGTAAATATTCATAGCCTTTTTCTGTGAATGGTTTATCCAATAGATTTGTCTATTACTTAGTCTTTTATGTGTCCAATCATTTTGAGTTTTGACTTTCACCATAAGGAATTCATGAATTATATTGAAAAGATGAAGATCTTTCTTGGGATCTAAGCCGATTTGTCTCGCGATTTCTAATATATAATCATCAGAATAGTTGATTTTCTCAGAGGAATTATCAGGATTTTCCTCAAAAGACTCATCCTGTTTATTCAAGAGAAGCTCCTTCACGTTTAGTGTGAAAACCTGGTTAATTTTATCTTTAAAAACCATTTGTTCAGCCATTTTACTTAAGAAATTCCTCTCTTTTTCTGCTAAAAGTTTAGCTTTTCCAATCAGAAGCTTGATATATCTGAATCCTGGATGAATTATAGTGAAAATTCCTTGGCTTCTCCAGACAAAAACACGTTCTTTCTCTATATAATCTTTAGTTTCATTGATTTCTGTCTCTTTTTTCCTGATGTTTTCTATAGAAACTATTGGCAAATAACTCACAAGCCAATCCTCAGGCAACTCTAAACCAGAATATAATCTAGCGATGAAATATAAATAATCTTCCTCATGTTTTATATTGAAAATCTCCATGTTTTCTATCAAATCCTCCAAATCCACCCTTAAATAGCCAGGCCAATTCAATACGTTTTTAGCCAAATCGAGGATATCATCTCCATACTTTTCCAAATAAAAAAGCCTATATTTTTCAAGCAAATCCTCACTTTCATCGAGTTTACATAGTCTAAAATCCTGTTTTTCTTCAATTTTTTTAGTTAAGGCTTGTTTTAATGCGAGAAATCGCTGTTTTCCAGGACCTTCATCGTATAAAGGAAACAATAGCCCATTTTCTGGACCGTTAAGTCTTGAAACCTTCGATTTTTTAGTTAAAGTTGTGATTTTGGCTGCAATTTTTGACAAATTGTTATTATTATCATTAAGAGTAGATTTCTTTATTAAATATTCCTTCAGAACACCTTTAAAGGAGTTTATTAAGGGATGGATTTTGGATATCAGGGTTTGGTTTTGATCTGAATCGAAATAATAATAGAAAATGGTGTTTGTTTCAGTATCAAAAAGCTTGGACCAATTTGAAGGAAGTGGAATTTGAAGCAACATGCTTAGAAACCATTGAAAGGATTTGAATTCAGTTTCAGTGTCTAGTCCTAATTGCTCGGAAAGGAGATGAAGTTCAATAGAAGTGGAATCCATAGAGAAAGAGAGTTTTATAAAAAAAACGTTTGGTTATTTGTTCTATAGTTTTTTTAATTAGAAATTTTGAGTCCAAAACAGATAAAAAAAGAAATAGTTTCATTGAAATATTTTTTTTAAAAAAATTATATATAAAATTCAATCATTTTCTGGACATTCCTAATAATTTTAGTTAAACATTTTGAAAAAGTTAGGTATATAAATTTTTTTAAATTGATTTGATAAAAATTTTTTTTAATTAATATATTTCTTGATTTCCTTCAAGAAATTATATTATAATTTTTGATTTTTTCATAAAAATTATAAAAAAAATATAATTTATGAAATCTAAAGTTTTTTTTTTAATAAAAAAACATTAATTTTTTTCTATCTTAATCTTCACCATAATTATTTCTAAGAATGCATCCAAAAAATTCCCTTATATAATTCTATTCAACTACAATGCTTTCCTGTAATTCATTATCCAGAAAAGACAATGCTTCTGATCGGCACAATATAATGAATTTCAATCTTTCCCTTATGAATTTATTGATATAAACATAGAACACAGCATTGAACACTCCATGCATCGGAACAAACATGTACATCACATACACCAATGGCGTCCAATCCACACCAGCATATTCCAGAATTCTCCTAATCAATGGTAACAAATACGAACTGAACAGAATTATAGGGAAAACAAATAATTTCAATAGATAATTCGAATGATAATTTGGCGATGCGCGGAATT
>Ga0302320_10021940_pt1 | contig 12644 bp, 9 predicted proteins | sample Bog_T0_3_FD_202130 | JGI IMG/M metagenome (GOLD analysis project Ga0302320, IMG submission 202130) | Peat permafrost microbial communities from Stordalen Mire near Abisko, Sweden - Bog_T0_3 | ecosystem: Environmental > Terrestrial > Soil > Wetlands > Peat | place: Sweden: Abisko, Stordalen Mire...
CCGCGTTGGTCGCCGGACGGTTCCAAGATTGCGTTTTATGACGTGCAGTCCAATGAACCTTGGAAAATCTACCTGCTCTCTTCGTCGGGGGGCAGTCCGGAGTTATTGGAGCAGCCCGGCGCCGGCGTAAACGAAACAGACCCAACCTGGACCTCCGACGGGAAATCCATTGTTTTCGGCAAATCCGGCGGATCTGGCAAAGAAGGCATTGCGATTTATCGATTCGATTTTGAAACCAAGAAAACTTCCCATATTCCCGATTCCGACGGGCTTTTCTCACCGAGGGTGTCGCCGGGCGGTCGCTATATCTCTGCTCTTTCAGACGGTCAGAAGAAGCTGTTGCTATTCGATACAAATACGAATCGTTGGTCGAATCTGATGGAGGGGGAACAGATTAGCTGCAACGAGTGGTCGCATGACGGGAAACATGTCTACTCGCGGGAAAACCGGGGCGGCGCTGCGGAGGTGGTTCGGGTGAGAATAAAGGATCGCGTAGTGGAGCACGTTGTAAGCCTCAAAGACTTTCCCCAACTCGCCGACATTTTCACGGTCTGTTCGGGACTGGCTCCGGATGATGCGCCCCTGTTAATGCGTGATCGCAGCGTACAGGAGTTGTACGCACTCGACCTCAATTTCCAGTAGATCGCGTCGTCTATCTGAAAAAGCCGCACAGGAGCTCGAAACCGCCGGGCTCAGATAAGGCAACTTGCAGGTTTGGCGGGATCAACGCCGCGGCGTGAAATGACTTATGGATTCGAGGCGTCGTGAGCGTTAAAAACTCACGCAGATCGGTTGTCGATCGTTTGTCGGCAAAACCGAGTTGTCCTTCGGTCAAATGATTTACGCCTTAAATCATGCGCAGGATGCTGCCGAAGTCGTGCTGTTCGTTGCTGATCAGGCCTACGGGCGTATAAGCGGAGATCACCAGCTGGGATTGCTGGACAGTTGGAAGAAGGCTGCTCAGCGACGCTGGCGTGGGGGGCGCTGATTACGGGGCGAGAACTGATTGCAGCCGGATATTTGCCGGGGGAGCGGTTCAAGGAGATGCTGCGGGCGGTGGAGGATGCGCAACTGGAAGGCACGATTGCGTCGGAGAAAGAAGCGATGCGGGTGGTAAGGGAACGATTTCCGGTGGTTTGAAAGTTAGCGCAATGTTCAGCGTAGAGCGAAGGCGTGATTTTAGCTTGGGAAGATCGAAGGGCCGATCAGAACAGATTACCGGCGACTTGTTCGGCGGCGCGTTCCAGAAGAGACGCGCTGTAGGGATCGGCAGGACGGGTATCGGGTGATGGCTCGCGGGTGGCATCGGGAACATTGATCATGGTCACGACGAAGTAGACATCGCGGACACGGCCGGCGATTGTGTTCATGATTTGATTCTGGGGATTGGTGCGGCGACATTGCACGGCTTCATTGCCCAGCGCTTTGACGATGGGACTGCTTTTGGGGCAGGGGTCGGAGTTGGTCTTGCTTACAAGGACTTCGATCGTCTGCGAGCCTGGCTGGCGAATGAAGGTGCATGAGCCTTCGAAATTATTTTCGGCGTGAACCGCGGCGGTGACCTCTCCACCTAGAAATTTGGCTGCGGTTCCGCTGGTGAACCATGGGCATGCAGGCGTGGATTGCGCGCGGGATGCGGTGGTGAAGGCCAGGAGCAGGGGAATGAAAAGGGCTGTTGCGGTGCGTCTTCTCATGCTTTTGGCCGGGCAGGTTTGAGGGCGTCGGACTTGAGGATTTTTCCGCCTTCCTGTAAGACGTAAAGGCGATTGGCATCGAGATTATGGAATTGATCGACCTGGCCACTCAGCCAGCGAACCTCAACGAGGTCGGCCTTTTTTGCCTGGTCGAGACCGAAGTGAAGACGGAGATCGTTTTGCGAGAAGTAACTCCCACCGCTTCTTAACTCCTCGATTTGCACGAGCGGTTTTTCGGCGTCGCCGGAAGGAACGGCGGTGACTATAACGCGGCTACCGATGCCGGTGCGGTTGGATTTGGTGCCGACGAGCTTGATCTTGATCCAGTTGCGATTGACGGTGGAGTCACAGCGGAGTAACTGCGGTGAGCCATTGATGCAATTCACCACAACATCAATGTCGCCGTCGTTGTCATAATCGCCGAAGGCGCAGCCGCGAGCGGGCGCATTTTCAAGAATGCCGGGACCCCCTTTGTCGGTTACATCTTCAAAGCGGCCGTTGCGGAGATTGCGATAGAGATACTTATGCTCAGCATATTTGAGATCAGTTTTGGAGTTATCGACTTCAGGATAGACGTGTCCGTTGGACATGAGGATGTCGAGCCAGCCATCGTTATCCATGTCAAAGAAGCCGACGCCCCAGCCGAGGAGACGAGTGTTGACGCCTAATCCGCCGGGGTAAGTGCGATCTTCGAAGTTACCGTCACCGAGATTGGTGTAGAGCGAGTCAGTATCTCCGGCGAAATTAGTTTTGACGACGTCGAGTTTTCCGTCGCGATCATAGTCGCCGATGGAAACGCCCATGCCTGCCTGCGGTTTAGCTTCGGCGGAGAGGGCGGCGCCGGCTTCGATGGCGATGTCGCGGAAGGTGCCGTCTTTCTGATTTTGATAAAGCGTGGCGGGGGCGGAGTCATTGGCGACATAGATGTCGGGCCAGCCATCATTATCGAGATCGGCGGCGGCGACGCTTAATCCATAGGTGCCGACGGCAGTCCACATGCCGGATTTTTCGCTGACGTCGACGAAGGTGCCATCGCCTTTATTGTGATAGAGGAGATTCTTGCCGCCGGGCAGTCCGGGAGGGCCGCATGCTACGAGAATTCCCTTGTAGGTGCAGGGGCCGTCTTCGGGAAGCGGCGCGGTCTTTAGATCGAAGTCAACATAATTGGCGACGAAAAGATCGAGATGCCCATCGCGATCGTAATCGACAAAGGTACAACCGGTGTTCCATCGAATTTTCGGACCGGGCTGAGTTAGACCGGCAGCGTCTGTAACATCGGTGAATGTGCCATTGCCGTTGTTACGGTACAGAGCGTTCTGGCCGTAGTAAGTGACGAATAAGTCGTCAAGGCCATCGTTGTTGTAATCGCCCACGCAGCAGGCCTGGCCCCAGCCTGTTTTGTGCTCGAGACCGGAGCCCAAAGTTACATCGGTGAAGGTGCCGTCGCGATTGTTTTTGAACAGGCGGCAGTGGGGTTCCTGGCCTTTGGGGAAGCCTTCGAGACGCCAGCCGTTCACGAGGAAGAGGTCCATCCATCCGTCGTTGTCGTAGTCATAGAAGGCGAGACCACATCCGGTTGTTTCCAGCAGGTACTTATTTTTGAATTCGCCGCCATAGATTGTTTTGCCGGTAAGTCCAGCCTCGGTGGCGACCTCGACGAAGCTGACTCCCAGGGGTGTGCCTTCAATTGTTGACTTAGGTCCGGGCGGCGGAGGCGCGGGTTTCGCATCATAGGTGCGCTCCTGCGGGCCGATCTTTGGTGCTTGGGAAGGTGCATCCTGATGTGGCGAAGCGAGAGCCAGAATATCGGCGAAGGGCAAGACGAGCGCAGTCTTGCTCAATGAGCGAAGAAAATCGCGACGACCTAATTCACGTGCACCCAAAATAATGTTCCTTCCAGTTATTGGACGCCCGCTCCGGCGCTTTGTGGCTGGTCCTTCATATCAGTATGTATATGCCAGGGGACACTTTCATTTGATATTTCGGGATGACTGCGAAGATACTCGAGCGAGTAAGTGGGAGCGCCGGGATCAATTCGCTTGATGGTATAAAGCGCGGCTTCCTGCTCGGCCTGGTGCTTCATCCCTTTTCGACGGTAGAGGATGGCCAGGTTGTAGTGGGCCGCGAGATCGTCGGGATCGATGGCTTGCAGGGCCTTGAACTGCTCGATGGCTTGATCGGCGCGGTGTTGCTGGTAGTAGGAGATACCAAGCTCGCGGCGGGCATCGCGGGATTGGGGATATTGTGCGACCACTTTTTCAAGGTCGGCGGTTTCGGCTTCGGAGTGACGGTCACGGCGTTCGACGAGTGCCATGTAGTAGAGGGCGCGGGCATCATCTGGAAGGAGCGAAAGAGCTTTCTCGAGCGGGTGGCGCGCTTCGTCGTATTTTTCCCACTCAATGTAAGTCAGACCGATATTGACGTAACCGTCCTTGTAATCGGGGCGCAAGCGAGTTACTTGCTCGAATGCGTGAATGGCGTCGGAATACTGTAGCTGGTCAAGATAGCCGATGCCGAGATTGTTCCAGCGCATCCAGTCCTGATTGTCGGTGGGGAGGGCCGGGGTTGGCTGGTTGTCGCCCAGGTTGATTACACGGCTGCGAGAAGCCAGTTCAACCACAGGGTAAGCGGGATGATCAGGGCCAAAAATGTTATTTAGATAAGTCTGGCGCAGGTGACGGTAATTCACCTGGGCGCGGAGCGTGAGAGGTCCTTTCACGTCTGCGGGTAAGTGGAATTGATAGCGGACGAGAGCGGAGCGGCCTGATTGGATGGAGTTATCGTAGGCGACGGAATGAATCATCCATACACGGTGGTTATCGACGAAGTTCCCGACCACATCGACGGGGCGATTCGTGAAGCTGTGGGCGCCGGGATCAAGCGTGCCGTCGGGACGAAGGAACCCGCTTTTATAGACTTCTTTGCCGGCGGCATCCGTTACGGTGAACTGCGCCCATGCTTCGTAAAGGTCGCGTACTTCCGGAATGAGTGAGTGACCGATGTTCTTGTTCTGAATGACAACGAAGGCTTCCAGCATGTCAGTGGGGTGCACTGTAAAAGGCACGGTGCCGAGAGGGGCGGCTAACTCAGGAGAGTTACCGATGCGGAGGGCGAAGATATCGACGTTGAGGTAGTTACCGCTGCGAAGGAATTCGATGGTCTTGTCCAACTGTTCATTGAACCCGTAGTAGAACGGAACGGCGGTGTTTCCGGCTTCCCAGCGATGGGAAACGAAGGTGCCGTTCTTGGCTCCGGGTTCCGGCAAGGTATTGGGAGCACGCTTCATGTGGCAGTTCTGACAGGTTGTGAAGTCGGTGGTGTAAAAGGTGAGCGGATTGCGTTTGGAGAATTTTGAATTCTGCCATTCGTCATAGGCGGTGAATGCGCGAATCCACTTGTAGTCATTGAGTGGCGGAGGCAGGTTTGCCTTGTGGCAGGCAGCGCAGAATTCCGGCTGGTGATAGATGTCCTGCATGACGGCCTTGGAGTGCCGGTCAAGGTGCGCGAGGATTTCGGAATCGGGTACGATGCCGGGAATGCGCTTGCCTTGCTCATCGACCATGACGGCGGGGACGCCCATGACAAAGCCGCCGTTGCCGAGTTTGGACTGAACACTTTGAATGGAGTGGCAAGTCGTGCAGGTGAGGCCATCGCGGTCAAAGGAGCGGTCGAGAGACGAGGACGGATTCATGGCTCCGCCTAGAACGGCGATGGGGTTGTGGCAGCTGTCGCAGTGACGCGCGAACTCCACGCCCTTGGTGCGGAGAAGGACGTTGACGCTGGTGCGGTAAAAGGGAGTGCGGAAGGAGTTTGAGTGCAGGGCCTGCCGCCATTGGCGATAGGCCTCCTGATGACAGTGGCCGCAATATTGGGCGTCGGGGAAGGCGCCCGGCTCAAGGAAATCATCACCTTCAGCGGCAGCATTGCCGGGCAGTGAAAGCGTCTCTTTGGCGAATGGGAAGTTATAGGTCTCTCGCACTTTGGCTGCATAGGCTTTGCGCACGGCGGCTTCATCTGTGACGGGATCTTCAGCGCCGTGCGCGATGCAGAGAAAAAATACAGAAGCTGCGCAGAACAGCAGAGTCAGAAAAAAGGTTCGGTGCGCGCGGAGGGTCATAGATAGAGAAACCTTTGGGACGAATACGCCCTTTGGAAAGAGGCGCTCCATTGTTCAGAGAGATTCATCTGCGCGACTCATCCATTTCAAGGAAGATGGATGGCGGGGATGAATGTGGGGAAGAGCGCGATCTGCCAAACGTAGTATAGGCGAGGGGGCAAACCGGTGTACATGAAAAGGATGTTTGCCGGGCTATTGGGTAGGGTTAGCCAGGGATTTTGCCTGGGCGCGCTCGGCGGCGGCTTCGACGGGCTTGCCTTGTTTTTCGAGGGCATCGGCAAGTTGCAGGTGGGCTTCAGCGAATTGCGGATCGAAGGAAAGAGCGTCGCGGAACTGGGTGATGGCATCGTCTATCTTTCCGGCCTGCATCAGCGACTTTCCGGAGTTGGTGGCGACTTCGGCTCTTTGCTGGTTCATATGCGCACGCATGAGGTCGGCGCCGATCTTGCGTTCCGCGGCTGCTTCGGCGGGTTGGTTCTGCTTGATGAGAACGGTGGCGAGATTGAGATGGGGGTCGGCTTGATCAGGCAGCTGGCGTGCAGCTTCACGCAGGGCGGAGGCGGCTTCTGGTAGACGGTCGAGCTTGGTGTAGACGCTGCCGAGGGTGGCCCAGGCTTCGCCATTTTGAGTATGCAGTTTGAGGGAGGCTTCGAGCTGTGCGGCGGACTCCTGATAGCGCGCGACTTGCATGTACATAAGGCCGAGTAGATAAGCCGGCTCGTACGCCGATGGATTCAGCTTCTCGGCGGCTTCCAATTGGGGGATTGCATCGGTGGCGTCATCCCGGAGTTTGTATGCGACGCCAAGATCGTAGTGGAGCTGAGGTGAATCTGGAGCGAGCTTGATGGCAGCGCGTAATTCATTTTCCGCGTCGGCAATCTGATTGATCTGGATATAGGCGGCGGCGAGGTTTTGATGAGCGATGGGGCTGTCAGGGTGGAGAGAAATCGCATGCTGCAGGTAGGGGACGGCGTCGGTAGCCTGGTGGGCTTGACTGAGAGCCATGCCGAGATTAATGAGGGCGTCGGCATTGTCGGGCTCGGCTTCGACGACGGACTTAAACAAAGGGATGGCGTCCTGAACTCTATCAACACGTTGCAGGACGAGAGCGAGCTGGTAAGCAGCCGATGCGGACGATGGCTGCAGATGAAGAGCTTGTTCGAGGACGGGAACGGCCTGGTCATCCTGACCAACGTTTGCCAGCGCGGTGCCAACTGCGAGTGCGGTTTGCGGATCGTTCGGGGCGAGATTGTAGGCTTGCATCCATTCAGAAGCGGCGGCGGGTTTTTGCTCGGACTGGAGCACGAAGCCGAGGTGGAGATGGGCGATTGCGAAGCCGGGCTGGAAGCGGATGGCGGCGATGAATTGCTGCTCGGCGTTGGGCCAATCCTGGAGTTGCGCGTAGATCGATCCGAGCTCGTCAAGGGGCTCCGGGTTGCGCGAGTCCTCGGCGACAGCGCGCTTCATGGTGGCAATCGCGGCGGAAGTCTGATGCGTGGCAAAGAGGGCCCTGGCGTAGGCCTCAAGCATTGACGGGGGAAGGGGATGCTTTTCCGCATTGCCAGCCGCATCAGCTTTTGCGAAGAGAGGGAGAGCTTTAGCGGGATCATTGGTTTGCTCATAGGCAACGGCGAGATTGATCTGGGCCGATGTGTCGCCCGGTTTGATGGCGAGAGCCCGATGCAACTCGCGAATGCCGGTCTCCATCTGGCCTTCACGCACTAAGACGGCGCCGAGAGCGCTGTGGCCTTGCTCGGCTTCAGGGGCCAGTTTTACTACTGACTCGAATTTGGACTGAGCGGTCTTGAGATCGTTGCGTGAAAGGGCGGCGGCCCCTTCGCGGTAATCAGCGTCAGCTTGCTTAAGACTGGTGGAGGGTTGTTGTGCGAAGAAAGTCGGGGCGATGGCGTTGGCGGCCAGCGAGACGGAAATGAGTAGCAGCGGAAATTGGGGAAGAGCCTGGCGCATGGGCGCAACGGATTCAGTTTAGCTCGCTAGGGGACGATGAGGAATGGGGCGCGCCAGAAGGTGGACTTTTTCTTTGCGGGGTTGAGGACAGTGACCTGGCAGTCATACTCGCCGGGCGGGAGGGCGTTGATACCGAAGTTGAAGGTAAGCGGCATGGTGCCGAGGCGACTAGCGGAGTTGGGGGCGATGGCTGTGGGCAGCGGCTCGAATACTTTGTAAGCGCCGTTGTAAAGCGTGACGAAGGCGAAGAGCGGTTGGGCTGGATCCTTGGTGTCTGGCGCAGCTTGTTTGTAGGCCTGCAGGCAGACATACATTTCTCGCGCGGTGCTGAATCAGGGTACAATTCAGGCTTACTTCTGACCGATCTTTGCAAAGAACATCCGTATATCGGCAACCAAGAGATCGGGCTGCTCCAGCGCCGCGAAGTGTCCGCCCTTCGGCATCGAAGTTTTTTGTAATATGTTGTGAGTTTGAGTAATCCAGCTAAACGGCGGGACAGCCACCTCTTTCGGAAAATCCGCATACCCCACAGGAATCTCCAGGTTCGGGGTCGGCGCTATTTCCCCTCTGGTGAGCCGGTTCTCACGATAAATTCGCATGGCGGAGCCGATCGTGCCGGTCGCCCAATAGAGCGTGACATCGGTCAAAAATGTGTCGCGATCCACTGCCGAAAGAAAATCGCCGTTGTTGTCTGTAAGCAGTTGAAATTTGCCAATCATCCAGGCCAACCACCCCACTGGGGAGTCAGTAAGGGCGTAGGCAAGAGTCTGCGGTTCGCTGGCCTGGAGGGAAAAAAAGCTGCTCTCTTCCCGGTCAAAGTAGGAATACCGTTTCCGCTCAGTATCGCTCATTTTCGCAACGGCTTCCTGGTTCGGCGGTGGCACGAAAATCTGGTTCAGATGCAACCCAATCACGTGCGTGGGCGCCTGGTAAGCCATGGCTTGGGCTACTGCCGAACCCCAGTCACCACCCTGGATGCCGTATTTGGAATAACCCAAACGATCCATCAGAACAACTAAAGCCTTCGCCATACGCTGTGGGCCCCAGCCACGGGTTGTGGTGGGTCCGGAATATCCAAAGCCAGGGAGCGAAGGAATGATAACGTCAAATGCCGGGCTATTCTTGTCCCTGGGATGGGTGAGCGGCCCAATGAGCTTCTCAAACTCCAAAATCGAGCCGGGCCATCCGTGAATCAGCATCAACGGTATGGCGTCGGGGCGGGGAGAGCGCTCATGGATAAAATAAATCCGCTGTCCGTCAATCTCCGTTGTGAACTGGTCAAACTGATTGAGCTTCGCTTCTTGCGCACGCCAGTCGTAGCCGTTCTCCCAATAGGCCGCGAGTTCCCGGACCTTCTTGATGTCGGCGCCGTACTCCCAGGTCGTGCCCGGAAGTTGATCGGGCCAGTTGGCTTCCGCTAAACGGCGGCGAAGATCAATCAGAACACTGTCGGGAACATGCATTTTGAACGGCCGGATTTCGGCGGACTCAAGCTTCGCAGGCAGTTGCGCTTTTCCCGGTGCAATCGCGGAAAGCAAAAGCAACGCGGCCAGCAGAAGCCTCCTGCACTGCCAGGCGGCCCTTTTCGCATTCTCGAATCCAGTTTTCATAATCCTCTTGGGTTACTCAATGATTCCGAGGGCGCCAGGATGGTTCTCTCACATCTGATCCGGAGTCCCATCCGACCACACACCGGTGGGAACAACGAAATTGTCCATCGGTTCCGGATCACCTAGAAACTGTGGAGTCAGAAATATTGGAGAGTTCGGGAATTTAAACGAGACATGGTTTGAGTCGTCTATCGGATTTGCGCCCCATACTGCGGCATCCATGAGCGGCGTGTAAAACATGAGATGGGCCATGTTGTGTCCGCCGCCATCATTAAGATATGCACCTTTCGACATCATGTAGCACATCGCCCCGGCCTCGAGAACAGGCAATTCTTTGTTTCCCATCGCCGTCTTAATACTTTCCTTGATTTCAGCTTTCGATTTTCCGGCCAAGACTAATTTTGTCCTGAAGTAGGTGTACGGCACGACCGTTCGCGCGGCCGGGGGATTGAAGCACTCCGCGCCGCGAGTCTTAGGGCTCCAAAACTCCGGGCTGTTGAATGAATTCATCCAACCGCGCTCTACAATGCAGATAAAGCCGTTCTTGCCTTCGACCGCCGTTTCGTAGCCATTTTTGCCTAGGATCGCAACCGTGGCGTCGCTGGAAATTGATGGCGGGGCCGCGCTTCGCGCCAAGGCGATCTCAGCGTCTCGATCCATCAGATACTTTGCAATCGGAGGCATGCTCGGATACGGATTCTTGGCGTCCTGTGCCTGCGCGCCCCGGGCTGTACTAAGGGCGAGGGCCGGCGCCAAGGCCCACCATGCCATCATCTGAACTGTCTCTCGTTTCATCCGGTTCTCTCCTCGAATCCTTGTGATGCAGATTTTGTGATGCCGAATTAATGTCTAGCTCCAAATCCATGATCGTCGAGCACCGCTAATTGGCTGAGCGTCCTTTCCCTCCATGCGGCCCGACAAGAGTTCTTCGTGCTCCTCCGTATAAGTAATCGTCGTTATATCGAGGCATACCGTTCGATGAGTTGAGCCACAGCATCGGGCTGCTCATCCGCGACGAAATGTACGCTGTTCTCGATGACTTCGATCTCGACGTTTGCGCACCCATGCGCCCGCAACGCATCGGCGAAGCTTGGCATGAGCTTCTCGAAAGGCGAGTTTTCGCCCGGAGCCAGTACCAAGGGCACGCTGATGGCGCTTTGTTGCGCCGCATTGAATTTCTCATTCGCCGGAAACGCCCGATATATCTCCAACGCCGCCCGCAGATGATCGGGAGCGGCATATGCTCGGGCGTAGCGGGAGACATCCTCATCGCTGAAAGTGTCGGAATCGAGAAAATGACGCAAATAAATGGCCTCGCGACCGGCAAGGAGTTGCTCCGGCAGGCCCGGCGTCTGCTGAAAATTGATATGCCAAGTGATGGGATTGGCCTTCACCGCATCCCACGGCCCAAGGCCCGGCAGCGGTGTGTCAAGCATCATCACCCCGCGGCTCGTCTCCGGAAAACGACGGGCGAAGGCATACGCAACCATGCCACCTATATCGTGGCCTACCACGTAGACGTGCTCCAAATGCAGATGTTCCGCCAGCTGGTGAATGTCTTGCGCCATATTGGCGGCGTCGTATCCGCCTTCAGTCGGCATAGCGCCGCCAAGGCCACGTAAAACAACGGCGACAACTGTGAACTGCCTCGTCAAAAGTGGCATGATGCGGTGATATGCGTACCAGTCTTCGGGAAAACCGTGCAGCAAAATGACCGCGGGCCCAGCTCCGCCGTGCACGTAGTGGAGTGTGGCGCCGTTCACTTGTGCAGTATCGGAGACGAATCCACTTCCTAGCGCCGCCACCGCCGGATCGGCTATCTGCTTGGGCGATGATTGGCCATGAATGGCGGCGCATGCAGCCACTACAAAGACCGCCAAGGCTTTCCCGGTCCTCGGTCCGTGATTCTTCGCCAGCGTGTAGCCGCTCTTCCGGCTTACGATTCTGGAGCATTGCGCATCATTGCTTGTCATCGTGAATTCTCTCTCTTGGGCCCGATCTTGTGCCGGTCCTTTACGGAAAAGCTCGTAGGGATTCCATCAATCGGCACAGTTTACTTAAGGACAGATTCCACGCATTGGAGTACCAATCTAGCTCATTGATGCTCCTAAAACCGGTGTGCTTTAGTATGAGCGTGCACCGGCGCGGTCCACCTCTCACCAAGATGTCTACCGTAGATGTAGTTATTTTTCCAAATTGGTAGTTCTCCCAGATAAGCGTGATCGTATCTGGCCTGGACTGAATTCGCGAGACATTGATAACACTACGATTCGCGCTAGAATCCAGAAAATTGATCCGAAACTTAGCGAACGCGCTCGATTCAGAGTGACATATAATTCCTTCCCCATCCGGAGTCTCTAGCCATGCTTCCAAGTATTCCGGAATCGTAAGTGCGGAAAGGATTCGCCAACATTCAGATTCGATCTTTACCGACGCAGCAAACTCAAGTGGAGTTTCGCTTTCAGATGGTATGAAATGCGGAGACGAGACAGCCAGATTCTGCTGCCTGGGGTGCCTCGCGATCTCCTGGAATGGCTGAGCCCTTCTCATCTCATTCTCTCTGGTTTAGGTGAGTGACCCATGGTTTGTGGTAAGAAGAGACAACCGTTCCAAGTCATTTTGTGAGTATCCTCAACCCGAGATGAATCTCGCCTGTGAGAAATTCAGGCTAGAACTCCAACCGCAGCGCTCCCTGCAGCACGCGGGGTGGGCTGGCAGTCGACCCGACGTTGCCGAACGGTGTTCCGCTGCTTTCAGTGAAAAGATCGGGCAGGTCATGTGTTCAACTCTGCCCAATGCTCACAGACGAAAAGTTAGATTGCGCGCAGAAATCGGGTTTCCGCCTGGCCGTGTGCTACCGCTGCGGCGGCGGTCAGATATCTACCTCTGAGCCTCGAGCTCAGAATTCCAAGCGCAACGAGAGCTGCAGTACACGAGCTCCATTGTTCAGGTTTCCTGGTGCGGCCGCGGTATAGCTGATCTGGCCGAATGTGCTGCTAGTGATGTCCTGTTGATCCAGACCATTGAAGACATTTTCCGCGGGAGAGATAAAGCTCGGATGGTTGAACGCGTTGAATGCATCGGCGCGGAATTTCAGATTGATCTTTTCGCCATAGACGGGAAATGCCTTGGCCAAGCCCAGGTCCTGATCGAAATACCTTGGCGCACGCAAGCCGTTGCGGGCTCCGATCTGGAACCCTATTGGTCCCTCGTACGCGGCTGCGGCGGCCGTCGGGTTTGCGAAGATGTTCACGC
>Ga0302320_10021941_pt1 | contig 12644 bp, 12 predicted proteins | sample Bog_T0_3_FD_202130 | JGI IMG/M metagenome (GOLD analysis project Ga0302320, IMG submission 202130) | Peat permafrost microbial communities from Stordalen Mire near Abisko, Sweden - Bog_T0_3 | ecosystem: Environmental > Terrestrial > Soil > Wetlands > Peat | place: Sweden: Abisko, Stordalen Mire...
GTCTAGAAGTTATTTATTTCCAACCACATACAGAAGTGGTGGAGGGTCGAAGATCTCGAGCAGACGCTCGGGCTAGTCAGGCTCGTCCCAGGTGATCCGTGAAACTCCGGCGGCTTGAGCACGGACATGTTCCTTGGCCGCGGCACTGATCGGCTGGCGGGAATCGATGGCCTGCGCTACCGCGGCAGGAAGGTGATACGACTCAAGATCCCTGAGGGAGGCGTGAAAGATCGCCTCCGGCGAACCGAGCAAGCGCAGAAGCTTCCCCGCCATCGGCGTGCCAAGGCCCGGAGTGAGAGCGAGCGCGATCCAGTTTATGTATCGATTGGGGTCATTTACGTTGTGGCGAGCCTACGTCCACGCGAGACACCTTATCAAGTAAGTACAGAGGCGTGGGCGCGATGTGGTGGCGGCCAGGATGGCGACACGTTTCGCGAAGAGAACGCTACGATGCTGCTAGAATGCGCGGCATGAAACCGGCGCTGGGCATCGTGATTCTCACAGCGGTCGTCGCAGCGATGTCGTCGCTGGCTGGCAAAGGCCTGCAATGGCACGTCGTAACCAGTGGCGTCGATACAAATCTGCGCGGACTAAGCGTGACGCCAGGAAGGAACGGGGACAGGGTGTGGGCGTCCGGATCGAACGGCGTCGTTTTGCGCTCTGATGAGCATCGCGCGGGGTGGAAGCGTATCTCCGTTCCGAATGGCGAGGCGCTTGATTTTCGGAGCATCCAGGCGTTTGACGAAAACACGGCCTATGTGATGTCGAGCGGGGAAGGCGAGAAGTCGCGCATTTATAAAACGACGGACGGCGGAACGAATTGGAGTCTGCAATTTACGGATCAGCGCGCGGCATTTTTTCTGGATGCACTCGTATGCAGTGCGATGAAACGATGTGTGGCGCTGAGCGATCCGGTGGACGGGAAATTCGTGATTGTGGCGACGACCGACGGCGAGCATTGGACGGAGTTGCCGAGCGACCGAATGCCTGCGGCGCTCAAGGATGAGGGGGCGTTTGCGGCGAGCGGAACGTGCCTTGCGCGGGGCGACACTCCGGAGGAGTTGTATTTTGTTACAGGAGGACCGGCGGCGCGGATGTTTCATTCGACGGACTTTGGGAAAACGTGGGCCGTGACGGGTACGCCGCTCGCAAGCGGAAATGCCTCGGCGGGAATTTTCTCGATTGCGATTAAGGGCGCGACAGCGGTGATCGTTGGCGGCGACTACAAAGATCCGAGGCGGACGGAGGGAGTGGCGGCGTACTCGCGCGACCATGGAAAAACGTGGACGCTCGCCGCACAGCAGCCGCGAGGTTACCGGTCGGCGGTCGCGGCGATAAGCGCTCGCACGTTTGTAGCCGCTGGACCAACCGGTGAAGACATTAGCGTCGATGCCGGCGCGCACTGGAAGCCGATGGATTCGATCGCGCTGAATGCCCTGAGCGGCAATGGAGCTTGGGCCGCTGGCGCAAAAGGAACGATCGCGATGATGAGTGTGTTGACTTCTAGAGAGCCAGAATGATTCATCCGGAACGCGGGCAAATGTCGAACACGAGAGGATTGCGAAATGAAGGCGACAAGAGCGGCGATTTTTCTTGCGGTGGCGGCACTGATTCTAACGACGACAGGTTTTACGGGCGTGACGACGGCGCAATCGAGCGGGGATGCTCCGAGCGCCTTTGAAGGGACGTGGGCGGGCGCGCTCGCGGGACAGTTGCATTTGGTGGTGACGATCGAAAAATCGAGCACGGGCGAGCTGGGCGGAACCCTGAACAGCGTCGATCAGCACTCCGTGCTCGCGCTGGGCAAGGTGATGCGGAAGGGCTCTTCGGTGCATTTCGAAGTGCCGCGCGTGGGCGGCGAATACGACGGCAAACTGGATCAACACGGCACCAAGATTTCCGGAACGTGGGTGCAAGCCGGTGGTTCCCCGATGACACTTGATTTAACGCGCACCGCCGCGGCGCCAGCCGGTTCGTCTGCCGCCGCGGCGGCAAAACCAATCACGCCTGCGCAGCACACGCCGAAACCGATTGCGCCGATGCTGGATACGTTTGTCCCGGCACCGCCGGTAGCGTTTAAAGCCGATGGCCGGTGGAATCTGGTGTATGAGCTGCATATCGCGAACATGGATCATTGGGACTACGTGTTCACCGGAATCGATGCGATCTCCGGCGACTCTTCGGCGAAACCGCTGGCGAGTCTGTCGGGCACGGCGCTCAACCTAGCGTTCTCCCTCCCGGGCCGTGCGCAAACCGTGCAGGGAGCGAAACTCGCGCCGGGCGAATTCGGTGTGGCATTTTTGTGGGTCACAGCAGACCGGCTGGAAGATCTGCCTGCCGCGATTCAACACCGAGTGACGGCAAAGATTGGCGACTATCCCGAAGCGATGACGGTGATCACTCCACGGGTCTCCGTGGACAAGACACCTGTCGTCGTAATCGCGCCGCCGTTGGCGGCCGAAAATCTCGTGGCGGCTAATGGGCCGTCGAATACTTCGCCGCATCGCCGCGCGCTGATCCCCGTGAACGGCCGGGCGTGGATTTCGCAGCGGTATGCAATCGATTGGGTGGAAGTGTATCCCGACGGCAAAACGTATCGGGGCGATCCACTCGACAACAAGAATTACAAAATCTACGGCAGCGAGATTCACTCGGTGGCTGACGGCGTGGTGACGGAAACGAAGGACGGATTGCCGCAGAATGTGCCGAACGCCGAGAAAATGGCGGTGCCGATGAACTTCGAAACGATCGGCGGCAACCACGTAATTGTCGATATCGGTGGCGGACGCTTTGCTTTTTACGCGCACATGCAGCCGGGATCACTGCGCGTGAAAGTCGGTGACAAAATAAAAACAGGCGACGTGCTCGGTTTGGTGGGAAACACGGGAAATTCCTCCGAGCCGCATTTACATTTCGATTTGTGCGACGCGAGCGCGATGCTGGCGTGCGAAGGCGTACCGTACGCGCTGCCCACTTTCTCCGTCACGGGTAACACGGACGATGGCGGCAAGGTTACTCTGCTCGCGCCGCCAGTCACGCGAACACTGGAAATTCCGACCGAAGAACAGATCGTGACACTGAAGTTTTAGCCGTCACGCTCGCCATCGATGTGGCGACCACAGGCTCGCGCACGAACAGGACTGCGCCAATCATTTCGAAGCTTCCGTAAAGGTTGAAAAATTCGTTTCCTCCGACTCGGGAAAGCAACCAGAGGCGATGTGATATATTGTTTTTTCAGTCTTTACAGGAATAACAGTGAGCAAGCTGCGCATCTCCATCGTCGAATACCTGAATACGGCGCCATTGGTGTGGGGTTTCACGGATGGACCACTAACCGGCAAGTACGATCTTTCGTTCACTGTGCCGTCGCAGTGCGCGGAATCGTTGCGGCGCGGGCAATCGGACATCGCAATTATCCCTTCGATCGAATACCAGCGAATCGACAACGTGGTTGCGATTCCGGGAATGTCGATTGCGGCGAAGGGCGAAGTGCGCAGCCTGCTGGTGGTTTCCAAGCTGCCAATCCACAGAGTGAAGCGATTCGCGCTCGATTCGAGTTCGCGCAGCACGCAGGCGCTGGTGAAGATTCTGGCCGATGAATTGTGGGGAATTTCGCCGGAATATGTGGAAGCTTCTCCGGACCCGCAAGAAATGCTCAAGAATGCGGACGCTGCCTTGCTGATCGGTGATCCGGCGTTGAGAATTTCGATGAAGATGGAAGCGCTGGCTTCGAAATCGCAGCGCGAAGTGACCGGGTACGCGCCGGGCGAAGAGCCGTGTTGCCAGGGCGACCCGGAAGAAATGCCGGTGCCGGGGTACGAATCGATTTTCGTGTATGACGTGGCGTTTCAATGGCGTGAGTTGACTGGCAAACCGTGTGTGCTGGCAATATGGGCGGGCCGGCAGGATGCGCTTACTCCGGATGTGATTGCGGACTTCGAAGCGTCAAGGCAATACGGAATCGATCGGTTCCGCGAAATTTCCGAAGCGGCTTCGATTAAATTGGATTTGCCGCCGCGCGCGCTCGAGCGATATTTGAGCGACAACATCCAGTTTGGCCTTGCGGACGAATATCTCGAGGGGTTGCGGCTGTATTTCGAGAAGGCTGCGCGGTTAGGCGTGATTCCAGGATACAAGCCGCTGGTATTTGCCGATGCCGGCGCGGGAAAGATTTCTTCGTTTATGAATCGGGAAGACGCGCAGGCGTCAATCTAGTTTTTTCGCGCGACGAGTGCCGCACGGGCGGCGAGAGAGAAACCGAATGGGCATTTCAAAACAGGAAGCGCTGGAGCTGTTCGAATCCGACGATCTGATTGGCATCGGAATGGCGGCGAATGAAGTTCGCCGCAACAAAACCGATCCGCGGGTGGCGACCTACCAAATCGACCGCAACATCAACTACACGAATTTCTGCACGGAGTATTGTTCGTTCTGCGCGTTCTACCGGCCGCTCGGCGCAAAAGACGGTTACATTCTGCCGCTCGAAGATATCTACGCCCGCATTGAGGAAATGATCGAGCTGGGCGGAAACGGCGTGCTGATGCAGGGCGGCTTGCATCCAGATTTGCGAATCGAGTTTTACGAAAACATGCTGCGGTCGATCAAGGCGAAATATCCGCAAGTGCATCTGCACTGCTTTTCGGCTCCCGAGATCAATTGCATCGCCGAAGTGTCGGGTCTGAGCGTTCGCGACACGATTGCGCGGCTGCGCGATGCAGGGCTCGATTCGATTCCCGGCGGCGGCGCCGAAATTCTGGACGACGAAATTCGCACGAAGATCTCGCGGTTGAAATGCCGGTCCGACGAATGGGTGAACATGCACCGCGACGCACATTCGCTCGGGATGCGCACGACGGCGACGATGATGTTCGGCTGCGGTGAGGAATACCGGCATCGCGTGAACCACTTCGAGACCGTGCGGCAGATTCAGGAAGACACCGGGGGATTTACCGCGTTCATTCCGTGGTTCTTTGCGCCCGATCATACGCCGCTCGGAAAGAAAATCCCCGAAGCCACAGCATTTGATTATTTGAAGACGCTGGCGATCAGCCGCCTCTATCTCGACAACATCGACCACATTCAATCCAGCTGGCTGACACCGGGCGTAAAGGTTTGCCAGTTGGGTTTGCAGTTTGGCGCCGACGACGTGGGCAGCATCTTGATCGAGGAAAACGTGGTATACGCCGCTGGGGTGCGGAATCGCACGAACGAATCGGAGTTGCGCCGCATTATTTCCGATGCGGGGTATATTCCCGCGCAGCGGGATACTCTCTACCGGTCCTATGCGTTGAAGTAACGAATCGCTGGGGCGCGGATTTAGGCCGAAAGAATGAGAACGGGCGTGGCAACCGTGGATGGGAATTCTAGCGACACGTGAGCGCCGAAGGGCTGACTGTTCGATACGGCAATTTCGCCGCCGCACTCCTGCACAATCCCGTAACAAATGCTCAGACCGAGACCCGTCCCTTTGCCGACAGGCTTTGTGGTGTAAAACGGATCGAAGGCGCGATTCGCATCGGCAAATCCCGGCCCGGAATCCTCGAACGAAATCGATACCCGGTCGCTGGCGCGCTTCGCATTAATTCGAATCGACCGTTTGGCACTTTCCTCCACCGCATCGATTGCGTTGTTCAGAATGTTCAGCAGAACTTGTTTTAGCTCGTCTTCGCCGATCGCGATGCGCGGCAGACCCGCTTCGATCTTCACGTCGAGTTCGATATTGAATTTGCGCAGGTGATATTCCCGAAGCTGGATGACGTCCTGGAGCGCGGGTTCGAATTCCGCGGCGCGGGCGGCGGGATTATTTTGGCGCGCGAACCGCAGCAGGCCGTCCACGATGCGCTTCATGCGGCGCGCTTCGTTGCCCAGTTTCTGCACGCGCTTGCCGAGTTTCTCGCCTTCGACTTCCTCAGCCAACAAATCCGCGTAACCCATGATGCCAGTGAGCGGATTGTTCAGTTCGTGGGCAACGCCCGCGACGAGTTGACCGAGCGCGGCCAACTTTTCCGAGCGGACCAACTGGTGATGCAGGCGCGAATTCTCGATGGTGACGGCGAGGTCGGATGCGAGGACTTCGAGTTTGTTGATTTCGCGCCCGTCCAACTCGGGGTTTTCGCCGCGGATGCCGAGAAGCAGACAGCCGAGGCGGGAACCTCGCCACGAAATCAACGGGATGAGAACTTCCGTCTCTTCGAGGTTCTGAACGGCGGCGAGACGGAAGGAATTGTTGCCGACGCGCGAGCCATGCTGGCAGCGGTCTTTCACGGTATCGAGCGTCCACTCGCGAGTGCGCTGCTCCAGTGCAAATCTACGCTCGTCCTGATAACCGTTCGAGCCGGCGAGGCGCAGGGAGCGGTCTTCGCCGATTAAGAAGAGAGCGGCGCCATCGAAGTTACTGGCTTTCGTGACGGCGGCAGTGATGTCTCCGCAGAGTGTCGCGGGATCTTTGCCCGCCAGAAGACGCGAAGTGATTTGCGAGAGCTCCTCCAGCAAATCGTTTTCTTCGCGTTCGCGCTGGCCCGCTTGCTCGATGATGCGCGATTTGTCTTCGAGAAGCGTGAGGATCATTCCGAACGCGACGAAATACTTCGGAGCGTTCCACAGCTCGGGATTGATTTTCAGAGCGGGCAGAAATGCGTCACAGAACGCGCCGACCGGAAACACCGCGCCCCAGGCGAGGAATCCGGCTGTTGAAGCGAGTACGCCGGGCGACGGGCGCGGGTAACGTTGCCAGAAAAGCGGGCCGCAAATGGCAAAGAAAATTGTGAGGATCGCGGTGATGCCGAAGTCGGCGTTGCCCCGAAGCTGGTCAACGACGGCCCAGACTCCGGTGACGAAAAATACCAACGCCAACGCCGAAGTGTAGAAGCGCGGCGTGGGATAGGCGTGCAGCGCGATGTAGGTAGCTCCGAAGAAAAGCGCGGCGAGCGCGATCGCCATGGGCACATGCCAGTGCAAGTCGAATACCGCGGCAAAACCGTGGAAGGTAGTAGGAATGACACCCACAAGCAAACGGATGATTCGCTTTCTGCGAATCTCCACTGCGCGAGTGAGTGACACGGTGAAAACGACGGCCGAGAGTTCGAGTGAAACGATATCAATCGATTCGAGGATGTTTTCAAGTGCGCCGGTATGGGTTTCGAAGGCTTGAATGAAGAAGTGGACGAAGATCAAGCCCCAGGCGTAGGTCCACAGGCGGGTGCGCGCGGACGGCGCATGCGCGCGAATCGATAGGAAGATACCGACCAGACCTGCGAGAACCAGAATGGTCGGAAGTTTGTCGAGCAATGCCGCCACGGAGCCCCTTTTGCTAAATCGGAGGGTTAGGGTACGACGCGGACAGCGGCGCAACAATAGAGCGTTGGTACCAGAAACCGGCGTGGGTGTGCGGTTTTGCTATCGGTGTAAGGTACCTTAAATCCTACTTCTTGATGGGGATACGGATGTCGAGCAGGACTTCAGTGCCGTCGGGCAAATTGAGCGGTTGAGACGGTACGAGTGTGTTGCCAGTCACGCGCGCGCGAAGCGAGTGAATCGATTGTGGCGGCGGCTGGACGCGGTCCGACGGCATCAGAATCGGCGAGCGATGTACTTCCAGCGAGGAAGGCAGCGGCTTCGAGATTCCGCCCTCGAATTTCGTTGAGCCGGCGGAATCGAGCGCGACGTTGGCGAGTGCGTCGGCGTCGGTGTTTTGTTCGCGGCGAACGTGCTCGATCGTGAAGTAGGTGATTTGCCGCGCGAGCTTTGAAGCGCGTTCGAACAGCGGTTTCAGGTCCGGGCTTTTCACTTTGTAGCGGCCCTGCATCTGGCGGACGAGCAGTTCGGAGTCGCTGCGGATGCGAAGCGCCGAAATATTGTGGCTGGTGGCGTAGTCGAGTGCGGCGAGCAGCGCAAAATATTCGGCGACGTTATTCGTCTCGCGGCCGATATTCTTGGCGAGTTCGAGGATGATTTTTCCGTCGGGATCGCGCATCACGACGGCGTAAGAGGCCGGGCCTGGATTTCCGCGCGATGCGCCGTCGATGTTTGCAAGGTGAACGCCCGCGGGAGGATTGCTGGAGCCCGAATCGGGGAACAGGCGCGCGCTTGCCGGAGGCGGTAGCTTCGAGCCCCGATTCATTGCGGACGGCCGGCACGAACGAAGTTGTTTGAAGGACTCGACCAAAAACTAGGAATCATGGCCTGCTGTATTCGTCTTTGGGGCGGCTGCGGCGATCGAAGCAGCAGCGGTTGGTTCACCGTAATAAAGAATGCGCGTGCAAGTCTCGCAGTGAAACATCTCTTCGCTCGTCGAGCGCCGCATTTCCTGGATTACGTGAGGGCGAATGCGCATGCCGCAGGCCCCGCATTTCTCGTCGCGAACCTCGGCGAGCGCGACGTTATCATGCTTGTGCATGATGCGGTCGTAATGATCGAGCATGTTCTCGGGAATTTCCGCGGCGACGCGGGCGCGCTCTTCGGTGAGTTGGGCCAGCTCTTTTTCAGCTTCGGACTTGTCGGCGTCGAGTTTCGAGCGAAGCCCGCGCGCGACTTCTTCCACTTCCTTCAGCAGCTTGTCGGACGCTTTGATGCGGCGGTCGTATTCCTCGCCATTTACCATTTGTTCGAGCAAGCGATCTTCGGCTTTGGCGATTTCCGTTTCGGCCATTTCCACTTCGTGCTGCAGCGCTTTGTAGGCTTCGTTGGTTTTTACCTGCGAAGTCTGATCTTTGTATTTGCGTACGCGGTCTTTGTGCTGTTCGACGTCGAGTTCGTATTTCTTGCGGTCTTTGATGGTAGCGAGTTGGGCGGCTTTGGCGGTGTCGAGTTCAGCCTTCGCGCCGTTCACGCGAGCTTCGATTTCGGCGGACTTTTTGGGGAATTCAGCGATGCGGGCGCGGACGGCTTGCAGGCGGGTGTCCACGCTTTGAAGCTCCATCAGGTTCTCGAGGACCTGGATCACGATGGCGCCATTCTAGCACAACGGTGCGGGCGGCATTTGAGGCTGGGGTTGGTTATAGATGAGCCCGAAGAAACGCGATAGCGCGTGGCCAGTAGTCCGCCTGAGCGGCAGCGTCGGCTTCGGCGGACCCGCCGAACGAAAAGCGCGCGTTGCGGAGGTGAGGATTACGCGAATCGCGCGAAGCGGTCGGCAGGTACGGGTAACGGAGCATGTGCCCGGCGTCGGGATAGCTCAGGTGTTCGAGGGTCGGCGTTCGGTTCAGCTTTTTCGCGCGGGCGATCAGGGCTTCGGCCATTTGCGTCGCGGGCCACAAGTGGTCGTCGCCGCCGGAGACGAGCAAGATCGACGCTTGAATTTTTTCGATTGGGATCGCGGCGCGTTCGACGGCTGAACGATTTTTCAGCGCCGCATGGAAGAGGTTCACGAACATCACGGGACGCTTCAGCACGGCCACCGGAAATGCCGATCGCCAGATGAAACTGTTCAGCGGAAGCGGCGCGAAGGGAATTGGGTTTTCGCCATGCGTCCAGGACGGGATGATTTCACCGGTCGATTTTTCGGCGCCGCCTGCGGCCCACACCACGCTGCTCGGAGCGCACGCGACGACCGCATGAAACTTCTGCGGAAATTTCGCCGCCAGCAGCAGTGCGAGTTCTGCGCCGCGCGATATCGCGAAAATTCCGGTGCGATCCGCGTCGAGTTCCGGTTGCGCGCCGAGCCAACCGAGCGCGGCTTCGAAATATTCAAGTGGGATGCGGTGCAGCCACGACGGAAGAGGCGGCGTGCCGAAATACGACAGCGCTAAGGTGGCGAAGCCGTGTCGAGAAAGGACGGCGGCCTTGTCGATGTCAAATCCTCCACCTGATCCGCTCAGCACAATGACGACCGGGTGCGGGCCCTCCCCCGGCGGAATGAAAAGCCGCCCAACGGTGGATTCGGTTACGGCGGACGTTCGCGCAGGCAATTCCGACGTTGCTGTCGGGATGGGAATTTTCAGATCGCGCGTGATCGTACCCGGCGTGATGAAGTCTCTTGTGAGCGTGGCAGTCGCGATCGGTTTGCCAGCCATCATCGCATCAAGTCGAACGATATTCGGCGCGATGGTGGCTTTTGCAAAAGTGGCGCGGCCGTCGGCGTGTGCTTCGGTTAATTTCATGGACCAAAAAATACCCATCGCCGAAACGACGCTAGAGCTGCCGCTGACGGGGCATTGCGAAGCAACGTCCACTGCGCCCGTAGCGTTGGCGCGAAACACGGTTTCGGATGCCCATTCGCGATCCGAATCGTCCAGCGTCGAAGCGACGAGGGTAATTTCGCGATTCGGCGGCAAGCCGACGACACGGATTCGCACCGCTTCGTCGATATAGGACGCAGCAGAACTCAGTTCAATTTGCGGTTTGGTAAGCGAATCGGCGGGCAGTGGGATGGTTCCTTATGCTCCAGAACTCATTTATAGCACAGGGGTTGCAGTCGACGCGCTCCGGTGAGTCTTTTCACGGTACCCATCCGTAGTATCGATATGATGGGTGCCGCAACAATGTCTTGGGATAACGGAGTGGTGGTGGACAACGACGTAGCCCAGCTTCGGCGAGGAGACCTGGACGCGCTTTCGGCGCTCGTGACGCGCTACCAGAACCGCCTCTATCGTTATTTGCTGCGCATCGTGCGTCAACCGGCCGAAGCCGAGGACCTATTTCAAGTGACCTGGATCCGCGTGGCGGAAAAAATTCAGCGCTACGATCCGAACCGGAATTTCGAGGCATGGCTTTTCACGCTGGCGCGCAATGTAGCGATTGATCATCTGCGCCGAATTCGCCCCGAAAGTCTGGACGAACCAGTGGGCGACGATGCGACCGGCGAAACGGGAGCGACGCGCTTGCAATCGCACGAGCAGCCCGCGCTCGAAGCCATTGTGGCGCGCGAACGTACCAGCCGGATCGGCGAGTCGATGGAAAACTTGCCGGTGGTGTACCGCGAAGTTTTGACGCTGCGTTTCGAGGAAGAAATGAAGCTCGAAGAAATCGCCGAAGTTTTGAGTGTGCCGCTTTCAACGGTGAAGACGCGACTGCGGCGCGCGCTCGACAAACTGCGTGTGTCGATGGAGGTACGGTTCCCGGGGGAGACGTGGCAATGAGCGACCACCAGAAAATCCGCAAAATGCTTTCGCTCGCCGCCGCGGGTGCGCTCGACCAGCGCGACGAAGAGTTGGTCGTGAATCACCTACGCGGTTGCGCAGCGTGTGCGGCGGAAGCGGAAACCTGGAAACAGATTGGGTCGGCGCTGCGAAGACTGCCAACTCCGCAACCCCGCGCAAGCGTGGTGGAGCGTGCGCGGGCGCAGGCGCAAGTTCGACTGACCGAAGAATTTGAGCATCGCTGGAATCGCGCGATGTTGACCGGGCTGATTTTCTTCGCCTGGGTTTTGACGGTGATGAGCTGGCCGGTGTTCAAGCTGGTGACCGGCGGATTGATTGGAGTGCTCGATCCGAATTTTCATCACGTCTGGTTTTTGTTTGCAGCATTTACGGCGACCGCGTGGATCGCCGGCGGAGCCGCTGCGGCGATTTTGTCGCTGCAGCAGCGCCGCGAAAGGAGACTGGCATGAGCCGCTTTTCCGAAGAATTGAAGGTAGTTCCCACACCAGCGCGCGTGGTGGCCGCGATCGTGTACGTGCTTTGGGCGATTGGATTCTGGGCGCTGTTCACCTTCTCGAACGATCCGGGCATGTCTCGGATGCCGGTATTGGGCGCCGCGGCGTTGATGTTTATCGCTTCGATCCCGGTGCTGATTTGGATTTTGCTGATTGGCTATGTGAACGGAGATGCCAAGCGGCGCGGCATGCGCTACGTTTTGTGGACACTACTGTCGATCTTCATTCCGAATGCGATTGGGATCATTCTGTACTTCATCCTGCGCGATCCGGCGATGAAGCCGTGCCCCGGCTGCTCGCAAACGGTGAAGGGTGGTTACGCGTTTTGCCCCCACTGCGGCGTGAATCTCGCGCCCGCGTGCCCGAGCTGCAGGCGCGCCGTTGAACCAGGATGGCGGAATTGCCCCGCGTGCGGCACGTCGTTGACTCAGAACTTGCCCGCGCGTTACGGCGGACCGCATACAGCTTAGAAGCGAATGGGTCTGGTTTTTCGCGTGGCACCGATCACGGAAGCGGATTGCGCAGTGCCTGCTGAATGCCCGCCTCCGCGAGCGGCGCCATGATGTCGTAGCCGGCCTTCACCGGATGCACGCCATCGGACGCTAAATCGGGCTTCATTCCGCCGTCAGGCGCGGCCATGCTGCTGTAATAATCCACGTAAACGAATTTGTTTTCCGCCGCGTAGTCCTTAATCCACGCATTCAATGCGTGAACTCTGGGCGCGGGTTCGAGTCCTCTGTGCCATGGAAAGTCAATCGCGGGTAACACCGAACAAAGAACCACGCGAATGTGGTTGGCGCGCGCGAGTTCGGCCATGGAAGTAAGATACCCGGCGATTTGCTCCTGCGTTTCCGGGCCGGTGTTTCCCGCAATGTCGTTAATGCCCGCCAGGATTACCACGACTTTTGGTTTTAAATCGATCACATCTTGCCGGAAGCGCACCAGCATCTGCGGCGTGGTCTGGCCAGAGATGCCGCGGTTGATGTACGACTTTCCAGGGAAAAAATTGCCGCGATCCGGAGCGGGCGGTGCCGCCTTCATTCCCCAGCCTTCG
>Ga0302320_10021942_pt1 | contig 12644 bp, 13 predicted proteins | sample Bog_T0_3_FD_202130 | JGI IMG/M metagenome (GOLD analysis project Ga0302320, IMG submission 202130) | Peat permafrost microbial communities from Stordalen Mire near Abisko, Sweden - Bog_T0_3 | ecosystem: Environmental > Terrestrial > Soil > Wetlands > Peat | place: Sweden: Abisko, Stordalen Mire...
TCTTTGTAACACACTGCTGGAAAACGTGCTATCGAGGATTTCCGGCTTTGACGCCGCGCGGCCGGCGCTCGCCATCGACGCGTCTGCTAGGCTATACATAAGGGAATCGAAGGCTGCGTTCGAAATACGCGGAAGGCAAAGGAGCGTTATGGCGGGATTAGCTCGTACGGGGTTTTCCATCGATCGCGAATTGCTCGCGAAATTTGACGCCGCGATTTCCGGCAAAGGCTACAAAAACCGCTCGGAGGCCGTGCGCGACTTGATGCGCGACCATTTGGTTTCCGAGGAGGCCGACAAGAATAAAGTCGTCGCCGGCACGCTGACCATTGTGTACGACCACCACCGCCCGAATCTCACCGAGAAATTAGTGGACGCACAGCATCAGGCCGGCAGCCAAGTGCTGGCCGCAACGCACGTGCACCTTGACCATCACAATTGCCTGGAAGTGGTGATCATGAAGGGCCGGAGCGGCGCGATTCGCGATCTCTCGAATCGCATCCTCAGCTTACGCGGCGTGAAACACGGCCAGTTGGTCATCACCAGCACAGGAAAAGATCTGAAGTAGAAATCCAACCAGCGAAGGATCCGGAATTACAATCCGTGCCACTGCCCCGGCAAACCTTACCGATCGCCACCTCGAGAAAGGGTCGTGCTCTACATCGAGCGCATTTTCATGTAACGGATTAAGTCCGGCGTGAGCTTCACCGCGACCAAAATGGCAAGCAGTCCTACAACCCCGATCACGTAATAACTGGCTGGCATGTTGCCTCCTGAACTGCGTTGGGTATCAGTGTCGCGCCGACGAGTAGCGCTGTAATCGACGTTGTCGGTGTCCGTGAATGGTGCGTTTCTCCGAATGTGCATAGAGCCTCCTGCGATCGAACGCTCCTGGCGCTCAGTGTACACCTTTGATTCTGCCGTAGGCACACGGCTATCAAGATACGAAATCATCGCCGTGGGTGAAATACAGCGAAGGCCCTACTATTCTGCGTAAGTCGAAGCGTGCTGGAGCTGACGTCGAGCGAAAGCAGAATATCGGTACCGGCGACGGTGTGTTTGGGTACAATCGCGCCGAGCAGAGTAATGACCATGGCAACTCCCCCCTTCCAGCGTGCCCCTACCAATGCGAGCGGGGCCGCTCTAACCGAAATTGATGTGTTGTGGATCACCGCCGGGTTAGGTTGCGACGGTGACACCATTGCAATGACGGCTGCGACGCAGCCGAGCATGGAAGAGCTCGTGATGGGTGCGTACCCCTGGGTTCCCAAGATTCGGCTCCATAACCCGTTCCTTTCGATCGAGAACGGCGAGGATTTCATGGAACGATTTCACTTGGCGGCGGAAGGAAAGCTCGCTCCGTTCATCCTGGTGGTTGAGGGCTCGATTCCGAATGAAAAGAACAAAACCGAAGGCTATTGGGCATCGTTTGGTACGGATCAAGAAACTGGACAGCCGATTCTGACGTGTGACTGGATCGAGCGGATTGCACCGAAAGCCTGGGCCGTGGTTGCCGCCGGAACGTGTGCAACCTACGGCGGAATTCACGCGATGGAAGGAAACCCCACGGGCGCGATGGGGCTTCCGGACTTTTTAGGCTGGGAATGGAAGTCGCGGGCGCAAATTCCGATCGTTTGTATTCCGGGATGTCCCGTGCAACCCGACAACATGACCGAGACTCTGCTGTATCTATTGAATATGGCCGTGGGGCGCGCGCCGATGATTCCGCTTGACGACCAGCTGCGGCCAACCTGGCTGTTCGGCCAGACCGTTCACGAAGGGTGCGATCGCGGCGGGTACTACGAACAAGCAGAGTTCGCGGAGCAATACGGTTCGAACCGTTGCATCGTGAAATTGGGATGTTGGGGACCCGTTGTGCAATGCAACGTGGGAAAGCGCGGCTGGATGGGTGGGATCGGCGGCTGCCCGAACGTAGGCGGAATTTGCATTGGGTGCACGATGCCGGGATTTCCGGATAAGTTCATGCCTTTCATGAACCAGCCGCCGGGCTCGCTGTTGTCTTCGAGCGCGGTGGCGACCTATGGGAGAGCCATTCATGCCCTCAGACGGTTCACACAGGCGTCCTTAAATAAGGAGCCGGAGTGGCGCGGGCGAGCACGGAAGAAATTGGCGGACAATGAACGTTCGGCGGATTGAGTTTTCAGTGCGACGGTTTACCGCGAGTAATGGACGATGAAGCAAATCGACCAACGCGATTGGATGCAGGAGCTAGCACAGTCGCAGACTGTGCTGGTGAGCCGCCAGCTCGACGGCGTCGAGGAAGCGGAGGCCGCGCTCCGGCGACTCGCCAACGTTCGGCTCGAAAGCGAAACGATCGCCTCGCGCATTCTCAGTGAATTGGCCGGAGGCGTTTCCGGCGCCGTACCTGGATTCAAGTCCCTCAATGTGGAAGCGAAATACCGCGCGTTAGTTGAACAGATTCCTGCCGTGGTGTTCATGGCCTACCTCGAAAAGGGAATCGGGGAGGCGTACGTCAGCCCACAGATCGAAGCGGCTCTGGGCTATTCGCAAAGCGAATGGTTGGAAGATCCCGTCCGCTGGTACCAGCAAATCCATCCCGAAGACAAACAGCGATGGAGCGACGAAGCGGCCGAGATGTTCGTCTCCGGGAAGACCCTGCGCTCGGCCTATCGAGTGATGGCGCGCGATGGCAGGGTATTGTGGTTTCAATGCGAAGCAAGAATGATCCGAAGGGAGGATGGAGAGCCGTGGTTCATGCACGGCGTTGGATTCGATATTACCGAGCTGAAGCATGCGGAAGAGGCCCTGCAGGAAGAGCGGAACGTATTGTCAGCGATTCTGGATACGGTGGGCGCTTTAATCGTCGTACTAGATCCGCAGGGCAGAGTGGTTCGATTCAACCGCGCGTGCGAGCAGACCACCGGATTTCGATTTACCGATGTTCACGGAAAATGTCTTCCCGATTTGTTTGTGAATCCCGAAGAGGGCGAGGGTTTCCGCCTGATGCTGGAGGATCTTAAGTCGGGCCAGATGCGGCGACAGTTTGAGAGTACGTGGTTGAAGTGGAATGGCGCGACGCGACTCATCGCATGGTCCACCACTGTGCTGGAAGGAAGAAACCGCGCCGTGAGGCACATCATTGCTACCGGAATCGACATCACCGAACGAAAGCATCTGGAGAAGGCCATACTGGAAATTAGCGGGCGCGAGCAACGCAGGATCGGGCAGGATCTCCACGATGGATTGGGGCAGCACCTCACCGGAATCGCGTTCATGAGCAAGGTGCTCGAGCAGAAGTTGTCCGATAAAACTCTTCCCGAGGCGGTGGAAGCGAGGAAAATCGTCAGGCTTGTGAACGAGGCGATCAACAAGACTCGGGAGCTTTCGCGAGGTTTGCTGCCGGTGATGGCGGATGCGTACGGCCTGATGTCGGCTTTGAAGCAGATGTCCGCCGAGGTCGAGGATTTGTTTCACACAAGTTGCCAGTTTCAGTGCGAAGAGGCCGTGCTCGTGCGTGACGTGACCACGGCTACGCATATTTACCACATCGCTCAAGAAGCGGTGAATAACGCGCTCAAGCACGGCCAAGCGCAGCGCATCACGATTGCGCTTCTTGGACGCGAGGATGAAGGCACGCTGGAGGTCTGCGATGACGGTCCCGGAATCCCCGAGACCATGGCAGGGCATTCGGGCATGGGGCTTCGCATCATGAGCTACCGTGCGAACATGGTCGGTGGCACGTGTGATGTGGCGCGACGCGCCAACGGGGGAACGGCGGTTCGCTGTGTGTTCCCAATTCGGAATGAGATGTGAGCAAGGAGCTGTCGATGTCAGTGAAAGCGCAAACCGCAGCGGACTCAAAGAAGAGGAAAGTGTTTTTGGTGGATGACCATCCGATCGTTCGGCAGGGCCTCGCACTCCTGATCAATGGGGAAAGCGACCTAATGGTTTGCGGAGAAGCGGACGGCGGCTTCGCCGCGATTCAAATGGTCAGCGAAATTCACCCCGATATTCTCGTGCTCGATATTTCTCTCAATGGGCCTGATGGCATTGAGTTGCTGAAGACGATCCGAGCGAAGGATCCAGGGCTTCCGGTACTGATTCTTTCGATGCACGATGAAGCCACCTACGCGGAGCGGGCGCTCCGAGCAGGTGCAAATGGTTACATCATGAAACAGGAAGCAACCGAAAAAGTGCTCACGGCCATTCGAAGAATTTTGCATGGCGAAGTTCATTTGAGCGACCGTCTGACCAATCGTATGCTGCAGCATTTTATCTGCGGAAGTGTGTCGTCGAAAGATTCTCCGTTGGCTAATTTGAGCGACAGGGAGCTTGAAGTTTTCCGGCTCATTGGTGAAGGGCATGGGACGCGGCAAATTGCAGATGAACTTCACATCAGTGTGAAGACCGTCGAGTCCTACCAGGCTCACATCAAGGAAAAGCTCTATTTACGGAACGCTCGCGAGTTGGTGAAGCACGCCATCGAATGGACCGTGACGGAGAAGGGAAGTTGATTCGCTAGCCTCGGTAAATCCGTTTCTTCGGCGCCCCTTGCTTCCCGTAAAGCCGCTAGGAAATGCACCATCAGGGATTCCCTGATGGTGCATTTCGGAAAAATCCCGCAATCGAATACCGTTTTAACCTGCTTGAGGCGGCTATCTCAAAGTTATATCTATCGCCTGTATCAAAGACCAAATGGGTGTTTGAAGTCCGTTCTCATGCGACTCGTTCTGGTTTTGCCCGACCGAATCCTCCGCGAATTGTTTCAATACTCGAAATCGCGGGAGTCCATGAGCTGAAATCAACTTCCAAGTTTTGCCAAAAAAGGAGATCGCCCCCATGGCAGACGTTCCTTACGGCCAGAAAACACAGAAGGCGTCCCCGGTGTCCGATATTCACATCGTATGGATGACTTCGGGACTTGGATGCGACGGGGACTCGGTATCGATCACCGCAGCCACGCAACCAAGTATTGAGGACGTACTGCTCGGAGCGATTCCCGGGTTGCCAAAGGTTCACCTGCACAATCCTGTGCTCGCCTATGAGGTTGGCGATGAGTTCCTGAAGTTCTGGTACCAGGCAGCCGAAGGGAAACTCAATCCCTTTGTGCTGGTCGTCGAAGGCTCGATCCCGAACGAAAAGATCAAGAAAGAGGGATATTGGGCTGCACTGGGCACGGACGCAAAGACCGGCCAGCCGATTACGACGAACGAATGGATTGACCGCTTGGCGCCAAAAGCTCTGGCAGTGGTAGCGATCGGAACGTGCGCGACCTACGGCGGAATTCACGCAATGTCCGGCAACCCGACAGGGGCCATGGGGTTAGCGGATTATCTAGGCTGGGACTGGAAGTCGGTGGCCGGCCTGCCGATTGTGAATGTGCCGGGGTGTCCGGTCCAGCCAGACAACTTCATGGAGACCCTGCTCTATCTTCTTTACCAAGTGGCGGGTCGCGCTCCCATGATTCCGCTCGACGACCAGCTTCGTCCGACGTGGCTATTCGGCAAAACCGTTCATGAGGGTTGTGATCGAGCCGGCTACTACGAGCAAGGCGATTTCGCGGAAGTGTACGGATCTCCGAAATGCATCGTCAAGCTCGGTTGTTGGGGACCGGTCGTGAACTGCAACGTGCCGAAACGCGGGTGGATGGCGGGGATCGGCGGGTGCCCGAATGTGGGTGGAATCTGTATCGGCTGCACGATGCCAGGCTTCCCCGACAAATTCATGCCGTTCATGGATGCGCCTCCGGGATCCCACGTTTCGGCTGGGACGATTGGGCTGTATGGCAGAACGATTCGTGCTCTCCGTTCGTTTACCAACACCACCGTGAATAAAGAACCGAAATGGCGCCACCCAGGCAGCCAGCTAACCACGGGTTACCACCCGCAGACCTACTAAGAGGAGAGTCGAAAAACATGGCGACCATACCGGGAACACTTAAGGATTCTCCGAACAAGCAAGGCAAGCTCGTGGACATGAACTGGGATCCGATTACGCGAATCGTCGGAAGCCTGGGAATTTTCACCAAGATCGATTTTGAGAATCGGACGGTGGCGCAGTGTCATAGCACGTCTTCGATTTTTCGCGGGTACAGCATTTTCATGAAGGGAAAGGATCCTCGCGACGCTCACTTCATCACCAGCCGGATATGCGGAATCTGCGGCGACAACCACGCGACGTGCGCGACGTATGCGCAGAACATGGCGTTCGGAATTCGCCCTCCGGCGATCGCCGAATGGATCGTGAACCTGGGCGAAGCCGCGGAGTACATGTTCGATCACAACATTTATCAGGACAACCTGGTCGGCGTGGACTTCTGCGAGCAGATGGTGAAGGAAACGAATCCATCGGTACTGGCGAAAGCGGAAACGAAGCTGGCGCCGCATTCCAATCTCCATGGCTATCGCACGATCGCGGACATCATGCGGGCGCTCAATCCGTTCACCGGCGCGTTCTACCGCGAAGCGCTGCAAATGAGCCGGATGACGCGCGAAATGTTCTGTTTGATGGAAGGCCGGCACGTCCATCCTTCAACCTTGTATCCGGGTGGCGTGGGAACGGTGCCGACGATTCAGCTGTTCACGGACTACGTGGTGCGGCTCATGAAGTACGTCGAGTTCATGAAGAAGGTCGTGCCGCTGCATGACGACCTGTTCGACTTCTTCTATGAGGCGCTGCCAGGCTATGAAGAAGTTGGACGCCGGCGAATTTTGCTGGCCTGCTGGGGATCGTTTAACGATCCTGCGGTGTGCGATTACACCTACAAAAATATGACCAAGTGGGGCCGCGGAATGTTTGTAACCCCGGGCGTAGTGGTGGATGGAAAGTTGGTGACGAACGACTTGGTTGACATCAACCTTAACATCCGCATCCTGCTGGGCAGTTCTTACTACGACGACTGGAAGAATCAGGAAACGTTTGTGAAGAACGATCCACTCGGGAATCCAGTCGACCAGAATCATCCGTGGAACCAGACGACAATCCCGAGACCGCAGAAGCGGGATTTCGGCGGGAAATATACCTGGGTCATGTCGCCACGGTGGCTCGACAAGCGCACGGGCGATCATCTGGCGCTCGATACCGGTGGCGGCCCGATCGCTCGATTCTGGGCGACGGCGTTGGCTGGAATCGTGGATATCGGTTACATCAAGGCGACGGGACACAGCGTCAAAATTTTCCTGCCGAAGACGACTTCATTACCTGAAGTTGAATTCGAATGGAAGATTCCGAAATGGAGCAATGCGATTGAACGCGATCGCGCGCGAACTTACTTCCAGGCCTATGCAGCGGCGGCTGCTTTGCATTTTGTGGACAAGGCGCTCGAGGAATTGCATGCGGGACGCACGAAGACGTGGACCGACTTCAAAGTGCCGGACGAAGCGATCGGCTGTGGATTCCATGAGGCCGTACGCGGGGTGCTGTCGCACCACGTGGTAATCAAGGACGGAAAGATCGCGAACTACCATCCGTATCCACCCACGCCGTGGAATGCGAATCCGAGGGACGTGTACGGAACTCCCGGGCCGTACGAAGACGCGGTGCAAAACACACCGATCTTCGAGGAAAACGGGCCGGACAAGTTCAAAGGCATCGACATCATGCGAGCGGTAAGAAGCTTTGATCCTTGCTTGCCGTGTGGCGTACATATGTATCTGGGAAATGGCAAGACCATCGAAACGCATCACTCGCCGATGTTTGGCCTTCAACCCTGAGGGGCGAGAAGTAGAAAAAGCCGGGAATGGTGACCGGTAGCGAATGAGGGAGGCGATTTGTCGCCTTCCTCATTCGTGTCTCACGTAACTTGCGCACCGGGGACGGCCTGATGTCTGAGCACAAAGATGTGCAGCGACGGATCGAATCCATCGAGGGATTGGTCCGCGAAATCGAGAAAGTGTCCGATCCCGCCGTTCAAAGCCTATCGAAGCAGCTCGTGCAGTCGTTGATGGACCTTCACGGAATGGGGCTTGAGCGGATGCTCGAGATTACCCATCACAGTGGCACAAGCGGACAAAAAATCATCGATGAAATGGGGCGAGACGAGCTAGTGAGCAGTCTGTTGCTGTTGTACGGATTGCATCCGCTCGATATGGGAAGCCGCGTGGTACAAGCGCTCGAAAAGAGCCGTCCGTATTTGAAGTCACACGGCGGAAATGTTGAGCTCGTGAGCGTCAGCGAGTCGGGAGCCGTGACGCTGAAATTGCAGGGCAGTTGTCACAGTTGCCCATCGTCGGCGGTGACCCTGCAGTCGACCGTCGAGCAGGCCATTTATGATGCGGCCCCGGACGTCACCAGCATTGTCGTGGAAGGAATTGTGGCCGCACCCGTGAAGGGCGGGTTCGTACCGCTGGCTAACCTGACGACAAACGGAAACGGTCACGGCGCGACGGGATCCGGAGCGGCACAGACCGAGTGGGAAGATGTCTTCGGATTGGAAGCTCTGGCGCCGGGAATCCTGCGGAAACAAGATGTAGGCGGTGAACCGGTGCTTTTTTGCCAGTTGAATGAGGATTTTTACGCGTACGGAATTACTTGCCCGGGATGCGGAAAGCCGCTTGAGGGCGGGCGGCTGGAGAATGCCATTCTGGCATGCCCGATTTGCCAGCAAAAATATGATCTGGTTCACGCGGGGCGCTCGGTAGATGTCTCGCCGCTCCATTTGCAGCCGATTCCTCTGCTGAAAGAAAATGGCCGCACCAAAGTGGCAGTTTTATCGCGGGCGCATCGGGGCGCATCGTAAATGTCTTCTTCGAACACATTCGCGAAGCCCGGTTCGCCAGTCAGTTTGCGCGATTTTGCACGACGGCGAGCAATCGTCGAACGCTGCGAAATGTGCAGCAAAGAACTCGGCTCCGGACACCAGCATTTAATCGAACCGGAGCAACGGAAGCTGGTTTGCGCGTGCGATGGATGCGCACTTTTATTCACGACCCAGGCCGGTACAAAGTTGCGGCGAGTCCCGCGGTACTCGCGCTATCTTCCGAATTTTCAGCTGACCGATCTTCAGTGGAATAGCTTGATGATTCCTATCGAGATGGCGTTTTTCTTCAATAGTTCTCCCCTCGATCGCGTCGTTGCGTTTTATCCGAGTCCCGCGGGCGCCACCGAGTCGTTGCTGGCGCTGGAGACCTGGGACGAAGTATTGAAGGGCAATCCAATCCTGGCGCAGATGATACCGGACGTGGAAGCATTGCTCGTAAATCGCGTCGGAGCATCGCACGGAGTACCGGCGGAGTATTACATCGTACCCATCGACGACTGCTACAAGCTGGTCGGAGTGATTCGGCTCTATTGGCAGGGTCTGTCAGGTGGCACGGAAATGTGGCGCGAAATTAAGAAATTTTTTGTCGAGCTGAAACAGAAGGCAACCGTACCTCGCGAGGCCGCGAATGCCTGAACTCGATTTTCGAATCGAGGGTGCGGAGGCAGTCCCCTACGCAGCGGTCCCCACGATCGCGTTCAAGCTCCGCGTAAGTAATTTGCCGCCCCAACAGACGATCCACACCGTGGTGTTGCGGGCCCAGATTCAAATCGAATCTACACGGCGGCACTACAGCTCGGAAGAACAAGCGCGTCTTGTGGATCTGTTCGGAGATCCGGATCGCTGGAGCCTGACGCTCAAGACAATGCTGTGGACTCATGCAATCGTCGTGCTTCCCGGATTCATGGGCAACTCACTTGTGGACCTGCCGGTGCCGTGCACGTTTGATTTCAACGTTGCCGCGACGAAATATTTTCACGCGCTGCAGGGCGGCGAACTGCCCCTGGTATTTCTCTTCAGCGGAACCGTTTTCTATCAGGACGAAAGCGGAACGATGCAAGTCGCGCCGATTTCTTGGGAGAAAGAAGCGAAATTTCGCCTGCCGGTGCGGACGTGGCATGACTTGATTGAAAGTTACTATCCGAATAGTGCTTGGCTGAGTGTTCGAAAGGATGTGTTCGATCGTCTCTACCAATACAAGGTCCGGTGCGGGATTCCGACTTGGGAACAGACGTTGGAGCGCGTACTGGATTCGGTGGAGGAAACGGCGAAGCCATGAACGCGAAGTTGATCGAGAGCATCGCGAACGCCGTCCTTTACGAAGGGTACATGCTATACCCGTACCGCCCATCCTCCGTGAAAAACCAACAGCGATGGAATTTCGGAGTCGTCTATCCCAGGCTTTACAGCGAGATGCAGAAGGGTACTGACATTTGCGTGATGCAGACTCAGTGCCTTGTGCGCGGGGATGAGACAGCTGAACTCGAGATTAAGATTCGATTTCTGCAATGCATCTCGCGCAAGATCGGAAGGTTGCGCGCCCCCGTCAGGTCCGTTGCTGGCGTTGCCGACGCGGACTTTCAAATCGTGGATGCCTTTCGCGCAGGCGGCAAGGACTTGCAATCGTGGCAAGAAGCTTCGGAGCGCGATTTGAATCTTCTGCCGCTTCGAATGGCGGAACTGCTTCACGCGCCGGTTGGCGAAATGTTTGCGTTTCCAGGCGGCAAGGAATTGGAGCCTGTGCTGGACGATTCGGGAAATGTCGAAGCGTTGATCGTTCGTTCCCGCGATGCGATTCGCGGAAGCGTGGAAGTCAGCGCCGTCCCAGTGGGCAACGGAGTTTTCCGGCTGAGCGTTGTGCTGTCGAATCTCACTAACATCGGAAACCCGATGGGGACGAATCGCGAGGACGTGTTACTGAAGTCTTTGCTTTCGGCACACACCGTGCTCGGCGTATCCGGTGGCGAATTTATTTCCCAGATAGATCCTCCGCCGGAGCTTCAGTCGGAGGTAAGTAAATGTAAGAACGTGGGAACCTGGCCGGTAATGGCCGGCGACGAGCGTGCGCGAGACTCGATGCTTTCGTCCCCGATTATTTTGTACGACTACCCGCAAATTGCGCCCGAGAGCCAGGGCGACCTATTTGACGGAACGGAAATCGACGAGATTCTGGCGCTCAGAATTCTGACCCTGAGCGACGACGAGAAGCGCGAGATTCGCCAGAGCGACGCCCGCACGCGCGAAGTTCTGGAGCGCACTGAATCCATGCCCGCGGAACACTTCATGAAGCTGCATGGAGTTTTGCGCGGAATGACGCCAGCGGCCTCAAGCCCAAACAACGAGCCGGACAGCGAGGAACGTCGATGAACGAATGGGAATTCAATCTCCTGGAAGACAAACCCGGGTTGATGAGCGTGATGATTAACGGCGCCGAGGTGAAGCCAGGCGATCGCGTGCGATTGCGCCCGCGGGAGGGTGGCGACATCTTTGACATCGCGCTCGCCGGAAAAATTGCCACTGTTGAATCGATCGAGCAGGATTACGAAGGCCAGTGTCACGTTTCTGTGGTGATCGACGACGATCCCGGCCGCGACATCGGAATGATGCGCCAACCGGGACACCGTTTCTTTTTCGGCGTATCCGAAGTCGAAACGATGATGCAGCCGCCGGCTGCAGAATTGAGCACCCCCAAGACGCCTGCAATCTTGATCGCGGGCATCGGAAATATTTTCCTCGGCGACGACGCGTTTGGAGTGGAAGTTGTGAGCCGTTTCGCGAATCGCGAGCTTCCGCCCGGAGTGCATGTGGTGGATTTCGGAATTCGTGGATTCGATCTCACCTATGCGCTGATCGACGGCGCCGACGTAACAATTCTGGTGGATGCGTGCCCTCGCGGCGGTACTCCAGGCGATCTGTACGTTATCGAACCAGACCTGCGTTCACCAGCTGCGGAGCAAGCGCCGCCATCCGTGGACGCGCACGGAATGAATCCGATGAGCGTGCTGCGCACAGCCCAGGCGATGGGTGGTCCGCTAAAAAAAGTCCTATTGCTCGGATGCGAGCCGCAGACCTTTGGCCCCGAAGAGGGTCAAATGGGGTTGAGCGAAGCGGTGTCCGCTGCGGTCGAGCGCGCAGTTCCGCTTCTCGAGTCGGTGATGAGACGAGTTTTGAGCGGTGAATGGCCATTGAAGCCAGGAGCCTAGCGAGCAATAGGAGACGACATGGAAACGCAAATCGCGCGTCACCAAGGAAACGGGAATTCGAGCGACAGTAAAGATACATTGTTCCTGCTGGGCGGTGTGGCCCTCGCCGTATTCGGCGCAGGACTTATCCTTACGAATCCCACCGTTCGTAAGTACATGGGTCAGCTGGGCGTCGGGAATATTGCAAAAGATTTGATGCCCGACCTGGACCGCTATTGGAAGTTACGCTCCATGTAACGAAAGTTTGTTCGCGCGGTTGCGAATAGAAGAGTGACAAACATGTCTGGCGCAATAGGAGCACGAATGTCCGTAGAGGGAATAACGTTGCGCTACAGGATTGAACCGGGGGGGAGCCGCCTCACGGTGAAGGTCACGGCCTCGGGCCCGTTGTCGGCGATGGGACACAATCCTACGATCGCGGTGGGCGAATATTCGGGCGAAGCGACCGTGTTACGGGACAATTTGGAAAGCGCGACGTTGCGCGTGGCGCTTAAGGCGGACTCGCTTACCGTGACCGACGACGTCAGCCAGAAAGACAAGAACGACATCGAGAACAGGATGAAGCAAGAAGTTCTCGAGACTTCGCACTATCCGGAAATTGTCTTTGAAACTGTTGCAGTTTCTCCCACGAGGCTGGGCGATGCGCTTTACGTGGTCAATCTAATGGGCAACCTGACTCTTCATGGAGTTCGGAAAAGCCAGTC
>Ga0302320_10021943_pt1 | contig 12644 bp, 10 predicted proteins | sample Bog_T0_3_FD_202130 | JGI IMG/M metagenome (GOLD analysis project Ga0302320, IMG submission 202130) | Peat permafrost microbial communities from Stordalen Mire near Abisko, Sweden - Bog_T0_3 | ecosystem: Environmental > Terrestrial > Soil > Wetlands > Peat | place: Sweden: Abisko, Stordalen Mire...
GGAACGTATCCATCCAGGGTGGGATCAGCGCTATGCGTAGCACCCAAGACAATGGCCCCTGTGTAGCTGTTTTGCGAGGGATCACTAAAGACGGTGGGTGCCAGGGCACACATGGCATTCACTGTGTAGGTGCCCACTGCTGGCACCACCCACGAGGTACCACCCACATTGCCTTGACCGCCATCCCCCGTCACGATGCCGGGGAAGAAGTAAGAGGTGAACCCGGTCTGGATGCCATTCTGCCATTGGTCGGGATTCACAGGGAATAGGCCTCCAATTATCAAGCTGTAAGCCACCTGCGGGCCCATTGGATCCGACTCGGAGAGTCCCGTCTCCCGTGTGATGGTGTGGTTGAGCGTGACCACGAAAGTGGCGTCCGATTCGCTTCCCTCGAGCCCTTCCTGGGCCACAATTTGCTGCACTCCCGTGGCATTCACCTGGACCACCCCCGTAGCCGGATCTTCTGTGACGATGATACCGATGCCTGCCACAAGCTCTTGCACCCCCGTGGCGTTCACCAGGACCACATGCGTGACATCATCCTCGACGACAATTATGCCACGACCAGCGGCAAGTTCTTGAACGCCCGTGGCGTTGATCTCGATGCTGCCCTCTGTCGCGTTTCCCGTGATGATAATCCCTTGTCCCTCCCACAGAAGCAGATTGCCGTTTTTAGGGTGAATGCCGTCCACGGAGCGCACCGTCTGACTGTTCAGCACCACCGTCAAGGCCAGGGCACAGGCAGCCACTACACAGGCCGCCGCCACCGCGTAGAACACCAGCAACCATGGCGAGGTGGCAGGCGTTTTCTTCATGACCAGGTGAGGGGTCGAGAGTGGGCAAGGGAATTGTTGATTAACACCAACAAGGAGTGCCTCTCGGTCTTTATCTCGCTGTCGCTCCGTTTCCAGGAGCGTCATGCTCCTTTTGGTGGCGGCGGCGTCGGTATTCGCCATCCCATCCACATGCATAACACACGTTGCACAGGTCCCGCACAGCGGCGTAGGCCTGAACACAGGCATTGCTGGCAATCCAGTCACCGTCCCATGTCAGGACTCCGTCATCATCCACGTCGCACATACTCATAATTACGGAGCCGTTGATGTTCGCGTAGAAGGCGGATCCCAACCCCAGGCACGAGGAGTTACCCAAGGCCTGCTGACCTGCAATCCAGTTATTCAGTTCTACCACGGTGATGGTCCAGTCCTCGTTTGTATCCACCAGGGCTTCAAGGCAGTAAGCCAGGTACAGGCGCACCCCGGGGCACTGGGTAAAGGGCATGGGAGCTCCACGCTTCTCGACTGGCGGGCCCGGGACTGAAGCTGCATCTGCCAAGACGACACAAAGGACAAGAAACAGAGAGATCCCGATCATCCTCCCCACCTGGATGAAATTGACAAGCACGCTAGAAAGCTCACGACGGTCAAGTCACTTTCCGTTTAGTTTCGCAAATGCAGGATCGCAGCCAAAGCACAGGGCCTCCTTGTGGCCATTCACTTGCCCGCAGGCTGTGCATACATTGTGTGCGGCACATTTGGTTGTTGGTTCATCACCAAAGCCGCGAAACACATACAAGGGACAACCCTCAGTGCCACAGGGCTGTCGTCCCCGCCTGTCGCGCGGTCTGCTGCAATCCACACAAAGCCGAGGCTTCCATAAATTCGGCTTCCCCGCAAACCCGACAATCGTTGTGCTTCAAACAAAAGGGAAGATAGTCGGCGCACACCGAATAGATGGCCTTGCCACACCCCTCGTGCCGGCATACTCCAACATAGCGTCGTAACGAGGCGACCCCGTCGCGGTCGCACATTTCTTCACTCGCCCCCTGAGACTTTGAATCTCTGGTTGTTTCACAGGGAAAAAATTTATCAGGGCCCCCGCCTTTTCTTCCGACTGCTGCATACCGAACATAAGTAGGTTTCCCACGCCGTCAGCAGGCCGCATTCGCTGCATGGGTTGTGCAGGAAGCAGTAGTCGGGCGGCTTCCCCGAGCCCTCTCGATCCGGGACACGAATGTTTCGGTCACAGTCAGGTGTCTTGCAAAGGCCCGCCACACGCATCACAATCTTGGTCTCGGCCGCCGGTCCCCCCGTGGCAGGTCCCGGGATGACAATGGATTCGGGTCCCGGGCTCGGGTCCGCATCCATGACGGTGGCGATGGTAGCCAGAGGGTCCTGTCACGAAAAATTCCTTGCTGCTCTGGTCTGGGTGGCGGAAGAAAAAATTTTTCTCATAGGTCTCTTGTTGGGCCAAGGACGTGGGGAGACCACCGAGTACGGCGCCGAGCACAGGGTCGAAAGGTGTCGAGGTCGAGATCGAGATCGTCGCCGCCGCCGCCACGGGATGTCGGGTCTCACCAACGCGTATGCCGCCGATGGTCTCATGGCCCCGCTCTTCCATACCCGTCCCCCGTACCATCCCTTCCGTCCCAATGAGGATGGCCTGGTGGAGGCACCTTTCCACGTGCTCGCGTTGCCCCTTCCAAAGGGTCGCCCCGGTCAGTTGGGAGCCTACCCCATTGGGGCCAGCGGGTGGCGTCAGTGGGATCCCACCTCTCCCTTCGCCGATAAGTTCGCGGCTTTTATGCATCTCTTTTCTTTTGCCATGGAGCTCAACGAAAACAACGGGACACCCATCTTCCTCGGTGCTCCCGGATCGGCCAAGGTCAGACGCTCGCAACTCGCCTTTATCCGCCGCATCGAAGGCCGCTCTCGCAAGGGAGATGAGTTTTTGCTCAGGGTACGCAAGGGTGGTCGGGGTTGGGTCGGGGTAGAAAACTTTTTTACCCTCTCTCCTCCTCCAAGGTGGGCACGGACATCAAGTGGGACACGACCTGCGACAGGAATCTCAGCGAAGTGTTCGCCGCCATCCAGAGCGGCGTGCACGACCCTCGCATCCCCGGTCGACAGGGCAGGGTGCAACCCGCTGCCGATGGTCTGGCCGACGGGGTGCAATACGAGATGCCCGAAGAGGACGACGGCTACGGTGGTGGTGGAAGGCGTCGGCGGCGTCGCGGTGGTCGAAGGAGACGACGGGGAGGAGATGACGACGACGAAGAGGACGAGGAGGACGAGGACGAGTCAGAGGATGGCGACAACGCGGAGGATGCTGCCATCTTGGGCATCCTTAATGAGGCGCTCAAGGATGGCCAAGGCCACAGCATAGAGGGGCGCGAGATTATCGAGAAGGTGACCATCATCGTTCAGAACATGACGCGTCCCGCCTCGAACAAGGATGGCCGCAGAGGAGAGGAGGACGCGGGGTGCGTCATTTTCTTTTGCATTCACGACGAGCTCTACTCTATGGGCACGCCCTTCCAGACGCTGATCAAGCTGGGCGCCGATCACCGTATGTCCATGTCTCGGCAGCGCAAGGCCCAAGGACGGTCCGGCGGTGGAGGAGGCGGACATGACGGCCAAGGACCCGGGGGGCGTCAACAGTTCAATCGGGAACTCTCGCTGGTGGAGCGCTTCCCCTTTCTACGCGACGGTGACCACTTTTCCAACACGCTGCTCAACTTCACGTCCGACTCATACCTGGATTTGGCTGCGTTCATCACCAACGACCCGTCCATGGTGCGCGAGCACAGGCAACGCAACCTCAACGATTTGAATCGTCTGCGGGATCCAGGCACTGAATCAAACCCGAATCTCATGCATCCTGCGCTGCTGTTCAACACGGAGTGGGCGCTGGGTGTGATGCGTCTGTATGGAGTGCCCTCGCGCCAAGCTTCCATGGACGCCCTCCGAGGTGGCCCTGGGTGGCTGGAAAGCTTGGCCGATGAGGCTCTCAAGAATGGCGTCGGCGTGGAGCGCTGGTATTTTGATCCCGAGCGCAGCTACCACTACCTCATGGCGGGGTTTGTATGGGCCCGTCTGGGGAGTGCCGGTTTGGAATCGCAGTATTTCCCCTGGTTCAAGATCCCTGCGCCCCTCCTCAAATCCACCATGGCGCGCTCTGCCAGCAACGCGCTGGTTCGCTACGAGGCCGACAGCGGAGCCAACAAGCTGGCCCCTGCCTACGCCAGTGCCATGATCATCCCCGACTTGGGGAGACCCGAGGTGTTGCCCACCAAGTTCTACGATCCCAACGTGATCTCGCGTCGCAATGGCATCCGCCAGGTGTGCCTGGACAACATTCGCATGATGAACACGCTCACGGCACCCGCTGACCCGATACGCGAGCCCAGGGCCTACGAGCTGTACTGTGACATGATGGCCGAGTACAGGGAGGCGTGCCTAACCAACATGGTGAATGTGCTCAAGCCCAGCAATCACATTTATCCATCGATGAATGCCATTCTCACTTGGATGGCATCGGAGATGCGTCTGGTCAGTGTTCCCCTTGCGCACTTCACGGTGGACCCCTACGATACGGCACCCGTCACCTGGCCTCTCGACCAGTTCGCCAACTACATGATTCGCATGGGCCTCAGCCTGAAGAACGATTTGTTTTTGGCGGCTCGCGCTGACCGCTGGATCCTGGTGCACCATGCTCACAACGACTGCCACGCCACCATGGAAGTCAAGATGCACCCCAGCGCTCTTGTGCATGGCCCCTCTGAGGGGGGCAAGTCCCATTTGTTTGACTCGGCCCTCAGCAACAGTGCCATCCCTGACACGGTGGTCTCCATCCTCGAGTCATCGGACAAAGCCTACTATGTGCACGAGGACAGTCTGGGACTGACCATTCAAGTGCACGAGGCACCCAAGATTTGGGTGGACGCCAAGTTGGCCGCGGCCGACAAGTCAGGGGCTGCCGAACGAATCAAGTCCATGACCACGGAGCACAAGGCCACGTACCGCACGCTGGTCCTAATCGAGGGCGCCAATGGGAGGTCTGAGCGCCGCGCAGAAACCATTGAATCGCAGTACCATGCCACGCTTTGGGTATGCACCAACGGATTGGTGAGCCACGGTGATGAGGCCATTGCCTCGCGTTTCTTCAACTTTGTCATGACTGGCTCTGAGAGCGACCTCTTTGAGTATGCCGGCCTCGGCCAGCATCTCAACGACGACGATCGCAATCGCAAGGCCGACTGTCTTCATGCCTGGCGCATCAAGCAGGCCCTCATTTCGCTGTCGCTGGTGCTCATCGACAGCAAGATCCTGCCCCGCCCCTCGATGGACGTGTTTGACCACTTGCACACGCGGGTGTTGGCCTACTTCAAGGAGCAGGGCGTGAACACGGCTGCCATTCGCAAGGTGGACATGGTGGGACGCGTGGCTGCCATTTACACGCTACTGAACGGGCTCATCTGTCTGTACGACAACCCGGGGGCCAAGTATGCAGGGAAGGAGTTTGAGTTATCCCAGTTGATGGACTTGATTCCCTACCTGTACTGCACCAAGCAAATTGCTGTGTTCACCATGACGCAGACCGAAGAGGTGTTTCTGAACCCCTTGCGCAGTGCTGTGCTGCGAGGCATCATGCACATGGCCAAGATCCCCTACGTGCGAGGCAAGACCATTGAGGAATACTTCAAGGAGGACACCACTCGTTCGCTGGCTGGCATCTGGAGGCGCGAGGAGACGGATGACAGGGGCACCTGGTTCGACTTTAACTACATCGCGCTCAGCGGCCTCGAGTTCAAGGACATTTACGCCAATATTGCCGAGTGCTGCGACATCAAGGTGGAGGCCAATGAGGTGGAGAATGTGCTGCACACGCTATCGGGCAACAAGTCGGGCTACTTGAGAGTGAGGCGCGTCCAACCGCTGCGTGGGGACTTTTACTTCTCGCTTCAACCAGATGCCATCACACGTTACACGGGACTGACCCGGGAGCGCGACGTGACCTCGCTGCAGATTGTGAAGCGTGACCACAAGAACAAGACGCTGCTCATCGCCACGGAAGCCATCAACAAACTCCACGATGACATGCTAGTGGACGCCTTCCAACACTGCATGTATCCCCAGTGGCAGCCGCAGGAATTGCTGACGGCCTACGAGGTGCGCAAACAAAACCCTGTCGACCAGGAAAAGGACCAGAGCTATGTGGGCCTGTTTGACGTGATGCGCATCACCTCCGAAGTGGTGGAGGAGTTCTCCCAGGTGGAAGCCTTCACGGCTCCCAACGTGGCCTACTTGACGCCCACCACGCAGAAGATGATGTCGGGTCCTCGGCTGCACCCTGATAAGCGTGGCGAGTCCTATGCTCCTCGACGAGAGAAGCGCGAGTCCAGCACCACGAGCATCCGCGAGGACCTCGATGTGTTTGGGCACAGGCAGCACCATTATCGCGCAGGGTGCAGGGGCAAGCCCGAGAAGAGTCCATCCCATCCCAACATACTGCGAGAAACGATTCGTGCCGCCTTGCAGCAGAATGAGGACTATCACGAGGAGAACGACACGGCGGGCATCATGAAGCACGTGGATCTGTTGCCGCGCTGCCTGCAGATGCAGTACCCCCACACCATTATCGACGAGCTGGATGACCACTTGCGGCAAAAACGCAACGCCCGGCCCTTTGGCGAGATGAACGTTGCCAAGCAGAAGGTCTACGAGATGGAGGTGCAGGACTGGATCAAGGGCGGCAAGCAAGGGCCCGTCCCTGTCATGACCACGCTCACCAACATGGCCCGCGTGGTTCGTGCAGACTACCGCATGGCCGAGCTTGGTGGACCTCTCAACGGGGGTGGCGACGGCGTAAGTAACGGTGGCAGTGGCGGTGCCAACGGCGTGGGAAGGCTTGGGGCCCCAGTCGACTCACGACTGGGACGCAAAGTGCGGGGTTCCAAGCAGACCTTTGCGCACCCCGTTACCCCCTCGACCACTAACATGATGGTCAAGGATCCGCTGGCCATGTACGCTCAGCAAAAGGCCCGCAAGGCTGCCCGCATCGAGCAAGACAGACTGCGTGAATTGATCTTAGAGGCTGCGCAGGCCACAGGCTATGGTCCCCGTGGCAAGCGCGGTGCCAACACGTGGGACCCCTCTGCCGACTACACGGACATTGATTCACTCATGCCCGCTGGCGATGTTGCTCTTCATGCACGTCTGGAAGGTCGGCAGGTGCCCCAGTTGGAGGCGCCGCCTGCGTCCACTCCAGCAGCAGCAGCAGCAGCAGCAGTGGTTGCTCCTGCCGCGCCAGCCTACGAGATTGTGGATGGACTCGTTGTGTTGCCTGCCAATGTGAGGGCCACCAAACTGCGGCGCACAGAGAGTGACAGATTTGCCTCTTTGTCGTCATCCTCGTCGTCGGCCGTTCCCGCAGCCGATGCAGCGACGGGGGCGGCCAAGACAAAGGGCCCGTCCCACAAGAAGCAGAAGAAGAAGTTGAGGACCGCGGCGGAGAAGTTCGACGACATCACGCGGACCATCCTGGAGCAGAACGCGTCGACGGGCTATGACTCGGTGGCCCTCCTCTGCGAGGTGGACAAGGAGGACAGCCGGAGTCGCTTGATGGACGACGACGACAACGTGCAGCCGCCGTCGACTGGTGCTGGCGACGACTATGCACTCGATGCAATGGACGGGTTCGATTAAAATGACAGCGACGACAACATTGATGTCTTTTCATTTCTCAGATCATCGTGAAGAGTGACCCGTCCTCCACCGTCTCCACTTCGTCTGTCTCCGTGTCCATGGCGATGGGTGCTTCAGCCTTATCCGCTTGCTTGATGGCTGCCGCCGCAGTCGCAACAGAGGAGCGAGCGTAGAGGGCTGCCATCTTGGCTGCAGTCTCGGGCCTCGAATCAAACTCCAGCATCTTCATGTACTCTCGCAGCGTGTGCAAGTCGATCCATCCATTGTAGAGACCGAACAGGCAGCCCTTGGCCAGCTCTGGATCCATGTCTTGCTTCCAGGCACCCAGCAGGTAGGGCCTGTCGGCGAGGGGCGGTGTCTCCAGTTGCATGGGACACCAGCAGTTGGGATCGATGCCCTTGTACGTTCTCTTGGTGACGCCCGTCTTGGGGTCCTTCTCATCCAAGTAGAGACCACAGTACACTTTGTTGCGATCGGTCAGGTAGCGGAGCGTCTGCACGCGCATCTGGTCAAACGCCACCTTGTTCATGGTCTCGCCGCTGGGAAACTCCTCGGGCGTCATGAAAAGGTGACGCCATTCATGGGGCAGCTGTAGGATGTCCATGCAGCACCATTCCACAGCATGCACCATGTCCAGGGCAAAGCGAGATACGGCATCTCCAAACTTTCGGGCCGTCTCCTGGGCAGCCTCGCGAGACGAACCAGAAGCACGCTCCTGCTCCGCCAGTTTGTCCAGCACAGTGTAGAAGCGTTCAGCCACGTAAGCTTCCAGCGTTTTGTAGAAGTTCCAGCACACCGTCTTGTGTTCAATGTTCTCCGTGTCCATCTCATGCATGGCATGGCGTAGCACGTGGAGTCCATGCAGGGTGCCAATGGCGTCCTTGTAGCGCATCACCTCGGTGCTTTCACGGATCAAAAGCAGTGCCAGGGGACTGGTGTGCAGTGGGACGGGCAACACCTTGGTAAGCACCAGGAACACTTCGTACATCTTAGAATATCGCTGCCAGGCTGCTGAGCGGATGGGAAAGGGAATGTGAAACACGCGTTTGTTGATTTGGTCTCCCATGTGGTGGGGTGGCATCACAAACTTGAACTGCGTCCCATCCTTGTTGATGATGCCCAGCGGCACAAAGCCCTTTTCAATCTTGGCGCACTGTGCATCAAAGACAACTCTCACATCAACCTTTGGCTTCACCGGTGCCACGGGTGGTCTGTCGGGCAGGGGCACACCAAATACATCCTCGGTCTGGCCCTGGGTCTCCATCTTTTCGCTCTCATTCCCTGCCGCGAGCCTGTCGATTTCCTCCTGCACGTTGGCCCAGTATTGCACATAGGGGTAGTCCCGCATCTCAATCTGGCTGGGCAGCTGCTGGCCCACGAACACCTCGCTGGGGTCTTTGGGGACCTGATGCCACGAGGGCATCACGCTGGGAGCCTTCCATAACCCCTTGGTGACGGTCGGTTTGACATTGAGGGCTGCCATCGTCGCTGGGTGTGCGGGGTTTCATTTTCCATCACACTCTCCCCCTCTCATTCAGAGCCTGTCCCGGCACGCGTGGATATTCCAATGCTGTCCAGTCCGCCGAGGGCAGTCTCGCAACGCATGCCCACCTCAGCGACCATTACGACCGTCCAAAAGTTCCCCAGCAGACTGGCGCTAATGTGGGGCCAATTCTTTGAGTCAGACCAGGCCTGAAAGGCGACAGGCGACCCTTGAACCAGCACTGTGAAGACCCCGTGCTCTGCATCATGATAACACGTTCTGCTAATAGGATAGGCAAACCGTATGATGCCATACACGCTGCGGGCAATGGGCAACAGCTGGGACTGCGTCAGGGTGTCCCCGTAGTTGTCCTTGTGCGTGGCCTGGAACTGAATCACAAACTTGAGCTCCTCCTGGGGAAGCGGCAGCCGTCTGAGATCCTCCAGATCACTCCCATCAGCTGCGGCGGCGGCGGACTTGACGGGAGCGGGATAGCTCTCCACTCTTTTCCATCGTGATCTGCAGCAATGTGGTCCCGGATCGTCCTGTTCATCCACCCGAATGGCTGGGTCGTCCTCCTTCATGCGACGACGCACAGGGCTAGACATTGACCTTTATGGAGGCCAATTCTTAGAGGGTCACAAAGGAGCGTTCCACGACGGCCTCATAGGAAACGCAGCGTGTGTGAAAAGCCACCGTCACCACAAAGATGACGCAGCTGACGGCCATGCCAATCTGAGCGCTGAGGATGGCTGCATCCTTGCCGGGCAACACGTCATAGGGAATGGGACTAAAGGCAATGTAGAGCAGCACGCACAGGACAAAGACGGCGAGACTGCCCACGGAGATCCAAAAGAGCGGTTTGCTTGGTTGTCGATGGTAATACTTCTTGAGCCCGTACACAACGCTGGCACACCACAGGGCCAGGCATATCATGGGGCAGATGCTAATGTACCAGGCCCCCAGGATGAGAGACACGTAGAACATCACATACATGGCCACCACGGTCAGCAGCATGACGATGACGGGCACCATGCTGTACTGCCGAACCATGAGACTCACATTGATGGTGAGCAGCACGTGCATCACCACGAGCGTGTCGAGAGCAGAGATGGCCAGGGCCGACGTCTGGTTGTTGTTGAGCAGGGTGCCAAGCGACGGGATCTGGTACACAACGCAGGTAAGGTTCGTGCCGCAGGGGACCACCTCATCGATGAGCACGCAACTGTCGCTGTTGGCGCATCGGATGCCCGTAGTGATGCACAGCACGGTGAACACTGCAAACAGGGCTGCCATGACCCACCAGGAGGAGCGGGCATCGGTGCGATGCACACTCACAACGTGATCGTCTCGTCCAGTGGCATGATCGTAGGCACCGGCTTCATTTGTGAGAGGGAGATCCATTCCGCCTTTCGGCCTCTGTTTGGACTCTGGCACAGGCTGGAGTTGGGACTTTTCATTGTCCTCTGTTGTGGGGGAGCTCAGAGGCCATCCCCCGGACCGGCTCGGCGTCTTTTTCCTGGTCCTGCTGGTCGGCCTCCCTGTATCTGCAACTCAAGCATCCCTTGCGCTGGATTGTATGCTACGCTGAGTAGCGTACGTAGGGCATCGTCGCTGTGGGCTTTGCTGACGAAACGATCATAGATTTGGTCAAAGTCCACCTGACTGATGAAGCCGCGGCATGTCATCACGTAGGCTCCCGAATCGTCCCTGCGCACTGGGCTCACCTCGAGCAAGGGTACCTCTCTGTCGAGCATTGTTGCGTGGTACAACACAGTGAGCAGGCGATGCACATCGGCTGGATCCGCATCGTCCATGTTGCAGCGATCCCGCAACGAGTCGAGGATCCGCTTGGCAAGTTCATAGTCCACGGGGGCAGGGGCAGAAGCGTCTGTCGGTTCCTCGTCGCGCTCTCGCTTCTTAGAGGACGACCCGGCGGCGGCCATCATCATCATGGGTAGTGCAGGGAGTCCTGGTTCGTTGACCATGCCTGTCTGACGCATGCCGACGCGCACGGTAAGGATGCCCGTGGCCGAGTCGCTCAGGAAGTTGCGGACCAAGCGCATTTTGTTGTTGCTGCCGCCGGTCACGGACCTTACCTTGTGGTGCCAGCCCACAATGTCGATGAACTCATCAAAGCCCCGCACCAGAATGGCGTAGTAGCCCGACTCGCGGGTGACGGTGATCTCAAGTTCGGGCACCTGGTCCTCCAGCGTCACAATGCACTGGATGGTAGCCATCACACTGGAGCGATCCTCTGGGTCCACGGCGCTCAGATCGTACTCCTTTGTCAATACTTCGCCCACCTTGACCTGCCCGGCAACCAGCCGAGATGATCCCTGTTCCATTGCAGCGCCGCCTCGGATCGAGGGTCGTTCCTTGGCGCCCAGCGTCCATGAAGACATTTCACGTGTATTGTTCATCGCCGCCCCTGTCCCTGCCCCTGCCCTCAGAGAGGAGGATCCCGATTCGAGGCGGCTCCCCATCAGGGGTGGAAGGGTGCGAGACTCAGCAATGCGTACAAACCGTGAGCCACCTTGATCCATGACTCGCCCGACGTGGTGAAGGCTGCACACACAGACACAAGGAGAATGAGTGAAATGAGAGCCTTTGGTTCATCCAGAATTCGCCCGGCCAGTCCCGAAGAAGACGAGCCGCCCTTTGCATCGCTAACGGGCAGCGTCACATTCGTAGCCAAGGCCACGCTGAAGACGTGACCACCGCGGGCATCGTTGCGAGCTGTCTTGACGTTGCCACACAGATCATTGTACTGCTTGAAGAGCGGGATCAGGTCATCGTCCAGCTCCACCACGTTGTTCAGCTCACAGGTGAGTCCCTTGAGCGTTGGATGCGGATTGGCCAGTTCCACGTGTTTGTTGGCGCCCAGTCGGGCTTTCTGACTGCTGAGCCAGCGCTGGGCATCATGGAAGAGTGCCCACTGTTGTGGTGACAGGGCAGAAGACACGCCACCACCGACAGTCGCTAAACGGGGCAGCGTTGACATCACTCTTGGACGATTGACCCCACCCTTTTGGCGCGTGTCTGAGGGGAGGGCGAAATGCTGGAGATAGCAGAGAAACGCGGGCTGGTCATCGGATTGGCGGGGAAATTCGGCAGTGGCAAAGACACTGCGGCCGCACTCATCCAGGAAGCGTTTCCCGGGCAACAGTGGCGAGTTATCTCGTTTGCACGCCTCGTCAAGCAGGTGGTGGCCACCCTCACGTCCACAACACTGGAACAAAACCTGTCCGATGCTGGCAAGCAAACAGTGCCGCGCGGCTTCACCGACAGTCTGAGCACGCTGCAGCAAAAGGTAGGCATGGCCATGCGTTCAATCGATGAGCTGGTCTGGATCAAGGCGGCGTTTGCCCCTGTCATGCCCGAAGACAATGTGATTGTGACGGATGTCCGATTTCCCAATGAGGTCAGGGCCATCCATGATCACCAAGGCATGGTCATCCGCCTGTGGGGACGCGCTCCCCGCCCCAATGAGACGCGCGATCCCATGCACATATCAGAGACAGCGCTGGATGACTTGTACCACCTTTTCGATTTCCACATCGAAAACAGTGGCACCTTGGAGGAACTGAAGAAGATGCTCATCTACGTGGTGGGCCAGCATGTGTCGAGGATGAAGAAATAAAAATGGTGGACCCACCCAAAGGGAAATAAAA
>Ga0302320_10021946_pt1 | contig 12643 bp, 14 predicted proteins | sample Bog_T0_3_FD_202130 | JGI IMG/M metagenome (GOLD analysis project Ga0302320, IMG submission 202130) | Peat permafrost microbial communities from Stordalen Mire near Abisko, Sweden - Bog_T0_3 | ecosystem: Environmental > Terrestrial > Soil > Wetlands > Peat | place: Sweden: Abisko, Stordalen Mire...
GGCCCTTTTGGAGGCATGGTGACGGGGGCCTTAGAGGGAGCCGGAGTCCGTCCTGGCGGATACAATCGACTCTTCGCCGTCGTCGAACACCAGCCACACCGAATAGCCGTCGAGGATCTTATTGCGTGCAACCTCCGCGCGCAACTGGTCGCCGATGGCGATCAGAAGGCCCGTCGTCGAGGCGCCGTCGTTGGCGCCCACGAAGTTGATATTCCTGAGCCAGTAGTTGGTCTCGTAGTGCGTGGCCAGCACGATCACGCCGTTCTTCTTGCCCGGAAAACGCACGATGAAGTTGCGCATGGCTACCGGGCCGATGGGCGTGTCGGCCGTGAAGGTGTCCTCTTCAAGCTGGTCGTGCTTGAACTGGTTGCGCAAGAACTCCTCGGCTCTGGCGTGGCCTGGGCTGGTGGGCCAGCGCGGCCCAATGGCCACAAACTGGCCGGCGTATTGCAGAGCCTTGTCGCCGTTGAAGTGCGGCTGTGCGGGAAGGGCAAGGGGCGCGAACAAAAGCAGGGCCGCCGCGGCTCTCCGCACGAACGGAATCCTGGTGGGGTGTTGTGCTCTCCCACCCTTGCCGCAAAAACAAGGACGCGGCAAGGATGGGGCACCCAGAATTTCCGCTACAGCCCTCCTCCACAACGAAAAGAACATCATTTTGCAGCCGCCTTTGCTTCCTTCCGCTTGCGCCGCGATGGATGCACCCACCACGCCACCCCGATGCCAATCACATAAAGCGACAGCATAGGCACGGCGTAAATGCACATGGTCCACGGGTCGGGACTGGGGCAGATAAAGGCCGCCACCACAAACACCGCCAGAATCGCATAGCGTATGTTCTTCCACAGGAACCGGGGGCTGACAATGCCAAACATGGCCAGGAAGAAGATGAGGATCGGCATCTCAAAGCTGATGCCAAGGCCCAGAATGATCGAGAGGAAGAAGCCGCTGTACTCCTCGATGGTGACCATGGAGGTGAAGTTCTTGCCGAAATCCACGATGAGAATCTTGAGCGCCCCCGGCAGCACCCAGAAGTAGCCGAAGGCCGCGCCGCCCAGGAACAACCCCACCGTAGCCGCCATGAACGGCACCACAAACCGCCGCTCTTTCTGGTAAAGTCCCGGCGCAATGAACAGCCACACCTGGAAGAGGATGAACGGCGAGGCTAGAATCGCTCCGCCGATCAGCGACACCTGCATGTAGATGTTCAAGGGGTCCATGGGGTGCGTAAAGACCAGCGTCTTGCCAATGTGGGTCAGCGGCGCCTGCACCAGGGCGAAGAGCCTGTCATGAAAGAACCACGCCACAAAGAAGCCCAGCGCGAGATAGATGGCCGAGTGAACGATGCGCTTGCGCAGCTCGTCCAGATGCTCCATCAGGCTCATGCCGGGGAGCTCCGCGCGATGGGTCACCGCCTCCCGCGCCTTGCCGATCGCGTCCGCGGGATCAACCATGGGGGGCCTGCTCTGGGTCGGCTGTGGTTTCGGCGGCTTGGCCTGCTGCGGGAATTTCATCTGCTACGACGCTGGTTCCAGCATCGGTTCCAGGCTCGGTGGCGCCGGAGACTTTCGCAAGCTCAGCCTCCAGGCTCCATGGCCGCGCCGCTGGAACCTGCTCGCCAGTCGAGGGCGGCTGAATGCGCGGATAGGTCTCTTCGGCTACGGCTTCGGGTGTGGGCGCTATCGCCGGAGGATAATCGGCCTCTTCGGGGTAAAGATTCTTATATGGGTCTTCGGTCGTGGCGGGAAGTTCAGGAGAGACGGGTGGCTCAGGACTTGCTTCGGAGGCCTGGGAATCCACTATCGCTGGCGTCGGAGCTGCCAGCGCTAACGCCTGTAGCCGCTCCTCTTCCTTCTTGCGCCGGTCTGCCTCCTCGGCGTTGCGCAACTCCTCTTCCATCTGGTACTTGAAGTCGTTTGAGGCCTTGCGGAACTCGTACATCAGCTTGCCGATCTGGCGGCCAATCTGTGGCAGCCGCCGCGGCCCAAACACCACCAGCGCCAGCACCATCAGGATCAGCGAGTCTGCCATGCCCAGGCTGGCAAATTGAATTGTCGGAGGATGCCCCATCGAGTGCAATGATACCTGTCCGCGCACGGCGCGAACAAACTAGACCTGGGCAACGGATGGGTGAAGGTTGGGACCCTCCCCCCTATATTCTGTAAGTAAATACCTTATTTTCAATAAGATGCAGCTTATGATTCATTCTAAATTCCTCATTCTACGTGGGTTAACATGCAGAATCCTGATATCAAAGGGGTTAAGGGTGGTTCTTCCGGATTTTTGAGGCTCCGGCTCAGTCCACTGGCCCTTGGACGCATTGATTTCGGCCCGCACGAGATGAGAAAGACTCCATGATTTGATTGTGCGCCTGGGCTGGGTAATTCTCTGCAAAGTGCCGGCGTGGCGGGGTGATTCACGGGAGATCGGCGGTCGGACTTCGTGAACTCCTACCCTTGCCGCAGTGGAACTGCGTCAGGGATGGGCACCCATGCGTCTGGGGTTAACCAGGGATCGGGTACCCGGCTGCCGCTGTCGCACTCGGTCGGCTCGGTGGCTTGAAAGGCGGGAAAGCCCGAGCAACCAAGCTTTCCTCAACCAAGCGCAAAGCCATCGGAAAAAAAGCAGCGGAAAAAAGCAGCGGTAACGCGCTGTGGAAGTGACTGATTCTAATTCCCTTACTTTATCTGTCCTGGTACTTCCGCAATCAACATACACCTTTGGTCGGTTGACAGCGTCTAATAGATGTTGGCAATATACCAACATGCCGATGGAATGTACAACTGCGGAGGTCGCCCAAGGCGTACTCCGAGATTGCCTGAAACCTGGAGGCAGAGTCATTCCAACTCAGCATTTTCGAGAAGAACTAAAAAAGGAGGGTCTGACAATACCGGATGCTTGGCATGTGCTTCGGTCTGGTTGTATTTCAAAAGCACCAGAGCACGACATCAGACTGAGGGAGTGGAAGTACACAATTGAGGGCTATGCGCCGGATGGAACCTGGCTGTGTATTGTGTTCAGCCTTAAGTATGCCAACGTTGCTTGCCTCATAACTGTTTTCTCGGTAGTGGCAAAAGGGAGGACCGTATGAAAACAGAACTATGTTGCAGTTGCGGGGAAAGTGCCAACGTCATAAAAAGGAATCACAGATTCGATGACATGGGCCTGCCCGTAGATCTGTTGAACATCGAAGTTATTGAGTGCTCCCACTGCGGGGCTATCGATCCAATCATCCCCAACATGGACGGATTGATGAAGGTGCTAGCCATAGCGCTTATCTGCAATCCGTGCAAGCTGAACGGAGCGGAGATACGCTATCTCCGTAAGTACGTGGGGAAAAGCGCACGAGAATTTTCAAGGTACCTTAACGTGGACCACACACATCTGTCTAAACTGGAGAATGACCGCTACGAAATCACTCCTCGGTTGGATAAACTGGTGCGCTTGATCGTATCCAGCATGGACCCAGAAATCGCGGCTGGCGCGAAAGACTTGGTCGAGTTGATGCCAAACATCGAAGATTGTTGCCAGGATCAAAAACAGGAAATTCAGATAGATCCGGCCACCCAAACATATCAGTACGCGTAACTGCCCCGCGCTTGTCTCGTATTTTAGGGGCAAGCGCATTTTCTGATCGACAATGCTCGACCGCTTAAGCATGACGTATACATGAGTCGGCTAACCACAGCACATCCAGGCGTGTCGGCTCTGGTCGAGGAAACAGCTTCCGCTCAATCTGCCGCATGACCGGCATTGCCAAGGGAACGGTCCTCTCCTTTTTGGCCGATCTGGGAGAAGTCTGCGCCGATTACGACGATTCTGGTCGATTGAGGAGATGGTAAAACTGTTGGACGGTCGTCGATTCTAAGATTTGCAAATCTGGTGGCGCTGCCGTCGTACTATGTGTTTGAGCGAGACATGTCAAAACGAATTGATTTCGCGAAAAAACGCAGACTTCAAGGGCGATTTTTGAGTTCGGCTACCCAGGAACTCGTGGAGTTAGTGCAACCAATCGCCGAACAACAAGGCGTCGATCTCCGAGCCCGTTTAGCCGAGGGCGTAGTACGACGGTCAGAAGAGCGACGGCTGCTGGCCGAGCGACTTCAAGAATCCGTCGCGCCTCTGTTCATCGCCCACGGCGACCGGCAGCCGGACAGAATAGGCTCTTGCGTTCTCGTGCGCTTGGATTCAGAATTCTTCGCTTTCACCGCAGCCCATGTGGTGAAAGCGACGCGGGTACCGCGCAACTCTTAGCTCCTACCGAAGGTGGGGGCGGGAAGTTGATTCCATTGCCGGCATGTAAAGCCCACCTGAGATCGACGGAAGGTGATAACGACCTCGATGTTGCGGTGCTGGCCCTGCCTTCGCATCAACCGGGTTGTTTTCAGCAGCGCGTCTTTCTCTCTGGCTGCGAGATAGATCGGGACGACCGACCAGATGATCAAGGGCTCGCGTCGTTCTATTTCGTCCTTGGCTATTCTGCATCGAGGACGCAAGTGCAGGTGGACAGGGTCGGTCTTCAGATTCATCAACGGTCGTTTCATTGCTGCACGAGCCCACTCGCATCGGCTGAGTACTTGCAAGAGCAACTATCGCAAGCGGACCATATAGCGCTCGATTTTGATCACAAGGAAATCGTGATTAGAGGTACACGGGTCACCCCACCGAAGCTTCAGGGTGTGAGTGGCGGGGGCATATTTCACATCTCACGGGAAACGAACCACGGCCCACTTGTCGCGATAGCGACGCAGAATAAACGCAGTTCCCGGCTCATTGTGGGCACAAGAATCAAGCACTTCATTGCGATAGCTCGCGAACTGAAGCGCCATGTTCCCGCACCGTAGTCTCGACGCGAACCAGTACTCCATTCTCTGAGCAACCAACTCCGCCCGTGTCACCGCCGTCACGGAAACTCCCAAAACTCGTTTCTTCCGCTATTTGGCTCTCTGTTAAGCCTTTGTTACAATAAAGAGCGAGAGGAAGCGGTTCTTGCCGGGCGGGTTTTCAGCACCTTCCGGCTCCAGGCCGCATCCAATTGTGAAAGGGCTGCAACACCCCCGTGGATGGGGGCTCTCCTGAATTGGCTGGCTTCACGTAATCGGCCCAGGAATCGGTCAGTGCATCCACTGCGGCCATGTTTGCTTTCAACATCCCCGTCCGCTGCCCCCAAAAGGCGAGCTGGACTGAAGGCGGAATACAGTGAACCTGGTACTTGACGATCCAACGGCGGTCGCCGTGGCGACTGACAGCAGTTGCAGTCTCGAAGACTATCTTGCCCTTCCCGACCACTCCATGGATGCGCGCATTGCGGCGGCGCGCGCCACGCTGGGCGCAACCACCATCCTGCTCGGCCACCACTATCAACGCGACGAAGTGATCCGCTTTGCCGACGCAACCGGCGACAGCTACAAGCTCTCCCGGATTGCCGCCGAAACAGACGCCAAATACATTGTTTTCTGCGGCGTACACTTCATGGCCGAGAGCGCAGACGTGCTGGGCCGCGCAGAGCAGCAGGTCATCCTGCCTGACTTGAACGCCGGCTGCTCCATGGCCGATATGGCTGAAATCTCCCAGGTTGAAGCCTGCTGGGAGGCGCTGGAGCGCCTGGGACTTGCAGACGAGACCGTGCCGCTGACCTATATGAACTCCACTGCCGCCATCAAGGCCTTCTGCGGCGAGCGAGGCGGCCTGGTCTGCACCTCCTCCAATGCAGACGCGGCCTTCCGCTGGGCCTTTAGGCGTGGCAAGCGCATCCTGTTTTTGCCCGATCAGCACCTGGGCCGCAACACCGGCTATGCGATGGGCATTCCGCTGGACGAGATGGCGGTGTGGGATCCGTGGGGCTTGCAGGGGGGGCAGACAAAACAAACGCTTGCCGACAGCCGCATCCTGCTCTGGAAAGGCCACTGCGCGGTGCACCTGCGCTTCTTGCCCAGCCATGTCGATCAGGTGCGCGCCAAGTATCCCGGCATCCAGGTCATCGTTCATCCTGAGTGCCGCTGGGAGGTCTGCCAGAAGGCGGACGCGCTGGGTTCCACTGAGCGGCTCATCAAGATTGTCGAAGACGCCCCCGCGGGCCAGATGTTCGCCGTCGGCACGGAGATTCACCTCGTGAACCGCATGGCCCGCCGCTTTGCCGAGCAAGGCAAGCGCGTCATCACGCTGGACGACACCGGCTGCCTCTGCACCACCATGTACCGCATCAGCCCGCATCATCTGGCATGGGCTCTTGAAAACCTGGTGGAGGGCCGCGTGGTGAATCGTATCCAGGTGCGCCCCGGCGTCAAGCGCTGGGCGCGCGTGGCGCTGGACCGGATGCTGGAAGTGCAGGGAACAGGGAACAGGGAATAGGGAACAGGGAATAGGGAACAGGGAATAGGGAACAGGGAACAGGGAACAGGGGAACGACATGGGTGAATCATTCAAGGATCTCGTGGTGTGGCAGCGAGCTGTTCAGATGACCCTGGAAGTCTATCGGCTTACCGCTGACTTTCCATCCTCCGAACGATTCGGTCTGACCAATCAGTTGCGAAGGGCATCCGTCTCAAGCGCGAGCAACATAGCAGAGGGTTATGGACGGTCAACTACGGGAGAATACGTCCTCTTTCTCGGTCATGCGAGAGGCTCAAATTTTGAAGTTCAGACACAACTTGTCATTTCAGAGGGGCTGGGCTTTGGCTCAGAACAATTGCGGCGTTCGTCTGATGGGCTTTCCGGCGAGGTTAGCCGGATGATCATCGCGATGATGGGCAAACTCAAGAAGTGAGTACGGTTTTTCTGTTCCCTGTTCCCTAATCCCTCTTCCCTGCTTTTGTCGTATTCTATAGGTGCAGGGTATTTCCGTATGAAGACCTTTACTCTCGAAGAAGCACAGTCTCTCCTCCCCACGCTGGAATCGCTGCTGAAGCGCGCCATTGAAGGCAAGCAGTCCGCGGAGGTAGTCGAGTCTGGCCTGTCCGATCTGCTCCGCCGCATCTATCTCTCCGGCGGCATGAGGGTAGACGTCAGCAGTGTGGCGAAACAGCGCGCGGAGATGGAAACCCACTTGCAGCGGGTGCGCGAGAGTGTCGCCGAGATGGATTCCATCGGCGTGCAGGTCAAAGACATCGAAGCCGGCCTGCTCGACTTTCCCTGCCGCATCGACGACGAGGTGGTGCTGCTCTGCTGGCGCATGGGCGAGCCGGCCATCGAGCATTGGCACACCGTCGAGCAGGGCTTTCAGGGCCGCCAGCCCGTTGACGAGCGCTTTCGCCGCCGTTCCGCCTCGGGCGGCAGGCCCAATTGATGTGCAGATAACGCGGTATCCGTTGAATGCGTTGTTTTGAGATTTGATCCGCCATGATTGAACTGCTCAGGCTTACGGAGGTCCAAAGGGTCATCGCATTCCTCATGGCGCTGGGCAGCTTTTGCTACACATACCATCGAGCGGTACTGTGGTCAATTGCGGACACCATGAGAAGAGCGCCCCATGACGGGCAGGCCGGTCTCGGCGCGTTGTTCATGGGGCTGATGATTGGCGTCCCCGTCGCAGCGCTGGTGTATTTCCTGAGCATGCACTGGATGCAAGCATGGGAGAAGCGGTATGCGCAAAAACTGGACGAAGAAGATCGGATCGCAGGCCTCACGACTCCTCGTACCTGAGAATACCGAATGACCCACTGTCCACTTTACAGAGCCCTCAAACTGGATCTTCTAGCAAGTGTCAGCACGACCGCGCCGCTATATATTGGAAGACGCACGAATGCTCTGCGAATCGTTTTACATTCTTCGATCATCTCTTGAAGGACAAAGACATTTACGCGATTTGAGTGTGCATCCCACATCTATGCATCTGCGCTACTCTTCCTGTGGCGTTCGGGGTTCTAACGCCCCAGCGCTTTGTCAACCCAACTAACCCATTCTCAAGGAGTGATCCATGCTGACCGTTGGAGAAAAATTCCCCGCCTTCGAACTTACCGCCGTGGTCGATCTCGACCTCAAGAAGGCATTCCAGACCATTAACGAGAACAGCTATGAAGGCAAGTGGAAGGTCTACTTCTTCTGGCCCAAGGACTTCACCTTTGTCTGCCCCACGGAGATTGCCGCCTTCGGCACGCTGAACGCTGAGTTCGCCAGCCGCAATGCGCAGGTTCTGGGCGGCAGCATCGACTCCGATTTTGTTCACTGGGCGTGGCGCAACGAGCAGCCCTCCCTCAGAAATCTGCCCTTCCCCATGCTTTCCGACATCAAGCGCGAACTCTCCGCGGCGCTCGGCATCCTGGACCCCAACGCCGGCGTCAGCCAGCGCGCCACCTTCATCGTGGACCCGGAGAACAAGATTCGCTTTGTCTACGTGACCGACCTCTCCGTGGGCCGCGACCCGCAAGAGGTTCTGCGCGTGCTGGATGCCCTGCAAAACGGCGGCCTCACCCCCTGCGGCTGGCACAAAGGCGAAGAAACCATCCAGGTCTGAGGCGGAAGACCGCAACTCAATCCATAGGCCTCTCGCCCCTGCAAAGGCGCGGCTTCGGTCGCGCCTTTTCTCGGTCAGGCTCCTCGCAAGCGAATCCACGCAGCGCCGCGTCATTCGTTTCAGTGCAGGAAATTGCACGCACGCGTGGGCCATGGGAAACAAGACGCCACCCGCTGCCAGGCGATACCCTGTAAACGGAGATTTTGAAGCCCGCATCGAGGGAGTGGAGATGGAAATCGGTAAATCGGCACGGTTGTTGTTGATGGCGGCGGCTCCGGTGGTAGCTGGCTTTCTGGCAGGGTGCGGAGATTTCTGGCAGGCGCCGGGCGGCGGCAGCAGCACCAGCTTCACTCTGACCAATGGCGGAAATATCTCGCTGGGCCAGGGTGCGACCGGCACATCGACCATTACGGTGACGCCCGGCAGTTCGTTTGCGGGAACAGTTACACTGACTTGCGATGTGACCCCGCCCTCGGGCGCTTCCAATGCCACGACATGCAGCCTTTCTCCCACTTCTCTCACGTTCAGCAGCACAACGGCACAACAAGCAACGCTGACCGCGACCACCGCGGCCGCGACAACCCTCGGAACATACGACATTACGGTTACAGGCGTATCAGGCAGCGTTGCCGCGACGACCACCGTTTGCGCCGAGGTAACAACGACCTCAGGCAGTTGTACCGCAGCAGCCACAACCAGCGGCAACTTCTATATCCTGAACAGCACCACGATCACCGGCTATTCCATCGTCTCCGGATCTCTGACCCAGCTCTCCGGCAGCCCGTATGCCTTGCCTTCGGGCGTTGGCACCGGTGCGGCAATGGCCATCGATCCAACGGGTACGCTTCTTTATGTGGCCACTACAGGCGGCGTCTTTCTTTACCCTGTCCAATCGGGAGGCGCGCTGCCCGCGACGCCGACGACGATTACTTCTCAAACCGGAGAGGTGGCGGCTATCCAGGTCGATGCATCGGGCAAATGGCTTCTGGTGGCCTTTAGTTCGGGTTCGCTCAGCGCTATACCCATCACCTCAAAGGGAATTGAGGACACTACCCGCTCTGTACAAGCAACGACAATTCTTGCGGGAGTCCCCATTCAGATGGCCATCTCTCCAACGCAAACCAATTCGATTGTGGCTGTGGCTCTTGGCACCTCCGGGACTCAGGTATTCCCATTCACCAGCGGCATCGCTGCTCCTATCGGGAATTCTTATACACCGACCATTGCACCAGCGGGCGCAAATACGACGTCTGCCGCATCGGCACAATCGGTGGCCATCGACCCCCAGAACGGGTTCCTGTACATTGGCGAAGTCGAGGCCTTCCCCAATTCAACGGCGGCTACCGGCACTGGCGGATTACGCGTTTGGTCGATCAAGAGCGGTTCGTTAGCGGAAGTTTCCACATCGCCCACTCCCAGCGGCGGCACCGGGCCTCATGTCATCCTGCCAGAATCATCGGGGAAGTATGTTTACGTGGCCAACTGGGCAGGAAATGCAACAGGGGCTGGCTTCCAGGTGTCCTCTACCGGCGCGCTTACGCAGCTTTCCAGCACGTTTGCGACGGGGAGCGAACCCACTGGGCTCGCAGAGGACAAGACAGGCAGCTTTGTGATGGTGGTGTCCGGTCTCGGCAGCCCGGACTTCGAGGCCTACTCGTTCAGCAGCTCATCCGGCTCACTGACCTCCGGCATTCCGTCCAACAGCACTGGAACCGGTCCCGTCGCCATCGTGGCAGTGCCGTGAGATGGGGATCAGAGATCAGGGGTCAGGGACTAGGGACTAGGGACTTGGGGGCTGGACGCTGCATCTGTCATGGAACGCGGCTCTCTGATCTCTGATCCATGATCTCTGACCCCTGTTTCTGCTATCCTCAAGAAGAACGCCACCGGCTGTGTTCACGCGACCTCCAATCTCCTCCGTCCCCTTCGTCCCCCGTATCCGGGCTCACAAGCCCACGTTGCCTGCGCTCTCTGCTTATCTGGCCGTGAGCTTTCTCGCGCTCGTCTGCGGCTGCGCACGGTTCCACCCTGCGCTGCACGAGACGGTCTATGTCTCCGCCCGGCAGATGTACCTCAAGGACCGAGTAGCCGCCGTCTCGAATCGCGTGGCCGAGGTCACCAACGGCCAGCCCCTCGATGTCCTGGAACACGGCCGCCGCTTCCTCAAGGTCAGGACCCAGAAGAACGAGATCGGCTGGATTGAAGACCGCGCCGTCATCGACGCCAAAACCAACGACCTGTTTGTCCAGCTCGCGGACCAGCACAAACAGGACATCGTGGTGGCCAGCGCTGTGGTCCGCGACGACGTTTATCTCCACATCCTGCCCGGTCGCGACTCGGAGCACTATTATCTGCTGGCCGCGAACGCCAAGGTGCAGCTGCTGGCCCGCGCAACCGTTCCCAAGGCGTCTGTGAACCCCTACGGATCGCCCCGCAAGACGGCCGCGCCCAAGCCGCCTATAAACAGCACTGGCGCCTCGCCGGCATCTTCTTCGGCCAAGCCACCCGCGCAGCCCCCCGCCGCCAAGCGGCCACTTGCGGCTTCCTCCGCCGCCCAGCCACTTCCCAGCCCGCTCGCAGAGCCGCTTCCCGCCCCGCCTATTTTGGAAGACTGGTGGCTTGTCCGCGACTCCCAGGGTCACGCTGGCTGGCTGCTCAGCGGCCGAGTGGATGTGGATGTGCCGGACTCGATCGGCATCTATGCCGAAGGCCAGCGCATCGTGGGCTCCTACGTCCTGACCAAGGTGAACGATCCGGATGCCGACCCACCCAACCCCGCGGTTCCCGAGTACGTAACTGTTCTCAGCCCGCCCAAATCCGGCCTGCCCTTCGACTTCGATCAGGTGCGCGTTTTTACCTGGAGCCTCAAGCACCATCGCTATGAAACGGCCTTCCGGCTCCATCCCATCCAGGGCTACCTGCCCGTCCGCACAGGATTCCAGCCGGGTCCCAACGGCAGCACCGCGCCCACATTCAGCTTCCAGCTCGCTAACGGAACGAACCTCGCCGTCGATCCCGTCACCGGCCTCACACGCCCAGCCTCCATGCGCACCGTCAATTTCGTCATGCTCGATACCATGGTCAAGCGCGCCGGGCCCGACCTGGGCCCCATTCCCGTGGGCCACCTCGAGGGCGACAAGCCCAAGCCGGCGAAGAAGGGCAACCGGTAGTGTGTGTCACGAACACGAGCGCAAGCTCGTGATGCTGTATCGAAGATGGGAGTAGGTCTCCCGGAACCGGCTTGCAGGAGCAGGTTTCAAACCGCCTCATGCTGCTGCGCTGAAAAGACGTGGTAGTGAGCGATTGAGGAAAAGTCACCGCAAGGTGGCAGGTGTGGATGGAGGAGATGAGCGAAAGCGAACCGTCGAGGACGCATCGTTATTGCCTCAAGGTGCTGTTAAAACCGGGGTTGACTATTGGTTCCGGGATCAGTTGGGACGAAGCCTGCTTACGGACCCAACGGCAGCCGGTGTATAGGCGGCATGAACTCCATTCGGGCTTTGGTACGGAACGTGAGAACCTCGTTGCGTATGCAAAGGGAAATAACAAATGGCTGACACCATGAGGAAGAATACCGATGCTGGGACGAGGGGCGGAGCTGTTCATAGCAGCGAGGAAGCCCTTGTAATGAGGGTGGAGCGAAGGATCAGCGTTATCCAGTTGATGAGGGTTACCAACCCGTTCATCGGGGATGAGTGACATGTCATCAACGAAACCTTTTGCTATAGCGAAGCGCTCAGTGTGGGAAGCGTACCAGCAGGTCAAGGCCAACCGAGGTGCTGCGGGCGTCGATGAGGAAACCATCGCGATGTTCGAGCAGGACCTGTCGAAGAATCTCTACAAGCTGTGGAACCGCATGTCGTCGGGATCGTACTTCCCGCCGCCGGTAAAACAGGTGGAGATTCCGAAGGCGAAGGGCGGCACGAGAAAGCTGGGTATCCCCACTGTGTCGGACCGAATCGCACAGACAGTAGTCAAGCGCATCATCGAGCCGCTTCTGGACCCGATCTTTCATCTGGATTCGTATGGATATAGACCGGGCCGTTCGGCTAAACAGGCGATTGCCGTCACCAGAAAGCGGTGTTGGCAATATGACTGGGTGGTGGAGTTTGACATCAAGGCGGCCTTCGATCAAGTCGATCATGGCCTCCTGTTCAAGGCTGTGTGCATACCCGCATGTACATTTCACATTTC
>Ga0302320_10021947_pt1 | contig 12643 bp, 10 predicted proteins | sample Bog_T0_3_FD_202130 | JGI IMG/M metagenome (GOLD analysis project Ga0302320, IMG submission 202130) | Peat permafrost microbial communities from Stordalen Mire near Abisko, Sweden - Bog_T0_3 | ecosystem: Environmental > Terrestrial > Soil > Wetlands > Peat | place: Sweden: Abisko, Stordalen Mire...
TTCATCGTGCGTGAGGACTGGAGCCGGGCCCTGCGCGGCCAGTTCAGCGCCAAGGCCGCCAAGGCCTATAGCCAGTACGGCTATCCGATCAGCCTCAGCCTGATCATGACCATCGCCCTCTACACCGTCGACCGCTTCATGATCGCCCACTACCTGAGCGAGGCGGACGCGGGGGCCTATCACGCCGGCTTCTCCATCGCCTCGCGGGTGATCGACGTGTTGTTCATCTGGTTCGGCGCGGCGGGCGTGCCGGCCATGATCCACGCCCTGGAAAGCGGCGGCGAGAGCGCCATCCGCCTGGAGGCCAATCGCCAGATCACCACCATGGCCCTGGTGCTGTTCCCCGCCGTCGCCGGCATCATCGCGGTGGCCGCGCCCCTGTCCACCGTGTTGATCGGCGAGGGCCTGCGCGATCGCGCCCTGTCCATCACGCCGCTGGTCACCATGGGCGCCCTCTTGGCGGGAATGAACAACGGCTACTTCCTCCTGTCCTTCACCTTGGCCAAGAAGACCCGCCTCCTCGTGCTCGCCATGAGCATCCCCGCCGCGGCCAACATCGCCTTGAACTACCTGCTGATCCCTCGCCTGGGCCTGATCGGCGCGGCGGGCGCCTATCTGGCCAGCTTCGCCATCGGCGTCGTGGCCGCCTGGCTGCTGGGCTTCAAGGCGCGGCCCATGCCCGTGCCGGTGCTGGAGCTGGGCAAGATCGCCGGCGCGGCGGCGATCATGGCGGGCGCCCTGGCTCTTGTCCCCTCCATGGGCGCCGCCCTGGACCTGATGATCAAGCCGGCGCTGGGCGTGGCCGTCTACGGCGCCCTGGCGCTCGGCCTGGACCTCGGCGGCGCGCGAAGCTTCGCCCAGAAGGCGCTGGGCAGACTGTCCTTCGGCCACAGGCCCGGCCTGCAACCCAGGCTGCCCCGCTGATGACGCTTGGAAAGACGCTGCGGATCGATCCCACGCGCGCCGCGGGCAACCACATCCTGCTGTTCTACCGCGAGCACGAGACCGACCGCTTCGTGCCCGGCGACCGCTACCTGAAGCGGCTGGTGCGCCCGCTGTATGACCGACTGCACCACAAGCAGAAGGTCACCGGCTTCGGCGTGTCCTTCAACATGCTCTATCGCGGCCTGGCCGAGGCCGGCTACATCGTCCACCGCAACGACTACGCCCTGGCCCGCGCCAATCCGGACTATCCGGTGGGCATCGTCGGCGGTCCGTCGCTGCTGAAGGACTGGCCCCTGCCTAATCCGGCCATCCTCGGCCCTTCCATCTACGACCAGCCCGGCCAGGCGCCGCGCCTGTTCGACGATGAACGCTTCAAGCGCTACGTCTGCCTGGCCGACTGGATGTACGACCTGTTCGAGACGGTCTATCGGGGCCGCTGCGTGAAGTGGTACGCGGGCATCGACACCGAGGCCTGGCCGGACCTGTCGGGCCGGCCCAAGGACCTGGACTTCCTGATCTACGACAAGGTCCGCTGGGACCATGACCACTATCAGAAGACCCTGATCGACCCCATCCTGCGCGACCTGGACGCGCGCGGCCTGACCTATGAGCTGATCCGCTACCGGTTCCACGACCACGAGACCTTCAAGTCCCTGCTGGCCCGCGCGCGGGGCCTTCTGTTCCTGTGCGAGAACGAGACCCAGGGCATCGCCTATCAGGAAGCCATGGCCTCCAACGCGCCGGTGCTCGCGTGGGACCGGGGCTATTGGGCCGACCCGCAGTGGAAGGAGCACCTCGCGACAGCGCCCTGGGCCTCCTCGGTGCCGTTCTTCTCGCCGGACTGCGGCGAGCGGTTCGTCGGCACGGTCGACTTCGCTGTCAAGCTGGACCGGTTCCTGGAGCAGCGCGCCCATTACAGGCCCCGCGCCTATGTGCGGGACAACCTCGACATCGCCCACTCCGGCGCGCTCTACGCCAAGGCCTATTTCAACATCGCGGGACCGGGCGCCCAGTGACCGGATCGGGGCTTGCCCCGGGGCTCTGAATCTCCCACTTTCGGGCCATGACCGATCGCCCCACAGGCGCGGCGCCCTCTCGGCTTGTCGCTGTCCTGGGACCGACAAACACTGGCAAGACCCACCTGGCGGTGGAGCGCATGCTCGGCCACGCTTCGGGCATGATCGGCCTGCCGCTAAGGCTCCTGGCGCGCGAGGTCTATGACCGCATCGTCAAACTGCGCGGCGCCCGCGCGGTGGCCCTGATCACCGGTGAGGAAAAGATCGTCCCGCCCCACCCGCACTATTACGTGTGCACGGTGGAGGCCATGCCCCTGACCCGCGAGGTGGAGTTCCTGGCGGTGGACGAGATTCAGCTGTGCGCCGATCCCCAGCGCGGCCACGTGTTCACCCAGCGCCTGCTGCACGCGCGGGGACGTTATGAGACGATGTTCCTGGGCTCGGGCGCCATAGCGCCCCTGATCCGGCGGCTGCTTCCGGACGCCGAGATTCAGACCCGCGAGCGGTTCTCGCGCCTGACCTACGCGGGCTCCAAGAAGCTGACCCGCCTGCCCCGACGCACCGCCGTGGTCGCCTTCTCAACCGACGCGGTCTACGCCATCGCCGAACTGATCCGCCGCCAGCGCGGCGGAGCGGCTGTGGTGATGGGCAGCCTGTCGCCGCGCACCCGCAACGCCCAGGTCGCCCTGTACCAGTCCGGCGAGGTGGACTTCCTGGTGGCCACCGACGCCATCGGCATGGGCCTCAACATGGATGTGGACCACGTCGCCTTCTCGGGCCTGCGCAAGTTCGACGGCCGGCGCATGCGCTGGCTTTACCCGCAGGAGGTCGGCCAGATCGCCGGACGCGCGGGCCGCTATCGCACCGACGGGACCTTCGGCGTCACCGGCGAAGCTGACGAAATGGACGAGGACCTGGTCGAGGCGGTGGAAAACCACCGCTTCGAGCCCATGACCGAGGCGCAGTGGCGCAACGCCCGGCTAGATTTCAATTCGCTCAAGTCCCTCATGAATTCCCTGGCCCAGCCGCCGGGACGCGAGGGGCTGAAGCTGGCCGAGGAGAGCCTGGATGAGAAGGTCCTGCGCCAACTGGCCCAGGACGCCGGGGTCGAGGCCCGCTGCCGTGACCGGGCCCATCTGCGCCGCCTGTGGGAAGCCTGCCAGACGCCGGACTTCCGCAAGATGTCATCGGACGAGCACCTGCATCTTGTGCGCGCCCTGTTCGACTATCTGACCTCGGGCGACGAGCGCCTGCCCGAGGATTGGATCGCCGGTCAGTTTTCCGGCCTGGACCGTGCCGATGGCGACATCGACGCCCTGGCCGCGCGACTGGCCGGGGTGCGCACCCTGGCCTATTGCGCCAATCGGCCCGACTGGCTGGCCGACCCCGCCCATTGGCAGGGCCGCATGCGCGGTCTGGAAGACCGGCTGTCAGACACCCTGCACGAGCGGCTGATGCAGCGCTTCATCGACCGGCGCACCAGCGCCCTATTGCGCGGCCTACAGCAGCGACAGGATATCCTGGCGGCCGTGGGTTCTGGCGGTGAGGTGACGGTTGAGGGGCATTTCGTCGGCAAACTGCGCGGCTTGAGGTTCGAGCCGGCGCGCGGCGCCTCGGCCCTGGAGGACAAGGCTCTGCGCGCCGCCGCCGACCGGGTGGTGGGCCCTGAACTGGCGCGCCGGATGGGCCGACTGGCCAGCGAGCCGGACGCTGCTTTCGGCCTGCTGCCCGACGGAACGGTGACGTGGCTGGGCGAGGCGGCGGGACGTATCGTGGGCGATCAGCCCTTCCAGCCCCAGGTGCGGCTGTTCGCGGAGCTGGGCTCGCCCCATGCTCGCGAACGCGCGGTGCAGCGGCTGGAGGCCTTTCTGTCCGCCGAAGCGGGGCGCAAGCTGCGCGTGTTGCGAAAGCTGCAGACCGCGGTCGACACAGGCGCCTTGAAGGGCTTGGCGCGGGGCATTGCCTGGCGACTGACCGAGGCGGGCGGCGTGATGGACCGGGCCGAAGCGGCGAACGACGTTCGGGCCCTCAGCCAGGCAGAGCGGCGGTCCCTGCAGGTGCTGGGTGTGCGTTTCGGCGCCTTTTCCTTGTTCCTGCCGAGTCTGCTCAAGGCCGAGGCGCTGGCCTTCAACGCCGCCTTCGCGCCCGCGCCCGAAAGATCCTGGGCGCCGTCCGGTCGCATCGCGCCCCTGCCCCATCCCGCGCCGTCCGCCAAGGTCCTGGCCCGGCGCGGCCTGCGAGCGGCCGGCCCCTTCGCCGTTCCTGTGGAGGCGCTGGAGCGGCTGGACGGGCTGCTCCGCGCCGCCCCGCGCCGGGATGGCGGACAGATGCTGACCGAGGAGGCCCTGGCTACGCTCGGCTGGTCGGCGGAGCAGGCTGAAGGCGTGTTGCGCGGCCTGGGCTTCACGCCCGCCGCCAAGGCCAAGGCAGGCGAACCCGTCGCTTGGCGCCGGCGCCGCGCGACGGACAAGCCGGCTCAGACTCACGCGGCGGCGGACGCCTCGCCCTTCTCCGCCCTCGCCGCTCTTAAGCCGCCGCCGGCCGGCGCGTCGCGCCATCGCCGTCGCCCGCGAACTCGGCGGCGGGCGGCCAAGGGCGCCGCGTGAGCGAGGCGGAGGACTGCCGCCTGGACGTCTGGCTATGGCGGGCGCGATTCTTCAAGACCCGCGCCCTGGCGAGCCGATTCCTTGAAGCGGGCCGTTTACGGGTGACGCGGCCCGGCGCGGACCCGGTGAGGATCGACAAGCCAAGCCGCACGATCAGGCCGGGAGACCGGCTCGTTTTCGCCCTGGGCGGCCGGGTGATCGAAGTGGAGGTGAAGGCCGTGGGCGAGCGGCGCGGACCGGCGAGCGAGGCGCGCGAACTCTACTCAGACCCCCTAGACCATTGACAAGCCGGACCGTCGATTGCATGTCCGGCCCCGCAAACCGTTCGCCACGAAAGACAGTACGAGAGTCCGATGGCCTATATCGTCATGGATCCTTGCATCAAGTGCAAGTTTATGGACTGCGTGGAAGTGTGCCCCGTGGACTGCTTCTACGAGGGCGAAAACTTCCTCGCGATCAATCCGGACGAGTGCATCGACTGCGGCGTCTGCGAACCGGAATGCCCGGTCGACGCTATCAAGCCAGACACCGAGGACGACTCGGACGGCAAGTGGCTCAAGATCAACACCGACTACGCCAAGATCTGGCCGAACATCACGGTGAAGGGCGAACCGCCCTCCGATCACAGACAGTTCGAAAACGAAACCGGCAAGTTCGAGAAGTACTTCAGCGAAAAGCCAGGCAAGGGTTCCTGAAGCCCACGGCGCCGCGACGGCGCTGGTTCGAAAACACCAACCGCTTCACTTGGCTCTCCAATTGTGTTAATGTCGCCAACGACGCGGTGAGGGCGGAGATGTTCGCCTAGCGTCTTATCTAGCATCGCGCACCGACGCGCCAGCAAAGGCGAAGAGTGTCTTAAAACGACTTTGTCACGGCCGTCTTCGCCCCGCCGCCCAGCGGGGGATGGATAGCTGTCGTTCGATCTGAACACGGACGGGACGCGCGTAACACTGCCGGGCCCATTCTAGAAAGGTTTGTCCATGAGCAAGACCGGTCATGATTTCTCGATCGGAGATCACGTTGTTTATCCCGCACACGGCGTCGGGCAGGTCCAGGGCATCGAGACCCAGGAAGTCGCGGGTCTGTCGCTGGAAGTGTACGTGATCACCTTCGACCATGAAAAAATGACCTTGCGCGTTCCGACCCGCAAAGCCAAAGGCGCGGGCCTGCGCCCGCTAGCGGCCAATGACGTGGTTTCCCAAGCTCTGGTGACCCTGAAGGGCCGCGCCAGGGTCAAGCGCACCATGTGGAGCCGCCGGGCCCAGGAATACGAAGCCAAGATCAACTCCGGCGATCTGATCTCCATCGCCGAGGTCGTGCGCGACCTTCACCGGGCCGACAATCAGCCCGAACAGTCCTATTCCGAGCGCCAGCTCTACGAATCGGCGCTGGACCGCATGGCCCGCGAGGTCGCCGCCATCGAACAGATCGATCGCGACGCGGCCATCGGCATCCTGACCAAGTCGCTGTCCAAGGCGGCGTAACCAAGAGCCCGTTGCAATAAATCAGAGAGCGCTCCGGTTCGCCGGGGCGCTTTTTGCGTTCAGGCCTCGCGCAACCGCTCCACCTGTTCGGGATGATCTAGCGTCATAAACGCCGCGCCCGAACCCGGCCGCAGCTCCCCGCGCACCCGGATCAGCTTGCCCATGAGCATCCCCGCGGTGACGCCCGCCGCCGCGAACCGTGCCTGGGCGCCGGGCGAAACCCTCGCGCTCAGCCAATGCTCCAGATCGATGGTGAGGCCGTAGCCGCGATCCCTAACCTCCGAAACCCACCCCTCGACCAGTTGAAACCCGAACGGATCGGCGGCGGCCTCCTGGGGCAATCTGACCCGGTAGGCCAAGAGTGTCCACAAGCCGCGCTTAGCCTTACGCGCGCGAGCTTCGGCATCGAGCATGGGCCGGGCCAAGGCGCGATTATCCGCGTAGGTGCGCACCCGCGCCGCGCCCTGCTCCAGCAGAGCCTTCTGGACCCATTGCCCGGTGCGTTGCAGGCGAAGGTGGGCCAAGGTCCGACCCAGGGGATCCTGTCGCGCGCCGCCGTATAATAATTCCAGGGTCTGGCCGGCGACCAGATCACTCAGCGCCAGGCGCGCCTCGGGCGCGTACTGCGCCTGACCATAGGGCGCCTCGATCCCAGCCAGCCGCACCACCTGCCCGCCGTCCAAGGTCACGCTGTCTCCGCTGCGCACCGCGTCCACCTTCGCGCGCGGACCGGCGGCGAGTTGGCCAAGGCTTTGGTCTTCGCAAGCGGAAAGGCCAGGCGCGACAAGCGTCGCCGCGGCCATGGCCAAAAGCCGTCGGCGTGAACCAACCGAAGGATCCGTGTTGGAGGTCACATCAACAGCCCCACGCTGGTGGCCGGGTTCAAAGCGTTGTCGACCGCGCTCGTCTCAATCAAATCCAAATTCAAAGGCAGGGTGTCATTGAAGGCCGCCTGGGTCCCGTCAATCACGCTCAACATCTCAGAGCCGCTCCATAGTTCCCCGCTCCAAACCAAGCCGCCGCCCTGGCGCATGACGATCAGGTTGAGATAAAAGCGCCCGCTGTCGATCAGGGCGCCGCCCCCCCCCCGACCTGCTCGGACCGATTGCGACCAAAAGTCGGGTGTCCTTGGCGCAGTGACCACGCACCTCGATCTTCAGCCGCCGATGGACATTGGGCGTGACGCCGTCCAGCGCCTTGGCCGGGATGGCAAAGCGCGCGCGCAGCTGAGGCCCCCTTCCGCCATGCGTGGCAGACAGGGCGGGGTCGAACGGCTGGAGGGCCAGGACTTGGGCCACTGTCCCCACGGAACCCGACAGCCGCGCCTGTCGGGACACGAATTGGACTCCCTTGTAGGAGCCGCTTCTGCAAATCTGGGCGAGCGTTTCGAGCTGGTCATCCCCGTAACTGTCGCTGCTTTCCAGTCGCCAGACCCCGACCGAGCCGATGACTCCAAGGTTCTTGAAAGGAACGAAGCCTTCGACGCATTCGATGTGACCCGGCGCGCCATGCGCGTCCCTGATATCGAATAAGGGGGTAGTCGGGTCGGAGGCCTCACCATAAATGGCAAAGTAGTGGATGGATCCGCCTTCTCGCGCCGCAATCTTGCCCGCGTCTCCCTCTCCGTTTCGAATGCACGATGTCACCTCCCCGTGGATTTCCAGCACATTCACTTGACCGCGCGTAAGGAAGGCGCTGATATCGTTACGGCCGGGGTTGCTCGTCTGATTTTCCCAGCGCGTGTTGAAGAAGCGAAAGCAGCTTGCGACGTAGGCGTGATAGCCTTCCACAAGAAAAATGGCCTCACTCCCTTGTCCTATGGCGGCAAGATAGGAGTTCACCATGGTCAACTCGGAGCCACCCATGAACCGGCAGGCAACCTGACCACTAAGGTTGCAATTCGAAACTCGGTATTGCGTGGCGTCGGGGTAATTGGACACCGTGCGAAACCGCGAACGCACGGCATAGATCTCGAACCTGGACTTCGGATCGACAGGCTCCGGCCAAGGCGAATCCAAGGTCGCAACCTTGGTCAGTCCGTCGTAGGCGGTAATAACCCTGACATCCCGCTGCTCAGGCGGGCGTCCAAAAACCCTCACCGAATGTCCGACATAGGCGTCGTTCGCGGCGCTGGCCTGTGGTCCAAGTTGCATGGAGGCCGTCGCCGTCCCGGATTGGTATGGTCCGGACAAAACCACGGGCAATGACGCGCCGATGCATAAGGCTGCACCAGTCGGATTGTCCAATTGGATGCGATTAAAACTTGAGGTGTCGCCGGCCTGGCACACGATAGCGGCGACGGAGTTTGGACCACCGTGTAAAACCGACACGTCCTCCAGCACCGACGTGTCATTGTGGAATTTTCCCCCGCGCACACGTGCCAGCAATAAGCCGCAAGAAGACTGATCAGCCGTGTCGCGTGCTATGCGCACGCCGCGCATGAAGAACCCCGCCACGCCCGACGCGTCTATCCCAGGATAGGACGCATCGAGTTTCAAAAGGATTGTGGACAGCAATAAGCCCTCGCCGACTATCCCCCAGCCAACCTCGCTGCCATCGCCACGGGAGCCGAAGTCGATCGGCTGATCGATGTGATAGACTCGCGAGCTCAGGTGCATTGCGCCTTGGTCAGCTCGCCCGTGGCCGTTGTAGACGAAGTTCGCCCGAACATAGTCGCAGCAAGCCTGGAGCGCGGGAGTGTCGCGCGCATAGGTCCTGTCCGCGCCGAACATCTCCGGAACCGGACGTGGCTCCGTCAACTCCCACCAGACGCCATCGGCGGATTGAAGTTTGCCAGGATGATGCGGCTCATAATCCACGCGACGGTATTGCGCTCCACCGCCGTCACCCGGGGCGTAAAATCCAGCTAAAATCACAACAACGACCGAGCTCAACGGCTTGGCTTGCGCCAGTTGATCTCGATTGGCGAGCCCCGAGACAGAAGACTCCACGCTGGACGCTCCCGCTGGCCCGGGCAGCAAGGTTGCGCCAGGCGAAAGGCCCGCCGCCAGCAACCATCGACGAGACAGCATCGGCAACTCCTGATCTCATGTTCCGTCGCGCCTGAAGCGGTCAGGCGCCCGTTAGCCCACCATACGCCCGTTTTTTTTGGCCTTGTTATCGCCGCAGGCTCGTGACTGACTACGGTCAACCGACAGGTGAGAAATGACCGAAGTGGATTATGGCGTTGTGCGCCACAATGGCGCTTGGAGCATCATCGGCAAGGGCCTGCATTTTGGCGCCTACAAGAGCCGTTCCAGCGCCGAGCGTGCGGCGCGGCGCTTGGCGGGGCAATCCAGCGGCCTGCCTGTCCGGCTTCACGTGCAAGATGAGTCCGGCGAATTGAAGCCGCCCGAGCGCCTGAGTTGAGCCGCAAGGCGCGCTTCGGTCTGGAACGTCGCGGCGCGCTGGGCTAAGGAGGGCGCGGAGTCTCCGTAGCTCAGCCGGATAGAGCACAGGTTTCCTAGATCAATTGGGCGTCGAGGTCGGAAACGCCTCGGCGGATCCGCTCAAATTCGGGGAACGCTTCGGCCGTCAGGCCATGCCGATCCCGAGCCAAGCCGCAGGCCAAGCCCGCGGAAGGTGTAGAGACTAGACGGGCGGCGCCTAAGGCCTTCACCGGCTATGGCGAAGGGATAGTCCAGACCACGAACGCGGCCTTTTCGGGCGGCGGCGGTTAAAGCCGAAGTGGGATGAAACCTGGGGTCGCGTGTTCGAGTCACGCCGGGGACGCCAACTCTTTTTGCCCGCCGCGGACCGCGGCGGCTGCGCCTTGGCCTTTTGCTTAAGCCGCTGTGAGTATTTCAGGTTTGGCGATCCGCTCGCCGATCACTACCTGTCGCGGCAACCCAGAGGCTAGCGGCGCGTGCGCGCTCGTTCGCCCCATTTCCCGTTCAGGTCCGCCGTCTTCGATGAGCTACAGAACTCTCACCCACCTTGAGCGCCTGGAAGCCGAGAGCATCCACATCATGCGCGAGGTGGCGGCCGAGGCCGAACGCCCCGTGATGCTCTATTCCGTGGGCAAGGACAGCGCCGTGATGCTGCACCTGGCGCGCAAGGCCTTCTACCCCTCGCCGCCGCCCTTCCCGCTGCTGCACGTGGATACGACTTGGAAATTCAAGGACATGTACGCCATGCGCGACCGGATGGCGCGCGAGAGCGGCATGGAGCTGATCGTCTATCAGAACCCCGAGGCCAAGGCCCGGGGCATCAATCCGTTCGACCACGGCTCGCTGCACACCGACCTATGGAAGACCGAGGGCCTGAAGCAGGCGCTGGATCAATACGGCTTCGACGCGGCCTTCGGCGGCGCGCGGCGGGACGAGGAAAAGAGCCGGGCCAAGGAGCGCATCTTCTCCTTTCGCTCGGCCAATCATCGCTGGGACCCCAAGAACCAGCGGCCCGAGTTGTGGAACCTTTACAACGCCAAGAAGGCCAAGGGCGAAAGCATCCGCGTGTTCCCGATCTCCAACTGGACCGAGCTGGACATCTGGCAATACATCCACCTGGAAAACATCCCCATCGTGCCGCTCTATTTCGCCGCGCCGCGCCCGACCGTGGAGCGCGACGGAATGCTCCTGATGGTTGATGATGATCGTTTTCGGCTTAATCCGGGCGAAACCCCGGTGAACCGCTCGGTGCGCTTTCGGACCCTGGGCTGCTACCCCCTGACCGGAGCGGTGGAGAGCACCGCGGCGACCCTGCCCGAAGTGATCCAGGAGATGCTGCTGACCACCACCTCCGAGCGCCAGGGGCGGGCCATCGACCACGACCAAAGCGCCAGCATGGAGAAGAAGAAGCAGGAGGGCTATTTCTAATGGACAGCGACGTCCAGGAAAACGCCTACAAGGCCTCGGACCTGATCGCACAGGATATCGACGCCTATCTGGTGCAGCACCAGCACAAGAGCCTGCTGCGCTTTATCACCTGCGGTTCGGTGGATGACGGCAAGTCGACCCTGATCGGCCGGCTGCTGTACGACTCCAAACAGATCTTCGAGGATCAGCTGGCCGCCCTGGAGGCCGACAGCAAGCGGGTGGGCACCCAGGGTCAGAACATTGACTTCGCCCTGCTAGTGGATGGCCTGGCCGCGGAGCGTGAGCAGGGCATCACCATCGACGTGGCCTACCGCTTCTTCGCCACCGACAAGCGCAAATTCATCGTCGCGGACACGCCCGGCCACGAGCAATACACCCGCAACATGGTCACCGGCGCCTCCACCGCCGATTTGGCCGTGATCCTGATCGATGCGCGCAAGGGCGTGCTGACGCAGACCCGCCGCCACAGCTTTCTCGTGCGCCTGATTGGCATCCGCCAGGTGGTGCTGGCGGTCAACAAGATGGATCTGATTGGCTACGATCAGGCCCGCTATGACGCCATCGTGGAGGACTACCGCCAGTTCGCCGCCTCCATCGGCATCGAGGATTTCCTGGCCATGCCGATCTCCGGCCTGGCCGGCGACAACATCGCCGTCCGTTCAACCCACATGCCCTGGCACCGGGGCCCCACCCTGATCGAGCATCTGGAGACGGTGGAACTGGAGGTCGAGGCCGACCAGGCCAAGCCCTTCACCATGCCGGTGCAGTGGGTCAATCGGCCCAATCTGGACTTTCGCGGCTTCTCTGGCTTGATCGCCACCGGCGTGGTGCGCGTGGGCGACGCGGTGCGCGTGGTTCCCTCGGGCAAGACCTCGACCATTTCCCGCATCGTCACCTTGGACGGGGACCTGTCCGAGGCCGTCGCCGGCCAATCGGTGACCCTGTGCCTGGCCGACGAGATCGACTGCTCGCGCGGGGACGTGCTGGCCAAGGCCGATGCGCCGCCCCAGGCGGCAGATCAGTTCGAGGCGACCCTGGTGTGGATGGCCGACGAAGCCCTGCTGCCCGGCCGGCCCTATTGGCTCAAGCTCGGGACCCAGACCGTCACCGCCGCCATCCAGCCGCCCAAGTACCAGATCAACGTCAACAGCCTGGAGCACACGGCGACCAAGACCCTGGAGCTAAACGCCATCGGCGTGGCCAATCTGTCCATCGACCGCAACATCGCGTTCGAGCCCTATGAGGCCAATCACAGCCTCGGCGGCTTTATCCTGATCGACAAGCTGACCAACGCCACCGTGGCGGCGGGCATGCTGCACTTCGCCTTGCGCCGCAGCCAGAACATCCATCCCCAGGCGCTGGACGTGACCCGCCAGGCCCATGCGGCGCTCAAGCATCAGACCCCCGCGGTGCTGTGGTTCACCGGTCTGTCGGGCGCGGGCAAATCGACCATCGCCAATCTGGTGGAAAAGAAGCTGCACTTTCTGGGCCGCCACACCTTCCTGCTGGACGGCGACAATGTGCGCCATGGCCTGAACAAGGACCTGGGCTTCACTGACGCGGACCGGGTGGAGAACATCCGCCGCGTGGGCGAGGTGGCGCGACTGATGACCGACGCCGGCCTGATCGTGATCACCGCCTTCATCTCGCCCTTCAGGGCCGAGCGGAAGATGGTGCGCGAGATGATGGCGCCGGGCGAATTCGTCGAAATCTTCATCGACACCCCCTTGGCCGAGGCCGAACGGCGCGATGTGAAGGGGCTCTACAAGAAGGCC
>Ga0302320_10021948_pt1 | contig 12643 bp, 18 predicted proteins | sample Bog_T0_3_FD_202130 | JGI IMG/M metagenome (GOLD analysis project Ga0302320, IMG submission 202130) | Peat permafrost microbial communities from Stordalen Mire near Abisko, Sweden - Bog_T0_3 | ecosystem: Environmental > Terrestrial > Soil > Wetlands > Peat | place: Sweden: Abisko, Stordalen Mire...
GTTGCTTAGGATATAAAACAGATTTTACTTCGTTTAGCATTCTTTCGATTTTCGACCATGAAAAAATTTTGTTGTCTTTATATTGGTTGATATCATGCATGTAATATTCTCTGAGAGTGAGATTGGGACAATTCATCATAAATTTTGAAAGCGATTCTTCCCTTTTGCTTACAGCCTTTGATGACAAAATGAGGAGTTTATTTGTATTATCCACAGTTTTTTCTTCTTCCTGATTTTTGTTGCTTTCTGCTTCGTTTTCTTCTTCTTCGTTTGAACCAGCCTTTTTACAACTATGCTTCACTTTTACTTTCACTTCTCGTCCATTTTCCTTTTCTAAAACGTTTAAACGACCTCAAAAAAAAAAATAATTAGGTAAAAAAAAAAATTCATCAACAAGTTTTTTGTTTACCTGGACATTTTCTATCTTTACATGCATAGTAATATGTTGTTCCTTTTTTGCCCGTATAGAAATCACTATAATAATATTCAACACCTTCATGATTATAACCAAAATGTTTCGCTATTTTTGAATTATTTTTTCATTAATCGAAAGAAGCATCAAAATACCAGCATCAGATGTAGCTTCATTTTCGCCTTTTTCTGTTCTGGGTTTCTGATTCGAAAATAATGAACAATCGATTTCACTATTGAATTCATTTTCCCAATCGGGGTTCATAATTACAAAAAAAATATCTTTTTGTTTTTGACTATTTAATTAATTTGTATGAATTATATTTTTTGCATAATTTTTTTTGGGAATTATTTTTTTTTGGGTAATGTATTTTGAGAATTTGTTTTGAGTCATTTTTGTCAAAAAAAGGGAAATTATTTTTTGGGAAAATTTTTTTTGGGAATTTAAAAATGAAAATCCAATTTTTTGAAAAAAAAAAATGACATATAAAAAATTTGATGAAAAAATAATGTTTTTCTAATTATCACATTAAAAAAAAAAGTTATATTTTTTTTTTAAAAGTCTTAGCTGAAAAATTTCGAATGAGCGATCCTTTTTACGATGAAGAAATTGAAAAACATCGTGCGAAAAAACAATTAGACGAAAAAAATTTAGTACGTCCACCCTTTGTTCCTTTCCCTATTAAATAAACGTTTGCTTTAAGGCTGTTAAAAAAATGATTGGCCCCAACGGAAAAGTTATAAATGGCTCTTCTCTTGAATTTGATGTCGCCTTTGGCATAAATTACACTCATATATCGAATCAATTAATGATACTCGGGGATGGTAATCTTTTTGCTAATTTGTTTTCCTCATCTTATAAAAATTTATTAGGTTATATAATTTTCTCCTCCGGGACAACTGTCGTTGTTCGAGACTTAACCTCTAGAACTAGTCTTTTTTTGGCCAAAGAAAATAGATTAAAAAATGTAACAGCTTTGGCTGCAATGATGAAGAAAAAACAAAATGCGGTTGTAGGACATCTTGTTGTTGCCATTGGGGAATCCACTCTTTATGATGATAAACCTGTCATGGTATATGAAATTTTTTGTTTTTAATTATTCATTTTCTATTTAAGGTTTCTGTAGTCTCCACAAAAAAAAATAAATGGTTCACATTGCTTCCAGGCTGCAAAGGGAATGTCAAATACATTTGTTTAAATACAGAAAAAAAAGTATATTTTTTATTTTCATGAAGCTTATTTATTTTTCCTAGTATTGTGCAGTGCTTGTCCATCAAACAAACAGCAATATGCCTTATATATACTTTTATAATTATAGAAAGGAAAAGCTCCTTGCATCTGCTGCAATTAAAGCATCTTTTGAAAAATTCACCCTTCATCCTCAAAAACCAAAAAATGTTATTTTTGAAATTATTTTTATTGGAGTCTAAAAAATAAAAATAGTTAATATTGACCGGAAATAGCTATTTTCGAATGTGGGAAAATTATTTTCAAGATCGACAAATAAAAGAAAGTCATATCTCATTGGTGTCTTTGAAAATAGAAAAAGAAAATAAATTTTTAGGTTTTATTGATTATTTTATTTATTTTTGTTAAAAATTCGATAAATTAGATCAAACCTGGATAATGACAGGAATTCCAACTTTAGTAGTCCTAGCAAATGGAAATAAAGCATTCATTATTCAAAACGATGATTACAAAAAAACCGTAGAAATTGACACTCTCAACATGAATATTCTTGAAGTGAACGTTGAGTAAAAAATTAAAGGGAGATTTAATTTATAATTTATTTTAATACTTCCAGTGAGATTCCAACCGAAGAAAATGATGAGATGTATAGAATCAATAATTTGATTGAAGATTATACGTACATTTTTATTAGAGATTTTTTTAATTTAAATAATTTTTTATAAAGTAAAGAAAAACCTCAACAAAAGGAAACTCTTCCTATGGCCCAATTAGAAAAAATCGATAAATCAGCCCACAGCAATATAGAGTTTAATTGCATTACAGCAACAAAAAATGGCTTTATAGTTGGTGGCAATAAAGGCTGTTTGAGTCTCTACAATTTAGGTAAATAAAATATAAAAAAAATAATTATATACTTTGTTGTCAAGAAAAAAACTATACTTTGGTCAATACTTTGAGTTTCCAAATGAAATTTCAAAATAAAGAAGAAAACAAAATCATTTCAATTTATTCAAGCACCCAAGACTCAATCGTTTCTATTGTTTCGACATATGGAAGTATTTTCTCCTTCACAATTATCTTTAATTTATATTTCAGATTCCTCACTAAATTTCAGCTTGCTCAATACCTATCATTTGGATTCTGAAATATCACCAATCCAACCTTTATTTCCAACAGGCTTTCATACAAAGAAAATTAACAGCATATCGTGTAGTAGCTGTAAATCAATTTTTGCCACCTGTTCTGAAGATAACACTGTGAAAATTTGGAATTATTATGATTCAGAGACTACTGAGAAAAAAGGAGTCATGTCGCAAGAATTTAAAGAAGAACCTTTGTGTCTATCAATGCATCCTTCTGGACTTTATATCGCGATTTGTTTTACGAACTGGTATATTAATATTGTTATTTGTAATGGGGTTAAATTAAGTTTTATTAAGTTTTAAAGTGTTTGCTATATTGAATGACTCATTTTATTTGATCAAAGAGGTCAATTTAACAAATTGCAAAATAGTGAAATATAGCCATGGTGGTAGTTTTCTTTTGACAAGTAACTCATTAGCAAATAATTATTTTAAAATTCATTATTTGATAACATTTTAGATGAAAAATCTAACATTCTCATCTTCGATTCCATTTATTATGAAACTCTATACATTCTTGATGGTCATACAGCATTGATAAAAGATGCTTGCATTTCAGAAGACGATTTTTTCGTTGTTTCGACTTGTATGTCTGGATTTGTTTATTGGTAAAATTTATTTTTCTCCAAAAAAATTAAAAAAAAACTTGGACATTGTTTTTATTAGCTGGAACCTGCTTGATGAGTTAAATCCATCAAATGGATTGAAAAATCCTGAACATCAAGAAAATACCATATACAATTGCATTCAGTTTGATCATAATTGTAACACGAAGAATCCAGATTACTTTGTGGGCGCCTCAAATGATAAATATGTACGTACATTCTTACAAATAATTTTATTTTCGTTTTTTCATAGCTCTGCATCTTCAAAAACCGGTGTCACGATATAGTTGCTGAATTTCCAACAACCGATTGTTACATCACAACACTCTTGATTAGTCGAAAAAAAGGTGTTATTTTCATGGGGACAAACAAAGGTTCAATCAGAATCAGTCTATGGCCGATTGATGACGATACAATGGAATGGGAAATGATGAATACTGCTCAAGTCAAGTTTAAAGTACCAGAATTCTATGAAATTCAAGCTCATTCAGCTGCTATTACATGTCTTTGTTTAAGTCATGATTTGAATTACTTGTTTTCTGGTGCAGAAGATGGAACTTTATTTGTTTTTAAGTTGAAGGGAAGTGAAACAGAATCTCACTTAGAGGCTAATGACCAAAAGAACTCCTCAAATCCTACATTAAAAATTGAAGACAAAACTCAATCTTTAAATGATCTGTTTTTGGCAAAGGTACTCAAAATCATGGATACCAATGAAATTATCAAGCAATACACCTTCGAAGTGATAAAATATGAACAAAAAGTAAAGATTGATATGCAAAGAATCGAAATCGACTACAAAAAGAGCTCAGAGAAAAATCTAGAAGATTTCCAAACTAATTTCGAAAATGAGAAAATAAAAAGAGAGAGATTCGAAGAAAAATCAAATGAAGACTTGGCCACTCTAAGAGCCCAACTAAATCAAGATCGATCTCAATTTGATAAAGAACTTAAGGAATTGGAAGTCCTGCATCAAGGCAAAATCGATTATGAAAACCAACGCAACAAAGAACTTGAAGAAAAAATTGATGAGTTGAAAATAGACCAACAAAATGAATTAAGAAAAATGTTGGAAAAATATGAGATTGACAAGATGAATTTGAGAGTAGATTATTTTATTTTGTTTGATGTTGTAAAAATATTTAGGCCACATATCAAGAAAAATGTGAGAAGATACAGGTGAAATATTCCAATGTGGTAGACAATGCAAAAAACTTTGGAAATGCATTTATCCAAAGATTAGATAAAGAAGATCAGGAACATGAAATGGAACTTGATGATCAAATGTAAAACATTTAGTTAAAAATAGATTAAATTTTTTTTCGATAGAAAGGAGTTAAAGGAAAGAAAGCATAATTCAATGAAGATGAATAATGAACAACGGGCAAAAAATGTGAAGCTCATCGAAGAAGTAAAAAAAAGCAAGTTGTTTTTATTTAAATATTTACCAAGAATGAAACCTCCAAAGCAAAAGATGCTGATATGCAGAAGGAATTAGAGAAGCTAATTGGTGATTTCAATAAAATCAGAATCGATAATGTCAAAAACGATGAAAGCATAATAAAAATGAATGTTAGAATTTTATATTTTTTTTTCTCTCGTTTTTTGACAACAGTTTTTAGCATCAATTAGTCGAAAGAATGCAAGTGATTGACAGCAAGGATGAGACATGCAAAGCTGCAAAAGATGAACAAATAAATTTGGAGAATTTTAGATATATGTTGGATCAAAAAATCAAAATGCTTCAGAATGAAAAATCCCAAATTTTGACCAAAATCACTGAAAAAGAGGTAGATAAAAGCTTTAAGGCTGTTAAGATAAAATATAATGTTTTTAGAAAAATCTTAAAGATATGTTCAATGAACTTATCAAAGAATCTGGGCAAAACGAAAGCAAATTCAAGGATTATAAAAGACAATTGGTGGAGATAGATATTTTAGAGGAGTCAATAAAAAAGAGTGATTTGGACATTTTTCTGAACTCAAATGCTCTAAATGCCTACCGCAATGTTTGAAATGAATTTTATAAGTAAATATTTTGTTAATCATATATTTCAAGAATTTGATGGCTATCTTAAAACATCCTGATAAAATGGTTCCGATGGCAGATAAATTGAGTAAAATGTTGGAAAAAAGCAAAGATGACGGTCAATTGAAATCAATAGCAAACAAAAGACACATAACCAGTAAAAAAATATATTTTCTTTCAATAAACTTACAATTCATTTCAAAAGATGATGATATAAATGAAATAGTCAGAATAACAAACGGTTTTTTTTTTCAATATAATAATGTATTTATGTTAATATATTTAGAAAAGGGGGATGACATAAATGATGAAATTTTCAAACAAGGCAAATGGATGGCGAAGAAACATTATTTAATTAAGAAAACATGTGACCAATTGGAGAAAATCAGGGATGAAAACATGGTGTGTGTTTTGAACCAAAACACCAAATTAATTGAAGAATGCAATGCTTTGAGATCTGAAAATGATAAATACCGAAAATTGGTAAATACCTTGTAAATTTCATCTATAAAATTCCGGTTTTAGACTCGAAACGTGGAAAAATTATTGGCAGAGGCAATCAGGAAAAAGCAAAAGCTTCTTAAAAAGAAGAGAGAGAGTTCACCAGGCCAACTCAAAAAATTGGTCAAGAAATATGAAGAAAATTCTGAAAAACTCAAGTCCCAAAACAAAAAATTGACTGATTTGAAGGTTTAATTAATATGAAACTAATCTTCTAATTATATTTTTTAGGAATCAATGAATGAAATTATTTTGAAGAACCAAGAGGAGGAATCCACGCGTTTTCCCCCTATTGGAAAAGGAGGAATTAGTCAAAGTATGGTGAATTTGTCAAATGAAGGCCAGGTCAAAGCAAAAGAAAAATCCAACAAACTTTCAAAAAAAGGGAATAAAAATGAATTCAATGAAATTAAGGTTGAAGACCACAAGGAAATCAAAGATGAAGAAAAAAAATAAAATTATCAATTTAAACAATGAGAATATTAAAAACTATGAATAGAATTTAACAAATAAAAAATAATCAAAATGATTAAAAATTTGTTTTTAAACAGAAATAAAAGTTTATTAATGAATATTTTTTCCTTATTATATAATAAATAAAAATGTTTAAATTTCCAAAAAATTATTTCATTTTTGACTAAAAAAAAAACTTTTACTTACCTTTTTTTTTTTAATTAATAAATAAAATTTGATTGATTTTTTTTTCCCCCTTCTCAACTTCAAACAATTCCATGTGTTTTAGAACTCCTTATCATCTTTCGTTTAAAGGAGTGCATTTTTCAAATTTATAAATTCACGCTTATATCGTATACAATCTGCAACTTATTATTATATTGAAATTAACAAAAACAAAATAAAATGTTTATATTTAGAATTTAGAACAAAATTTTCCTATGGAAGAAGAAAATAACTCACCAGGCCGAAACAAATTAAACCAAATTCAACCCATTTCGAATAAGGAAGAATTGCCAAAGGAATCACCAGATATGATGCCACTTTCTGACCTGAAATTAATGCAATTAAAAAGCAAAAACCAATTATTATCCTCGGAAGAATTAAAATTCACGACTTCTCCTTCGAGGCCGAGGGGGAAATCTCAGAACTCTCCTAAGAAAAAACCGGGAAAAACAACATCGAAAAAGAAAAACCAAAGAGTTAGTTTTAATGAGCAAATAAACAAAGTTCACATGGTGGAGAATTGGAAAACTTTGAATATGGATAATTCTGCTGCAAAGAATGGCTCACATTGTTGCAGCCTCATGTAAAAAGCATAAATAATGAAGAAGAGAGATCTTTGGTTTTTATCAAGAGATTTTTATTTACTGTTTCTCTATGGTTGTTTATTGGAATTTTGTATTTTTAATCAATTCTTTCGAGTTTTTTTTCCTCTATAGCATTTATTTTAACAATAAAACAAACAAAATGATATTATGCTTTTTTTAGCAGGTTTAAACGTGTGAAAATTTTTATTTTCATGAAATATGAGGCAGAATTTATTATATTTTAAGAATTAAATTTTTTTAAAATGGGAAATCAACAAAATCGGCCTAGATCTGACTTCATTTCCAACATTCATTCTTTTGCTGAAATTAAAAAAGTGATCGATGAATCGAACCTAATTTTAAGGTTTTAACCGATTTCGAAGTCTCCTTATTTTTTCTAAGTAATCCCAATGTAGAAGAGCTTTTTGATAGTCGCATTTCTATCAAACTTCTCACAAATACAGAAAAATTAGAAAGCATTCAACCCAGCAAAAACTTCCTTCAAAAGACCTTATGGAAGTACTACTTAGGCCAATTGAATTTCCTTGTCATAATTGTAAATATTTATTTTTCGTTTTTTTTCTTATATTTCGAAACAATTAGATTAGAGGAGGAGGTTTGGAATATGTGGAAATCAATTTTTTTGACTTTTGCGAGATTTTAGAAAAGCTGCTGAATTATGTGGAATTCGTCAGTTTGACCGAAAAACAATTGATCAGAAAAAAAGCCGATAGCGAGAAAATTCAACAATTTTGCGCTAAATGTCTGATCAATGAAGTCAAAATTTACCTACCTTGTCTAGTATGAAATAATTTTAATCGAAAAATGTTAATTATTTAATTAAAGCATGGCTTTTGCGAAATGTGCTTTGAGAAATGGAAAGAAAATCTTTCCCAGGATGTCAAATGCCTGATATGCGATTTAGATATCGCATATGATAAAAGCTATTTAGATGGGAAGGTGTTTGTATTGGAGACTGACTTCGATTTTATGAAGAGAACTTTCAAAGACCAGATTAAAGCCTTCTTCAAAGAGAAGAAAATTAAATGGGTGTTTTAAAATGAACACTTTTTTTTTTATAAAATCTGTCTTTGTTCTTCAAACTTTAATAGTTTGATTTTATATTAATAAAACTAAAACAAAGCCTTTTCTAATATGAAAATTGAATAAAACTTCTGAAATTTATTTATAATTCAAAAAACGATTTCAAAAAACAAAAATAAAAATTAAAATAAAATTATATCTTCAATAAAGCATGGTCGATACAAACGTCTACCTCAAAAAACAATGGTTCATTAAATCCAAGGGGGGAAAAGTAGAGGACAGTTACAAATTCGATATCAAGAAGGTTTTTTGACTTTCTTCCCCATTTTCTTATTCCTTTTAACTCTTAGTTGTTGGGCTCTGGCACTTATGGTAATGTCATTAAAGCCGTCCAAAATGGCACCAACGAATTAAGAGCCATCAAAGTAATCCAAAAGAACAAGGTTAGAAACAAAGAGAGATTCCAACTTGAGATCGACATTATGAGACAATTGGTAATTCTTATTTTTTATTCATTAATCTATCCCTAAATTTAGGACCATCCAAATGTCATCAAATTGTATGAGACTTTCGAAGATGCCAGGAATCTCTATTTGGTGATGGAGTAAGCCTGAAATTTGTTTGAGTTAAATCAGAATTTTGTTGTTTAAAGGCTTTGCGACGGTGGAGAATTGTTCGACAGAATCATTGCCAAGGGTCATTTCAATGAGAAGGAGGCCAGAAACATCTTCACTCAAATGATGCTCGCTCTCAACTATTGCCATGCCAATAAAATCTGCCATAGAGACCTGAAACCTGAGAATTTCTTATTGCTTACCAAGGCCGATGATTCTCCAATCAAAATCATTGATTTCGGGTTATCCACTTATATCACTGAAAAGGGACCTGGATCGGTTAAAGTTGCGATGACTACCAAAGCCGGAACAGTAAATTTTCCATTTCTTTGAAATTGTGCCTAAAATTTTCTCTTAGCCATATTATATCAGTCCTGAAGTCTTAGCAGGAGATTATGATGAAAAATGTGATATTTGGTCAGCTGGTGTTATCCTCTACATTCTTCTCTCAGGAGTCCCTCCATTCTATGGTGACACTGACCCCCAGATTTTGGAATCTGTCAAGAAGGGAGTATTCACTTTCGACATTGCTGAGTTCAAAGCAGTGTCAGACTCGGCCAAAGACCTCATCAAAAAAATGATCTGCAAGCCAGCAGTCAGATTAACAGCATCCCAAACCCTAGATCACCCTTGGATGAAGGCCGATTTAGAAAAGGCTACTTTGAACTTGAATTGGGGCTCATTGAAGAATTTCCAAAACTACAACAAGTTAAAGAAAGCCACTTTGACTTTCATCGCCTCTCAAATGTCCGAAAATGAGATTCAAGAGCTCGGGAAATTGTTCAAGGGCATCGACAAAAATGGAGATGGCGTCTTGACTGTCGACGAGATTAAATCTGGTTTGTTTGTTTTGTAGAAGGTTTGATTTTGATTGAAATTTTAGTGTTGACACAACAAAAGGATCCTAACATCAAGGAAGTCCAAAGCGTTTTGGCCAGCATTGATACCGATGGCAATGGCACCATCAATTACACTGGTTTATCTATTTTTTCATCATTTGAACTTTATTAATATTTCTTTTTAGAGTTCATTGCTGCCACCATTGAAAAAGCACTTTATATGAAGGAAGAAAAATTATATAATGCCTTCAAGATGTTCGATCTTGATGGAAGTGGAAAAATTTCAGCTGAAGAGCTTAAACAAACCTTGGGAAGTAAGAATTTTTGATTTCTTGAGGAATTATCAAAAATTCATTAGCTGATGATAAATTCAAGGATATAGACAAAATATATTGGGAAAACATGATCAAAGAAGCGGACAAAAATGGCGATGGAGAGGTTCAATAAAACTTAATATTAATTCTATTTATTCATGCGATTATACTTTTTAATGATTCTAGATTGATTACTCTGAATTCCTCGAAATGATGGGTGGAAAAAAAATTTAAAACTGAGGATCTTAAAAACTAAAAACAAGAAAAGTCAATAATACATTCATAACATGAAAACATAATTTAAAAAATACAACCAAAAAAAAAATATTTAAGAATTAAGAATGATTTAAATTTGATTTTTGTTCCATTTGCATTAGTTTAAAAAAATAAATGAACCAATTTCCAAAACAAATATTTTTATATAAAAAAATAAAATAATGAAGTTGATTTTTTTTATTTGTTCTTTATTGATTTCTTCCATTTCTATTGATCCGACTGTGAAAAGTTCATTTTTAAATCCAGAAACAACCGTTGCTAGCCAAAATTCACAAGTCTCAAGCCAAAATCAAACACTTTCAAATCAAGAGTCAACAGTAGATTCAAATCAATCAACAATAGATTCAAATCAAACTACAAATGATCCAAATCAAACAACAATAGATCCAAATCAAACAGCAATAGATTCAAATCCACCAGCATTAGATTCAAATCAAACAACAATAGATTCAAATCAAACAACAATAGATTCAAATCAAACAACAATAGATCCAACTCAAACAACACTCGATCCAAATCAAACGATAGATTCAAATCAAACTATAGATTCAAATCAAACAACAAATGATGCAAATGTTTCAAATCAAACGAATCAAACTCCAATAGTTTCAAATCAAACGAATCAAAACGGGTCAGATCAAACAGCAAATGATTCAGAAGCAAACCATCATTTGCCAGATATTTTTCCTAAAAGACTTCCAGATGCAAACGATGACGGATATTCAGATCAATGGGATTTCATAGACAACACCCCTCGAAATAAATCAATGAATTCCACATATTTAAATCATTCCGATTTGGTTGGAATTTTTCTTCTTGTTGATCTAAACAAGGATGGGCTGATAAGTAAAAGAGAATGGATCAAATTTCATAAAAATTTTGTGAGAAAGTTCTATCTAAAATGCGATAAAGATGATGACTTTCTCCTCAATGAAGCAGAAGTGAAAAACTGCTTTAAAAATGAAACAAATAAGACAGGAAAGTTATTAAATTTTACAAAATTAATGAATCTCACCGTATTTCATGGGAATAGAAGCAATATAAATTTCCTAGAATATTTGAAAATGAAATTCATCATTGATTCTTGGATGAATTGCTCTGAAAATTCAAAAGAAATAAATATTGCCCAATTCAATTGTTCAATGAATATCAGCCAAAGCGAAATTGAAGTTGAAGGGTCAGCACAAATTGATAATCTTTTCCTCACAGGCCAAAAACTTTCAAAGAAGAGTTTGAAGGAAAAAAGCAGTAATAATGAAACTATGAATTTCAATGTTTTCTTCAATGTGAACATGAAGTTTCATCGATTTCTAAAAACGCAAAGGTATTTGAATAAACTTTTGCTTAATCAGAGAGAATTTCTGGATAATAATTCCACATCTTATGGATTTTTAGTGGATTTTCAAGGTTATTTCCTCATGAAAGAGTATGTTTTTAATATTACAAAATGACATTTTCTTATTAGAATTGAGGATCTGATAAAGATCTATGGAAAAAATCAAACAGGAAGTGTTAATCTAGCTGAATTTGTGCAAATATACCAAAATGAACTTTTATTGGAAATAAAAACTTTGATTGAAAAATGCAATTATGATAAGAAAAATGTTACTTCTAATTTGCAGACATTTTTCCAAATATTTGGTGACTTCCATTATAAAATTTTTTTATATCTCTAATAAATTTACTTTTTTTATAGATTCTGATGAAAACAACTCTTTGACATCAAGGGAAATTTACGATTTTTATAAATACGCTTTAGCTTTTATTCAGATTGACAAAAATGTAAAATATTCCTTTTTGTCGACTGACCTGGCCCCTTTTGAAAAAAATTCCACTTTTATTATTACATTCCATAAAAAAGAATTGAAAGAACTCTTTCAAGTTGCATTTTTTAAAAATTTTGTTGATATAAATGACAAAGCTTCTAGATTTCAATCAAACGCTGAAAATCGATTTCGTTATGATGTGCAGTTTTCTTAAGTATAAAGCCCTTTTTTCAAATTATGTGGATTTTCGGGTATCTTCAATTTCAAAACAAACTCTAAAAGATTTGCTCCCCAAACTTGGAATGAAATTTAAAGAGGATGTTTTAGAAAATTCAGAAATAAGGGAAAATTTCTATGAATATGAAGCTGCTTTTAAACTCAGCCTCGTTAATTATGCAAATCTACTTAAATAAAAATACCATTATTTCGATTAAAAAAATAATAGCATTTTGCAAATTTTAATCTTATTAATGAGCCAATTTCAATTATAACCTTCTAAATAAAAATCTCATTAAGAATTTTTTTTTAAATTCCCAAACATAACAAAGCCATTTTGATAATAAACAGCCAGTTATTTGTTTTTTTAAGGAAATTTAAATTTTATCTTCAAAATATGTAAAATTTTAAATCATTTTTTTAATTTGTTTCT
>Ga0302320_10021949_pt1 | contig 12642 bp, 10 predicted proteins | sample Bog_T0_3_FD_202130 | JGI IMG/M metagenome (GOLD analysis project Ga0302320, IMG submission 202130) | Peat permafrost microbial communities from Stordalen Mire near Abisko, Sweden - Bog_T0_3 | ecosystem: Environmental > Terrestrial > Soil > Wetlands > Peat | place: Sweden: Abisko, Stordalen Mire...
AAAACACTCGGAATTGATAGTCTGCAAGCTCTCGACTTGCTGACTCGGCTGGAGCATCACTTCCGCATCGAGTTGCCCGATTACGAACTGCAAGGCGTCTCGGATTTCCGTACACTTGCGAATCGAATTCAGTCGCGATTGTGAGATTTGACTGCACCAATCGCGGCCTTCGCGTTTGCTTCTGATACACTCTTGCTTTTCTCCGTGCCCGCGTGTCTCCGCGGTGAGATAGGCCCGTGGTGAGATAGGCCCGTGGTTAGATAAGAACGTGGCGACTAAGAAAATTGAATGCTTGATCTTCGACAATATGCCAGCCTGGGTGCGGCGCTAAAAGATGCGCTTGATCGCTGGCCTAACGAAACCTGCCTGATCGAGGCCGATCGCGATCGCGAGAAAGTTCGCCTCACCTATTCTGACTTCAAGACGATGGCTCGTCCCCTTTGCCGCGCCCTCGAAGACGCCGACTTCAAAGCTGGAGATCGCGCCGCCATCATCATGACCAATCAGTCGAAGTGGCTGATTTCCGCCTATTCGATTTTTTTCTGCGGCGGTGTGCTGGTTCCGCTCGATTACAAATTGACTCCAGCCGAACATCTCCAACTCCTGGCGCATTCCAAAGCGCGTTTCCTGATCGTTGAATTTTACTTGTGGCGAGCAATCACGCAGTCGCCTGATTTTCCGAAACTCACGACCGAGATTGTTCTCGTCACGGAAGCCCCGGCGGGCGCCGATCTGCGAGGTGCTTATCGTTGGGAGGAATTTAAGCGCAAAGGCGATCCGCAATTTGTGCCCCGCACGCGAGAAGACACAGCTTGCATCGTCTATTCCTCAGGAACCGGCGGCCGCCCTAAAGGTTGCGTTCTCACTCACGACAGCTACCTCGAGCAATGCGCCTCGCTCACCGCGTGGTATCCGTTTTGGCCCGGGGTGCGTTACCTCAGCATTCTGCCAACGAATCATGCCATCGATTTCATGGTCGGTTTCATCGGCCCCTTTGTCTGCGGAGCTTGCGTCGTCCACCTGCGAACGCTGCGTCCCGAGTTTGTGCGCGATGCTTTTGTTCGCTACCGCATCACCTATGTGAGCCTGGTGCCCATGGTCCTCAAGAACCTCGAACGCGGGCTGCGCGCCAAGTTTGATGAGCTAAAGCCCGGCAAGCGCTGGATGCTCGATCGCTTGATCGGACTGAATAAAATGCTAACGCGGCGCCGTCCCCGAGTCGCGCTGAGCCGTCGCCTGCTGCCGCAAGTACACAAAGCCTTTGGTGGAGAACTCCAGGCGCTGATCGTCGGCGGAGCCTTTACCGATCCATCGACTTTGCAGTTTTTTTATGACCTTGGCATTCCGGTAACGTGTGGCTACGGTCTGACCGAAGCTTGCACCGCTGTGACTTTGAACGATCTAAAGCCTTTTCGTGCCGACACGGTAGGAAAGCCCTTGCCGGGTAGCGAAGTTCGCATATTGAATCCGGATGCTGATGGCATCGGTGAAGTGGCTGTGCGCAGTCGCGCCGTCATGTCGCACTATCTTGACGACCCCGAGTTAACCGCACAGTCCATCGTCCAAGGATGGCTGCTTACGGGAGATCAAGGCCGCTTTGACAGCGATGGGCGCGGGCACCTGCAACTCTTCGGCCGCAAGAAAAATATGATTGTCACCGAGGGCGGAAAGAATATCTATCCCGAAGATATCGAATCCGTTTTCGACGGCTTGCCCGTGAAGGAATACTGCATCTATGCGGCAAATTTCTTGTGGCCGCAGAAAACGCTGGGAAAAGAAATGCTGGTACTGGTCGTGCGTATGGAACAAAATCAACAGTTCGACGATCGAGTGCGAGACGAAATACTGGCGCGGAACCGCAAGTTGCCCGATTTCAAGCGAGTCGGTGGTTATCTTCTTTGGGAGAAAGATTTTCCCCGGACCGCCTCTCTGAAGATCAAGAGAGCCGATTTGGCCGCAGAGATTACGGCTGCCGCGCTGCGGCAGTCCGTCACCGAAATTTAGATAAAATCGAACCTTCGCACATGTGTTAACGCAAGCCTCAGAGCTGCACTTGACACTTGAGACCTAGACTGTGAACGAAACTTTCCTCGCCATCATCAATCCGGCAGCGGGCGGCGGGCGTTGCGGGGCGCGCGTCGGAACGGCCCTCGACCGGCTGCGCTCCTCCGGAATTCAGATTAAAACCGCCGAAACCAGCGCCCCTGGCGAAGCCACACGGATCGCTCGCGAATCCTACCAACGCGGTTACAGAAAATTTTTGGCCGTCGGTGGCGATGGAACCTCCTACGAAATCGTCAATGGGCTGTTTTCGGAAAACCCGCAGGCAGTATCAGGCGCGGACAATCATATTCCGACGCTTGGCTTTCTTCCCCTCGGCACCGGTAACTCTTTTCTACGCGATTTTTCTACAGGACCTACAAGCAACGACGGTCTGGAACACGCCATCCAGGCACTCGAGTCGCGTCGGTCACAACCGTGCGACGTTCTCCGCCTCACCCATAAACAAGGAGCGATCTACTACACCAACCTCCTAAGTGTCGGCTTCACGGCGGACGTGGCCGCATTGCGGCATCGACGATTTCTCGGCTTGGGACAGGCTGGCTACCTCTTATCTATTTTCCTTTGTCTGGCGCGGCTGAGTCGGCGTCCATTTCCCGTGCGCTTCGATGACCAGAAGGATTTCGATGCGCGCCGCTGTTTATTTTTGACCTTCAACAACAGCATGTTTACCGGCGGCACGATGATGATCGCTCCCGACGCGGCCACAGACGATGGATTGATCGAGTATGTCCGCTGGGGCCCAATCGGGCGTCTGGGGCTGATTCGCAACCTGTCGACCCTCTATGACGGCTCGCACACCGCCCATCCGCTAGCCGAACGCCATGCGGTTCGGAGGGTCGAGTTTGAACTGGATGGGCCCGTCGACGTGATGGTTGATGGCGAAGTGCTCTCGCTGCACTGCCAAACCATCGACGTGCTTCCGTCGGCATTGCGAGTCGTGGTTTGAGCTAGAGCGTTTGTCGCATCTGTCTCGAATCGTGATATAAAAATTCCATGTCGCAGGCGCGCAGAGAACGACGGAAAGAAAAACTTGGGGCTTCATCCTCGGGCCAGAATTGGGGACGCATCGCGATCTTCGCGGTGATCATCGCCGCTGCCTTTGCCGTCGTTTTTTATCTCAAACATCGCACCGACCACCAGCACGATGCCTTCGCCCGCTGTCTGAAAGACCGCGGCGTCAAAATGTATGGCGCCTACTGGTGCCCCCATTGCCAGGAGCAAAAAGAAAAATTCGGAGCCTCCACCCTCGAAGACTACGGTCCCTATGTAGAGTGCGGCGTTAAAGGTGACCTGCACGGGTTGTCGCAAGTTTGCAAAGACGAGGGTATCAAACACTATCCCACGTGGCAGTTTCCTCCAACCGGCGAACGCGTCGAGCGGATTTTTAGCCTCGAAGAACTGAGCGACCGTACCGGGTGCCCCCTACCATGAGCGCTCTAACCGAGCGCTTTTCGACGGAGCGGCTGATGAGCCTGCTCGCGATTCTCGCCGTCTGCGGAATCGTTGTCTCCTCAACTTCGCTGCAACACCACTACGCCACTTCCAAGACAGCCTATTGCGACATCGGAGAAATGTTCAATTGCGATATCGTCAATCGCAGCCAATATTCCGAGATTCTCGGCATCCCCGTCGCCCTGATCGGCATGCTCGGCTATGCGGCGCTGGTTGGGTTGGCCACCGTCTATCGCGACCGCCGCGAAACACCAGTCCTCCTCTTCGGCGGGTCCAGTGCCGGCTTGGCCTTCGCTCTCTACCTTACTTACATCGAAGGCCGCGTCCTGGGTGTCTGGTGTATTTTGTGTCTGACTTCCCTGGCACTCATTGCGACGAATACCATTCTCTCGGGCATCATTTGGTGGAAAGAGCGAAGTGACTAGCTGCAAAAGAGCCGCTGCGGAAAGCAAGATGCCCATCTCGAATCGATGCTTTCCCAATCCTCGCGCATGATCCGTAGAACCCGATCGAAAACCGAACCAGTCGCCCCTGCTCAACAAATCGCGGGCGGCAACCTGCTCCTGCACGAATTGCGCAGCGCGATCTTCGGGAACACTCGACTCCTGCGCGTCTGGTTGCCCCCCGCTTACGATAAATCGAGTTCAACTCGCTACCCGGTACTTTATTTGAATGACGGCCAGAACCTATTCGATCCGGCCACTGCTTTTGCCGGAGTTCACTGGCAAGTGGGCGAAACCGCTTCGCGTTTGATCGCCGAACAAAAAATTCCGCCGCTCATCCTCGTCGGCATCGACAACACTAAGAATCGGATTCGCGAATACGTCCCCTACCGCTCGACCGATCCGCGAGTCTTCTTTGCCAAAGGGAAAGACTATCCAAATTTTCTGCGCTACGAGCTAATGCCGCTCATCGAAGGCCAATATCCCGTCTTGACCGGCCCCGAACACACAGGCCTCGGCGGATCCTCTCTCGGCGGTCTCATCACCTTGTACACACAACTCGTCGCGCCCGGTCTCTTTGGACGTGCTTTGATCGAGAGTCCATCTCTATTCGTTGCGAATCGCAAAATCCTCGAGCAGAGCCGTCCTTTTCGCGATTGGCCAACGCGCACCTACCTCGCTACCGGCACACGCGAAGTCGGCGATCAGGAGAAAGATGCCAGGATCGTTGGCGACGTCCGCGAATTAGAATCGATCTTGCGCGCCGCTGGACTCGACGACCAGCGCCTGAAGGTGCGCATTGACGAAGGCGCCACGCACAGCGAATCCGCCTGGGCTGCAAGATTTCCCGACGCGCTGCAATTTCTCTTTTCCGCCTAAGCTGCGAGGGAAGAGCGGCGACGACAGGCCGCACAGCAAAAATCCAACCTTCAGCTAGCCTGCAGTTTTTTTCCTTCGTTAGTCTTCGTGCCCCTCGCGGTAAAGCCTTTCGCTCCGTTCGCCCGACGGCCATGAGTTATTATTATCGTCTTCTATTTCGGATCGTACTTGGAGGGGCCCTATGAGGTTTCGAAGTTTGATGGTGTGGTGTGTCTTAATTACAGCGCTTGGAATGTCCGCCGCCGCGCAGCCGTTTAGCGAAGCGCAATTCAAAGGAATGAAGTGGCGCGACATCGGTCCCTATCGCGGTGGCCGCGTCCTCGCCGTCACCGGAGTTTCCGGCAGCCCTTATACTTATTACTTCGGTGGTGTCGCAGGAGGCGTCTGGCGCACCACCGACGGCGGCGTCAACTGGCAACCCATCTCCGACAAAGGCATGATCTCCTCAATCGGAGCCATCGCCGTCTCTGAATCCAATCCCAACATCATCTACGTCGGCACTGGCGAATCCTGTCTCCGCGGAAATATCTCTTACGGTGACGGTATGTACAAAACCACTGACGGCGGCAAGACCTGGCAACATATCGGACTCAAAGACACGCAGCACATCGCCCGCGTTTGGGTCGATCCCCGCAACTCCGATCACGTTTTAGTCGCCGCTCTCGGCCACGCCTACGGCCCCAATCCAGATCGCGGTGTTTATCGCACCACCGATGGCGGCAAGACCTGGGACAAGATTCTGTATAAGGATGACAAGTCGGGCGCCATCGACATCTCCGTCGATCCCCACAACTCCAACGTCGTGTTCGCGGCGCTCTATCAGATTCAGCGCTCGCCCTGGGGACTCGAAAGCGGTGGTCCCGGCAGCGGACTCTATCGCTCCACCGACGGCGGCAATTCCTGGACGCACCTCGAAGGCAAAGGCCTGCCCGCCGGAATTCTCGGCCGTATCGGCGTCAGCGTTTCGGGAGGTGACTCCAACCGTGTCTACGCTCTGATCGAGTCCAAAGAAAGCGGCCTTTATCGCTCCGACGACGGAGGCGAAACGTGGTCGCGAGTCAATGACGATCAGCGCCTCACTCAGCGTGCCTGGTACTTCACCCACATCTTTGCCGATCCTAAAAGTCCTGACACGGTATACATGCTCAACACCGGCATGTTCCGCTCAACCGATGGAGGTAAGTCTCTCAATCTTCTACCCGCGCCCCACGGCGACCATCACGGTTTCTGGATCGACCCTCAAAATCCAGACCGCCTCATCAACGGCAACGATGGCGGCGCAACCATCTCCGTCGACGGCGGAAAGAATTGGTCCACGCAATATAACCAGCCGACGGCGCAGTTTTACCACGTCGCTGCCGACAACGATTTCTTCTACAAGGTCTACGGCGCGCAGCAAGACAATTCCACCATCGGTATTCTCAGCCGCAGCGACGACGGCTACATTGGCCGCCAGCACTGGTTTGACGCAGGTGGAGGCGAGAGTGGATACATTCAACCCGATCCGCGCGACTCCAACACTATCTACTCCGGTTCCGGCGGGGGCGCGGTCATGCGCGTGGATCGCCGTAGCAATCAAGAGCAGGATGTCACCGTGTGGCCCGAAGATGCTGCCGGACACGGCACCGGCGACATGAAGTATCGCCTCGGCTGGACGCAGCCGATTCTCATCTCTCCCCATGATCCGAACGTCGTCTACACCACCGCCGAGCGCGTCTTCAAGACCACCGATCAGGGCATGAGTTGGACGCCCATCAGTCCCGACCTCACGCGCAACGACAAGAGCAAGCAGGTCTCATCCGGAGGACCGCTCACCAAAGACAACACCTCTGTTGAGTACTACGACACGGTCTTCGCGATCGCGGAATCGCCCGTTCAAAAAGACTTGCTCTGGGCCGGAACCGACGATGGCCTCATTCACCTTACCCGCGATGGCGGCAAGAATTGGGCAAACGTAACGCCCAAGGGCATTCCCGACTGGAGTCTCGTCAGCATCATCGAAGCTTCGCCCTTCGATGCTGGGACTGCCTACGCAGCCGTCGATACTCACAAGCTCGACGACCTGAAACCCTACATCTACAAAACCACTGACTTCGGCAAGTCATGGACCAAGATCACCAACGGTCTTCCCGACGGCGCTTACACCCACGCCGTCCGCGAAGATCCTGTCCGCAAGAATCTTCTCTACGCCGGAACCGAGACCGGAATCTACGTCTCCTTCGACGGCGGCGCCAACTGGCAATCGTTGCAACTCAACCTGCCCAACACTCCGATTCACGACCTCATCATCAAGAACAACGATCTGGTCGTTGCCACCCACGGACGCGCCTTCTGGATCCTCGACGACCTCACTCCTCTGCGCGCCGTCTCGACTCAACCCTCTTCCGAAGCCGTTCTCTATAAGCCCGTCGTCACCTATCGTCTGCGCTGGCCTCCATTCTTCGAGCACCACCAGCCCGTAGGAGACAATCCGCCCACCGGCGCGATTATCTACTACTACCTCCCGACGGCTCCCAAGGGCGTCGCGTCCCTCGAATTTCTCGATGCCTCCGGCAAAGTCGTCCGCCGCTATTCCAACGAAGAAAAGAAAGAAGCGGACACGCCTCCCGAATGGCCCGACCAGACGCCTCCGAACGAAAAGATTCCCACCGAGGTCGGGATCAACCGCTTTGCATGGGATCTCCTGCTCCAAGGTCCAACTCCGCTCGCCGGCGAACCCGGAGCCGAGTTCCGCGATCGCGGTCCGATGGTGCTGCCCGGTTCCTACCAGGTGCGCCTGACGGTCGACGCCAAATCCTACACTGCTCCCTTGGAGTTGAAAATCGACCCGCGCGTCAAAGCTTCGCAGGAGGACGTGCAGGCCGAAGTTGAGTTAGGACGCAAGATCGTGGCGCAGGTTTCGCAAATCCACGAAGCCGTCGGCACGATCCGCGAAGTTCGCGTCCAAACTCATGGACTCGACAAGCGCCTCGCCGACGATCCTAAGTACGCATCGCTTGTCGCGGCAATGAAAGATTTCGACAAGAAGAGTTTCGATCTCGAATCGCAGTTATTGCAGGTCAACTCGAAGAGTTCGGAATCAAACCTGAACTATCCCGTCTTAATCGATGAGCGCCTGCACTCACTCCTCTTCAGCGTCGAGTCGGCCGACGCTCGCCCCACGAAGCAGCAGTACGAAGTCTACGAAGACTTGGAAAAGCAGGCCCAACCCCTGCTAGCCCAATATCACGACCTGATGTCCAAAGACTTGCCCGCGCTCAACGACCTGGTCAACAAACAAAATATTCCCGCTCTCTATGTGAGCGCCGGCAAGTAGGCAGTGAGAGCGTCCCAGGGTGCCCCACTCATTCGCGTCCGTCCTCTGCGAATGAGTGGGGGTCGTCACCATCGCAATCTATCGGGATCACCGAACAATCCGGAGTCGGAATGAGTGAAGGTTCTGCGGCTTTCTGGCGATCCTACTTCGTAATCACTCCGCACGCGATCCGGTCACCAGCGTTTCCGGCAGGATCGGTCTTCTGATCATCCGCCTTAGCGTGGATGACCAGCGCCGTGCCTCCATTGCTGAACAGGGAATGCGCGTCGCTGCCAAGGTTCACGTCCTGATCGTCGCGCTTGAAGTGAGCTTTGCCATCTGCGCCGACAGTGAAGTTGGCACCGTCTCCGGCATGGTGGCCTTCCGGATTCTCCAGCCCATGTTTCTTGCCGTCGGGATTGAAATGCGGCCCTGCGGACTTGAAGTCCGGCGCCTCACATTTCGCGTTCTGATGAAAATGAATGGCGTGCTCTCCCGGCGGCAGGTTTTCGATGCTCACTTCGAGGCCGATCCCCGGCGCGGAATCCCACAGGATTGCGGACCCTATGACTTTGCCTTGCGCATCTTTAAGCTGAACCAGCATTTTGGCGGAGCTGGCAGAGGCCAGCACGACGAGGAGCACAGCGAAGGAGAGAACGCGGCTGATTTTCATGCAGGGAATTATATGCCAATGGGCGCCGCGCGTTCGCCCAACCCAACATTAACGCTGGATGAATAGACTTGCGGTTATTTCCTCATGTACCTCATCACCTCGGCTCTGGCGTAGAACGCGATGCAATGTGACAATAGAGGGATGCAAAGAACTCTCAAGACCGCACTACTATTGGCCGCAGCGATGACGCTGGCCGGAGATGGCTACACCCAGCAAACTCCAGCGAGCACTCCTCCGGCAACGACGCCAGCAGCTCCGGCCACAACCCCGGGCACAACCACCAAAGCTCCGGTGAAAAAAGCGGGAACGGCGACGGCGAAAACAGCCGCGGCGGGTCCGGCGCTCACCACGCGCAAACAAAAGTTCAGCTATGCCCTGGGCATGAATATCGGCACCGGTTACAAGCAAGGCCTGGAAAAACAGGGTGTCGAGTTCGATCCTGCGCTCATCGCAGCGGGCGTGAAAGACGCGCTTTCCGGCGGCAAGACGCGTTTGACGCAAGAACAGGCGCAAGCCGTTCTGACCGAAGTGAAGACCGAAGTCGGAAAGCAGCAGCAGGAAAAAATGCAAGCGGCTTCCGCCAAAAACAAGGAAGAAGGCGAAGCGTTTCTCACTGCCAATAAGACCAAAGAAGGCGTGGTTACGCTTCCCAGCGGATTGCAGTACAAGATCCTGACCGAGGGTAAGGGTCCGAAGCCAGCGGCGACCGACTCGGTAGTTTGTAATTATCGCGGAACGCTGGTCAACGGCACGGAATTCGACAGCTCGTACAAGCGCGGACAGCCCGCCACCTTTGGCGTTAGCCAGGTGATCAAAGGTTGGACGGAGGCGCTGCAGTTGATGCCGGTGGGATCGAAGTGGCAGTTGTATATTCCGTCGGCTCTGGCCTATGGAGAACGCGGCCCAGGCGAGATTGGTCCGAACGCGACGTTGATCTTCGATGTGGAGTTGATCTCGATCGTCGACAAGAGCAAAGAAGAGAAGAAGGACGACAAGAAAGAAGACAAGGCGCCAGACACCGACAAGAAGTAGAAGTTGGATGGCTCGAAAAGAACTGCCGTTGCCTTAACACAATTGTCATTGGCTCAACAGAAATGTCATCCCGAGCTGTACTTGCGAGGGATCTGCAGTTCGCTGGACAGGAAAACTGCCGATCCCTCGTTCCTCGGGATGACAAGACTTTGTAGCGCGGTTCGAGCTCTAAAACAGTTGAAGCGGAATCCCGCGCCTACGCTCCCAGATACATGACATGGACGTAGGTCCCTAGACGTACGTTGTACGCGAGATACCATCCGATGTGATCGGGATCTTCATAGATCACGATGTCATCCGAGTCCCACAGCCAGCCATCGCAATACCCCACATCGTACGGAGCGACCGAGAAGTAGAATCCGCCAAACCAGAAGCGGCCCGGACCTCCGCCGCCAAGATGCCAAATGTGGCCGCGGCCGAAACCGCCAGTAAATCGGCCGTGCTCCCAGGGATTATCAAGATGGTAGTGAACGTCATCGCGACCTGTATCATGTCCAACCCACTGCCTGCCGCGATCGACGTGCGGCGCATTGGGATGTCCTGGGTGATCGTCAAAGTGTCGATTCTCTTCTGGGGCATGCGGCGCTTGGATCCTCGCCGGACCTCGTCTCGGAATGTTTTCGCGGCCACCGACTTCGGGCCGCCCTCCGGGCGCGTGGCCTTCATGTTGAGCGAAGGCGGAGAGAGAAAAGGCGAAACAAATCACCAACAATCCCATCAGCTTTTTCATCGAGTGGTCACCTTCCTTTAAGGTAGATAACACCGTGTCGATTCTAATGTTTCTGTGAATTGCTGGGGTTAACGGATGAAATTCCAGAACCTATTCGTAGCGCAGCGCCTCAATCGGATCGAGGCGCGAGGCCCGGATCGCGGGCACCATCCCGCTGACCAGCCCAACGAGAGTGAGGATGAAGACCGCGACAATCAGCGTCACCGGGTTAATCATCAGACGGATATCGCCAGCCTCGGCGTGTTTCGCCATCGCGCTATACAGCGTTAACCGACCGACCGAGAAGGCGACCGCGTAGGCCAGGACGATACCGAAGATCCCGCCGATAAAGGTGATGGTGAGAGCCTCCGCCAGAAACTGCAAAAAGATGTGACGGCGTCGCGCGCCCAGCGCCTTTTCTACACCAATTTCGCGGGTCCGTTGTGTCACCGAGACGAGCATAATATTCATCAGGCCTACACCGCCGATGCCGAGCGTTAAAGTCCCAATGAACGCCAGCAGAATCTTCAGCCCCAGCGTGATCACCTCAAACTGGTGCACCTGCTGCATAAGGTTAAAAACAAAAAGCGCCCGGCGATCGGATGGGTTGAACTTGTGCTGCATGCCCAGGATGTAGCGCACCGATTGCTCGATCCGTTCATAGTCGTTGGTCTCGTAATTGAACCAGACGGAGTCGAGGTAGTGCGTGTCCTTCAAGTCGCTCATGGAAGTGAATGGAACATAAATGACGCGGTTGATGTTGTCGTCTCCCGCCTGCATTTTAGCGCCGAGAACGCCGACGACTTCATAGCTGACACCATCGAGCCGTATATGTTCGCCCAATGCGTTGCGTCCCGAAAAGAGTTTTTCCTTGGTCTCCGATCCGATGACCGCCACGCGGGCGCGCTGCAGTTCGTCTTCCGGATTGTAAAACCGGCCTTGCGCCAGGGTGAGTGCCCGAATCAAAAACGTGTTGGGATACTCTCCGCTTACGTTCATGGTGAAAGAGCGCGAGTCGTATTGAACCGTCGCATCCTTGTTGACGTCCGGAGTGATGTGGGTGATTTGAGGGATGTTCGTCGTGAGAAGGTCGACGTCATCGAGCGTAAGACGAATTTGAGCTCCGGCTTTTTCGCCTCCCGCCTGCATCGAGGAGCGGCCGGGAACGACGATAAAAAGTTTGGTGCCGAAATTGGCAAAGATATTGGCGCAGGCCCGGCCAAATCCGTCTCCGTAGGCGAGTAGCATGACCACCGTGGCAATTCCCCAGGCCATACCCAGCATGGTGAGAGCGGTCCGGCGCCGGTTGTGGCGCATCGCGTCGTAAGACTCTTGGAGGAGATCGCGAAACATAAAATTTGTGATTTCTAATTTGTGATTGCAAGGCCGCGAAACACCAATCGCAAATTACAAATTGCCAAATTACAAATTCATTCCTGTCTCAAGGCTTCCACCGGTTCCAGTCGCGCAGCTTTGCGTGCAGGATAAAGTCCGGCGACTACTCCGGCCAGCGTCAGACTTGCAATGGCCAGCATCGCCGTCCGTGGCACAAGGCGGGGCGGATCGAAGCCGCCCGGACCGTTGTAATTGCCAAGAAGCGCCATAAGTCCGCCGGCGAAAGCCATGCCGATCAGGCCGCTAGCCACAGTCAGGAGAATCCCTTCGATAAAAAAATGCAGCATGATACTTCGATTCGTTGCGCCCAGAGCCTTACGCAACCCGATTTCGCGAGTGCGCTCAGTGACGGCAATTAGCATGATGTTGATCACGCCAATCGCTCCCAGCGCCAGGGTTACCATGCCGACCGTACCCAGGAATTCGTTCATCGCGTCGAAGATCGTGCCCATCATCTGCGCCTGTTTCACGGTGTCCCAGCCTTCAAAAGCATCTTCGTCGTGATAATCGAAATGGTGATTGCGGGCAATGACGCGATGCGCTTCGTCCAGCGCCAGCAGGTGTTCGTCGGCGGTGCGCGGCTGAAAGTTAATCGAAGAAATGGCGTCGAAACCTTCTTCGCCAGGAAGAGGGAATTCGCTGCGCATTACTTGAAATGGAATGTAAGCGCGCGTGTTGGTCGAATTGTCATCTCCCCGGC
>Ga0302320_10021952_pt1 | contig 12641 bp, 11 predicted proteins | sample Bog_T0_3_FD_202130 | JGI IMG/M metagenome (GOLD analysis project Ga0302320, IMG submission 202130) | Peat permafrost microbial communities from Stordalen Mire near Abisko, Sweden - Bog_T0_3 | ecosystem: Environmental > Terrestrial > Soil > Wetlands > Peat | place: Sweden: Abisko, Stordalen Mire...
CATTCCCAGAGCATAGAAAAATGGAACGGGGATGTCCCGCAAAAAGCGCTAAACCCCTCCACTGCAACGGCGCTCCGGTCTCAAAAGCCGCGCCCTATCAGGGTTGGAGGCGAGACCAAATTCTTCGATCGGCGGTTTTCGCCTATTTTTCCGCCAAATGGTTTCTGGGCGACGAGGCGCTTTGCTTTCTTGACCCGTTTCCGTCGTCCCTTCAGGACGAATTCACTTTGGGCGGGTTACCGGACACTGGCGTCTCTGGCTTATTTCCGGTGCCCTTTCAGGGCCCAGCGGATGCTCGCGAAGAATTTTGTCTCACACCCCTTGATTTGCGAAAGTCAGGGCGTGGTTTCAAACAGGCTGGGCGCGGTCTGGTAGGCAAACTCCTGGCAGCGGGCAAAGATTTCGCTGGGCGATTCGCAGTGCAAGGCGAACTCGGCCAACTGGCGGGCCTCCTCGTCCTTGACCCGGCGGATCATGTATTTCACGGAATCAATGGCCGAGGGCGCGGCGCTCAATTCATCCACGCCCAGGCCGATCAGCAACGGGGCGAGCACGGGGTCGCCGGCAATTTCGCCGCAGACGCCCGCCCAGATGCCGTGCGCATGCGCGGCATCCACCGTCATCTTGATGAGGCGCAAAATGGACGGATGCGTGGGCTCGTACAGGTGGGAAACCTTTTCGTTGGTGCGGTCGGCGGCGAGCGTGTATTGGATGAGGTCGTTGGAACCGATGCTGAAAAAGCTCACCTTTTTTGCCAGCGCGTCGGCCACGAGCGCGGCGGAGGGGATTTCAATCATGGCGCCGATCTCGATCTGCTCGTCGAACGGAATATTTTTCGCGCGCAGCTCCGCCTTGCAGTTTTCGACATGCGCGTTGGCCTGGTTCAACTCGTCAATGCCTGAAATCATGGGGTACATCATGCGGACGGTGCCGTGAGCGCTGGCGCGCAAGATGGCGCGGATCTGCGCGCGAAACACTTCGGGCTGGGCCAGGCAGAAACGGATGGCCCGCCACCCCAGAAACGGGTTCACCTCCTGGGCCAGCTGGAGCTGCGAGGAAAACTTGTCGCCGCCGAGGTCCAGCGTGCGGATGATGACGGAATGGGGTTTGAGCGCCTCGGCGACCTGGCGATAAACCTGGTATTGCTCATCTTCGGTGGGCAACTGATCGCGGCTGATAAACAGGAATTCAGTGCGGAACAAACCCACCCCTTCCGCGCCATGCTTGAGGACCGCCTCAATATCGTGCTGGTCCTCGATGTTCGCGGAGAGGTGGATGCTCTTGCCGTCGAGCGTGACCGCGGGCTGACCCTGGATTTCGCGGAGTTTTTCGGTGAGGGAAGCCTTGATTTTGGCGAGCTGGCCATATTCAAACAGCGTCTGATCGGTGGGATTGACGACCACCGTGCCGTTGTAGCCGTCCAGCAAAGCGTAGTCGCCCGTCTCCAGTTCTTCGCTGATGTTCTGCGCGCCCACCACGGCGGGAATATCGAGCGAACGCGCCAGAATAGCGGTGTGCGAGGTTTTGCCGCCCACGTCAGTGGCAAATCCCAGCACAAAATTCCGATCCAACTGCGCGGTGGTCGAAGGACTTAAATCATGGCCCACCAGGATGCAGGGTTCGGTCAGATGCCGCAGGTCAAGCTGCTGTTTGACATTGAGCAAGTTGTCCAGCACCCGGCTGGCGAGGTCGCGCAGGTCGGCGGCGCGTTCGCGAAGGTATTCATCCTCGACGGCTTCCAGCACGGAGATGTAGCGTCCCGAAGCGGTGTGAAATGCGTAATCGGCGTTGGCTTTTTGCTCGCGGATGAGTTTGATGACCTCCTCAATGAGCACGCGGTCTTCGAGCATGAGCAGATGCGCGTCGAAGATGTCCGCCTCGGAGGAACTCATCGTGTCGGCCACGCGTCGCTGCACGTCGGTGATTTGCTGGCGGGTACGAACCAGTGCGTGCTCGAAGCGCTTGATTTCGAGGGGGATGGTGTCCGGCGGGAGTTCGCGCCGGACGATGGCATGCCGGGCGTGATGCAGGACGACAACTTTCCCCCGGCAAACACCCGCCGAAACAGCGATGCCGCGATACACCTTTTCGCCTTTGATTTGCCCGGACATGGACTTTGACACCAGAAATAACCCAGAGGCGATCGGATGAAAAGCTTTTTGACGAGAATAAGGAGCTTCTGCGAACCTCTTTTAATTGCAGGGCAGGCGTCCCTCCTGCCCAGGCCGGCAAACCGTTCCCTTTGCCCGCGCTGACGCACGAGCCGGGCAGGCGGGACGCCTGCCCTACTTTACCGGTCAGGCGCGTTCCATGTATTTGCCGGTGCGCGTATCGATCCGGATTTTCTCACCGGTTTTGATGAACAGCGGCACCTGCACCGTGATGCCGGTTTCCAGCGTGCTCGGTTTCTGCACGTTGTTGGCCGAGTCGCCGCGGATGCCCTCCGGCGCGTTGGTCACGGTCAGAATCACGCTCGCGGGGATTTCCACGGTCACGGCCTTGTCCTCGACAAACGTCACGGTCACCACGCCGTTTTCCACCAGATAATTCCGGGCGTCGCCGACCAATTCATTCGCCAGCGTGACGGTCTCGTAGTTGTCCGGGTCGGTGAAGACATAGTCCGCGCCGTCCTTGTAACTGAATTCCATTTTCTTGCTGATCATCGGCACGGGCTCGATTTTCTCGGTGGAGCTGAAGCGGACATCGGAGGATTTGCCGGTGCGGATGCTGCGGAGCGTCGCTTGCACGAACGCGCGGAGGTTGCCCGGCGTGCGGTGCTGCATGTCCAGAACAACGGTGACTTCGCCGTTGTAATTGATGGCCATGCCGCGTCTAAGGTCGTTTGCTGTTGCCATAAAAATGCTTGGTGCTGTGTCTTTTGCCGACGTTTAAATGAGCCGCACAGCATAGCCAAAAAAAAGTCGATGGCAAGAGGCATTTTTACAGAGGCATTTTGTCCCAATTAATCTGTCTTGCCTCCACGAAGCGAAGCGTTTCGACGTCCGGCAATCATGAGCACGCCAATGAGAACAAAGCCGCTGCCGAAGGCCGACAGGGTGATATATGAGGGCAGGCCGAGGGGGACATTGAAAGTGACCTCAACCAACTGCGTGTCGGGTTCGACTTGAACCCGCGCGAATGGCAGGCCAATGGAGATATTGAAGGTGAACTCGACGGCATGGGCGCCCGGCGTGAGTTGCACCCCCCGCATGATATAGTTGCAACGCAGCAATGACGCCGGTTTGCCATCAACCGTGACCCGCCAAGCTGGATCGAACCGGTCGTTGAGCAGCAACACGGATGGGAACTCGGCCTTGGTCTTGAGAATGATGTGTTTCGAGGTGTAACTGACGAACTCGACGGTTCCCTCGCCATTGACATTCGGCCCTCCGCTTGCTCCCGCCTGACTGTCAGACAGCACGGAATCCACCAGCACGTTTCTTTCCGGGTCGAAGCCCGCGCTACCCAGTTGTGCGAGCACTGCCTGATCGTTGGTGCTGACCTGCCAATGGGAATAAACCTTGGCGCGGGGCAGTGCGCCAGTGAATTCAATCAGGGCGTATGGCCCATTTTCGTTGGGGACGGCGGTGAGTTCTTCCAGCCGGGTTGAATTGACGATACCGGTTTTGGGCAGGACCTCGAACCGCTGGAAGATGCGAAAACGGTGCAGCACCGGGTCAAGCTGCTCATTCATCATGTCGAGAAAGCCGGCGGGGCCAAGCAGATAGCGGGTATTGGTGAGCTGCCATTCGCGCGCCATGAGCGGCGCGGTTGCGAGATCGCCACGCGAGGACAGAGCTTTCTTATATTCCTTCAAGTCCTCCGGCATGCGGGGCATCTGAACGATGTCGAGGCTCTGAATGTTGTAATTTGGAAATTGATGCTGCACCCATTCGATCTTGTACAGTACATCGAACAGTTCCAAACCTTGCGGCGGGTGGAACGGCAGGCCGGCAACGCGATGTTCGTACGGTTTGTCCCGCAGGAATTTCACAATCGGATTCAGCGAACCGACTTCATATTTCTGCTGGTAATTCCAATGAATAATCCATGGCAAATTGGCGCGGCCCAAGTCAAATATCAGGCAACCGCCAAGCAGCACGGCGCCGATCTTGGCGCGCGGGCCATTGAAATAACCGCAGATAATCACCAGCAGCAATCCCAGGGCGACGGCGAAGATCACCAGCCACTACTCCACCTGCCCCAGGCTGAACGCGGCGATGGCGGACGCGGGAATTGTCATGCGTGGGATCAGTATCGCCGAAGCCGACCTTCTGCAAATACGCAATGAGGTCCGGCTTTTCCGCAGCATAAATCATCCAACCCACCACGCCGGCGCATAACACACCTACGCTGCCAAAGGTCCAATTCCGGTCAAAATCAGTGACCCCGGCCCACCAATTTTTGAATTGAGTCTGCAGGCCGGCGGGTTTCCGGGCCGCGACATCCAGATAGCGACGGCTCAAGCCATGCAGGCCGAAGGCAAAAACAATGGCCAGCGCCCAACTGAAAAAGACGATAAATTTCACCGGATTGCGAATGGTGGAAAAGTACGGAAGCTGGTACAGAAGGGCGTAAAATGGTGCAAAGCGCCCCCAGGCAAGCAGCAGGCAAAGCAGCATTACCACCGCCCAGAATTGGATAAGCCGTCCTTGGGAATCTGGAAAAACCTAGTTCTTGCGCCGCAGCGATTGAGCGACGGCCCAACCGGCCACCAGCAGCACCAGGATTCCGCAATAATTTCCTCCGCCGGCGAAGCGCATGAAGCCGCCAGGCGGCGTGTCTTTCCCGCCGCTGTCGAAATACCGGTCAATGTTGGGGTCGCGCCCCATGCCCCCCCAGTAAACCCCACTTCTGTAGCTGTCTCGCAAGGACGGCATCATGTCCTTGGGGGTATCCATTTTGTAGCCAAACAGACCGGGCACCAGAAGTCCGAAGGTTTCCGCCTTGGGCAGGCTCCATTGAGTCGCCCAATCCCAACTCTGGGCCTTCGACTGCCCATTTTGCGGTGGGCTGACGACGCCCTTGGCCTGGGAATTGATCAGGCCGACGACCGTCTGCCCCGCCATAAAAAAGGCAAAGCCCGCCACGAACAACACCCGAAGCAAACAGCGAACGGCCTTTGGACGAAAAGCACCGGCCTCGACCATCGAGCAAAACACCACAAAGGAAAGAATTATGACGCCGAAGATCACTCCGTCATCTGCCATTTCAACAACTCCGATTCCGGCAGCCAGACCAGCCAAGGCAAATGACGGCCATCGTTCAACCGCGCGCGTGGCCCGACCCGCTGATGCAACCAATCCGATGGCGACGTAGCTCATGCCCAGGCCGAGGACCGTCCGAGTGACACCCCAGCAAGCCGTCGAGAAGAAGCACGAACTGAGGGTCACTCCCAAGGCGCCCAGAAGCGCGGCAAAATTCCCCAGCCGCAGCCGCCGGAACGCAAACCAGGCGCCCATCCCGAGGATGCATAATACAACCGGCGCCAGGAATTTGCTGCTGCCCAACGGACCCAGCATCCAAACGATAAGCGTGGTAAGGGAAGTTCCAAAGGATCCGCCGTTGAATCCGAGACTGTTGAGATCGGCCCACCGGCCGAATAATCCCGAGGGCAACCGCATCCACTCAGCCATGCGTATGCCTAAAGGTGTGTCGTTGGAAAAATTCACGCAGCAAGGAATAAAACTGCGCCAGAACAGAATTGCCAGCAAACCCGTGAGCACTGCCAGTGGGAACAGCGCGCCGAACCTGTCCTGGAGCGCGGATTCGCCTGCTACCGGCTGAGCCACCGGTGAGGTGTCCGCGCTGGTCAGCGTGCCCAGTGTTTCCATTCCGGTCTTGATGTCGCTGACTTGCTGGTAGCGGAGTTCAGGATTTTTTTCCATCGCCCGCAGCACGATTTCATCAAGCCGCACGTCAATTTGAACTTTCTTCGACGGCGGTTCGATCTGCTTGCCGGGCAACTCGCCGGTGAGCATCTGGTAAAACACCACGCCCAGCGCGTAAATGTCCGCGCGGTGATCCACCTCCGCGGGATGCTCGACCTGCTCGGGCGCCATATATTGGGGCGTGCCCATGATCTTGCCTGTGCCGGTGAGGTCCGGGAGCGCCAAGCATCTGCTCGGCTCGTTGGGGCTTGCGGTCAGTGCCGTGCCAAACGGATGCTCTGCGCTCCGTTCCGCAACCGTCCCCACCAACTTGGCCAGACCAAAGTCAGCCACCTTCACCCGGCCGCGGCGGTCGAGCAGAATGTTCTCCGGTTTGATGTCGCGGTGAACAATGCCGGCGTCGTGAGCGTACTGGAGGGCGTCGCAGATCTGCGGCACCACCGCCAGTGCCTCGCGGGGGGCGATGTGTCTGGCGCTCAGCAACTGCCGCAAGTTTACGCCATCAACAAACTCCATGAGAAAGTAGTAGAGCGGGGGTTGCGGGCCAGGGCTTGAAGGCGCGGGGTCAGGCGCGGGGTCAGGCGCGAGGTCAACCTTCCCAAACTCATACAACGTGACGATCCCGGGATGATTGAGCCTGGCCAGAGCCTTGGCCTCGCGGGCAAAACGCCCGGCAAAAGCGGCATCTTTGCCAATGCCGGGGGGCAGAATCTTGAGGGCCACCACGCGTTCGAGTTCCTTTTGCCGCGCTTTATAGACCGCGCCCATGCCCCCCTGGCCAATCAATTCAAGGATGTCGAGTTGCGGAAAGAGCGGCACGAGTTCGGCCGCCGTCGGCGGAACAAAGCGCGGGCGCACCTCATCAGTTCCGGTATCCGGCCCGAGGTCCACTCCCGTGCCCAAGGCGGCTTTCATCAGACATTCGGGACACAACCCCTCCGGCGTGTTTGCCGCAAGTGTCTTTCCGCAGATTGAACAGATACGTTTGGTTTCCATAGTTAATCCTTCCCCTATTCACTAAGGAATTGCCGGCAAAGGTTACCGGGCGGTCAAAATCAAGGCCCGTCAACTCCGCGTCAGGACACGAAACAGGTGGCGCATTTCGGCATCCACGTCCGCCGGCGACGCAACCGTGTGGGCAATCTCCGCTTTGAGCCGTTCCCGATACCGTTCCCGCAACCGGTGAACCGCCACCTTGACCGCGCCCTCGGACATCTCCTGTTGGGTGGCCAGCGTGGCATACGGCTGTGACTCGCGGCTGCCCATGAGACACAGCTTGAGCGCCTCAAACAACCGACCCCTGCCTTCCTGCTCGTAATCCGCGCGCAACTGGCGCAGGACAGTTTCCAACAAGGTCAGCGCCCATTGCTTCTCAAACGCCTGCTCGGGCGTGGTCGCGTCGGCTTATCCAGCAACAAGAAAGACCGGAACCGGCCGCGAGACTGGTCCGCGTGCGCGATCCAGTTTTTTTCAAGCAACCGCGCAAAGAACTCCTGCGTGAGATCCTGCGCGTCATGCACGGCATGACCCTGCCGGCGGACAAAATGATAAATCGGATACCAATACATCCGGCAGAGATGCCCCAGCGCCGCCTGTGCGCGCGGCGTGTCGGTCCCTGCCGCCGTCAGCACCACGGACCAGTGCGTGGTGACGAACACCTGCGCCGGCGGGGCGGCGATGCAAGAAGTGCTTTCGCTAATCGGCATTGCTTGAATACTAGGGAAAACTCGCCGGAGGTTACAGGCAATTAACCATGGCTGATTTCAAAATTGGACTTGGAGCCTGCCGTCTCCGGAAGCCGACCTGGCGGAATCGCAGCGAAAGGGGGACCCCAGCCATGGGAACGAGCATCCCTGCCCCTGGGCTTGAATGAGGATCAATGAATTCATTTGAATCGCTTGCGTTTAAGATTAGATGCGCTATAATCTGGCCGATGAAATTCGCCGCCGCCATCCTGGTGTTTGGGTTCTTTGCCTGCTTTATCGGTTGGGGCATCGTCGAACTGCTGAAAGGCAGCCCGTGGGTGCTCCTCGCCGCCGTGGGGGTGTTTTTCGGCACCTTCATCAAATACGGCTGCCTGTCGCATTGATTGCGGCGGGTGGCAGGTGACCAGTGGCACGAAAACACCTGGCCTCACGCTTCCCGTGTCATTCGTCATTTGTCATTCGACACCCGCCCGCTCCGGGCTCTAACCTGTCGCATGGCTTGGTTTACTGACCGACATTGTTTCTTGCTCGCGGTGACTTTTTATGGCTTGAGCACCATCTACTCGGTTTTTCTGTGGCGCAAGGGTTTCCGGCGCGACGACTGGGTGAATTATTTTCTGCTGGCCGCCGGGGTGGGGCTGCACACGCTGGCCATGACCAAGCGCGGCCTGACATTTCACAGTTGTCCGGTCAACAACCTCTACGAGGCCGCCACCTTCCTGCTCTGGACGCTGGGCCTGGCCAGCCTGATCTATTCGCTGCTGCCACGGCTGAAGTTTCTTGCCGCCTTCACCTCGCCGGTGCTGTTTACCATCGGGGTGTTTGCGCTGATGCCCGCGCTGGATCCGCCGCATGGGCCGAAGCCGGAATTCTCCGGCGCGCTGCGCAGCCTGCACGCGGCCACCATCCTGCAAGCCTACGGCGCCTTTGGACTGGCGGCCGTGGCGGCCGCGATGTTTCTCGCGCAACAGCACGATTTGAAGGTCCACAAGCTGCGCGCCCTGTTGTCGGTGCTGCCCTCCATGCAACGGCTGGAACTGGTCACTACGCGGCTCGCCCTGGCCGGCTTTGCTTTGTTGACAATCGGGCTGGCCGTGGGGAGCCAGTTGCCGCGCAAGGAAGGCGTCTCTTTTTTTGCCGACACCAAGGTTCTCTGGTCGGCGCTGCTCTGGCTGGTGTATCTGGAGGCGCTGGTGGCGCACAAGTTTTTCGGGCGCTCGGCCCGTCGTTTTGCCGTCGTCATCATCGTTGCCTTCGTGTTTCTCGTGTTGACGTTCTGGATCACCAACTTGTTTTCCCCGATGCATCATTCATGAACTCCGTGTGGCAAGTGACCTGTGGCAGGTGGCATGAAACAAACCACCAGCGTCTCGCCACGCCTCACGTTTCGGGCTTTGTCACGTCTCACGCGTCGCTGGCCACCCTCCCCCAATGAGCATTGTTGTCGTCGGCCTGAGCCATCATTCCGCGCCCGTGGAGTTGCGGGAACGGTTTGCCTTTGCCGAGGCGCGGGTGCCCGACGCGCTCCGGGAACTCCGCGCCGCCGGCGTCACCACGGAAGGCGTGGTGCTCTCCACCTGCAACCGCGTGGAGATTTACGCCGCCACCCCGCTCGCGCCGGAAACTGCGTTTGCGCAAATCAAGCAATTCCTCGTCGCCCACCACGCCTACGACGGCGCGCTCGGCGACGAAATCTACGCTCTGGCCGAACCGCACAGCCTGCGGCATTTGTTCAAGGTCGCCTCGGGCCTGGACTCGATGGTCATTGGCGAGACGGAGATTTTCGGCCAGCTCAAGCAGGCCTACGAACTGGCCTTCACGCACCGGCATACCGGCGCTTTGTTGAACAAGGCGTTCCAGCGCGCGTTCAACGCGGCCAAGCACATCCGCACTGAGACGAACATCCAGCGCGGCAGTGTGTCCGTGATGTCGGCGGCGGTGGAACTGGCCGAAAAGATCTTCACTTCCCTGGCCGAGCATGAGGTGCTCGTCATCGGCGCCGGCGAAACCAGCGAGAAAACCGCCCGCGCCCTCCAGTCGCGCGGCGTCCAAAAGATCACCGTCACCAACCGCTCGCCCGAACGCGCCGCTGCGCTCGCCGCCCAACTGGGCGGGCGCGCCGTGCCCTTCGAGCAATGGCCGGAGGAGTTCGAGCGGATTGACATCGCCATCAGCAGCACCGCCGCGCCGCAGCCCATCCTGGACCGCGCCCGGCTGGAACCGCTCATGAAACGCCGCAAGCACCGGCCGCTCCTGCTCATAGACATCGCCGTGCCGCGCGACATTGACCCCGCCGTCAGCGACCTCGACAACGTTTATCTGTACAACGTGGACGACCTGCAAGGCATCGCCGACGAATACCTGAAGCTGCGCCAGGAGGAAGTCGCCCGCTGCGAGAAAATCATCGCCGAAAAAGTCGCGTCGCTGCTGGAGGCGAATAAACTCTCAACCAGGGATGACCGCAGATGAACGCAGATTCCGGAGCGCCGGTCCCCGAGCCGGCTTGTCCTTCTAATCAGAAACAGGCCAGGTCTGAGACCGGCGCTCCGAGATTTTGCCGCTGGATAAACTACGTGGGTTCGGAGCCTTTGAAAGCGCTGGCGCGTTCGCCAAACAAGGCCGTGCCAATGCGCACCAGGGTCGCGCCCTCTTCGATCGCGACCTCAAAATCGCCGCTCATGCCCATGCTCAATTGGGGCAGGGGAGCGCCAAGCACCTCCCCGGCCCGGGTGTTCAGCTCGCGCAGTTTTTGAAAATAGGGCCGGGCCTTTTCCGGCAGCGGCGTGTACGGCGGGATGGCCATCAGCCCGTTAAGTTCAAGCTTGGGCAGCGCGTTCAATTCGTTCAGCTCCGCCAGCAACTGATCCGGCCGGTATCCAAACTTGCTCCCCTCGCCCGCCACATTGACTTCCAGCAATATGGGGATGGTCCGGGCGGCCTGCACGGCGCGTTTGGAGATTTCCCGCGCAATGGCCAGGCTGTCCACCCCCTGGATCATTTCAAACAGCTCCACGGCGTCGCGGACCTTGTTGGACTGCAAGTGCCCGATGAACTGCCACCGCGCCCGGCCGGGACACAGCGGTATTTTGGCCTTAGCCTCCTGGATTTTGTTTTCGCCGAACAGCAATTGCCCCACCTCGACCGCCGCCCGGATGGTTTCCGGCGGGTGGGTCTTGGACACTGCCAGCAGAGTGACTGTGGCCGGATCGCGGCCCGCCCGCCCGCACGCGGCGTCAATGCGCTGGCGGATTGAATCGAGGTTCTCTGCAAAATTCATGGAGGGGGAAATTAACCACAAAAAAACCAAAAAACAAAGGTCCAAAATTTGCCACGGCAGGTTTCTCGCGGTGGAACTGGAATCGCTGGAGACGGCGGCGCGCTGCCGAGACGCCGCAGCGAAAAAGTTTGCTATAGCTTCGCCGGCTGGCGCATGAGTTCGGAAACGCGCTGCAGCAGGCGGCCGGCCGCGCCGCCGTCCAGCACGCGATGATCGAAGCTCAAGGTTAGCTGGGCCTCCATGACCGGCACGAATTGGCCGTTGGCTTCGTCCCAATAAGGCATTTTGCGGCCCGCGCCCAGACCGAGCACGAGCGTCTGCTCCGGCAGCGGGATGGGCGTGGCCCAAACCAGGCCGAAGGTGCCGAAGTTGGTGACCGTGGCGACGGAACCGCCGGTGGCATCGGGCGGCAGCTTGCGCTGGCGCGCAAGCTCGACGAGTTCGTTGTAACGCACGGTGAGCTGTTTCAAGGAGATCTTGTCCGCGGCGCGCAGCACCGGCACGAGCACGCCGTCTGCCGCCTCCACGGCGAAGCCGACGTCGATCGCGCTCGGATGAACAATCTTGCTGCCGACCAGACGGCCGGCCGGCGCGGAATTTTCCGAGAGCGCCAGGGCCAGCGCGCGCAGGGCGTACAAGGCCGGGCCGGGCTTGGGTGCGCAGCTTTTGCGGTGCGCCAGCACCCCGTCCAGCGCCACCGGCAGGCCGACGGTGGCCAGCGGGCGCGTCCAACTGCGGCGCATCGCATCGGCCACGGCAACGCGCATGGAAGACGCGCCGCTCAACTTCTGCTTTTCCAGGCTGGCGATGTACCGCTCGAAATCCTCCACGGTCACCCGTCCCGCCGCGCCGCTGCCGGCCACGCCGGCCAGGTCGGCGGCGTGCAGGCCCAGTTCGTCCATGCGCGCCTTGAGCCGGGGAGAAAGATAACTGGCGCCGGCGGCATTGGCCGGCACCGGCAGGCCGCGCACCGTCGGCTGCACGCCCGATTTATGGCCGTTGCTTTCGCCTTTGGCCAGCAGCTCCGTGTCCGAGGACTTTTGCGGCGCACCCGCGTCAATGCCCAGGCGCGCGGCTTCCTGGGGCGTGGCCTCGATCCGCCCCAGCGTGGCGCCCACCGCATAACTTTCGTCCAGCTGCGCCGAAAAATGCTCGAGTCGGCCTTTGCAGGGCGAGGCGACCGTCATCGTGGCCTTGTCGGTTTCCACCTCGATCAAATCCTGGTCCGCCTCCACGATGTCGCCGGGCTTGACCAGGAATTGAATAACGCGCGCCTCGGCGATGGACTCGCCCAGTTGCGGCATGATGATGTGAATGGCGGGCATAATAAAAAACTCATTGCCTTAAGATTTTTCTGGCGGCGGCGGCGATGGCGCGCACGGTCGGCCGGTGCGCGGCCCACAAATTGGGATGAAAGGGGACCGGCGTGTCCTTGGCGTTGAGCCGCTGGGGCGGCGCGTCGAGCAGGCCGAATCCTTCGCTCATCACCCGCGCGATCACCTCCGCCGTGACCCCGCCCCACGGCCACGCCTCGCCGACGCACAATAGCCTTCCCGTGCGGGCGACGCTGGCGACGACGGTGTCGGTGTCGAGCGGTTTCACGGAGCGCAAGTCCACAATTTCAATTTCCCAGCCTTCCGCCGCCAGTTCGATGGCCGCTTCCAAGGCGTCCTGCACCATCGCGCTATAGGCCACGATCGTCAGGTCGCGGCCTTCGCGGGCGATGCGGGCCTTGCCGATGGGCAGGGCCTCGGTCGGCAGCTTTTC
>Ga0302320_10021956_pt1 | contig 12639 bp, 15 predicted proteins | sample Bog_T0_3_FD_202130 | JGI IMG/M metagenome (GOLD analysis project Ga0302320, IMG submission 202130) | Peat permafrost microbial communities from Stordalen Mire near Abisko, Sweden - Bog_T0_3 | ecosystem: Environmental > Terrestrial > Soil > Wetlands > Peat | place: Sweden: Abisko, Stordalen Mire...
TGTCGAGTTTACCGAACTGCAGCTCAAGACGCTTGCCCTACTTGGCGTTCCAGAACAGGCCTTCCAGTCGGCAAGCTAGACAGGAAATTCACGCTATATTGGCGACGCGACCTGCGGAATGTAAGGCAGGTGGTCCTCGAAACGTGGAAAGGGCTACGATAATAGAGAGGGTCGGAAGATGGCGAAGGCGACAGCGGAGGTTGAGATCGACTGGATGGCCTGCGAGTTGATCGAATCAGTCCCTGGCAAGGTCTCGGGAAGGCCTATCGTGCGCGGTACGCGCATCTTGCCCGACGCCATTGTCGGGAGCTACGATCTTGGCGAGACGATCGACGAACTGCACGAGGGGTTTCCTTCCCTGTCTATCACTCAAATCAAACACCTGATTGAATTTGCCCATGCCAGGCGAGGCCAGTCCGGCCGGTGAAAGTCCTGCTCGATGAAAATCTCGACCACGCCTTGCGCAAGCTGCTTGGGCCGCACGAGGTCGTCACTGTCACGTACATGGGCTGGACAGGTCTCCAGAATGGCGCATTGTTGCAGGCGGCCGAAGAGAGCGGAATGGATGTTCTTCTGACCGGAGACCAGACGCTCAGCTACGAACAGAACCTTACCAGCAGGCGATTGGCAATCGTCACCTTATCCGTCCTTCAGCTACCGATTATCAAAGAAAACCTGGCGAAGATTATCGCGGCCGTCGATGCAGCCGCTCCTGGAACCTTTCAGGCAGTCGACTGCGGCACATTCAGCCGGAAGAAAACCCCCAAAGAGTAATGTGGCCGTCGCTAAAGAGAAAGGACGGCAAGAGGATCGGCATCGAGTGTGGCGTGATGCTGCCCCTTGACTTCGGGTATATCGCGGCCAACTAGATGCAATCGGCGAACCGGCGGCAAAGTTCTCCGCCGCGCACGGATTTATTCGGCTTCCGGAGTCGCTGCGCCTCATTCTGCCCATGCAAACCATCGCGGCCGTAATAGAACCCGCGTAGAATGAAGGAACGGGGCTCGCACCGTAAGCCTTGGAGGCCATGATCCTTCTCGACCCAGACTTATCTCCCTTCCTGTTGCCTCTGAAGGCAGCAGGAGCTGTTGCGGTCACGCCTCCTCGTGCCCATCGCCTGCCCACACCAGTCACGCTCAGCCGCTTCCTCAAATCGGCACAAACCGCAGTCCGCCTCAAGGGACAGGTCACCGTCCTGCTCACCACCGACCCCGCCATTCGCAAGCTCAATCGTCAGTTCCGTGGCAAGAACAAGGCCACCGACGTGCTCTCTTTTCCGTCTCAAGGCGCGTTCCCCGGTCTGCCCGCACACCTGCAAACCGCCGGCGACCTGGCCATCAGCGTTCCTACCGCCCTCAAACAGGCACTGGAACAGAACCATCCTCTCTCGACCGAGATCAAGGTCCTCATGCTCCACGGCCTTTTACATCTCTCCGGGTTGGATCATGAAACCGACAGCGGCCAGATGGCTCGCCGCGAGCGCCTTCTCCGGGCCAAGCTGAAGCTCCCACAGGGCCTCATCGAGCGTGTCGAAGGAATCTCCAAGCCGACCCAAAAACAGGCTCAAAAATTGGGTGCCCCATCCTTACGGCGTTCTTCAGCCGCAAGGGTGGGAAAGCACGAACCATCCCTCGTGCCGGGGACCGGGGAAAGTGCGCAAGTTCGCACCGCAAAGGCCAGCCCAGGTCCGCGGAAGGCCCCTCGCTCCTCCGCCGGTGGTAGGAAGTCATGAGCCCCCTCACGCTCTTCGTTGCCGTCCTGCTGGCTGCCGTGGAAACCCTCGCCTCCTACATCAACCGCATCTATGCCGAGTTCGGCAAGATCCTGACTCGCGAAGAGCAGGACAACCTCGATGCCTGGGAAGAACTCGTCGAGCCGCAGCTAGGGCTAACCCGCGAACACGCGGCGATTTGCGCGACAGTTCTGCAACAGCTTGTCCTCGGCTTGCTCGCCGTGGGAATCGGCGCCGTGCTCTTCGACCGCGACTCGCATCTAGCCCGGCCTACCTATGGCGAAATCGTTCAGGCGCTGCTGGTCGTTGTGCTGGTGGTGGTTTTCTGCAACCAGCTTCTCCCTTCGCTGCTCTTCAACCGCACTCAGGGCCGTTGGGCCGTGCGGATGGTGTGGCCAATCCGCTTTCTGCTCTGGCTGATGACCCCCATCACCGTCTTTGTGCGCTTCTTCTTTTCGGTCGCCGCGTTGGCCGAGCAGCCGATCAGCGATGAAGAGGACTCGGCCGTGGATGTCGAGGCGCTCCTCGTCGCTGGTGAAGAAGAAGGCATCCTCGAAGAGAGTGACCGCGAACTGGTGCGCTCTGCCGTCGAGTTCGGCGACAAACTGGTACGCGAAGTGATGACCCCGCGTCCGCAGATCTTCGCCGTGCCCGATCACATCTCGCTGGAGAGCTTTCTTGAGTTATTGCGCGTGCATAACTTCTCGCGCGTGCCGGTCTTTGCGCGCTCGCTGGACAATGTGACCGGCATCGCCTTCGCCCACGACCTGCTGCAGATTACCGATGAAGAGGCCCACACGCGCACCGTCGCAAGTATGCAGCGTCCCGCAGAATTTGTGCCCGAGACCAAGCACTGCGACGAGTTATTGCGCGAAATGCAGCGCGAGAAGCAGCACATGCGCGTGGTGATTGATGAATACGGCGGCGTCTCTGGTCTGGTGACCATCGAAGATCTGCTGGAACAAATCGTGGGCAATATCCGCGATGAACACGAAGAAGATGTGCACGTCGAAGAGCCGCAACGGGAGCCGGATGGTTCCTGGCTCGTACCAGCTGGCTTTCCCGTCGACCAGCTGTCGGACTTGCTGGGCGCCGAGATTAACCTAGGCGAGGAGTTCGAAGCCACCACTCTCGGCGGCCTGGTGAGCGAGTTCGAGGGACGCATTCCCCTGGTGGGTGAAGTCATTCTTCTGGAACATGCGGGACTACGGATGGAAGTGGTTGCCTCCACCGACCGCCGCGTCGACCGCCTGCGCGTCTTCCCGCCGTCGGCCGAGTATGAACGAACTGCCCAGTCATAAATTCTCTATGGATTGGCTGGGGCAGGAACACGGCTTGGAGTCGGGGTAGTAAATTGAATTCGTGAACAGTCTAGCTAGAAGAACCATCCTCGGTTTCACGCAACTTTGCCTCACCATGGGGCTATTGCTCTTTTGCCCTGTTTGGATGCTTGCTTTCTGGCAGGCTTGGGTCTACTTGCTCATCTTCACCGCGGCGTCGGCTCTGATTACCGCATATCTCTGGAAACACGATCCCAAACTACTCGAACGCCGTGTTCACGCCGGCCCACGCGCCGAGAAGGACAAGGTTCTGAAGTTGATTCAACCTAAAAACAGCAGTTGCTTGTGGGTTGAGGAGTTCACCCACCCCAAAACGTTGTCATCCTGAGCGAGCGAAGCGAGTCGAAAGCCTGCCCTGAGCGAAGCCGAAGGGGACCTGCATTTTCGTGGGTTTCAGGCTCACCTTTTCGGTGATTTCCCATGTGCGATAAAGCGCGCGTCCAACTTGGAGTTTTCAACCATCTCATCAATGTTACTGCCGGATCAAGGTTCAAGTGTTTGCCTCACTGGCTTTCGTCGGTCAAGAACGCCCCTCAACTCGGGGTGCGGTGGGATGCTTCCCAGTCCTGCGCCATTTTCCGGCGCAAGACCTGCGGAGCACCCGTGCCTCCCAAGCAGGGCAAACGTCGATCGGCGATAATGAATGCAGGAGCTTCACCCCTTTGAAATCTGGATTTGTTGCCATTCTCGGTCGGCCCAACGCCGGCAAAAGCACCCTACTCAACGCCCTCACCGGCGAAAAAGTAGCCATTGTCTCCGCCAAGCCGCAGACCACCCGCAATCGCATCGAGGGGGTGGTTGAGGTGCCAGAGGTCGAGGGTGTCCACCCCGCCGCCCAGATCGTCTTCGTCGACACCCCCGGCGTACACAAGCCCGGCTCGCAACTGGACAAGCGCATGTTGCAGGAAGTCTACGAAGCACTGGAGACCCGCGATTTGGTGCTCGTCCTCATGGACGCCACCCGCCGCGTACAACTCGAAGTCGCATCCGCGCTCATCGCCGAGACCGCACCCACCGCCGGCCCAAATGACGGTCATCATGAGCGCAGCGCAGCGGAGTCGAAGGACCTGCGGTTATCCTCGGTCGACAATATTCTGGATGCCCCAGTTTCCTCGCCTTTTGGGACCTCCGAGGCCGTGCCGGTTACTCTGGCTCCCGCTTCCGAAATCGCTGAAGGCTCCGTTTCCGCGTTCCCTTCCGCCCTGGATCGCAAGAACTCCCGCACCAACTGGGCCAGCGAAGACGAGTTTCTCTTTGGATTGATTCGCAAGCTCGATTGCCCGGTGTTTCTGCTGCTGACCAAAATCGACCTGGTCGGCAAAGACCAGCTTCTGCCGCTGATCGACAACCTGACCAAGCAGTTCAACTTTGCCCAGATCATCCCCATCAGCGCCCGCAAGCGCGATGGCCTCGACATTCTGCTGCGCCAGATCGTCGAGGTTTTGCCCACCGGAGAACGCTTCTATCTCAAGGATCAGTACACCGACCAGCCCCAGCGCTTCATGGTGGCCGAGTTGATTCGCGAGCGCATTCTGGTGGAGACCGGCGAGGAGGTGCCTTACGCTTCCGCGGTGGTGATCGAGCGGTTCGAAGAGCCTGCGCCCGTCTCCAACCGGCCGCGTAAAAAGGATGCGCCGCCGGCCAAGCTGCCGCTGACTCGCATCGCCGCTGCCATCTATTGCGAGCGCGATGGCCAGAAGGCGATTCTGATTGGCAAAGGCGGCTCCAAGCTCAAGGAGATTGGTACCGGCGCGCGCCGCCAGATCGAGTCTCTGCTCGGCACCCGTGTCTACCTGGAACTGCGCATCATTGTCGAGCCCGGTTGGCGCGAATCCAAGGGCTTTATCGAGTCGCTCGACTGGCGCAATCAGCTTGAGCGCCTCGCCGAAAAGAGCAATGTCGAAAAGCATATTGGCGAAGACGAGTAGCTCGGAGCAATCGCAGGGGCTAGATCATTTTTGCTTTTACTGTAGACTTCAGTGCCCCATCCATTCCGCGTTTTTCTGCGGAATGGGTGGGAAGCCAATGAAATTCCGGTCTACACTATTTGCGAAAATGCTCTAGACCAAAACCAAAATGACTGTCTCCCGAATCCGATGCTTTGAAGTTGACGCGAGCCCAGCGAGCGGCGACCCTGCACTGGACTCAACAGGACATAGCAACTTTGGTTTTGCTCGAAACAACCCGCGCGGACAAACCCATCGCGGGCGCGATTGCCTCAGCCGCCGATGTGCACCATCGACCTGGAAGGCTTCAAGAAGCCGGGCTCGCCAATGTGATGGCGGGCTTCCTTCTTCTGAATCGTCCGCCAAATAAAGGCGCGCAGTTGCTCGTTTTCAGCGTCGATCGTCTCTTGATCCAGCGGCCCGGCTGCAACCGGAAAAGCACGCAATTGGCCATGGAGGTCATGCTCCGTCTGCGAAAAAAGACAGGTGCGAATCTTGCCGTCCGAGGTCAAACGTACCCGGCTGCAGGCGCCGCAAAAAGCCTGACTCACCGGGGCGATGATGCCGATCTCGCCGACGCCATCGGCGAAGGTATAGCGACGCGCCGTCTCCCCGGCATCGCGCGCGGGAAGCGCAACCAGCGGGAGCACCCTCTCGAGCTGCTCCACTACCTCGGTCAGCGGGACCACAATCTCCGGCGACCAAAGCCGGCCTTCTTCGAGGGGCATGAATTCGATGAAGCGAACCACGACGTCTTCTTCCCGGGCAAATCGGGCGAAGCCCTCGATCTGGTCCTCGTTGAATCCGCGCAGCAAAACGCAATTGATTTTGATCGGCTTCAGACCCGCTTCGCGAGCCGCGCGAACACCCGCCAAAACCGTCTTGAAACTGCCCGGGACGCGGGTAATCTTCTCAAAGACCGCAGCATCCACGGCATCCATGCTGACCGTGACGCGATGAAGTCCCGCTGCTTTGAGCGGTGCGGCAAGCGACGCAAGCAGGTGGCCGTTGGTGGTTATCGCCAAATCGAGCGGGTCGCCGTCGACCGTCCTCATCCGCGCCAGTTCCTGAACCATCTCGACAAGACCGCGACGCAGCAGCGGTTCCCCGCCCGTCAGCCGGACCTTGGTGATTCCCAGGTGGACAAATTGCCCGATCAGGCGGATATAGTCCCCAATCGACAACTCGCTATAGTGCTCGTCGCCCTCCCCGCTGCGGCAATAGACACACTTATAGTTGCAGCGGTCCGTGATGGATACACGCAGGTCATGGATCACGCGGCCGTGGCTATCGGTAAGACGGCGCGCGGTCGTCATCGTCGCGCGAACGGGAAGGGAAGTGGTCGACAAGGTAGATCCATTCCAAAACGAAAACAAACCCATGCGAAGAATGCCCGGGGCCTAAAGACGGGAATGTAGCGGGAATCCGCCCTCGTCCGATCCTATGTACGGCGAGGATTTGCTCACATCAAGCGGGAGTTGCACACAGGCGAACTAGAACGAGGCCAGAGTTGCTGTATCTCGAAGGCACTGCACTAAAGTCGACGCGACCATCTGGGAGCGGCGATCTTGCACGAAACTCACCGGGCCTCAGGAATTCTGGTTCCGCTCTAATCAATGCGCGGCGTTCCCTTGCGCAAAACAAAGCCCGCGATGCCGGTGACCGCAATAATGGCCAACGCCAAGGCAAAGTAGTAAGCAATTGGATGCGCCCAGCCCGGTGAATAAGTCAGATCTTGCCCCACCCAAAGAAGGAGAATGGTGGCGATCACCGAAAACTGCCCGGCAATGACCAGAAAGGTGTGGCCCAGATCGCGCCTTTTGTCGAGCGCCTCAACCTGATCGGGGGTTAAATTGCGCTCCTCGGGGGGAAGAAGATGATTTGCCATGGAAAACTCCTCGTCAGAAAACGGGTTCACCGGATGACCTCCGAGCCCGTTCCTATCTCTCTAAGATTCAATCACAGGCCGTGGGGCTCGCGCCAGTTGGAAGTGGGGCGAACCCGCTGTTGCCGGGTCCCTGGTATTGTAACCAAACGGTTTGAAAGCATCACCTGCACGGATCGGGTGCCCCTGGCCTCGATTTTGAGACCAGGGAAGACACAACTCAAATCGATCAGTGTACTAGTCGTTCAAAAACGCGAGCGATTGCAATTGCGTAATCTCAAATGGCTTGCGGCAGCGCACGTTTACGCAGGCGAGCTTGTCGTCGCGCCGGACCATGTACGATTGCGCCTTGGCAAACCGGGCCCGGTCCCGCTCATCGGCCCCCCGCGGCAATTGCGCGCGCTTGCGCCGCACCACCCAGGAAACCTTGTACTCCCCCTCCTGCCCGCACTTCGGACAGGTGATGGTGTGGGAGCGCAACTCCGTTGTCTCATTGAAAAAATCCCGTTCTTCCATCGTTCGCCGGCTCCCCGGTCTTTTGACCCAACGACAGGAATCCGTCGCTGCGGGCCTAGTCTTTCTGCCCCGGCAACCGGGTTCGGCTGCGCAGGGCGGAGATGCTTTTGCTTCTTCTCGTGGCCAGTTCCGGAGCGTAAGACGTGTCCCCCGCGGCGTAAGACAAACCTGCCGATCAAACAATACGTGAAAACTGCCCTCAAAACTAGTCAAACATCTTGATTCTAATCCATACTCATCCTTACTATGACGAAACGGAAGCCAGGAGTTTTTTCCGTCACCAAGGCGGTCAAAGCCAATGCGCGTGTGCAGGTTGGTCAGCCCAAACCCGCGCGCGTGATTGAAACCGAGCCGCGCGTAGGGCGCGCGACCAAACATAAACCAAGCCTCGAAGAAACAATTCGACACGAAGAATAGCAAGGAGGAATCGGGATGGCCAAAGCAGTCGGCGTTGGTGGTGTCTTCTTGAAATCCAGGGAACCCAAGACTCTCTCAGCCTGGTATGCCCAGCACCTGGGCATTGAGACAGGCGGGGGAGGAACATTGATGTTCAAGGGGCCGGAGTCCTTTGGGGTGTGTGTTTTCAGTTGTTTCCCGAAGGATACGGCCTATTTCGGGGGAGGAGAGCAGGAGTTCATGGTCAATTTTCGGGTAGACGACTTGGACACCCTGCTCGAGAATCTGCGGGCCGCCGGGGTGCGAATCGATCCGCTTCCCGAAGATCAGTCGTACGGAAAGTTCGCCTGGATCTGGGACCCGGAAGGGAATCGGATCGAACTATGGCAACCATCAGCGGACGAGTAAAACGATAAAAACCCGCGGGAAATGAGCTCTTACCCGCCCCTATACCGATAAATCCGGCGCGACCTCGATCTTCAATGCCCGAGAGCCGATATCTGCAAGGGAATATCAGGTCCTTCCCTTCCGGCTAGTCAACCCCGGGATCTGCACAATTCCGCCTGCTCCGCCTTCCCTTGGACTCGTCCTTGGGGCAATCGCATGAATCCAAATTGTTAACCTGAGTGGCTCGTTGTTGAATTGAAGGATGCCGGTTTCGCCCGCGCCGCAGACGCAGGGTTGGACGCTTCAGCGTGGGGAAACTGCCCAGCGACGGCCCGTGAGCCCCATAGGAGCCGCGAAGAAAGCGATTCATCAATCAAGAGAACACATTCATGCGCTAGTCGGCCCCCCTCCGCCAACTCGCCAACTCGCCAAGGCGCGTCGCGCGCCAACCCGCCAATTCTCTGAAAATCCAGGAAGCGATCCAAAAAAGGAAACCACCGACATGCTGAGGAGATATCCTTGCAGGCTCGCGAGGTAGCTGGCCTGGCGGCGCAAATCTTCCTCTACGATCACGCCGACGACGTATGCTACCTCTTCTGCAGAATGTACGGCAGCCTCCGGCCCGTGTCCTGCAGAAAACCTCCCAAAATGCCCCCCAGGTCTGCCTGTAAGACAGAATGTAAGACAGGTGATGCCCGATTCCCCATTTCCCCGTCCTACCTTGTCCGACGCGGCAAGACGGCGTCCTACTGCGACTCACAAATGCCGGACAAGGGTCTTGCAGCGTAGGACAACGGTCACGCGAGCGTTGGGCAGTCGTCTTGCAATGTAAAACATGGGCAAAATTCCGTAATACGCAAGACAAAACCCGTCTTTCCCCGGTAAAACCCGAGTAAGACGTAAGGCAAAACCACCGCACAACGCCGGAATCGAAGTAAGACACCCAAAAACAAATCCAGAAAACCTGATCGGAATGTAAGACATATCACCCGGAAATCACTGGCTCCAGCCAATTGCACGACGATGTCTCACGCGCCTCGGGATCCCGCAAGACACATCCTATCCGGCTCAGAATCAAGCCCGGACGACCCTGACCTCCCACCTTCTTCGCCCCAAACTCGATCCGCAAAGGCCAACACAGGACCCCGGAAAACTGCACATGGGAAAGAAACACCGCTCGCTGATACGGCCCCTCGAAGGGTGCCATCGGTCTCCCACCCATCGCGCAAAAACGCGGTCAAAATGCCCCTTGTGCGTCAATCCTCCCGGGCCGGATCAACACCTCCCCATCGAATGAACAGGCTACTTCTTGCCCCACAGCTCCTCCAGTCGCAGCAAGTCCCTGAGCAGGTTACGCAGAGCCGCTTTCCCAATCTCCTGCTCAAAGTCGTTTTGCAACTTATCGAACGCACCAATCACACGTACCGCGCACCGCTTCCCGGCCGGCTTGAGCGAGAGAAGCGTGGCGCGGGCGTCCTCCGGGTCGATCTTTCGCTGCACCATTCCCTTGGCCTCGAGCGACGAGACGCAATGGCTTATATTTCCCCGTGAGGTGACAAACGTCTCGGCCAACTGCGAAGGGTTCACCCGCCCTGGCGCCTCGAAGAACAAGGCTGCCAGCACCAGGCCTTCGAGCAGACTCAGCTTATCGTCCGCCTGCACCCGCGCGGTCAGTGCTTCGAAGCGGCGCGCCGCGCGGCTGACGGCGAACATTGGGCTTTCCCGCAGAAATGCATCAATGCGCATGGTTTCCTTTCACCGCCAGCCAGTCCTCGCCAAGGCGGATTCGCCTGTCTTACGGTCCTGAAAGTAGTTTATCTTCTCAACTATTTAAAATCGAATCAAATTATTGTTGTGTTTTGTTTGGCTTCCATCGAACATCACAAAAGACCATGAAAATTCCATCCCCTTTGACTTGCCTTTCCTTACTCCTTCTAGCTGCCTCCGCAGCCGCTGCATTCCCGCAGAGCGCCGCCCCAGCCCAGCCTCCGACCCTTCCCCATCCCTCTCAGACCATGGTGGTGGTGGGTTCCGCTGTTCCGACGCCGCTGGCCGAATCGCCTCTCTCGGTTCTGGTCTTGCCTGTCGAAGCAAAGTCCCTCACGCTGGCCACGCCTCTGGACCTGCTGCGCGAGGACTCCTCGATCTCTCTTGAGCAAAGGGGCGCGGGCGGAGCGCAATCGGATCTGGTGATGCGCGGCGGCACCTTCGAACAGACGCTCGTGCTATTGAATGGTTTCCGCATCAACGACAGCCAGTCGGCGCATCACAACCTGGACCTGCCCATTCCGTTGGAGGCGATGGATTCGATCCAGATTCTGCACGGCGCGGGGTCGACCCTCTATGGAGCCGACGCGCTCAGCGGGGTTGCCGACTTTGTCACCGCGGCTCCGTCGGCCTCGTCGCTTCGGTTGCGTTCGGGCGGGGGCAGTTTCAATGGCGTTGAAGCGTCTCTCGAAGCCGCTTTGGCCCGTAAGACAAACGCCGTACGCCTCACCGCCTCCCACAACTCATCCGATGGATTCATTGCGGACCGCGACTACCGCAACCAGGATGCATCGCTGGAAGACTGGATCCCGTCGCGACTGGGCATGGCTGACATTCTGGTCGCCGTTAGCGACCGAAGCTTTGGAGCGAATCAGTTTTATGGCCCCTACGACTCCTGGGAGCGCACCAAGGGCTGGTTTGCCTCGGTCCGCCAGGAGCTCGGGCCAAAGGCGGTTGCGGCCTTCGGCTATCGGCGCCACACGGATGAGTTCATCCTCGAGCGCAATGGGCCGTTCCATTACGAAAACAATCATATGGATGGCTCTTGGCAAGCCTCCTTGCGGCAAACGGTGTCCGTGGCCAAGGCCTCCCTCGTCCTTTTGGGGTTGGAGTCGGATGGGGACAGCATCCAGAGCTTCAACGTCACGGAGGGCGCAGACTCTCTTGCTCTCGGCATTCACGCGCGCAATCGCGGCGCCGGCTATGTGGATCTGGATCTGCGACCCGTCCACAGCCGCTGGAACCTGACAGCCGGGATGCGCGAGGAGTTGTTTTCGGGTGGGCCGGAGTCTGCCTTCGCCCCGCATCTGGCCGGAAGTCTGCGCCTGCCGCACGACGTCAAGTTGCGGGCCAATGGGGGCTATGGGTTCCGGCTGCCGACCTATACCGACCTGTATTACTCGGACCCGACAACCATTGGGAACGCCAAGCTCAAGGCGGAATCGGCTTGGACGGGCGACGCAGGGGTGGACTGGGCGCCGTCAAGCAGATTTTCGGCCACGCTAACCGGCTTTTACAGCCGCCAGCACGACGCCATCGACTATGTGCGCACCAACTCGGCCGTGCCGTGGATGGCGGCAAATTTGAGTGGCCTGCGTTTTCTTGGCGTGGAGTCGTCTCTGACCTGGCTGCCCGTCAAAGGGCAAAAGGTTCGCGTTGCCTGGACCGCGCTCTCCGGTGCGCAGGATGCCTTGCATGGACTGCAATCCGAATACGTCTTCAACTATCCGGTGCAGAATGTTCATGCCTCCTGGACGGCGGCGGTTGGCAGAGCCGTGACCCTGACCAACTCGGTCCAAATTGTGCAGCGCTACCAGAAGAGTGTCTATCCGGTATGGAATGCTTTGGCGACGCATGAAGGTGGGCGCTTCCACCCCTATCTCCGGCTCGACAATCTTGCCAACACCGGTTATCAGGAGATCGTAGGAGTGGCGATGCCCGGGCGGACCATCTACGGCGGTGTCTCCCTGACGATTGGCAGGTAGTCGGTATTGCTCTCGGGCCCCGCGTATTCGCTTTTTCTTTGCCATTTGGTCGCAATTCTGGTACTGTGATTTCGTACTTTGCAACCCCCCAGTTCAACGGCTAAATCCTACCCACCAACAGGAGAGATCATGAGTCATCCCGCCGTGCATCATCAGATCAATTACATCGAGTTCACCACCACCAGCATTGAGAAGAGCAAGGCGTTCTATTCCAAGGTCTTTGGATGGGATTTCAAGGACTGGGGACCAGACTATATCGATTGCCACCCCGCCAGTGCGGGAATCGCGATCGGATTCGCCAAAGGGGATCCGAATCTGACCCAGGCCAAGGGGGCGCCGGTCGTGGTGCTTTACTCCGCGGATCTGAAGGCTACGCAAGCCGCAATTGAGGCGGCCGGAGGAAAAGTGGTGGTGCCGACCTTCGAATTTCCCGGCGGACGCCGCTTCCATTTCGAAGATGGTCTAGGGAACTTGTTGGCAGTCTGGTCGGAGTAGCATCCCGAGTTCTCCGTCCCCACGCAACGCGGGTTGGCGCGGGTGGGGCGGAGAGTCTCTCCCGGAACGGGCTTGTTTCCAAGCCCAGGTCAGATCTGCCGCCTTGTTTTAGCTTCTGCCACCGGGTCTAAGCCCTCCGCCTTTCAGGCGGAGAGCTTCCAGCATCTGTGCTGGATAATGGTTAGATGGT
>Ga0302320_10021958_pt1 | contig 12637 bp, 16 predicted proteins | sample Bog_T0_3_FD_202130 | JGI IMG/M metagenome (GOLD analysis project Ga0302320, IMG submission 202130) | Peat permafrost microbial communities from Stordalen Mire near Abisko, Sweden - Bog_T0_3 | ecosystem: Environmental > Terrestrial > Soil > Wetlands > Peat | place: Sweden: Abisko, Stordalen Mire...
AAAAAGAGATATGAGTTTTAATACTTTGATATTTTCTGACAACGAGCATCAAGGCAACAATCTCCTCTCATTCCGTGACCCAAAGGAAACCCAACTAATAACGAATCCTGAGCTTTTGCAATCAACTTTAAAGGGCACACCTCCTAATTCGCTCCATCTCTTTCAAGCCTATTTGGATAAAAACCTTCTCCTAAATTTAAAAATCTGGGCTCTGATTTATTCAGTTGTTAAGCCCAACGGGTACATTAAGCTTCAATTCGGATCAATAACTCAGGAGAATTTCTCTCAACTTACAAATATGCTCAAAGCCAACGGTTTTGTCAATAAAGACCCTATGGCAGGAGTTCTTTCCAATGAGTTGTTATATGCCAAGCCTGAATCTCAAAGCAACACTTTAGTAATAAAAAATGAACAAAAAGTTGATCACAAAGCCATTGCTGATCTGAAAAATAAGGAAGTTTGTGGCGAATTTGGTTATGATAAATTGATAGAAGTCGATGGCAATAAGAAGAAATGGGCATTTGCAGGAAATGAAGACGAACTGTTAAATGAGGATGATTTATTGAAAAACGAGATGAATTATAATCCATTTGAAAAGAAAAACGAGTCTTGTGCAACCAAAACCAAAGCCTGCAAAAATTGCTCATGCGGAAGAAAAGAACAAGAGTAAATATTTTTTTTTTTCATGGGAAAATTTTTTTTCGGTAAAAAATTTTTTTTATGGGGAAAAAAAAAATTTGCAATGGAAAAAAACAATTATTTTTAGTATAAATATTTTTTTTTATGAGGAAAACAAATTTTTTCTTCAAAGGAACAAAAATAAGATTTTTTGTTTAGAAAAAAAGAAAAATCAGAACAAACACAAAAAGACCTCGAAGTAGGAAATATTAAGTCAAGTTGTGGCAATTGTTATTTAGGAGACGCCTTCAGATGCTCTGGGTGTCCATATAGAGGTCTACCTGCCTTTAAGCCAGGTGAGAAGGTGAGTCTTGATATGAATTCTGAGCTCAAAGTTGCTGAAAAAGAAGAAAACTCCAAATTGAATGTGACCTCGGATGGGAAAATCAAGTTAAATTAAAGAGAAAATAAATTTCTTAACTAAAAACATAAATTCAAAGAAAAAATAACGAATTTAGTCTTTTGAAAATTACTTAGATTTTTTTCTTTAATAAGAGGTATGAGCGTGAATAATTATAAGCATTTAAAGGAACAAATTTCCAAATTGCAAGCCACTAATGACTCATTAGGGAAGGACATTTCTGAGCTGAAACTCATGTATTCAGTGAGTCAAGAGAAATTAAAGGAATATCTACAGAAACTCGAATCAAATGATCATGAACTTATATCAAGTTTGACTGAAAACAAGAGATTATCAAGGTTCAATCAAGATCTCCAACAAGAAAACATGCTTTTAACTAGAAACCTCAAAGAATCAGAAAATCACAATAGAAACCTATTCAATGAAAGCACTGAAAAAACCAATTTATTGAACCATCTGCAAGAGAAAATGATGGTCACTTCAAACCAAAACGAAGCTTTTAAGATCAAAACCAATCATCTCGAGTCTCAAATAGACCAAAATGAGAGGTTTATCCATGAAATGCAACAAAATGAACAACTGATGCTTCAAATGGCTCATGATTTCCAACAGGAATTCGAAACTTCTATCAAAACCACACTCAATTTCTTTCTAAACATGAGCACAGATCACAAAATTTTACTCAAAAACACAGAAAAATCATTAGAATTCATCGTGAGGACTCAAGACTTCTTCTCTTCGAAGGCCAGAGAAAACCATGAGAATTTGATTAAGGTTTTCAGAAATACAATGAATTTGTTATTGGAATCATTAGGAGATTCTTTGGAAGGCTTGAATAAACAAATGGAGGTTTCGACAAAGGAATCGCAAAATGTGGAAATTTTAGAAAGAGAAGTAAAAAGATTGAATCGAGAGGAGGTTTTCGCCAAGGATGAAGAAAGAGAATTAAAACGAGAGATTGAAAATCGGAAAGAAGCGAAGCTTCTGCTTGAAAAGGAAAATGAAAGGAAGTTAAATGAGTAGTAAATTAATGATTTTCTATACAAAATACTTTAAATATATTAAAGGAATGAAAGATTATGCAAGGAAAATGAGCTCATTTCAATAGAAATAAGAAGTTTGAAGGCGGAATTCGAAAAAACCAAATTGAATGTAATTTTTGTTTTTAAAACTCATTTTTTCTTAAATTTGTTTCATTATGAAGCTGGGAAAATATCAAAAGGCCAATGATAAGCTATTGAATTTCTCAGAAGAAAGGCTTCAGTGCCAGAATAAACAGTTGACTTCAGCTCATTTCATGGATAATTTCTTCTTTAAGATTCTGGAGTTCATCTCAAATAAAGAAATCGCTTTGATAATCAAGGAAATTTACGTTCTAGAGGGTGAAATTCATAAATTGAACACGAATAAAGCCCTTTTAGAGAAAAATCTCTCAGAACTAGAATTGGATTATAAATATAAACTGGGCTCTCAGAAAGAATCGAATTATAATTTGGTGGATTTGAGGAGAATTCTTGAGAAAAAACGTGAAGAATTCCAAAACCTCTTATCTTTTATCAGAGAAATAGGTCTAAAAAAAGCCAATTTACTTGAAGAACTTGACCTGAATGCTAAAATCAACCAGAGGAATAACAGTTCCTTTCAAAATAAAAGCTTTGAAATGAAAACAAAACAATCTCTTAAGGAAAACTTCAATAATTATAACCTGAATAATAGTTCAAAGAAGTTTAACGAGACAGCTCCATTAGAAAAAAATTCATATTATGAGACTTTTAAACAAATGAAAAGAAATGCTGAGATGAATCAAATTATGAAAACTGCGCCGACTGTGATTTTCAGCCCGAGCAATGAAACGTTTAATAAATTGGTGAAGATGATGGAAAGCGATCAGAAGGAACTAGAGGAGAAATTCAGCCATCAAAAAAATACTTGAATTATTTTTTATTTTGATTTTGGCTTGAAAATTCGAGAAAAAATATAAAATTTATCATTTGTTATTATTTTTTTTGTTTAACATTTATTTTTGACATTTTTTTGACATTTTTTTGACATTTTTTTTTCTATTTAAAAAACAAAAGCTTTTTGATTCATTTTTTAACCTTTTTTTTACAATTTTTTTTATTATATAAATCAAAAATGAAAGAAATTTGAATGAAATGCAAAAACCCATTGTTGTTTTTTTAATTATGTTTTTACAGTGCTTTAAAATTTTTTTTTTTTTAATTTATAAAATTCAAAATATTTGAACACCTTTTATCCCTTTAAGACAAAACATAAATTTTAATAATAAAAATTCGAAATAACTAAAAAAAAAAAAAAAACACGAAATCTAACAGTCATACCGTTTAAAGCAACATGATAGCGTTTAATGAAATTTTGGATAAATTGTCTTTCTCTTCATTGGATTTCCAACCAGGAAGCCAGGAAATTGTATCAACTGAGGCCACCTCCCCTGATTCTAAAAAATGTCCACTTTCTGGACAATTCGAAAAGTCATTAAATCTCAATGAAGAATCAAATTTTTTAGAGCTTAAGGAGAAAAAACAAGGGGATCAAGTCTCGAATATATGTCGAATTGAAGGGAAAAAATTCAAAAAGTCGTTAAGCAATCCCATAACGATCACTGTGAAAGAATTCAAATTGGATGGTAAAGGAAAAGAATGAACAATGATTAAAAAATGACACAAATCAATATACTTTATATTCTCATCAATGATTTTCTATGTTTTTTATGTTTAATTATATTCTAAAAAATCCTTAATCTAGCTTCTTCATATAATAATCATATATTTTCTTTATTTCAAGAAAAAATGAACAAACGAATAAATATTACATTAATTTAATTTTAACAGGAAGCAAAAATAACAAAAAAAAACTATTTTTTAATTAAAATAAAATTTTCGGGAAGCAAAATGTCAAAATCCCAAAATTCCAAAATCCCAACAAAATTTAAAAAATCAAATAATTTCAAATCCAAAACAAATATCTTCAAAAAAGCGAGATGTACCAAACTCCAATCATGGTGCTGAACACCAACACGAAGCGAGAATCCGGTCGAAAGGCTCAAATTGCCAATATATTAGCAGCTAAAGCCATCGCTGATATTATTACATCAACCTTGGGTCCTCGTTCTATGCTCAAAATGCTTTTAGATCCCGTTGGAGGTATAGTTTTGTCAAACGATGGTCATGCTATATTGAGAGAGATCGATGTAGAGCATCCAGCAGCCAAATCCATGCTAGAAATCTCCAGAGCTCAAGATGAAGAAGTCGGTGATGGGACCACTTCAGTCATAATTTTGGCTGGAGAAATGATGATGGCAGCCAAGCCTTTCATAGAAAGAGATGTTCATCCATCTATTATTGTGAGCGCCTATCATAGAGCTTTGGCTGAAGGCCTGAAAATCATCAACGATATCGCTTTCCCTTTGGATATTTCTAGTGATGATGATATCAGAAAGGCTTTGAACAGCTGCATTGGGACCAAATTCGCCTCTCGTTGGGGTAATCTAATAACAGATTTGGCTTTGAAATCTGTGAAAACCATTTTGGAGGGTTGTCCGACTTCCAAATTGACCTTGGATATAAAAAGATATGCTAAAGTTGAGAAAATCCCTGGCGGAGCCTTAGAAGATAGCAAGGTTTTGGATGGGGTAATGGTGAACAAGGACATCATTCATCCCGCAATGAGAAGAGTCATCAAGAATCCTAGAGTCATTCTTCTAGACAGCACTCTTGAGTATAAGAAGGGAGAGAGCCAGACCGCGTTGGAAATGATTAAAGACACCGATATGACTGATGCCTTGCAAGAAGAAATGAACGAAATTGCAGCCCTTTGCAATGCCATCCTCAAATGGAAACCTGATGTGCTGGTCACAGAAAAAGGAGTTTCAGATCTGGCTCAACATTTCCTTTTGAAGGAAAATGTTTCAGTGATCAGAAGAGTCCGAAAAACCGATAACAATAGAATCGCCAGAGTCACAGGAGCCACAATTGTAAATCGAGCTGAAGAAATCCAAGAAACTGATGTTGGGACACAATGTGGATTGTTTGAAGTGAGTCAGATTGGAGATGAATATTTCACTTTCTTCTTGGAATGTAAAAAGCCGAAGGCTTGCACGATTTTATTGAGAGGTGCTTCAAAAGATGTAATTTTAGTTTATTAAATTTTTTGGTTCACTAAAATCAAACAAAAGGTTTTGAATGAAGTCGAAAGAAACCTTCATGACGCTTTGGCTGTGACAAGAAACATCCTAACTGCACCCAGATTGGTGCCTGGAGGAGGTGCCATTGAGATGGAATTATCTCATAAATTGAATGAAAAAGCCAAGACTGTTGAAGGCTTGCAACAATTGCCACTTCGCGCAGGTTACCATTTTTTCTATCTCCACTAATATATAAAATTTATCGTTCCAATCATAAGTCGCTTATGCCTTGGAAATAATTCCCAGAACTTTGGCCACTAATTGTGGAGCTGATGTTGTTAGAGTGATCACTGAATTAAGAGCTAAACATGCATCTGAAAATGGAGTGTATTTCGGTATTGATGGTAACACTGGTAAGATCGTTGATATGAGAACCATCGATATTTGGGAACCTTTGGTCGTGAAACAACAGATCTTTAAATCAGCTATTGAAGCCTCTTGTATGCTGTTGAGAATCGATGATGTGGTGTCAGGGTTCAAGAAAAAGAAGGAACAAAAAAGCGGACCAGTGGCAGGACAACAACAACAACAACCAGACCCTCAAGAGACTTTCGGAGATGCCAGAGACGGTTAATACATTTTGGAGTGAAGAGAGGAAAAATGATAAAAAATAAATTTTGAAAAATCAGGAAAAATTTTAAAAATGAAAAATAAAAATATATTTTTTGTTTTTATAATAAAAAAGAAAAAAAAATTAAATAAAAAAATTAAAAAAGCAAAAATCCTGAGATTGTTTTTTTTGTTTATACTCAATAAAATAAAAATAAAAATATTAAATATAAAATTAATCATAATTTTTATAAGTAGTTTTGATAGAATTAAAAAAATAGCATTTTCAAAAAATTAAAATTTAGTGCAGTATGTGAATCATTAAAAAAAAAAAAAAAAAAAAAATTCAATTAGATTATTTTTATAAAAATTATACTTTGTAAAAAACAAAATAGGATGTAGATAAAAAAGTTTGATTTTGATGAAAATGTTATTTAAATGTTAACAAGAGAATATTAATCGGAGTTGATTGTAATTTGTGGGGAAAGGAGATCATTGATAGTGATGTTTGTTGTTAATTCAGCTTCGACAGTTTCTATTTTAATCAAAAAAAATGTAATTTCTTCAGAATATATCTAAAATTTACTGATTTCCGAAGGTTCATTTCCCATGAATCTAAAGGAATTGTTTCCACTGCTGCTATTATTTAAACTTGTGTTCATTTTTTTCTGGTTGACCTTCGCAATGATATTATCTATCTGTTTTTTCAAATCATTCGACACCACAGCATCATTCATTTTCGAGTTTTCCAGAAAGTTTATCATCAAATTGCTCATATCAGTAACTTCTCCCTTTTTTTTCTTTTGGATTTCTTGTAAAAGTTTCAATTTTTCTTGTCTGACCTTCTTCTTTTTCGAGAAACTATAACGATTGCTTGAAAGATATCCATTAATGGAAATTTTAATATCATTTTCGTGAGGGTCTTCGGGAATCAATTCGAATCCTTTGATTAATCTTTTAAAAACTGAGGTTCGATTTTCAGGTGGAGTGTTTTGATTTTCATTATTTTCTGGCTCATGAGATTTCATGATTTTTAAGGCTTCTTTTGAAGCTGACACTATTTCAAATTTCTCTTTAAAATAATGATGAATTGGGTCTTTTTTGTTCGAATAGTAATTAACTAGATTCTATAATTTTTTTCTATTATAGATCAAATTAAGAATGGTTACCATATAACTGTTCATGGCTTGATCCAAAATCTCTGTGTTTTGAGAATTTTTTAAAAGTTTTTCCTCAAGTTCTAATAAATTCACAAAAAACGAGGTGGGGAAAGGTTTTTTGATATAATGTGTCAATTCTTCGATGAAATGGTTTTTGTCAAAGGCTCTTTTCTTTTCACATTCTGAATAAAGCGGGAATTTTTCATCTTGCTTGTTGCTTAAAATGTTCATTGAATGTCAAAAATAAAAAAAAAGTCTTAATAATCTTTTAAAAATAAAAAAAACCAAAACATTTAATATAAAAATGATAGAAGAGTCCTCTTTAGATTTAGACCAAAGCAAAGACCCAAAATCATCTAAAACAATAGGAGCAACCATTGATAATTTGGATGAATATTTCTCTTCGATTTTAGATGACAATTTGAACTTGATATATAATGAAGAGGATTTTAAAAAGAATCTTTCTAGAAATTATCATCAAATCATCAGAACATCTGAACAAAGAGCCAAGTTTCTTTCAGATTATGATCAAATCAAAGATCAACTATCTCAGGCACATAAGAAGATTTTCAGCTTAGTGGGAGATAAAAAGTCAGAAAACGATAAATCCGATGAGATCATTAAAGAGGATTTATCTAATAACTCAGATAGTGTTTCTTCAAGTGGGGGGGACCTTGATGAGAAAATAGAAGATTATATAGAAAAAAAAACTGAAAATAAGAAAGATCAGAAAATAACTGATCTCGGAGCTCAAAGTTTAAAAATTATCTATTTTATTGGTTAAAGTTAAGTTAATAGGAGACATGGAAGATCAGGTTTATGAGCTGTTGGATAATTTTGACATTAGCATTTATGAAAAAAATTATAAAGAATGCCTTCGGTTTCATGAGATTTTGAATGAAATGAAGAATTCGAAGAATTTTCAAGCTATCATCTCAAAATATGAAGTCAGGTATTTTCATATTATTTTTACATAAAATTAGATGAAACCATTAGGAAAATATTGGAAAGTCATTATGAGCTATTCAGTGAGACGCTATATAATGATCTGGTGAATGAAAATAAGAATGATTTGAATGAAAAAGATATCATCAATTATTTATTTCAAATCAATCAGATAGATCGTGCGAAAAATGGATATTTTGATTTGATGTCGAAAAAAAACAAGACGCTTATTAAAAAGGAATTGGGTGATGGAAATTTGATAAGTTTTGATATTGAATTGTTTTCTCATTTGGCTAATGAAATTCTTGAATCAAATTTGAATGCTTTAAAAACGTTCAAAAATTATTACATGGTTTAAACAAAAAAAATTCTTTTAAAAAGTTCGAATTTTTTCTTTTTTGCAGGAATATTTCAAAAAAGGAGATATTAGCTTCCCTCAATTCGGTGTGTGGGTCACCAACGAATGCCAAAATTTCTATCATGATATAAAATCATCTATTTTTGTTCAAAGCAATTTAGAAGATATAAGTCTATTATTTTTTATCAAATAATTTTTTTTTTAAAAAACAAAATTTAAATTAAATTTTTTTAGTGGATTGCATCAAAGAAGTCATTTCAATTTACAATGATTTCGAAAGTAAGGGCCTGAGTCTCAGCTTCCTAATTCAACGGCTTTTCGCTGAAGATTTTGAAGTTTATTATTGAATATTATTTTCACTTTCATTAGTTTTTAAAATATTTAAAAAGAAAAAAATAGAGGAAATGCTGTTAAATTTCGGAGAAAAGCTCGTTCAATTGCAAGATCAGGACGAATGGAAACTATATTCGTTATTCGCAATATCAAACTTGGATTTCTACGAAAACGAATTGCAAAATTCTTTTTTAAAAGACATCGATTTCGGACTAGATGTCAGTATTTCTCTTGAAACCTCAGCCACCTCGTCCACAATTCGTGAATTTGTGGTGAATGAAGCTTTCGATTATAAAACATTTCTGCAAGAATCTGGGCTGAAATGCTCGAAATTCCTGATTTTTTTCTGGAATGTTGTCTTTTATCTCCTGGACAATTTCATGAAGGGATTTAGTGCGGATTCTTGTCTGATTTTTTCGAGCTATTCACTTGTTATCATGGAAAAAAAGCTCTTTGAATTTATCAATGATTTCATGGGAAATTTGGAATTTGTAATTTTTTAAAAAAACATCAAAAATATAATTTTTTAAATTAAAGAATATGAAAAATTCATTGAAATTGGGTGAAATTCAATCGATAAATCGAGCGGCTAATTTCTACACTTTATTTTACCTGATCAATACTATATCCAAATTGTTTGAAATCAAATCAAGTTCGATGAAAGTGGGTGGATCTAAGCGTTGGAAAGAGCTCCAGAAAAAAATCTATGGGTTCATAGAATCTACAAGTACAGGCTTTTTCAAACAAAAGCTCTTATTGAATTTACCTCGAGTTTTCAATGAGGAGATAAAGCAGCTTTATTGTTCCAAAGAGCCGGCAAATAACAAGCCAACGCCTCTTTTTCTGAAATTGGCTTTGATTATAGAAAACGTGAATTCGAATCTACAGTTGATTTTAATGAGAAACCTGAAAGATTTTCTGTTGAATAGATTCATCCTCTATATATTTTATGTTTTTGAATATCATCTCTATCTAGATTATCATAATAATGGCAAAAACGAGTTCAAATTCATGATAGATAAGGATTTGATTCGGCTATTGGATATAAAGATGTTTGAATTTAGCTTCTATGCCACCAGATCAGCTACTAAATTAAGCCTTATAACCAAAAATGGAATGGAACGCTTTATTTATGATGTGACCTTCTTATGTTTCTTATGTAATTCCTTTTTGAAGGATCCCAAGCTTTTTATTAATTCAGAGGAGTTCCTTGCTAGGATTTTGCATGTTTATTGCAAGGAGATCAAAATCTCAACTCCCAACGATTTTATCATCAAAAAGGAAATTTTCATCGAGAAGTTGAAAAAATATCTAAATGAAGAATATTACGCTGAAAAAATGCTCATCAAACAGAAAGTGGCTCAATCAAAATCTTCAAATATATTAGACCAAAGTAATGTCTTTTTCAATTAAAAAAAAACAATTAAAAAATCAATTATTTTTTATGTTTTTTCAATAACTAAAAAAAAAACCAAATATTTTATTTAATCATCCTCAAAAAAAATTTCCACAATTTTTTTTTTCAACTAAAAAACCAAAAAAAAATTTAATGTGTTCATGAAAAACAAAAAATTTCTTAATTATTAATAATTTTATAAATTTCCAATTCAATGACCCGATATTTTTCAGCCCCTGCTAAATAAGAGTTGGGTTTGCTCGTGTTTGGGCTTTTATAACTTAAAAAAATCGCTTCATTTATATCAGCCAAATCGCAATCTTCTCTGATTCCGATATTCCCACATGCTCCAAACCAATATAGGATTTTGCCTCCATTATCTCCATTAAACCCCCAAAAAGCGTTTACATTTTCCAAAATTTCAAATTTCTGCTTTTCAGAAATCGAATAAATGAATGCTTTTTCGTCTTTGGTGAAATCGCAGTTATTATTTAATGGTTTTTCCGCATAGGCTCCGAAAATTCTATTATAACTTGATCTGATCAAGGAAAATGTGGGTCCTTGATTGTTGCATTTTTGGCTGATTATATGTTGTTTGAATCCGTCTTTGGAGCCTTTATATATTAATCTGATATGATCATATTTTAATCTCTTGCTAGTCCATTTAGAGATCGATTCTAAGATCTGATCATCCAAAAGCTTCGATTCTATCATATTTAAAGGCAATTCGTATTTCTTCGTGTTGAGAATATCGTTCATATTTCGGAAATAATCAGTGAATTTCTCTGAAACTATAGAGAAAAACTTCTTGAGGTTATCTCTTTGTCCTGAAAACGAATAAAGAACTATAGAATATCGATCCAAATAAGACATATATTTCGAACTATAGAGCTTCCCATTATTTACATCTTTCTCGCAATCTTTCATCAATGAATTCACCTTCAATTTCAAATCTTGCATGTCTTTTACATTGCCTTCCTCAAGATCTCTCAGATTATTCACGAGATCTGTACATTCTTTGCTTTCAAACACTGCAACTGATTCCTTATATTGAGTCAAGATATTTTTCTCTAACTCCTCCAAAAGAGAAAGTAAATGTTTCTTTGTCTCTGCTAATTCGGAGATAATTTCTTTGAAAATCGTTTCTAAATAATTAAGGTTTTCATCTTTCGTGCCTTTTTTAGAAATCGCTTTTTCGATGAATTCGTTATAATTATTCAGAAAATCCTTATATTTCATGCATTGGGCTGAATGTTTCATATGGGATTCGATCATACAGGAAGAACAAATTAACCCATTTTTTAGACATGATTGCTCAGTGCAAATCACGGATAAAGTATTATCATCATGATTCGGCTCAGTGCAAAAGAAGATGCTTTTAGTCTTTTTCATGGTTTTAATTTTAATTTGTTGTTTAGATAAAAAAAGTACTCATTTTTCTTCAAATTTAAAAAAAAAGCACGAAAAAAAAAAAACCTTTACGAATTTTAATTTCATCCTCCGAAACAACAACACAAGTTTTTCTTAATTTTTTGGCTAAAACTGACCGGAGCTTCGTTTTTAGCGAAAACTGGCACTGTGCTATTTTTCACTCCCGCACTCAAAGATGAAGACTTATCATTTCTAAACAACTCCGATTTAAATATTTCAGGCCAGGAGATTCTTTTCTCATCTTCCCAAATCAACATTTTCGTGATCATTTCCTTCATTGGCTCACTGACTTTAAATTCTTCAGGGAATTTCATCTTCGGGTTTTTTTCTATGTTGTTTAATAAATCTGGAGGACTGATTCCGATCCAAGGTGTTTTCCCATAAAGCATTTGATAGGCGATGATCCCTAAGGACCAGACATCGCATTTCGATGAAAAGGGGGTGCCTTTTAGAATTTGAGGACACATATATAGAGGACTCCCATAACGAGTGAGGGCCGCAGGCTCATCCATTCCACAATAAAGTTCTCTCGCGAAGCCGAAATCCGATATTTTATAGAGATTTTTCTGGATGAGGATATTTGCTGGCTTCAAGTCTCGATGGATGACATTGTTTTCATACATAACCTTGAAGGCATCGACCATTTGAGAAACCATGGCTAAGACTTGTTTTTCAGGGAAAATCTTTTGTTTTTGTTCGGTTATTAGCTTCTTGAGATCACCATCTTCACAAATCTCTAAGAATATAAACATTTTGTCAGGAAGACGAACCACATCATATAATTGAATAATGTTCGGGTGGTTGAAACGACGAAGGATATTAATTTCTCTATCCAAAGTTTGCAGGAATTTCGGGTTGCTAGATTTGCCACTCAATTCGATTTCTTTCACTGCGATTTGAATGCTTGGATTCGCCTTCATATGACCTCGGAAGACTTTCGCATAACTGCCTTTACCGAGCATATCTGTGGTTATCACGTATTTGTCTCCGATCACTGAAGTGCCGGAAAAACTCTCTTCTAGATTCGAGTTTATGAACAACATGTATTTAACTTATCTTTGTAAATTTGGGAATTTTTATTTAAAAACATTATTGAATTTTTTTTCTTAAAATATTAAAAATTCGTTTTTGTTATTTCATACAACAAATGCACTCCGCAATATGGAGTTTTTATTGTTTGTTTTTTTATAAAAAATAATAATATATAATTATTTTTAATTAA
>Ga0302320_10021959_pt1 | contig 12636 bp, 10 predicted proteins | sample Bog_T0_3_FD_202130 | JGI IMG/M metagenome (GOLD analysis project Ga0302320, IMG submission 202130) | Peat permafrost microbial communities from Stordalen Mire near Abisko, Sweden - Bog_T0_3 | ecosystem: Environmental > Terrestrial > Soil > Wetlands > Peat | place: Sweden: Abisko, Stordalen Mire...
GCAGGCCAAGGAAGCTTGCTCCCAAAACCCAAAGGTCGGTAAGACCGGCACCGCCCTGGACCTGGATGCCGGTCCGCACACTCGCCCCGCGCGGAGATTTCTTCTTCCATCAGGGCACGCAAAGCGCGCAGGGGAGGCTATCCTCTCAAAGAGAAGGGGCAGGGGAGCAGTGAGCGCACGTCAATCGTTGAAAGAAAATGTTTGCGGTTCATTGATGAGGGATGGAAGAAACCGCCCGCGGGAGAATGCATTCATTCCGATCTTCGCTTAGCCCTTTGCAATTCGGAACGAACCCGGGCATCTACCGCGCCCGTTCCATCGCGTCCCCCTCATCGGATCGCATGTGCTGCGGTCGGCAGACCGCAGTTGGGTCCAGCGTCACGCTGGGCGAAAAGCGGCTGCCACTTTCGGCATCAGCATGAAGATCAAGAGCAGCACCGGATAAATCAGGCCGAAACAGCCGCCGACCATTCCCCCAATGGCGCCGCCGATGGCGGCAGCTTGCTCCGGACCTTGTGCCCCATGGGCGTGTTGCAGCATCGGCTGCACGACGAAAAAGTAATTTACCACCGAGCCGACCGGAACCATCACGATGGAATAAATGGCATAAATGATGGATAGGACGCGAGCCCACGGCTTGAGTTGCAGCAGTCCGATTCCTGCCGCCAGAAGGGCGCCCGAAATCAACAAGCCCAGCACAATGGAAATTTTCATCCACGCGGCATAGGTGGGATTGTCATGGATGATCTGGATAATCGGGTTCTTGGAAGTGGCTTCCGTCGCCGCGAACAGCATCACGGAGCCGAGCACGCCGAGGATGCCAAAGGCCGCGAATACAATGTTAAGAATAGCGAATACCGTTACTGCCGTGGGTCGTTTCATGAGTTTATCCTGTTCCGTTTGGTTTTTGTTGCTGGGAAAAATAACTACTCCGGCGGTGGCAGGGGAGCGGCCGCAAACAATGCTTTCACCGAATCCCGATTTAGCACCACGATCGTAAAGACGCCCAGCACCGTTCCGAACGGCATGAACAGGCATTCCACCGCCGCCATGACCACGCAAAAGGTAAAGCGTTTCCGTCGGGCGAGACTGCGGCCCGCCGCCAAAACCAGCGCTGCCAAGGTGAGACCCAGCATGATCAAAACTCCGCCCATGATGATCATGATCCATCCCAGAAACGCTGGCGGCGGATTCTGTCCCGGCTTGGCAAATTCGCTCGGGCCGTAAAGAACCACGAGCCCGAAGACCACATAAAAGCATGGGAACAGGGAAAACAACGCAGCGGCCCCGGCCACCACATAGTGAAAAATGGCCAACAACTTCAGTTGCTCTTCGTCATGGTTCATAGGGTTGAAATTCATGATAGCCGTCCTGCCCTCGTAACGCATGCGAATTATCCGAGTATCCCTATTCCTTGGCATTTCTCGCTCTATCCCCTTTTCGCAAAGCGTCTTCGAGTGCGGTACTTCAGCAGATGAACCATCGTATCATCGAAAGGCGTTTCCGAGGGTATCGTCCCGCCACCGCCGATGCGGTGCAAAAAAATTCACATTCCCGCGCCGTAGTAAACCGCCGGGATCGCCCGGTGGCGTTTTCGCTTCGCGACGAGGCGATTTGGCATCTGCTGAACCTGGGGTCAGCCTACGAGACCGGGCTCAATGCTAGGCAGTCGCAAGCGTTTTGGACTGCGGCGGGGCTCCGCCGCTTTTTCGACGCCCGCAAACAGACTCGCAAAAGTGTGCCACCCGAGTTTGCCCATCGCCCAAGGCAGGGCTCGCAATCCTGTGCGCGCCGCCATTGCCAGCATTAAACCACACAACCACCTTGCTTCTCGGCCATCAATCGCGCCTCGCCTGGTCCATCCGTAAATTCTCTCCAAGAAAGTCTTTCGAGTCCCAATCCCACACTCATGAAAAGCACCCTTCATTCAGATGGACCGGCTTGCGCATGTGCCGCATCCGGGAGGATGCCATGGGATGCAACGTCACGTTGCTTTCGTGTTTCCCGCTAACGTGCGCTTTTTTCCAATCCGTGTCATAATGGCGGCGATGACGATCAGACCTCGTTTGCATCCCATCGCGTTCGCCCCGGCGCGATTCGGCGGAGCCTGCGCTGATCGCCCCGTTCCACCGGCCGCCCGGTCGCGTTTTGGCCGGCTTCCGGCACCCATCCGCCATAGTCAACCCTTGGCAGGCCCGGGATTGGTTTTCCTTCCCAAGCCAGGGCAAACGAAAAATCCCGTCAACGCCGTCCGGCCATCGTCCGGCCGGAATTCGTCACTCAAAACCAGCGGCGAACATCGCCGTTTAAGCCAATTCAAGCCAATTTAAGCCATTTTAACCATGCATTTTTTATTTCCCCAATATGCCGCTGCTCCATTCCCGTATCCCGGTCCACCGCCATCTCGTCTTCCCCAAACCGGAGTTGATGTGCCGGTCAATCTCGTATACTATCTTCCCATATGACGTTGACTGAAAAGCTCCTGGCCCGTGCTTCCGGCAAAGCGCGCGTGCAGGCCGGCGATAATATCTGGGTGAATGCCGACGTGTTGATGACCCATGATGTCTGCGGGCCGGGCACCATCGGCGTGTTCAAACGCGAATTCGGCAAAACCGCCAAAGTCTGGGACAAAACCAAGATCGTCATCATCCCCGACCATTACATTTTCACCGCCGATTCCAAGTCCAACCGCAATGTCGACATCCTGCGCGATTTCGCCAAGGAACAGGAGCTGCCCTATTTCTACGACGTCATCGATGATCCCAACGGGCATTGGGTTTTTGACACCGTCAAAGGCAATATGAAGCGGCAATACGGCTCCCATTACGCCGGCGTCTGCCACACCGCCCTCCCGCAAAAAGGTCACACCCGCCCCGGCGAAGTGCTGTTCGGCACGGATTCCCATACCTGCATGGCGGGCGCGTTCAATCAGTTCGCCACCGGTATCGGCAATACCGACGCCGGTTTCATCATGGGCACCGGCAAATTGCTGATCAAGGTTCCCGAAACCATGCATTTCCGTTTGGAAGGCCGTTTGCAGCCCGGCGTCATGGCCAAGGACATCATCCTCCATTGCATCGGCGAAATCGGTTCCGATGGCGCCACCTACCGTGCGCTCCAGTTTGATGGCGAAGGCGCCCATAATCTTTCCATCGATGACCGCATGACCATCGCCAACATGGCCATCGAAGCCGGCGGCAAGAACGGCATCTTTGAATTCGATTCCCGCACCGCCGAATACGTCGATGCCCGCGTGAAATTGAATGACACCAAATCCACCTACGAACCCGTCGCCCGCGATCATAAGGAAAAGTTCGTGTACGAAATGGTCGTTGATTTGGACCAGCTTGAACCCACCGTCGCCTGCCATCCGGATCCGGGCCAGCGCAAAAAGGCCCGCGAGATGGATGTGAAACTGGACCGCGCCTACGTCGGCTCCTGCACCGGCGGCAAAACCAGCGATTTCGTGGAATTCGCCCGCGTCTTGCGCGGCCGCAAGGTGACCATCGACACTTTTGGCGTCCCGGCCACGCCGGAAATCGTGCGCGACTTGCAATCGACCTACTGGGGCAAGGAAACCATTTGGGAAGTGCTTGTCAATGCGGGCGTCCAAATGACCGAAAACGCCGGTTGCGCCGCCTGCCTCGGCGGACCCGTCGATACTTTTGGCCGCATCAATAAATCCGGTATCAAATGCATCAGTGCCACGAACCGCAACTTCCCCGGTCGCATGGGCGACAAGGAATCACAGGTGTTCCTCGCCTCGCCGGCCACGGTTGCCGCGAGCGCCCTGACCGGCCGCGTGACCGATCCGCGCGACTATCTCGGAAATTAAACGCCAGGAAAAAGGCCGACTGGAATCGGCTGGCCAAAATGATCTCTCAACCGGCCGCAATACTTACGCGGCCGGTTTTTAATTTTCGCCTCAACGGCCGGCGTAAGAATTCAGTTCCGCGATAAAGGCGGCGGGTCCGCCTTCGCGGTAACCGACCTGGCGGCCCAATTCCCGGCCATCGTCACTCAGCAGAATAAACGTCGGGTAACCTTCCACGTGAAAGCGTTTGCCGGCCTCTTCGTTCGCCGCCGTCAGTTCGGGACTGAGCGGAGTGCGGCGCGGAAAATCCAGCCGCACCAAAATCAGGTTCTTCCCGGCGTAATCCAGAAAATCACTCTGCTTGAGCACATCGGCATCGAACTTCATGCACCATTCGCACCAATCCGACCCGGTAAAATCGAGCAACACATTCTTGTGTTCCGTGCGCGCCTGGTTCAACGCCGCCGGCAGATCCGTTCCCCACTCGGAATGCTTGCCCCCCGTTCGAGCCACCCAAGGCTCCTGCGCCGCCGCAACGACGGCCGGTGGTTGATGCAGCACCGCCTCATGGTAGCGGCCGGTATCAATCTTTTGCTGTTGCTCCAGCGCCGCCGCCTTGTCGGGATCGTAGTGAAAATGCCGCTGCAACTCCGGTTCCAGATTCTTCAGCTTGGCATTGCCCATGCCGTCACTGGACGTGAAATAGACGTCCGTGGCGGTCACCTTGGTGACCAAAACCTGTTTATAGACTTTGTCGCCAACCTTGAGCAAAGGAAGAGTTTCGTCAGCCCGCGCCAGCGGGACCGCACCCAAAAGGGCGGCCAAAACAATGAGGGATCTGATTTGCATCGGGTTTATATCCCCTTTCCCGGGCTGTTTGTCGAGCAGTTCGTTGGATCCGGCCGGTACGCCGGAGAGCGGCCGGTGTCCGGGGCTTTTGGTTTGCAGGTAGTTACGCCCGGCGGTCACTCCTGCGCCAAAAAGTTGGCTATCCAGTGGCGCCCGGCGTCGAGATATGGCAATTTGTAACAAAGATCAAAACTCATCTATGTCCCAAGCCATCATGGACCCGGAAAAGGTGCGGCGATTCGCTGCCGAGCTGCACCGCTTCAATACGGACGTCGAAAACCGGATGTCCCAGCTGCACGCGCGGTTTTCGGCCCTCGGCGATACCTGGCAGGACCAGGAGCACGAAAAGTTTTCCGAGGAGTTCCGGGAGGCCCTCAAGGCGCTGAAAAAATTCACGGAATTGTCCAAGGCCCATACCCCGTTTCTGCTCCGCAAAGCCCAGCGCATCGAAGAATATCTGAATCAGCGTTAAGATGTCCGGACAAGCCCAAATCACTTCCGTCGAGGCCCTTGCCGCGTTCCGCGCCGACCTCATCGTGTTTCTCGGCCACATGCGCCCGGTCGTGGAAGAAGTGAGCGACGAGGTGGCCCGCATGAAATACTGGCTGCAGATCGAACAGCGCGGCTATTGGGAAACGCAGATCCGTATCCGCCGCCAGAAACTGGAAGAAGCCCAGGCCGAATTGTTCAGCGCCAAAATGTCCACCTTGCAACGCTCTTCCACGCTCCAAACCATGGCGGTGCAGAAGGCCCAGCGCGCCCTGCACGAAGCGGAACAGAAAATGGTGACCCTGAAACGATGGGAGCGCGAACTGGAGGCGCTCTCCGATCCGTTGCTGAAACAGGTTGGGCAACTGCAGGGATACCTGACCGGTGAAATGGAAAACGGCGTGCTGTTTTTGGACCAGGCTATTCAAGCATTGGATGCCTATACCGAAGTCTCCGCTGCGGCGTCGCCCACCACCCCCGCTTCCGTGCCGGCCGCTAACCCGGATCTGCCGCCATGAATCTCAATGGCCAAAAAAGCCGGTTGGCATCCCTGACGAAGAGCTTTACGCTCCGCTGGGCGAGCACGCAAAGCCATTGGCGCGATTCCCGCAGCGCGGAATTTGACCGCCACTTCATGCAGGATCTTCCCCCCCGCGTAAACCAGGCCACCAACGCCATCGAAAAATTGGACGAACTATTAAACCGAATCAGGAAAGAATGTGAATAGCCCTATTGGAAGCAATGCGCTGCTGGCGCAGTTGGATACGTTAAAGAGTGCGGTGCAGGAAGTCGCTGCGCGCGAGGAACAGTTAAACACTATCCTCCGCGATCAATCCGCCCGTGAAGAGGAAAGCTTCTCCAACCGGGATAATCAGGAAATCACGGCCGCCTCCGAGCGGATGTCCGCCGAAATGGATGCCTTCGAAGCTGACGCCGCCATATTGCGTTCCCGGCTCAACCGGCGGAAAGTGTGGATCGACCGGTCCCTCGCCCATGTCCAGGAAAAGGAGCTCGCCACGATCACTGCCCAGGATAATGAATGCAAGGCCCGGGCTCACGCCGGCCAGGTGCAGGCGGAACAGCAGCGCGATGCCGCGCTCACCCGGGAAGCCGCCGATCTGGGAACGTTTCATGAGCGATTGGATGAGGCGGCCGCCGTCTTCCAGCCGCTCGAGCAATCCGTTCGCAGCGCGTTCGGCGGTTTTGGCAAGTTCCGTCGGGCCTTGAGTGCCGCATCGTCAGCCGTCAACCTGCCCGCCGGCAGAAACGAGACCCTCGATGAATTTCACCGGACGTGTGCCAAAATTACGGCGGATCTCAACCGCTTTAAGAAACTTCCGTTGCCCGTCCTGTTTCGCTTTGCGCCCATCTGGCTTTGGGCTGTGGTGCTGATTGGAGTGGTTGCGGCCAGCCTGGCTTTGCCGCACCTTGGCATTCATGCCGTGACCCCTTTGCAGGGCCTTATTGCTGGGGCCGCCTTGGTCGGGATCATAGCGCTTTATCTAATCGGTTTGCGCTCCGCTTCCCCGCTCGCTACCGCCATTGCCGCTGACTTCCTCCGCGCCCGTCAGTCTGTGGATGCCGCCTGGGAAAAAATGTCATCGCAGCATCAAATAGAACAGCAGCGAATCGAACAGCAATTTCAGGAGGCGAAACACGCCGTTAACCAACAATGGAGACGGGAAAATCGGGAAAACTTGCGGCTGCGTGACAATTGCCTCACCAACTTGGGATTGCGTGTTTCTCGCCTTCAACAACGGGACGAGGAATTGCTCCGGACCAAGTTGATGCGGATTAAGCAGGCGCATGATGAAACCATGGATCGGCTGCGCCAGGAACGCAAAGTCCAGGCGCGGCAATTGGCCGACGCCCGTGAGGCCCGGCTGACCAGTTTGAAAAATGATTTCCAAAATGGCTGGCAAACTCTCCTGGCCGATTGGCAAGGCCGCGGATTGCCGCTTTTCGAGAGAATTCAGGCCGCCGCTGCGGCCACCGAAAAGTTGTTCCCCGATTGGCAATCCGCTGGGTGGGATAATTGGACGCCGCCCGCAAAATTTTTCAACGCTGTCAAATTCGCGCAGCTGGAAATCGAGACCGGAAAATTCTTCGGCCGTCTGCCCAAAGATCAGCGCCTGGCGCTGCCCTGCCCGCCGACGCTGTGGTTGCCCTTGTCGTTAACCCATCCGCAGCAGGGATCGCTGCTGTTTGAGACGGGCAAGATAGGCGGGGATGAAGCGGTCGATGCGATCAACAATATTATTTTGCGCCTCCTGGCCACCACACCGCCGGGACGCTTGGAGTTTACCATCTTTGATCCCGTGGGCTTGGGACAAAATTTCGCCGCCCTGATGCACCTGGCCGATTTCGAAGCCAGCTATATCAATAGTCGCATCTGGACGCAAACCGGCCAGTTCGAGGAAAAGCTCGCGGAACTCAACGAGCACATGGAAAAAATCATCCAGATGTATTTGCGCAATGAGTACGCCACCATCACCGAATACAATGCGGCGGCCGGCAGCATTGCCGAGAAATATCATTTCCTCGTCATCGCCTCGTTTCCGGTGAATTTCAGCGAAACGGCCGCCAAACGCTTGCGCAATATCGCCGCCAATGGCGCGCGCTGTGGTGTTTTTACCCTTATCCAATGGGACCAGCGCAGCGCCCTGCCGCCGGATTTCGTTCCGGACGAGTTGCGCAGTCACAGTGTCTGTCTGACGCGCATGCCCAAGGAATTTGAGCTGACCAACTGGCACGCCGACGGAACCAGGATCCTTCTGGATACCCTGCCTTCCGCCGAATTCACCACGCAACTGCTGCGACGAATCGGTAACGCCGGGAAAAATTCCAATCGCGTCGAAGTGCCCTTTGCGCAAATTGCGCCATCGGATCACGAGGTCTGGACCGACGAAACGAGCGAGGAGTTGCGCGTGCCCATTGGCCGGTCCGGCGCGACGAAGTTGCAATACCTCGCCGTTGGCCGGGATACGCGACAGCACGCGCTGATCGCGGGCAAGACGGGATCCGGCAAATCCACGCTGTTCCATATTATCATCACCAATCTCGCGCTGCGGTGCAGCCCGGAACAGGTCGAGTTTTATCTGGTGGATTTCAAAAAGGGCGTTGAGTTCAAATGCTACGGCAATCATCGGCTGCCGCACGCAAAAGTCGTCGCCATCGAGAGCGACCGGGCCTTTGGCCTGAGCGTGCTGCAGCGCGTCGACCAAGAATTGCGGCGGCGCGGCGATCTGTTCCGCAAGGCCGGGGCGCAGGATCTGGCCGGCTACAAACGCGGCGGCGGCCAGGAGCCCGTCCCGCGCACGTTGCTCATGATTGACGAATTTCAGGAATTCTTCGTGGAAGAAGACCGCGTTTCGCAAAACGCCGCCGTGTTGCTCGACCGCATCGTGCGTCAGGGCCGCGCCTTCGGCATCCATGTCCTGCTGGGTTCGCAGACCTTGGGCGGCGCTTACACGCTGGCGCGCGCCACCATCGGCCAGATGGTTATTCGCATCGCTCTCCAATGCAATGAGGCGGATGCCTACCTGATCATGGATCAGGATAATCCCGCGCCGCGCCTGCTATCGCGACCGGGTGAGGGCATCTACAACGACACCGCCGGAACCATCGAAGGCAACAGCCCGTTCCAGGCCGTGTGGTTGTCCGACCGCGTGCGCGAAGAATACCTGTCCAAGATCAGCGCCCAGGCGATCAAGTCCGGGCGAAGCTACCCTGGTCCCATTGTTTTCGAAGGCAACGCCCCGGCCGACGTGCGGGAAAATCATCTGTTGAACGCGGTCCTTGCGAACGCGCGGAATATTGTTACCCGCCTGCCGGCCTCCCGCGTCTGGCTCGGGGCGCCGAACGCCATCAAGGAGCCGACCGAAGCTGTGTTCCGCCGCCAAAGCGCCGCGAATCTGCTGGTGGTCGGCCAGAGCGACGAACGGGGGCTGACCATTTTATCCGTGGCGCTCGTCGCCCTGGCGGCGCAATTCCCGGCGGAGGACGCGCAGTTTTATGTGCTTCACAACCTGCCGCCCGGATTTCCGCAATTGGACTTTTTCCAGCGCGTCATTGAGGCTGTGCCTCAATCCGTCACCCAGGCCGGCAATGGCAATCTCGCCGAGGTCATGGGCAATTTGTCGGCGGAATTGAAACGGCGCCAGGAAAACGAAGCGGCCGCGCCGGAAATTTTTGTGATGATCCACGATCTGCAAAATTTCAAGAAGCTGCGGCAGGAGGATGAATTTAGTTTTTCCTCCAGCCCCGCGGAAGCCTCACCCGCCGCCACCTTGGTGGAACTGATCACGGAAGGCCCCGCGCGCGGCATCCATGTCATTATCACCTGCGACTCTTATAGCAACGTGAACCGTTTCATCGGCCGCAAAACGCTCGGCGAAATTGAAATGCGCGTGGCATTCCAGATGAGTGCCACGGATTCCGCCAGTTTCATCGACGCTCCGGACGCCGCCACCCTCGGCTTGCACCGTGCCGTGCTGTTCAACGATCGAGAAGGAATCTTGGAAACGTTCCGCCCCTACGCCCTCCCCGGCAACGATTGGCTGGAAGATGTCACCCGCCAATTGAAGCCCCTTCATGAATCTCACGCTTAGGCGCCGGTAATAAATCCCCGGCGAAAACAAACTTGCTGAAAAACGGTCCGGGTGCGAACGCTTACATGGTGGGTTGCATTGACCGCACCACGCCTGGCGCCCGAAAATTCGTAAGGCGTGATCGTGAACAACGTCAATTCCATCCGGAATTGAACCAGCCCTTCGAAGATTTAAGACTCGGTCTGAAGTGGCTTTAATATCGCACGCGATAATAGGCTTTCGTCCCCGGTCCGTTCGTCAGCACCACCGTCGCATTGGTGCCGGTGGCGTTGATCGTCTCGTACTTTGACCAGGTGGATAGGTTTGTGCTGGTTTCAACGATATAAGGCAAACCGGGATAGAGATTGCCCGCCACCAGATTTGCCTCGGATCCATTGCGCACCATTTGCAACTGCACGGAAACGCTTAGGACCGCCTGCGCCGCAGTTAGCGCATTCACTTTGGTGGTGGGGTGGATGAAGTCCCAGAATACATAGTCCGCCCCGGGCCCCGTGAAACTCTTGTCGGTTAGATTCGGATCCTCCAATGCGCCGTTGGTCGTGACGGTGAAACCAAATAACGCCGGTGTGTTTAGGATTTTGGCGAAAAAGGCGTTGTCGTCCAAGAGATAAATCCGTAATCCGGAATCTTGTCGCATGACGTTGGTCAACGCCGAGGCGAGCAGAATATTGAACGCCGCCACCTTCGAATCCACATAGCTCCCATAACCTACGGGGCTGGCCTGGAATACCGGTGTATTGCCCACCGGGGCCAGGTTGCCCACGATGATTTCACGCGCGCCGGCGGTGTACAGGGCGTTGACCGCGTTCGTCACATTGGCTACGCTCGTCGTCACGACATTGTTCCAGGCCGAATCGTTCACGCCCAGGGCGATGGCATTGTCCAAGAAATCATTCCCGCCGGACAGCACCGTGAAAAGTGCGCTTTGAAGATTCGTGGAAGGCGTCAGGCCCGCGATCTGGGAAATCAGATCGGACGTCGTGCTACCGGCCACGGCAAAATTGTTCGAGGGATTGTACGGCAAGCCCAGGTCGGTGGATAGATACTCGACCCAGAGCGGGCCATTGGAATAGCGGCCGTTGTAATATTGCGGCGCGGGCGCCGGATTGCGCCCCGTGTCCGAGAGGCTATCCCCAAATACATATAATCCAGTGAACGAGTACCCTGTTGAGGCCGCCAGGAGAATTGTCAGCAGCACCGCCGGAAGAATCTTCCAAGTGGTCGTGTCTCGCCTCGCTAATGCCGCCACTCGCGTTTGGCCAAAATCCATGCGGTTATTCTACACGTTTTGCCGATAAATGCGAATCCCAAGGTTTCGTTTGCCCGACGAGGACGAAATACTGACGATGGCCGATCGCGACTCCCTCGCCCCTCAACGGGGGGAGGGATCAAGGGTGACAATTACCCGAATTAAAAATTCGCGCATTGAACCCTGGAACCTGATTTAAAACGTCGCGTTGGGACATTGGGAATACATTGAAATTTACCAACGCGGCCCCCTCTCCTCTCAACGAGGAGAGGGGCAGGGGTGAGGAGTGAGGCCACGTCAGTCATTGAAATAAATGCGTGAGGTTCCTGGGGAGGGGTGAGGCCGCGCAAATCGGTGGAAATCAGCACCCGCATTTTAGGTTCGTGTTGAGGGCAGCCATGAGTCTTCGCCAGCGGCGTCATTTATTCAGATCGCGTTGGTAGCCGGCGTAACCCCAATGGCCAGTCCGGCCTCGGACTTACTTGTTGAATTTTCCGAAAATCTGGTTCGCTTCCTCCAGCGTTTCCTTCGAACCGATGTCGAACCACAGGCCCGGCACCTTCCAGGTGTAAACCGGCGAGCGCGGATACAGCCATTGCACGAAACGTCCCGGCTGATCCGGATTATTCCCTTCCGCAATGTATTGCTTGATCAACGGAACCGTCGCCTTGGGATAAAAATAAAGCGCAATACCTGTCAGCGTGCTCGTCGGGTTTTTCGGTTTTTCCTCGAAAAACGTGATGCGGCCGTCGTCGTCCGTGGAGATGGAATTGTACTTCTTAATCTCTTCCAGGTTGCCCACATCATAAACCGCGAGCGCCGGCGCATTCTTTTCGCGGCAGAACTTGCCGAAATCGCTGAGCGGTTGGTTGAACAAATTATCTCCCGCGACCACGATGATGTCATCGTCCACGTTCTGGGAGTTGATCACATAGTTGATGTCGCCGATCGCGCCGAGCTTGTTGGTGTCGTCCGTCGAACCGTCATTCACGATCGTGAAATTCAATTTCGATTTGGTGGCGCGATAATTGTCCGACCACGTCTGGAATTGTTCGGCAAACTTGGCGTTGGTGACCACATAAATGCGGTCGATGCCGCCGATGGGCGCCAGATTGTCGATCACGTGCTCGACCATGGGTTTGCCGGCGACGGGCAGCAGCGGTTTCGGGCGGGTGAGGGTCAGCGGATAAAGCCGGGTGGCATAGCCAGCGGCCAGAATGATAATTTTCATGAACGTCGGTTATTAATTATAGGTTTAGGTTAATCATCGGGGAAATCGGGTAGCAGAAATCGAGCCCGTCAGCTTTTACGGTTTTCAAACAGGCTGGGCGCGGTCTGGCGGGACAACTCTTCACAACGGGCATAAATTTCGGAGGGCGATTCGCACTGCAACGCAAACTCCGCCAGGGCTTCCGCCTCACTTAACTTGATCTTCCGGATCATAAATTTCACTTCGGGAATGACCGGCGGCGCCGCGCTCAGTTCATCCACCCCCAAACCCACCAGCAGCGGCACCAGCACCGGATCGCCGCCGATTTCACCGCACACCCCGGTCCAAATTCCGTGCGCATGGCCGGCATCCACCGTCGCTTTGATCAGCTTTAAGATGGCCGGATGCGTCGGCT
>Ga0302320_10021963_pt1 | contig 12634 bp, 11 predicted proteins | sample Bog_T0_3_FD_202130 | JGI IMG/M metagenome (GOLD analysis project Ga0302320, IMG submission 202130) | Peat permafrost microbial communities from Stordalen Mire near Abisko, Sweden - Bog_T0_3 | ecosystem: Environmental > Terrestrial > Soil > Wetlands > Peat | place: Sweden: Abisko, Stordalen Mire...
CCCAGATCGTGAGCGGGATGTCCTCCCAACAAGTGCAGCTCTCGATGCCGACTTTCACCGAGCGCGCCGACTACAGCTTGAACCAGACACTTTCGTCAATGGGGATGTCGCTGGCCTTCGGGCCTGAGGCCGACCTCACTGGGATCGCTTTGCAACCACCGCTATATGTCCAGACTGTCGAACAGCACGCCTACCTACAAGTCACGCCGAAGGGCACCACGGCTGCGGCCGCAACCGGAGTCGGCGTGTCGATGTCGGCGACGCAAGCGACGTTGCTCCCGATCGTCATCGACCATCCCTTCCTATTCCTCGTACGAGACGACGCAACCGGTGCCATCCTCTTCGAGTCGATGGTCGAGAACCCGGCGTCTTGAGCCGCAGCTGGAGCCGGAACGCAGTCCGGCTGCGCACGCCCCTTCCTAGCTAGGGATGTTGCGAGTGCTTCTGCTTGCTCCAAGAGCCCAAAAGGAATCCTATGAGCGCACGAGCCGTATTGGCTTTTCTAGTGCAGCTCCCTACGGCGTCGGGGAAGTTTCGGCGCCCGGGCCCTGGCGGGCAACGAGGGCGCTCCAAGCGTCATTGTCGCCGGGGACGATCGGCCGCGGTGGATCTGCAACGAGCACGTGCGCTTCGCCCGTCTCTACGGCAAAGGCAATCGCCTCGCCCACAAGCTCGGGTGGGTCCCTAGGAATGTTGCGCGCCCCGGTGGCAATTTGACCGGCACGCAGTTGGTCGTGAAATTCAGTCGCCGTAACAGAGGGGTAGACGAGCGACACCGACACTCCTGACGACGCCAGTTCGACTCTCGCTACCTGCGACAGCATGTTCAGGGCGGCTTTCGTCGCTGAGTACCCCCCGAGACCGCCAAAGACGCGCAAGGTGGTCGCGGAGCTGACATTGACGATCGCACCAGCCGATTGGGCGCGCATGAACGGCAGCACAGTCTGGAGTCCGACAAGAGGGGCAATCACATTGAGCTCGAAGACGGCACGCAAATCGGCCGGGTCCAGCTCCTCGAGGGGCACATGGAGGCCCTGGCCGGCATTGTTCACAAGGACGTCGACGCGCCCGTATTTCTCGACCGCGACAGAGACGAGCCTTTGCAGCTGTTGAGGCACAGTTACGTCGGTCTCAACCGCCAAAGAACCAGCCAGCCGCTTTGAGAGCGCGTCGAGCCGGTCGTGACGGCGCGCCGCGAGCACCACGCGTGCCCCCCGTTCGCTCAGGACCTCTGCGGTGGCTGCGCCAATGCCCGAAGAGGCCCCCGTCACTATGCAGACGGCTCCGTCGATCTTCATGCTCTCCCCTTTTCCGCGCCTATCCCAAAGAGAAGCTACGGCAGCCGCATCCGGGCTCCTACCAATGCGAATGCGTGTGGATCAATCCCTCGGCCGTCATGGCCTGGGCTGGAGCTCAGGCCTAGCGCCCATGTCATCGCGAGCTCCTGGCCCTAAACGCGAGCCGTCCCCGGGACCCGAGGTGCCGGGGGCGGTCACGGAGTGCCTCTAGCGAGGGACAGCAGCTCCAAAAGCATTGTAAGGGCCGAGTGCGCGTAGTGCTAGGCGGCGGATACCTCTTCCCTCTGCCCACCGCGCCGTGCCGTCGGCGTGCGCTATGCGCCTGTCGAATCAGCGATCAGAGCCGACGCCTGCCCGCGTGGCGGAAAACGAGGTACAGCACGCCGCCGATAACCACAATCACGACACCCGTTTTCACGAGCAGCGCGATGATGCCGACGATGGCGTGCAACGCCACGTAAGCCACGAGCACGGCGATGACCCCGACCGCGACAACGGTCATCTTGTGACCCGGTCGCAGTCCTTGCTCTTGCTTACTTGTTGGCTCGATCATGGGACCTCCCGCTACACCGTACCGCCGCCCGACAGCTTCCAGCAGTCGTGGCGTCAGCCCGAGATTTAGCTCCTCGGGAAGGACACTTGTGCCGCAGCTGTTCTCAAAAAGTGATCCCGACCCGCGTCAGGAGCCCGACTACACCCCGTCTATAGTCGGAAAGACCGAGTGTAAGACTGAGGGTGGAGAGCCCCAAATGGGCCTAGGCAAGCATATGAGAGCGGCCGGCCGGGGTGGGCGGTGGCACGTCCCGGGCTTAGTCACCGGTCTTATCCTCATCGCCGCGCTTGTCGCGGCCGGGACCTTAATCGGGCTCCAGCGAACCAACAACGCCGCACCTGGCAGCCGCGGTTCCACGGGCCGCCCAAGCCATGCGACCACGACCACCCAACCTGCGCCTTTGACGATCACGTCGGTCTCTCCGACACCTGGCACGGCGGACGCCGCCTTTGATACCAGCGTGACCGTGGACTTCTCCCTACCTCTCGCCGACAACAGCCCGCTGCCGACCCTCACGGGTGCTCCGCCCGGCAACTGGGTAAGGACTGCACCTGCCGCGCTCCGCTTCGTGCCGGACGGGTACTTCACACCCTTTACGACGGTGCAGCTGAGCGTGCCGGGCGGTCCGAAAGGTGTCCGCAGCAGCTCGGGTCAGGGCCTTTCCAATACGCTCCGCAAGAATTTCGTGATCGAGGGTGGCTCGGAGGTACGCCTGCAACAGCTCCTCGCTGAGCTCGGCTACATTCCGCTCGAGTTCCTTCCCGCCCTGCCCTCGTCAACTGACCCGACCACTACCAGCACCACCGTTCCCGTCTCGGTGCACCAGCCGCAGCAGGTGGTGGACGCCACGATCACCACCAAGACCCAACCCCACCCGGCAATCGACTCGGAACCTTCGGACCCGAACCTGGTTCCGCTCCAGGCGGTCCCGGGAAGCTTCATATGGCGCTTTGACAACACGCCCGCGGCCCTGAAAGCCCAGTGGGTCAACGGGCAGCCCAACGTGATCACCCGTGGTGCGGTCATGGCCTTTGAGGCTGCCCATGGCCTGACCACCGACGGCATAGCCGGCCCCAAGGTGTGGGCGGACCTCCTCGTGGCCGTCGCCGAGCGCCAGGTCACCACGCAGCCTTACGACTACGTCATCGTGAATCAAACCCTGCCCGAGTCCGCCACCGTCTGGCGCAACGGCAGCTACATCTACACCACCCTTGTGAACACCGGGATCCGCCAGGCACCCACAGCTCCCGGCACCTACCCCGTCTACGCCCGCTACCTCGTCACCACAATGACGGGCAAGAACCCCAACGGGACTCCGTACAGCGATCCCGGTATCCCTTGGGTCAGCTACTTCAACGGGGGTGACGCCCTGCACGGCTTCATCCGCGCGAGCTATGGATTCCCACAGAGCCTCGGCTGTGTCGAGATGCCCTACGCGGACGCCCATAAGATGTTCCCGTTGACCCCCCTCGGCACGCTCGTCACAATCCTCTAGGAATCGCCGAGCCAAGGTCGGCCCGTCAGCCAAGGCTGGCGGCTATCCCCCAGCTCGCTTGCCAGTGCCCACCAGGTGGCAGCTCGATCAACGCCGTGCCCGTGCGCAACGCATTCGGCGGACAGGTCATAGGCTCGATCGCTATCGCCTTACGCCGATCTGTTGGCTCCTCGAGCCAGTCACCCGTGTAACACATGGCATAGCCAAAGCCAGCGTCTGCCCAAAGCTCCGAGCGTCCATCGGAGGACTCCACGCTGGCATGCCAGCGCCCATCGGCAGCAACTGCCAAGCCCGTGTAACACTCGTTCAGCTCGAGAGATCCAAGGCTCGTCCCATTGAGCTCGAACGCACTGCCCGCAACAGGAGTCTCGCCGACAGGCAGGTTCCGATCGTCGAGAAGCAGCCGCTGCTCGGCCACCAGCTCGACGCCGGCTCGATCTACACCGCCCGGCCCAGCGAGCAGGTACGGGTGAAAGCCGAGGCCAAAGGGCGCCACCTCTGAGCCAGTGTTCATAACCAAGCAAGTGACCTTGAGGCCATCTTCATCCAGCTCGTATACAAGCTCGAGGCGAACCCGGAACGGGTAGGCCGGCTGGGGAGGGATCGTCCACGAGAGAAGCGTCCGCGCCTCGGACCGGTCGTCGATCGACCATGGCACCCACCTCACGAGACCGTGGATGGCGTTTTGCAGCTCCGGCTCATCGAGGGGCACTCGCCCAAGGACCTGCCCGAACCGGTAAGACCCGTCTTCGAGCCGGTTGGGCCAAGGAGCGAGCACTTGACCCCGCCCACCGGAAGCCACCTCGGTCTCGGCAAACTCCAACACGATGGGCCGAGAACCAAAGCGCAAGGCCCGCAGGGTCGCGCCAACCTCGGTTATGACTGTGGTCCACTCGCCGGCGACCAGGACGAGCTGTTCGCCTGAGGGCGCAAGCACGGCGATATGGTACCTGCCAGGTCCCCTTACCCGCCCCTTGGGGCGAAGAGGGCACAGATCCTGGCCAACGAGCGATTCTCAAAAGGAGCGAGCGGCCATGAGAATTCTCCTGACCAACGATGACGGCGTCAATGCGCCCGGCCTCGCGGTCTTGGCGCGTTCTTTCGCCGAAGCGGGCCACGAAGTGATCGTGGTCGCCCCGATGACAGAAGCCAGTGGCGCGGGTGCCGGCATTGGTCCCGCGCACCTGAGGGAGCACGGCATCCACGCCGAGAGCGTCCGTCCAGACGGCCTGGATGGCATTGAGGTCATAGCAGTCGATGCCCTTCCGGCGTTGATCGTCCTCACCGCCTGTATGGGAGGTTTCGGACCGCTGCCCGATCTCGTCGCTACGGGCATTAACCCGGGCCGCAATGTGGGGCGGGCAATCATGCACTCCGGCACGGTCGGAGCCGCGCTCACCTGCGCGCCTTTCGGATTGACCGGACTTGCCACAAGCATCCAGGCCGGCACGGTGCCCTCGTCTTCGTACGAGTTCGACGACGGGGCCCCGATCCACTTCGAGACCGCGGCCGCCTTGGCGGTGGGGTTCGCCAACCTCTTCGCGAAGGCGCCACCAGGCACAGTGCTCAATTTGAACGTGCCGAACCTCCCCCTAAAGGACATCCTTGGCATCCGTCGCGCTCCGCTTGCCAGCACCGGCCTGATCCTCTCGACCAGCGTCGAGAGCCGCCAACCCGGCGTTCAGCTCGATCTTTGCCCTAACCAGCCCCTGCGCGCCCAACCTGATCGGCTCGTGGAATCCGATGACACCCTCACCGAGATCGGCTGGGCGGTTGTGACCCCGCTCACCAGCGTGAGCGAGGACCTGCGCGCTGATGTCGGCACCTTCGTGACAGCTGCCTTGCGATCGACCTCAGATCTTCTTGGCACCTGACCGCCACTAGTTGTGACTCCCTTACGATAGAACGGTTGTCGCACGTCGGCACGCTGCCGCCAGTACTACACCGAGTCCGCGTGAACCAGTCCAGGTGACTTCGCCAGCTCGCTTACGGCGCCCTCTCGACATCTCAATTGACGATAGGCGCCATCTCGATGACGTTTTCCGCTTGCGCGAACGGGAATTGTCTCGATATGGTTTCGGACACACCAACAGTCAACGACGAGAGGTGCCGACGTGCCCGGTCTAGGCATTCCGGGTTCGGGGTAAGGCTTCGGCTTCCCCGCTGGCACGACTCGGCATCTCGGCGCCTGCGAGCCGAGCCGTGCGCCACTCGTCCCGACCTGCGCTCCGTGATGGAGCGAAAAGGAGTCGCGACTACAGAGAAGACAGGGCGAGACCCGTCTGCACCTCGTACGGATGTTCCAACGTCCAGATCCGGCCAGCCCTTCCGGCACCGAGTCGCGAGTCGCATGCAATCGACGGACCTGCCCGCATCAACGCATCCCACCTGGAACCCACCGGGGTTTCCGACACTCCAAGGAGGAGCAAGATGCGCAAGCACCCCCTGATCGCGCTTATTGCGTTCGCTTTTCTTGCGGTTTCCATTTTCATCGGCGCTGCCAGCGCCAGCAGTTTCAACTCGATACCCGCACGGGCCGTTACTCACCTGAAAAAGGGTGAAACTGGTTCGTCGGCGGCACCCACCTGGAACATTCGGTGGCTGACAACGGCCGCGCGCAAGCGCGCCACGGCAGCCGCTCAAGCAGCAGCTCTCATCGCAAGTGAGAAGAATTCGCCCGCATGGCAGGGGCGTGCTGCTGACCAGGCGGCCATCCATGATGTCGCCCGGCCGACGGGAGTCCCTCTGCCCTCGCTTTGGCACGCAGCCATTCTGCGTGCGGCCGCAGCACATGCAGCTGCAGTGGCGAACGCCAATGCTCAGGCAGCACTACAAGCACAACAACAACAGGCAGCACTACAAGCACAACAGCAGCAGGCGGCACTAGCCGCACAAGCTGCGCAGGCAGCTCGGGCAGCGCAGGCGGCTCAAGCAGCACGGGCGGCACAAGCTGCGCTGGCAGCTCGGGCAGCGCAGGCGGCTCAGCAAAGAGCCAAGGCGGCGAAAGCGACAGAGGCCGCCCAGTTCTCCCAGTCGACGAATCCAGCCCAAGCGCCAGTTGCCCATGTGACAACACCTTCAGTGCTTGGTGGCGCCTGGTTGTCATTGCGCATGTGTGAATCTGGCGACAACTACAGCGAAGACACGGGCAACGGCTACTACGGGGCTTATCAATTTGCCTTGGCGACTTGGTGGGGTCTCGGTTATTCGGGATTGCCGAACGAAGCGCCACCTGCGGTCCAAGACCAGGCAGCTGAGCAGCTGCAAGCCAGGTCCGGCTGGCGCCAATGGCCTGCCTGCAGTGCAGAGCTTGGCCTTTAGACAACTGGATTTTGCCTTCCACCGACAACTGTCACCTCTTGTTCCAATAGGCTTAGGACGTCAAGTATTGGCAGTGCTGCCTCAGCTATATGTTCTTCCGGCGGCAAGGGGTCGAGTGTTTTGACTGGATGACAGTCACAATATCTTGAGAATGCCCGGTGCCGCGATTGGTGGCACCGGGCGTTTTGATTATTGCGAGAAGCATCGTTCTCGTCGTGGCGACGTCGATCGAACCGGGGTCGTAAGCTCGGCCCAGGAGGTGCAAAGTATGCGCTTCAGCATCTGGCTGGAGACAGAACAGGTCTGGGACGATCTCCTCGGCTCAGCAGAGCATGCGGAACGGACGGGCTGGGACGGCGTTTGGGTGGAGGACCACTTCATGCCGAACGGAGAACGGAGCAATGTCCCGCGACTCGAAGCTTGGTCGACGATCGCAGGTCTTGCGGCGTGCCTCCATCGGGCCCGGATCGGCGTGCTCGTCACTGGTAACACATACCGGCATCCCGCTGTACTGGCCAAGATGGCCGCGACAGTGGACCAGATCTCCGAGGGTCGTCTTGTTCTCGGCATCGGGGCCGGATGGCAAGAGAACGAGCACGAGGCCTACGGAATCGATCTTCCCGAGGTTCCCGAGCGCCTTGCCCGTCTCGAGGAAGCTTGCCAGGTTATTCGCCTCCTGCTTAGCCAGGAGCGCAGCAACTTTCAGGGACGTTTCTACCGTCTCGTTGACGCTCCTTGTGAACCAAAGCCGGTGCAGCAACCGCTTCCGCTCCTCGTCGGGGGTAGCGGTGAGAAGGTGACGATGCGGATCGCTGCCCGATATGCCGACGAGTGGAACTGTTGGGGACTGCCCGACGCGATCGCGCGAAGGATTGAGATCCTTGGACGTCATTGTTCCGACCTCGGACGTGAGCCGGCCTCCATCAAGCGTTCGGCACAGGCCTTGGTGTTCATGAGCGACGACGCTGATCAGCTCGAGCTCTGGCGATCGGAGACCTCCGCATCTGCGAGGATTGTGGGGACTTGTTCGCAGGTTGCCGATGTCATGAGCCGTTATGTTGAGATCGGGCTCGACGAGTTCATTGTCGCCGACCATACGCTCGGGCGCGACGCTAGTGAGAGGCGCGACAACATGGACCGATTCTTGAATGAGATCGCGGTGGGCCTGCATGGCCCTTCCGGCTCTTGAGCGCGAGCAAGGTGGCCTGCTAGATGGGACATCTGGTTGCTGCGCCTGACAAATTCCGTGGCACGGCGGATGCTTCCCAAGCTGCAGCTGCCGCTGCGCGCGGGGCGCGCAGTGCGGGCTGGACGGCGTCGGAGGTCCCCCTAGCTGACGGAGGTGATGGGCTGCTCTCTGCCTTCCAAGGCGAAACGCTCTGCGACGAAGTGACTGGTCCCCTCGGGACCCCCGTGATGGCCGAATGGAAGCTTGTCCAGAACCTTGACAATGACATTGTCACTGCCATTATCGAGATGGCTAGCGCGTCCGGACTGCTTGTCGCCGGAGGGGAAGAGCACAACGACCCCATTGCAGCTTCAACCATCGGAACGGGAGAGCTCGTCTTGCGTGCCGCTTCTCTCGGGGCGAGGCGCATCGTGGTCGGCTGTGGCGGCTCAGCGACGACCGACGGCGGCTTTGGTGCCCTGAGCGTGATCGGATCACCTGAGGCACTACAAGGCGTCGAGCTCGTCGCCGCCTGTGACGTGACGACCAGGTTTCTCGACGCTGCCAGAGTGTTCGCCCCCCAAAAAGGGGCCCAGCCTGAGCAAGTCGAGACCCTGACCGAGCGCCTCGCCCGGCTGGCCGAAAGCTATCGGGCGGAGTTTGGTGTCGACGTCACGACCCTTGCCGGCGCCGGCGCCGCCGGGGGCCTCGCCGGCGGCCTCGCCGCCCTCGGAGCCAGAATCGTTTCCGGATTCGAGCTCGTGGCTGAATTCGTCGGCCTGGATGACCATCTCGCCGGTGCCGATCTCGTCATGACAGGAGAAGGCTTCCTCGACGAGCAGTCATTTTCTGGGAAGGTCGTCGGCGGCGTCATCTCCCATGTGGCCGGGCGCGTGCCGATCCTTTGCGTCGCGGGCGACGTAGCTCCAAACCTCGAGCCGACGGGCCTCGATGTCGTCAGCCTGGTTGCCCGCGTCGGGCTCGAGCGCGCCCGGGCCGAGGTTGTCGACCTCATCGAGCAGGTCGTGGCCGAGCACATCTCAGCGCGGCCCTGACGAGCTCACCTAGCTAGAGATACCGGCTCAACGGATCCCGACGCCGAGGCTCGCAACGTCATAGAAGAAACCCGGATAGGTCTTGGCGACACAAGCCGGCTCGGCGATCTCGATCCCGTGCACAACGGCACCGAGAGCGGTGAACGCCATCGCCATGCGATGGTCGTGGTAGGTCCTTACCCGTGCCCCGTGCAGACGTTCGCCGCCATGGACGACGAGACCGTCCGGGGTTTCCTCGACCCGCGCCCCCAGTCGTGTCAGCTCGGTCGCGACCGCCCGGATCCGGTCACTCTCATGGCCTCGCACGATCGCCGCGCCACGGATCACAGTGTCGCCCTTCGCAAGGGCGCCCAGCACCGCGATGGTCGGGACTTGGTCCGGCATCGCGCCGAGGTCGACTTCGACGCCTGAGAGTTGACCCCGACGCTCGATCGTCGTCCCGGCCGGGCTACGAGTGACGCTGGCGCCCATCTCAGCCAAGACATCAATGATCCCTCCGTCGGGCTGAGCGGTATCGAGAGCATTGACCACGGTCACCGAACCTCCAGTGGCGACGGCGAGGGCATAAAGGTGCCCCGCAGCGCTGGCGTCGTGTTCCACGACCTCACTCCGTGCGACATATGGGAATCCCGCGCTGATCTTGAAACACGCGGGGGCCTCCTCGATGACTTTCGCCCCCCAGCGAACCATTGCGCTCACACTGAGCCGCACGTAGCCGAGGCGCTCAAGACCGGTGACCTGCAAAACGAGATCGCTGCCCGCATACGGCGCGACGAGAAGCAGGGCCGTCGCGAATTGAGAGCTCGAGGAGGCATCGACCACTAGCCGCCCTCCGGCAAGGCCGTGGCCGCAGATGCGAAGAGGCGGCCTGCCCCCGTCGGTTTCCACCTCGGCACCGGCGTCCCGCAGAACCTCTAGCAGCGGCGCTATCGGGCGGCGGCGGAGTGGTTCCTCGCCGTCCAAGACAACCGCCCCTTTGGCCAGCAACGCCACCGCCGAGAGAAAACGGAGCGTCGTCCCAGAAAGTCTCGCGTTCACCGGCTTCCCGTCGGCTACGGGATTGCCGGCTGTCCCAGTCACTTCCGTGGTGGGACCGACGGCTTCTACGCGGGCACCGAGCATGCGAAGCCCTTCGGTCATCGCCGTGGTGTCGTCGCTCGCGAGCAGCCGCCTGAGCTTGCTCTTGCCCTCCGTCAGGGCCGCGATCACGAGCAGGCGGTTTGTCAGGCTCTTGCTGGACGGGGCTTCGACACTTCCTTGCACCGGGCCGGTCGGGACGATCTCCAATGCGGGCTTGGCAAACCAGTCGAGCCGGTCGGATCCATTCATCGCCTCACAGTAGGCCGCGCCGCCGCGTGCCCGGCCCACAATGATCCACCCAGCTGCTCGTTACCGCCGAGAGGGCGTGCGTGCGACGATGGCACCGTGACTTATCGGATCTGTTTCGTCTGTACCGGCAACATCTGTCGCTCGCCGATGGCCGAGATAGTCCTGCGGCAAAAGGCCTTTCTCCTCGGCCTTGGCGAAGAACTCATCGTCGACAGCGCGGGGATCGCCGCCGAAGTCGGTTTCGACATCGACCGCCGCTCCCGCAAAGCCCTTGAGCGACGCGACTACGCCTGGCAGGGTCACCGGGCACGTCAATTCGAGCCCGACTGGATGAATCAACGCGATCTGGTCGTGGCCATGGACCAAGGACATCTCAACTGGCTCGAACGCCGAGCACTCAAGCAACCACATCCTGCCCGGCTCCAGTTACTCCTGAGCTATGGCGACGCGACGAAGAAAAACAGGAATTCCCTCGAGATTGAGGACCCTTACTTCGGTGACGAGCACGATTTCGACATGTGTCTCGGACTGATCGAGGCAGGTTGCTCCGGCCTTTTGGCCGACATCGCCTCGGAACTAGGCCCCTAGGCTCACGTGGCGGGACTCACCGAGCTCATGTTGAACTCGGCCACGCGCAATGGCGGCATGGCTGCGCGGTTCAGCCCCTCGTTCCATTCCCGCGAAAGGGCTCGCTCGGTCCGACCGGCCTCGATGGTCTTCGAAAGCACGTCGACGGGGCTCTCGTTGAAGCGGAAGTTGTTGACCGAGGCCACGATCTCGCCGTGCTCAACGAGATAGACGCCGTCGCGCGTGAGGCCGGTAAGGAGCAATGTCGCCGGGTCAACCTCTCTTATGTACCAAAGGCACGTGAGCAGGAGCCCTCGCTCAGTACGTCCGACGAGATCCTCGACGCTGCTCGTGGCACCAGGCAGCTCCAAGGTCAGATTGTCGGCGAACCCGGCCGGCTGGGCGCCTGAGCGTGCCGCTGCGGCCCGGTGGTACAACAAGCGGGCCAAGCGCCCATCGGAAATCCAATCGGTCCGCTCGAGGGGAAGGCCGTTGTCGAAAACAGACACGTCCTGACCCGAAGCCGAGGTGGCCATAAACGGCGTGCACTCGAGGCCAGGGGCTCTCGGGTCACTTCGCAGCGAGAACGGATGCGAAGACAGCGCCTCGCCAACCTTGGTACCGCCTCCTGGAGCCGAGAACACGCTGCGGCCCTCTTCAGCCTCCCTGCCCGAGGTCGACATCCCGAGCATGATCACGAGGTCGGCCACGGCATCGGGCGGGAGCACCACCTCGTAGCGACCCGGATCGAGATCTACCCTCCGCGTCCCCCATGACATGCGGTGGACGAGCGTCTCCTCGAGTTCTTCGACGTGCACCGTGGCGAGGTCGGCCGCCCCTGTCCCGACCCAGGCCGAACGCGCTCCGCCGTCTGCGCGGGCGACCAGCTCGAGCATGCCAGTCGGCTGCACATGACGCAGCCGAAGACCGGTTGAAGAGCCGAGGTAGGTGGTCGACACGCTGTGTTCAGCGAAGCCGAACAGCCTCGTACCCGCCTCAAGGGCGCGCCCGAAGGCGTCGCCGAGACCAGCGAGCACATCGCCGAGACCAGCCAGGCTCGTCATCTCCGGCGCCTCGGCGAACTCGCTCGTGGCTAAGGACTCGGCTGGGGTGACGAGGGGCGCGGCGTCGTCGGCCGGCGGGGCCGCAGCGGCATTGGCCTCTGCACGCCTGACGAGGTCGATAGCGTCGGCGGCGCCACTGCTGCTCGCCGTTCCGACGACTGTCCCCCCGTCGGTCTCGCGAAAAACGACCACGCTCACAGTGCGGTCACGGCGTGTGCCGTTGGTTGTCACTGTGTTGTTGGCAAAACGGAGCTCGGCTTCGCTTGACTCCTCGACGATCACGATGCAGTCGCTCGAGCGGGAAGCCTCGAGCGCCTGCTCCACGACGATGTGCGCCTCGGTCAGGCGTCCTGTGTCGGTACTCATCGACCCGCCTCATTTCGCGTGTTGAGCACATTGATATTGCGAAACAGCGCCGAGGGACAGCCGTGGCTGACGGGAGCGACCTGGCCGGGCTGACCCTTGCCACAGTTGAAGGCGCCTCCCAGGCGGTAGGTGGATTGCCCGCCGACCGCCTCCATGGCACCCCAGAACTCGGTCGTGCGGGACTGGTAGGCAAGGTCTTTCACCTGCCCGGCGAGCCTGCCGTGCTCGATCCTGAAAAAGCGCTGGCCGGTGAACTGGAAGTTGTAACGCTGCATGTCGATCGACCAGCTCTTGTCACCGAGGACATAAAAGCCGTTCTCGACAGAAGAGATGAGCTCCTCGGTGCTCGGACCGGCACCGGTGGCAGGACGCAGCGAGACGTTCGCCATCCGCTGGATGGGAGTGTGTCCGGACGAGT
>Ga0302320_10021966_pt1 | contig 12633 bp, 17 predicted proteins | sample Bog_T0_3_FD_202130 | JGI IMG/M metagenome (GOLD analysis project Ga0302320, IMG submission 202130) | Peat permafrost microbial communities from Stordalen Mire near Abisko, Sweden - Bog_T0_3 | ecosystem: Environmental > Terrestrial > Soil > Wetlands > Peat | place: Sweden: Abisko, Stordalen Mire...
GGTCAGGGATGGTTATCTGGGCCAGGCTGCGGGCGGCGAGGGCCTCCAGGTAGTCGCCGAACGCGGCGGCGACGAGGCTGGCCGCGCGGCCGGCCGCGGCCGAGTTCCCGTCGTCCTCGGGCAGGAACTCGACGTCGCCCTGCAGGTAGGGACGCGACTCATCGAGGACGGTCAGGCGGAACCGCTGGGTACCCACGGTGATCAGGTCGAAGCGGCCGTCGTCGTGTTCCTCGGTCTGCCGCAGCGTCGCGGTGCAGCCGACCTCGTACAGCGACGAGACACCTTCGATCCCGGTCTCCCGTCCCTTGCGGATGGCTATGACGCCGAACCGGCGGGGCTCGGGGCCATCCAGCAACTCATGGACCATCTGACGGTACCGGTCCTCGAAGATATGCAGGGGCAGCACCATGCCAGGGAACAACACAGTGCCGAGCGGGAACAGCCGTAGCCTTTCGCTCATGCTGCGACCCTATGCCGGCCTCGCCGGGGGGAGCACACCCGCCCATACTGAGCGCATAGCGGACGGATGACAGAAACCGCGTCCGGGCCGACCGGGCGGCGGCTGGTAACCGGCCGGAAATATGCGGCGACGAGGATGGGGCGATGGAGACGCGGCAGGTCCGGATCGGATGCACCTTCACTTACGTCGCCGATATCGCCACTCCAGTGGTTTTCCACGTGCAGCCGCGCAGCGATCCGGACATCGCGCTGGCCGGCGAGCGGCTCACGTCCGAGCCGGAGATGGCGCTGCGGGACTACACCGACCTGTACGGCAATCCGTGCACCCGGGCCATCCTGCCGCCGGGCCGGTCCCAGTTCAGCTACGGCACCGTGGCCACCGTCCCGGACGCGGCCGAGGACGCCAACCCCGACGCGCCTGAACTGCCGCCCGAGGCGCTGCCGGACGACACGCTGATCTACACGCTGCCCAGCCGGTTCTGCCTGCCGGACCTGCTCGGCGACCAGGCGTGGTCGGAGTTCGGCGGCCTGGCCCCCGGCTACCGCCGCGTCCAGGCCATCTGCGACTACGTGAACGGTCACCTGACCTTCGCCTACGGCAGCACGACTGCGATCTCCACGGCGGCGGATGTGTTCGAGTCCGGGCGCGGCGTCTGCCGTGACTTCACCCACCTGGCCATTTCGTTCTGCCGCGCCCTGAACATCCCGGCCCGGTACGTGTTCGGCTACCTGCCGGACATGGATGTACCGCCCGATCCCGCGCCGATGGACTTCGCGGCCTGGATGGAGGTCTGGCTGGGAGATCGCTGGTGGACTTTTGATCCGCGCAACAACCGGCGGCGCAAGGGGCGCATCCTGATCGGCCGGGGCCGCGACGCCTCGGACGTGGCCATGGCCACGACGTTCGGCGGCCCGCTGCTGGCGGAGATGGTCGTCGTGGCCGAGGAGGCCCTGGGCTAGGTCGCCCGATCCGGGGGCGAGACGGGGCCCGGCGGCGAGGCCGGGCCCGGAGGCGAGGCTTGGTCTGGGTGGGGCATGGCGCCGCGGACCGGATGGCGCTGCGGGGCCGGACGGTCCTGGCGCAGCACGGCCAGCAGGTCCTCGTAGGGCCCGATGAGAAAGGCCTGGTCGCCGGCGCGGAACCGGGTGCCGCGGCGGGGCGGGTGCTCGAGCAGTTGCTCGTCGTTGGCACGCCGCAGGGCCAGCACCCGGGTCCGCGGGCCGACAGGTCGCTCATGGCCAGCCCGTTGAGCCCGCCGCCCGGGCTGATCGTCAGCCGGGCCACGAGCAGCGGCTTGTCGTCGGCGTAGAAGGTACTCAGCACGTCCAGGCCGAGCGCGGCCCCGACGAACCACGGCGCGGCCAGCGCGGCGGTCGACCGGACAGCGGAGAAGCCAAAGTTGTGCCGGACGGACCGGGCGAAGGGCGAGTCGAACATGCGCAGCACCACGGGCACACTGCTCCACCGCTCGCCGAGCTGGTCCCGGACGGCGAGGCCGGTCTCCAGATTGGCCAGATCGTCGCTGGTCACTACGGCCACCGCGGCGGCGTTCCCGAGACTGGCGGCCTCCAGCGTCTGGGGCAGTGTCGCGTCGGCGATGATGACCGGCACGCCCAGTGCACGCAGCTGGCCGAGCCGGCGGTTGCCTTCGTCCTTGTCCACGGCCACCACCTCACGCCCGGCGTCCACCAGTTGCTGGATGACCCGGGTGCCGACGGTGCCGAGGCCGATCACGATGACATGCCCGTGCAGGCCGGTGATCCGCTGCCGGCCGAGCGATTCCTCGATGCGGCGGCTGACGATCGTGTTGGTGAGCATGGCGAAGAACACCGCGACGAACGTCGCGCCCAGCAGCATGAGGCAGATCGCCGCGACCATCAGCCACGGCTCCTGGCCGCGGAAGTAATAGTCGCCGTAGCCGACGGTGGTCACCGTCTCAACGGTGAAGTAAAGCGAGGACAGCAGCGAAATGTGTCCGTCGCGGGGTAGCCGGTACTCCGCGTGCAGTACCAGCGTGGCGGTGACCAGCACGACGAGCAGCGCGGCCAGCGCGGTCGCCATCCGCCAGTCGGCCGCTGCGCGCAGCAGGGACAGCAGCAGGTGCCGGACCCGCCGCGCGGGGCCGGCCGGCCGGGCGTGCGCCGGGTAGCGGATCTGGCCGCCGATCCCGGCGGCGCGGAGCTCGTCCGGGGTCGCGAACAGCGTCACCCCGTCCCCGGCGGCCACCTCGTGGTCGCGGCCGGGGCAGATCACCACGTCCTCGTCCCCGGCGGGCAGGACCGCGATCGGGGCCAGCGCGCCGTACAGCTCCCGCAGGCTGGCGCGGCGCGGGGCCGTGGTGCGAGCGGCCAGGAACCGCTCACCGTCCAGCGCGATCTCCCGGGCGCCGGACTGCAGGCACGCCTCGGCGATGGCCGGGGCGGACAGGCCCGCGACGTCGAGCATGGACACGTTGATCCGGGCCAGGGCCCGGCCGACGGCGGGGTTGGCCAGCTGGACGACCACCCGGACGTCGGCTCGCAGCTCACGGGTCAGCAGGGCCGTTTCCAGCGTCTGCAAGTCATTTTCCAGGACGCAGATCACAGCGGTCGCGCCGGCCAGCCCCGCCTCGGTCAGCATCGCAGCGGTCCGGGCGCTGGCCTGGATGTGCGGGACGCCCCAGCCTGCGAGCTGGCGGGCCAGGGTGGGATCCGGGTGGTCGTCGACGACGACGGCCGGGACCCCGGACAGGTTGAGCTGCTCGACGATGCGCAGGCCGACGCTGTGCAGGCCGCACACGATCACGTGGCCCTGCCAGTCCGCATATCTGCCGGTCACCCGGGCATCATCCAGGTCTTCTATGACGCAGATGTTAGCGGCGCGTATGCGCCAGATGAGGATCGCCGGGCGGCTGGCTGGCCGCTGGGAGCGGCGGCACGCTCAAATGGGTGGTGGTTCTGCCAGCCTGGCGGCCGGTTCGGCTGAAGACCCGGACCGGAAGACCGCCGTACGCGCGTCCCAGATGATGGCGTCCAGTTCGTTGATCGCCCAGTTGAGCCGGTCAACCAGCGGGCCGTCGGCCTCCGCCGCATCGGCCTGAAGGGAGTGACTGACGCCGAACAGTCGGTGCGTTACGGCGACGACGAGTTCCCGGCACCCGGCGGCGAGCACGGCACGGCTCTCCGACCTGGCCAGCGACAGCGTCACGGTGGCGCCGATGGCCCGTCCGCCGTTATCGCGGCGGGTCGAGATCACCATGTCGTACCAGCGCGCCTCGGCCGGGCTGTGGCAGGGCACTTCCACGACGAGCGGGCCGGGCAGATCGCTGGCCAGCGCCTGGCGGATGCTGTCCGCAACCTTCTCGGTCACCGGATCGCCCACCGAAGCGGCACAGACGTCCAGGTACGACACTCCTGCGCCCATGCGTGCGGGGTGACCGCCATTCATCAGAGCGAAAGCATCCCACGCGTCGTTCACCGACACGATCACGCCGTTCTGGTCCAGCTGGGCAACCTCGACGCCGACGTCGACCGCCTGCCGGGCCTGGGCGGCCCGATTCGCCCGCGTCTCCAAGTCGGTCTGGGCGGGCAGGGTGGCGGCCAGGGCCGCTTCCAGGGACGGGTAGACCGACATGAGGCGATCGACCCCACTGACGCTCAGTACGCGGCGGACGATCTCGCTGCTCACCACGAGCCGCAATTCGGTGCCGCTGGCCAGCGCCCGCTGATGGACCCGGGCCAGGGCGTCGGCTCCGCAGGCATCGCATGAGGTCCCGCTCATGTCCACCACGAGCACGAGCACGTCGCGGTTGATAATCGACAGCAACTGCTCGCGGATCGAGCCGATGGTGGAGGGATCGATATGCTCCGGCAGCGTGATGATCGCATGCCCATTCAGCCACCGAACCGGATAGGAGCCCCAGGCCTTAGAGGGAGGCCCGGACATCTGATCACCCCCACGCTGTTACAGACGGGCCTCAGCCTATCCCCCATCCCGCGCCGGGAGAATGCCCCAGGAAGTGGTTCAGCTCACGCGACGGCCGCTGCGCAGGCGCCGGCAACATCCCCGCTACAGCGCACGCTGACTGGCCGGGCGCCTCATCGCAGGACTACGCCAACCGCACTAACCATCGGCCGGGCAGCGCTACTCCCCCGCGAAGCTGGAGCATTTCACCCGGGCCCTCGGCGAAGCCGAGGCTGAGCTGTCTGCGAGCCGTTGAAGGAGCGGTTTATTCGACCACGACCACGGAGTCGGTGCCACCGTAGGCATTGGGCACATATCCGTCGGCGTCCCAGGCGTTCTCCCAGCGTTTGCCGTTGATCAGGTACCGGTAGCGGTAGCTGCAGCCGGGCTGCAGAGCGACGGCGACCCGCCAGTAGCCGTCACTGCCGAGCTCCAGTGGGGTGGCGTCCGCTGACCAGTCGTTGAAATCCCCGCACAGCGCGACGCTCTCGGCCGGCACGGCGGCGGGGAGCGTAAAGATGACCACGACCGGAGACAGCGCGGCTGGCCCCGCCGGAGCGCCTGCGGCCGCCCCCGCCGCCGGACCGTTTGCGGGCGCCCCCGCCGCCGGACCGTTTGCGGGCGCCCCCGCCGCCGGTTCGCCCGCTACCGTCTCGTTGGTCGTCGCTTGCGCCCAGACGTCTGAGCCGGCGGAGCGCCAGAGGAGCCAGCCGCGCTGGCGGATCGCGTCATCGGCCAGCAGTCGCCCGACGAGCAGATCCAGCGTGCCGAGGAAACGCTCGAGGCTGACGCGCGCGGCCGCATCTTCGTGCCAGTGGCGGGCGACGCAGTCGTCCAGGAGCGACAACGGCAGCCGGGCGGCCGCGTACTGCAACTTGCCCAGCTTGCGCAGCGTGGTGGCGGGATACATGGTGCCGTTCCCTGGCTGGTCGCGATGGCGCTGGCCCAGGTCGGTGCGCCGGAGATGGCCGGATTGCCCGTTCCGGCAGGGTCGGTGTGCCCGGGCTACAGGCCGGGCAAACCCCGCGGCCGGCCTTTCCGGCTCCAGTCCGGGATACTTAGGCGCACTGCGGGGAGCGGCTGTCGCGGCCGGTGACCCGCCGCCGGATCCGGCGCCCGATGCCGGCCAGCGACCGTACCTGGGCTTGGGAGAGCGGATCGATCACGTACTTCCGCACCGCGGCCACGTGCCCGGGCGCGGCCGCGACTACGAGCGCGTAGCCCGATTCGGTGAGGGCCGCCCACATGCAGCGGCCGTCCTCGGCGTCGGGGTAGCGGCAGATCCAGCCCCGCGCCTCCAGCTTCCTGGCCACATTGGACAGCCGAGAGGGGGAGCCGTTGGCCTGTTCCGCGAGCTCGCTCATCCGCAGCGCCCGGCCCGGGGCCATGGACAGCCAGCTGAGGACCAGGTACTCGAACAGGTTCAGGCCCGCATCTCGCTGCAACTGGGCGTCCAGCGCGCCAGGTACCAGCACGATCATGGACGCGGCCGCGATCCAGGCCTGCTCCTCCTCGTGGGTGAGCCACACGGTCGAATGGCCGGCTGACGGGCACGAGACCGCCGGGACTGGGCTGGCAGGCATAAGCTCAGTCTAAATAAATTTCACGGTTGAAGTAAAACATTTCAAGTTTGAAGTTTCTGAGTTACAGTTACTTCAAAATTGAAGCAAATCCTTTGGGAAGGACTCCGATGACCCTGTTCCGCTTGGACGCCAGCATCCGCACCGAAGGGTCGGCCAGCCGGGAAATCGCCGACATCGTGGAGGCCGAATGGCTGGCGGTGCATCCCGGCGACCGCATCGAGCGCCGGCACATTGGCGTCGACGTGCTGCCCGCGAACGCCTGGGCGAATGCCGTCACCGCCCAGCGTGTCGCCGAGAGCGACCGCACCCCAGAACAGCAGGCGGCCGTGAAGCTCGCCGCCGAGCTGGTCGACGAGCTGCTCGACGCCGATGCGATCCTGCTCGCCGTGCCGCTGTACAACTTCGGGGTCTCCCAGCACATCAAGACCTGGATCGACCTGATCATCACCGACCCCCGGGCCGCGTCGGGCGGCTCGCCCTTCCTGGCCGGCAAGCGGGTCGTGCTGGCCACGGTCCGTGGCGGTGCCTACGGCCCCGGGACGCCGCGCGAAGGATGGGACCACTCGACCACGTACCTGACCCGCATCCTGGGCGAGGTCTGGGGCGCCGACCTGACCCTGGTGCAGCGGGAGTTTACCCTGGTCGGCGTCAACCCGGCGCTGGATGCGTTCGCCGAGCCCGCCGCCCAGATGCACGCCGAGGCGCTGAGCGCGGCCCGCGAGGCCGGCCGGGCCCTGGCCCTGCTGTGACGGGTCGGCCCGAGCCCTTGGCCACCGGGGTTAGATGATCATTGGCGGGACGGCGCCGGACGCACCGCAGTGCGGGACCGGCCCGGCGCGGCCCCTGGCCCACGCCGGCGTCGCGGGCGCCGTGCCCGTCGCGGGCGCCGTGCCCGTCGCGGGCGCCGTGCCCGTCGCGGGCGCCGTGCCCGTCGCGGGCGCCGCGGGCGCCGCGGGCGCTGCGGGCGCCGCGGGCGTCATGCCCGTCATCGTGGCCGGCGCGGAGTTCGACCCGCTGCGCGACGAGGGCGCAGCCTACGCCGACCGGCTGAAGAACGCGGGCGTGCCGGCCGAGTACCCTTCCGGGCCTTGGCTGATCCACAGCTTCGCCGCGTCCCTCAGCGTGGTCGACGCGGCGGATGCCAAAGTCCGCGCAATCCTGGACATGTTCAACCAAAATCTGGGCAGCTGAAGCGTGGGCCCACCTGCACCCGGGCCGGCCAGTGCCGGCGCGGTTGGCCGGCTAACGTCAAAGCAGGACCTCTCACGGCATTGGTGCACTGGAGAACAGAGATGGGCCTGCCCCCCCGCCAGGAACAGATGCTCAACCAGATCGAACAGGTTCTCCAGGCGGCTGATCCCCGGCTGAAGTCGATGTTCGCCGCCTTCGCCCGGATGGCGCCCCGGGACGACAAACCGGCCACAGAGGTCATCTCCAGCTGGACCGTGTGGCTCAAGCTGGTGGTCGGCGCCGTCGTGGTCAGCATGCTGGGCTCGCTGATGCTCATCATCCAGTCCACCAAGGGAGACTGCCCCGGCCTGCCGTCGGACCAGGTGGTGGCCAGCGCCGCCGCCCGTTACGCCGGCTGCCTGAAGGACACGGCCGCCTGGAGCAAGGGCGGCCGGTGAGCCGGGCCCTGAGCGGTTCATAGCCTTACCCGTCCTCGATCGGTCTCTGCAAGGGCCGCGACCATTTCGTGGAACAAGTTTCTCTTATCCACAGGCGGGTTTTATCCCGTCGTCCTGGCCAACAATCTCATTAGGATCGAACTTGAAATCGAATCGCAGGCCCGGGGTGCCCGGGCCGCTCACCGGCCTGGGGTGCCCGGGCCGCTCACCGGCCTGGGGTGCCCGGGCCGCTGGCAGGCCCGGGGGTGCCCGGGCTGCCCCGCCAGTCGGACACCGGAAGGTGGGCCACGCGACGCCGCAGCATTGGTGAAGCAGGGGTTCTGAAGCCTTCTGATCCGTAGCAGGATCACGACCGTCCCCAGAGGTCCAGATAGGTACTCAAGCGCAGGTCAGCCGACTACTGGCTCCACACGCATCCACCGTGATCCAGGACCGTTGTTAGCACGAGCGTTAGCGAGGTCAGCCACCATCGATAGTGATACGGTCTCCCATGCACATCGCCGCCGGAATTCTTTATGTCGTCGCCGCCGCGTTCGAAATCTCAGGGGTCGTACTCGTCGTTAGGCTCGCACTCAGGATTCGTCGCATGCTCGCAACGGATGCCCTCAGCCGAGTTGACGGCGGTGCTGCATCCGGGCGGAAATTGCAGCCTGATTCTTTCGACATACTCGCCGTGCTTACCGAGGATGCGGCTCGCCCATGGATCGCTTCTCCCCTGCTCATCGCAGGCATTCTTGCAGGGACTGCGGGCAACTTTCTCACACTCTGATTCCGCCAGTGCCCCTTGGGTCATCGCCGCATCTGGCCCATGTTCGGGTCTGACCACTTGGTTGTAAGGCACGTCCAAGTTGTCGGTTACTGTCGCCCACCTGGACGGGCGCCACTTCCCCGGTCCGCCCCTGTCCGCCGAAATCGGATGCTGATGTGGTCAGCATTGGTGGTCAGCCTCTTGGCGACTCACCTTGGTGACAGACTGCTTAGAAGCTCGTTGCACCCACGGTGCCCACCTGCTGCTTTCCCTGGTCAGAGCCGGTTTGCTCAGTGTCTAGCTACTGCTCGATGTCTCTGGTTTTCGCCCCGTTCTGGCACGCGGCTGGCACGGGGTGGTCTCTGCGTCCCGAACTGTCGGCACGTCCAAGTGCACACCCATGTGCGCAGACTGCTAGGTGAGATGTCGGCTGGTCCACGTCTGGTCCGCGGGGCTCAGCTGACCCGCTCGATGCGAACTATCGGCACGGACGACGATCTGTGCGGCGGCGGCAGCGGCTACGGGCGGGTAGAAGACCGTGACTCCCCGGAATCGGCTGGAGCACCTTCGGCGCGGCGGGCAGCAGGCTGCGGGCTCATGCTGTAGCTTCGGCACCGGCCTCAGCGAGGGGGACAACCCAACGCTGCCACCCTCACCACCGGAGTGCCACGATGACGATTTCTTCTGCCCGCCGCCCCTTGGTCTTTGGTGTTGCCGCCCTCACAGTGGCCGCTGCCGCCGCCTGCAGTTCGTCGACGCCTTCCAGTACAGCCAGCAAGTCGCCGTCGGCTTCACCGAAGGCAACTGCGAGCCCGATGGCCAGTGCGAGCGGGTCGGCGTCCGCGCAGACGATCACGGCGACCGGCAAGAACACCGTCCTGGTGCTGGACGCATCGACCGCGCAGGCGCTTAAGACCGCTGGCGTGCAGGTCAGTGCGGTCGCCCCCGCGACCGCGGCTTCGTCTGGTGGGATCAGCTTCCCGATCACCGGCGGCACGCTGACCCAGGCCGGTTTGAAGGGGACGATCGACCACAGCGGCGGGCTGTCGTTCACGCACTCTGGCAAGACGGTGACCGCGACGAACTTCGTGCTCAACACCACCCAGGGCATCCTGTCGGCGACCGTGTCCGGTAAGCAGGTCCCGGTGCTGGCGGTCAGCCTGTCCAAGATGGCGCGCACGACTAGCGGCAGCGAGATCGTCGCCACCGGGATCACCTCGACCATCAACTCGGCCGCTGCGGTGCTGCTCGACGCCAAGCTGGTCGTTAAGGTCTTCACCCCTGGGCTGCAGATCGGCGCGCTCACCGTCTACGTCACCGGCAAACCCGCCTAGATCCACATATGGCCCGGTTCGGCAGTTTTCTTCGCCAGTTCCGGTGGCTCTTCGTCCCGAACTGTCGGCACGGCCAGGTGGTCGCTTAACTTGCCCAGCTCACCTGGCAGGCGACGTCAGTTCAGGGTGGCATCTACCCGCGGTGGTTGCTGTACCCCTCTGCTGTACGGAGTCGCGTCGGCCAGGTCAGCGATCGGCTTGTCCGGCTCGGGTGCGGTCATGGTCACGAAGTCCGGGACTTTGTTGACACCTTCCGCAGACGTGGGGACGGCGGGGCTCGGACTGCCCCGTCCAACCGATAGGTGCCGATGGTCTTGCCCTGGAAGGTCACAGTCAAGGGTCTGCGGTTGCGCCAGCAACCGACGCGCCGCAGGCGCGCCCTTTACTGTGATCTGGAACGGCGACAGGATGTCTGGCACGGAGGACGGGTCAGGCCCCCCTTTTGCAGGCGCGACCATCGACGCAGCGTAACGGCGGGTACCGCCGACCTGCGGACGCGGGGCAGCCTGGCCTGGCGGCGGCGGCGCGCCCGTCGGCTGCTGCTGGCGACCACGCTTGACCGCGCCCACAATGACCTTAAGCCCGAGCCCGATGACGACGAGATCGGCGATCATCTGCCCGGTGACCACCAGCCGCGCCGTCTCGGTCTTGGGGGTGATATCGCCGAACCCGACCGTGGAGAAAACGGTGACGGTGAAATACAGCGCGTCGGTGCGTGTCAGCGGCTCGGTGAAGTTGCTGGCGGAAATCGTGTCCAGGACGACGTAGGTGCTGGCGAACAGCAGCAGGAACAGCGGAATGCTGGTGGCGAGGGCTTCGACCCCCCGCAGGCCCGGGAACGGTGATGTGACGATCTGGCGGGACCTGAAAGGCGACCAGTGCGATGAGCGCCACCAGCCCGATCACCAGTGTCGTGACGGCGACCCAGGTCGAGGAGTGGTCCAGGGGCAGCAGATAGTAGATGGCCACCAGCGCAGTGGGTGGATCCCCCCTCGGCTGCGCGCTCGCGTACCCGAACGCCGGGAGTGAGGCGACAGGAGCCTGGTACCCGCAGACTGTGCCGAACCAGGGTGCGGTTGTCACCGGGAATCCGAACACCAGCCCGGTCGTTTCCGTTCAGTTCTACATCACGGAGGAGGGCGGCATTAACGTCTACCAGATAACACAGCAGGTGGGCCTCAACGCTTCCGGGGTGGGGACCATCTGGGTGAGCACCGCTGCCACCGGCTCGCTGGAGGACGCGAACATCAACGGCACGGACCTTTGCTCGGCAACGTACGACAGCTAGTTCTGTGACCACCAGCTAGCGGTGGGCGTTCCCCCTGGGGCGCTCACCGCTCGACTGGCCCTGCACGGCCCTGAGAGTCACGCTGAGCGCCACCCCATCCGGGATGACACCAAGCCCCCGATGCTCCCGGTCCCTCAACGCGCCCCCCGGGGGCACACAGGGTTGTTCCTGGCCCATGCTCCCCATGCATGACCTGGCCTCATGACAGTGCTCTCATGACCCCCTGCGTACTCCAGGCTCACATCGCCGCCACCAGGGAGCCGGGCCGGGCTACCGGGTGACCAGGCGGGAGCCCGCAGATTCCCCGGGGCGCCCTGCGCTCAAGAGGCGGCTAGTTGCCGAACGTCCGGTGGCTGTCACGTTAGGTGACGTTCACCCCTGACTTCCTAGTCATTTCTCCTCTAGGTACCGGAATGCGCGCTCCGTAACATTTCCTCAACAGAGAGTTGGAATAAGGCTTTTCTGTACTGGTGGAAGGCAAGACAATGAAGCTCAGCAAGGTAGTCGCAATCCCGGCCATCACACTGGCCGCAGGCCTCAGCCTGGCCGCGTGCGGCACTAACACTCATACGCTCATCGTCAAGACCGCGCCCGCAGCCACGCACACCGTGACCGCACCGGCCTCGAAGGCAGCGCCGGTCCAGACCACGCCAGCGCCCGCCAAGACCGTCATCGTGCAGCCAGCGCCCGCACCGCCAGCACAGAGTGAGCCGATAAACACCGGTGCTCTTACCTTCTGCGGCTCAGGTGTCTCTATCGGGACGGGTACCACGTGCGCGTTCGCGCTGGATGTCCATTCGGCTTACATCGCAGGCGGTTACTGGAACCAGCCGGGCACCTCGTACTTCTATGTGGATGGTCAGTCCATGACCTCCGCATCGGTCGGCAACCCCGTGATAGTCACGGACGGCAGCGGCGACCTAATCGAATTCAATGATTGACGGGAAGGGGGAATCATGACTACCACCAAGCTGGTTGCAATACCGGCCATCGCACTCTCCGCCGGAATTAGTCTCGCCGCGTGCGGCTCTGCAAAGGCCCCTGCCGCAGCACCGGCCGTCACCCACACGGTGACCGCACCGGCTGCTGCTCCGAAGCCAAAGGCATCTACAGCAGCACCTGCGCCCGCGCCAACTCACACCACCTACGTACAGGCTCCAGCCGCACCAGCGCCCGCTGCGCCTGCCGCCCCCACCAACCAGGCTGGCGAGTTTCTCAACAGTCAGACCCTGTACAACTCGCTGGCCAGCGAGCAGCAGAGTGAGCTGACCGCCGCACCGGCCGATGACTACTACTCGCCCGGCATCATATCAGTGAATGTTTCGTGCACCCCGGACGGCGACGGCATCGCCTATATCTGCACCGGCAGCGACCAGGATGGTGACACAGGTTACGGCGACACGGTGACCGTGATCGATAACGGCAACGCCTGGACCGATACCGGCATGAACTGGACCGGCCCGGACATCTACATCGATGGTGGTGTCACCAATTACTGGACAACTCCGGCTCAGACCACCAATTCTTAGCTGATCGTTGGTGATGCCCTCCGGGGCATTGCGGAGAGCGATTCAGACAGAATCGTCGGGGGGAAGGCAAGACAATGAAGCTTTCAAAGAAGCTCATTGTCGTTCCGGCCATCGCGCTGGC
>Ga0302320_10021967_pt1 | contig 12633 bp, 14 predicted proteins | sample Bog_T0_3_FD_202130 | JGI IMG/M metagenome (GOLD analysis project Ga0302320, IMG submission 202130) | Peat permafrost microbial communities from Stordalen Mire near Abisko, Sweden - Bog_T0_3 | ecosystem: Environmental > Terrestrial > Soil > Wetlands > Peat | place: Sweden: Abisko, Stordalen Mire...
CCTCGAGGCTCTCGACTTCGGCTTCTACCAGCGCACCCGCACCGGCGACATCATGGCCCGCGCCACCAACGACCTCAACTCCGTGCGCATGTTGCTCGGTCCGGCCATCATGTACTCGGCCAACACCGTCGTCTTCACCCTCGCCGCGCTCTTCTTCATGATGCGCGTCAGCCCAAAGCTCACTCTGTGGGCCTTTCTGCCGCTGCCCATCGCCAGCATCATCGTGCAGTACTTTGGAGCCCGCATCCACGAGCGCTTCGAGCGTATCCAGGCCAAGTTCAGTGACATCAGCGCCCGCGCGCAGGAGAACTTTTCCGGCGCGCGCCTCATCCGCGCCTATGCCCAGGAAGACGCTGAAATCGCTCTCTTCGAACGCGAGAACCTCGACTACATCAACCGCTCGCTGCCTCTCGCGCGGCTCATGGGAATGCTCTGGCCCACTCTGGAATTAATGCTCGGCTTCGCGCTGGTCATCGTCCTCTGGGTCGGTGGACGCGAGGTACTTCAGGGCCGAATCACCGTCGGAAAATTTGTTGAGTTCAACCTGTACATGGTGATGCTCACTTGGCCCATCATCGCTCTCGGCTGGGTCATCAACATCTTTCAGCGCGGCACCGCATCCATGGGACGCATCGACGAAATCCTGCGTCAGCAGCCCACCATCGCCGACGATCCCGCGCAGATCACCGTGGCCGCCGACACCGTAATTCGTGGCGAAATCGAATTCCGCGATCTTACCTTCGCCTACGATCGCCAATCTAAGCTCACCGAATCTGCACCCGGCGTCACCGCGCTCTCCTCCAGCGTGGAGGCAGGCTCAACCGTGCTGCGCCGCGTGAACCTCAAGATTCCCGCAGGCTCCAGCCTCGCCATCGTCGGCCCCACCGGCTCCGGCAAATCCACTCTCGTCTCGCTCATTCCGCGGATTGCAGATGCGGCGAATGGCTCCATCCTGATCGACGGTCGTCCTATTCGCGAGTATTCGCTTGAAACCCTGCGCAGCCAGATCGGCTTTGTGCCTCAGGAAACTTTTCTCTTCAGCGCCACCGTTCGCGACAACATCGCCTTCGGCATAGAGAATGCGACCGACGAACAGATTCATCGCGCAGCGGCCATCTCGCGCATCGATCAGGATGTCGATGGCTTTCCCGAGAAGTATGAAACCATGGTTGGCGAGCGTGGACTCACCCTATCCGGCGGCCAGAAGCAGCGCGTCGCTATCGCCCGCGCCGTCATTCGCGAACCTCGCATCCTCGTCCTCGACGACGCTCTCGCCAGTGTGGACACCCAAACCGAAGAGCACATCCTCAACGGCCTGCGAGAAGTGATGAAGGGTCGCACAACTGTCTTCATCTCGCACCGCGTCTCCACCGTGCGCAATGCAGATCGCATTGCCGTGTTGCATCACGGCGAGATCGTCGAGTACGGCACGCACGACGAACTCCTAGCCCTCGGCGGCTACTATACCGACCTGCACGATAAGCAATTGCTGGAAGAAGAACTGGAGACCGCTTAGAACGGATTCCGCATTACATTCGCGATCTGGTCGAATCTTTTCCCGGCCAGTCGAGCAGGAAGCAATCGCCTCCGCTCTCGCACTGCAACATATCCTGAACCAGAAGATTCCAGCCCACAAAGCCCTCAAAAACATGGTCTTTCGACTGTTCCGGAGTAGGAGCCAATCCCGCGCCGGTTTCAGCGTGATAACACTCGTGCATCGAGCCCCATGTCTGAATGTCAGCCAGAACCAGCCTGCCCATCATTGCGGATAGTTGCTTCGCTTCCCCGTCAAATCCATGGCGCTTCAGCGCGATGAAGAAAAGATAATTTGCATTGATCCACACTGGCCCCTGCCAATTTGAATAGGGATTAATCATGCTCACGTTGTTGTATCCGGCATCTTGCTTCGACAAACTTCGAAGCCCATATGGAGCCAGCATGTGTTCCGGATTCCAGAGATAGCGGCGGATCATTTTGCGCGCCTCTGCCCGCGTGACCACGTCTTCAATCAGAGGAACAAAATTCGAGTAGCTGATGTGCCGGACCGCTTCACCATTGTCCCTGCGAATATTGAAAAACATCGAATCCCGTGCGAACCACAAGTGCTTCAGCATCGCGGTGCGCAACTTAGCAGCTTTTTGCCGATACTCTACGGCCTCAGTTTTCCTGCCAAGCATCTCTGCCAGCCGCGCCATAGCTTTGTACTCGCGCAACTGAAAGGTGCAAAGGTCAACCGCAAGAATAGCGCCCGGATCCTTCGGGTCATTGGTGAGTGCGAGGTTATTGTCCGCGCCTGACTGCATGCCGTTCTCCCAGTAGAAGAGCCCCCACTTAGGATCGTATTGCGTTTCCTCGCGGTAAGTGATGACTCGGCGCAGGCTGTCCCATACAGGAGCCACCCACTGATAATCGCCCAACCGTTCAGAGGCAATGACCGCGCCCTGTGCCAGGAACGGCTTCATGGCAAACTTGCCGAAGCTGCCGCTGCCATAACCCAACGGAATCGGCCCCTCGGTTGTGATCAACCCGGCAACGTAACCTTGCTTGTCGATTGCGCCGGCAAATCCCAGCACCCAACCCTTCAGATACTTAGCCTGGTCTCGATTCTGATGAGCAAGATGTGCGCCGATAAAGAAGCCATCCCAATCCCACATCTGCTTGTAGTAACCACCGGGGATAAGGTAGTCGTACTTGATGTAACCCTCCGCAGGACGGATACTCTGCGGTTCAAGTTTCACATAGGCTAACGAAACCTCGTCGAGAAGAGATTTCATATCCTCAGAATTGTTGGCCGGTGAAAAGAGGAGCCATAGTGCCGTGAGGGCAACGAGCGTGGGTCGCATTGGACCTCCACATCGAAACAATCTTATGCTACGTCACTGAGTACACTACCGCAGCAACAGCACTTCTCTTATGTTTTCTTTTCCAAGGAAAAACTTGATCGAGTTGAAGTCGTGGAAGAGACCTTCCACGTGCCGGTTCTGAAATGTCCGCTGCAGTTGGAAGTGCGGTCCCTGTTGCAACTCCAGCAGGTTTTCATCCTTGATGTGATAGCGAAAGTATGGCGCTTCGACGCCCGCCTCGCGCGTGTGGAAGAAAGCCAGCATCGCACCACGCGGCTTCGTAATCTGGTAGATGCGCTCCACAACAGGTTTTACCAGCGGCTCCGGCAGGTAGTCGCAAACATCCCACATCAGTACCGCGTCAAACGTTTCCGGCTCATACTGCAAATCTTCCGCCAGGAAGCGCGCTACATCTACCGTCGTGCTGCCTTCTTCTTCGCCTGGAATTACCAACCGGCTCGCATGAGACGCCGCCAGTACATCTTCGTTGTAAGCTTTGTGTCCCAGGCCGGTAAGAAAATTGATGTTGCTGGAGGAGGTCGGACCGAGGTCCAGAATCTTCTGCCCGTCCGGACGCAGAATCGTACGCGTGAACTGGTTGAATCCAGTCGAGCGCCGGGGAATTCGCGCAGCTTCGCCCGTTGCAGACGCAGGCGTGGCGCCACCGCCGAATATATTGCGAAAGAAACCCAATGCAGACCTGGCCAGGTTGGGAGTGTTGCTCCGGCGCGCTCTCACGCACCGAAGCCTTGCTGTCTGATTCTACTTCTTTCCCGGAATTCCGGCGGGGCTCGTGACTGGTACGCTCACCGCGGGAGCACTGAACACCGGCGTGGCCGCTGCGGCCTGTGCGGCAGCGCGAACCGGCTCAGACTTCGCTTCCACTTTGCGAATGTCAATAGCGCCCTTGAAGAACGCTCCGTCTTCAATCACAATGCGCTGCGTGTTGATGTCGCCGTTCAGCACTGCTGACTTCTTCAGCTCAACTTTTTCCACGCCCACGATGTTGCCGTCCACCTTGCCATGAATCACTACATCCTTTGCATGGACGTTGGCGCGCACGCGACCGTTGGGTCCGATCACCAGGTTATGGTTGTGCAGATCGATGTTGCCCTCGACTTCGCCGTCGAGATACAGGTCTTCACTGCCAGACAATTCGCCTTTGATAATCACGGACTTGCCAATGTGGGCTACATCAGCGCGATAGGTATCCATTTTTGGTTGCTCCACTGTGCGAGGTTGATATGAAGTCGAAGCCGGAACCACGGTCGCCGGCGGCTGCTGCGGACTGGGAGGAGTGGGCGGCTTCTCCTCTTCTCTACGCGTTTTCCACATGGGAACTCTCCCGTTCAATATTGCGGCGGCCGCGACTTTCGAGCCAGCCCTGTTGCTCTCTCAAATCATTGTATAACTTGACTATAGCGAAGCGCGACGCCAGCGGCAACGCCCCAAGCGCCTCATTCTCTATTTCAATTCTACGCCCTCGCCCACCTCCGGCCCTACGCAGGATTGCGCTTTTGCCGTGCCACTGCAACAGTCTGCGCTCCTTCTGCCTCTAACCATGTCAATCTCTGTTCTTTTCAAAGGGAGCTATGACCAACTCACGTTTTTCTTGCCGCGCGCACCTTCTACGCGGCCTCGCGCTGAATTTTGCTGTTTTTGCCCTGGCGAGCATCTCCGCCGCTCAGCAAACCCCGCCTGCCGAACTCGTGCGCGCCGCCATTCAGAACCAGATTGCGGACGATGATCAACCCCACCTTTTTGCCTGGAAGGAGCGTAAGAATCACGGCCAGGAGACCAAGGTTCAGAGCATTGTGCAAACCCCCGACGGCCCGCTCAGCCGCGTCACTCTGATTGACAACAAGCCCCTCACGCCCGCTCAGCAGGACGAGGAAAACGAACGAATTCGCCATATGTGCGACCCTGACACCATGCGCCGCCGCCGCACCGCTCATCAGGAGGATGATGCGCGCACCCGCAAAATGCTCGCTTCTATCCCAGAGGCCTTTGACTTCATGTACATCAACAGCACGCAGACACCCAACGGTCATACGCTGGCGCACCTTCGCTTCACCGCCCGCCCCGGCTGGGAGCCGCCTACTCGCGAGGCCATGGTATTTCTTGGAATGCAAGGCGAAATGGTGATCGACGAAACCGCCCGCCGAATGGTGAAGATTGACGGGTCTCTCTTCAGGGACGTGAACTTTGGATGGGGCATTCTCGGCAAGCTTTACAAAGGCGGACGCTTCCTCATCGAGCAGGCCGAGGTCACGCCAACGCATTGGGAAGCCACCCGTACCGCCCTGCACTTTGACGGCAAGGCACTGCTCATCAAGCCGATCCACATCGATGAGAGCGAGTCGGCGTGGGACTTCCATGCCGTGCCGCCGATGTCGGTCGCACAAGCCGTAGACTTTCTCGCGCGCAGCAGCCAATCGCCGCAGAACGCGATGCTCCAACCCTAGCCCTTGGCAACGGCCCGGAACGTCTCCTTGCGCACGGTTAACCGTTCGATCAAATCGTCGCGCACCGCATATCCGCGCCCCGGTTCGTCGCTGACCGCAATTGTCCCCTGCGCTGAGACCGTAACCCCCGGCTCAATGATGTCTTCCTTCCAGTAGCGCGCCGAGGCCGACACGTCTCCCGGCAGCGAAAAGCCAATCAGCGTGGAGAGCGCCAAGTTGTGCGCGCGTCCTATCCCGCTCTCCAGCATTCCACCGCACCACACAGGAATTTCCGCAGCCAGCGCCACGTCATGCACGCGGATGGCCTCGGTGAATCCGCCCACGCGTCCCAGCTTGATGTTCAGAATCCGGCAGGCCTTCAACTCAATTGCCGCCAGCGCATGGCGCGCATTGTGAATCGATTCATCCAGACACAGGTTCGTAGTCAACTTGTGCTGTAAAAGAGCGTGCAGGTAAATCTCATCGCTCCATAGCGGCTGCTCAATCATCAGCAAACGGAACTGGTCGAACTGCTTCAGATGATCCAACTGGTCCAGCGTGTACGCGCTGTTGGCGTCGCAGCTCAGCAGGATCGACGGAAATTGCTCCCGAATTTTGGCGAGCACTTCCAGATCCCAACCGGGCTTCACCTTCACCTTGATGCGTTGATATCCAGCCGCAACCTCCACGGAAATCTTCTCCAGCAGTTGATCGTGCGAATCCTGAATGCCGATCGAAACTCCCGCCGCCAATTCCTTCCGCGTGCCGCCCACCAGCTTCCACAGTGGAACATTCCTGGCCTGCGCCTCGGCGTCCCACACCGCGTTTTCCAGCGCTGCCTTGGCCATGCGATTTCCGCGCACAGCTGGCATTCGGAACGCAGCTTCGCGCCCTCCGCCTTCCAGTTCGAGCCCTGCAAACGCGGGAACCAGGTACTCACGCAGCACGTGCCACGCCATGTCGGTTGATTCCTCGGAATAAAACGGATGCTCGCCCGCCGTGCACTCGCCCCAGCCGTTCACGCCTTCGCAGTGAACCGTCACCAGCACAATCCGGCGCTCTGTCGTGCGTCCGAAGCTAGTTTCAAAATAATGCACCAGGGGCATGCGGATTTCACGCAATGTAATCGCTTCAATTCTCATCTTGCGTGCACCGTATCAGAGCCATCGCTCGCCGTGCAACTCACATCGTGCTCAGGCCGCCAACTCCAGATCCTCTCGATTCCAGTGCGCCAGTTCCGCCGCAGCCTCATAAGTGCTCTGCAGGAAATCCAGCAGCATGCGGTCGGGAGCAACCGCCGTGCGAACTTCGTCGTACATCAGGATGAACTCCTTCAACTCCGGGTGATAGAACGCCGCCTCAGGACGAACCTTCTGCGACTCCAATCCTTCCGGTGCAGGAGCGGCGTAGCAATAAAATGCCGGCCCATCCACGCCTGTTCCCCCCGGCCACCATCCCGCGCTGATAACCTCATGCGAATAAGCCTCTCGCGTGATCAAGTCCGCCTCAGGACGCTCTGGTGCGCGCCGCCCATTGAACCTCGTGACCGCCAGATCAAAACTTCCCCAAAAGAACTGCACCGGACTATTCTTCCCCACAAAGCGCGCACGAAACTGCTTGAACACCGCATCGCAAGACACCAGAATGCGCCAGAAACGATTTGCAGCATCCCGGTCGTACGCGTGATATTTCCGGTCCTCTGCAAATGGAACGGGCTCTGCAACCTCCACCGGCTTGCCATAAATCTCAACGTCAATTCCCAGCGAGCGTAGCGCCGCCATGAACTCCACATAGAACACGGCCACCGTGCGCGGCACAAGGTCCATCGTCTTGCTGACGCCGTCCGAGCGCTCAATCAGCAGTTTGTGATCGATGAAGTCAAACTGAATTTCAAACACAAACTTTCCATAAGGAATCGGCGAGGTCGTCAACCCGCGCGCACTCACATACAGCGGAACGTTCCACCAGTGATTTGTCTTGTCCGTGAGTTCCAGCCGAACCTTGCCCACGATCTGCGTCCACATATGCAGGTTGTGGTAGGTCGGGAGCCACTCCTGCAGCGGAAGTGCAGGCCACGCTTCAGCCGAAGAGATGGAGAGAATTCGTGAAGGCTTCATGGCAGCGCTCCAATCAGGGAATTCCGGCAGCCGCGCTGTCCTGCGACTGCCTCTCCTGTCAGATGCTTTTCTGCACCACCATCAAGGTCTGATCGTCGAACACAAGCTCTGATCCAACGAACGCATCAAGGTCGCGCACGCAGTTCGCCACCACTTCTCCCGGAGCCAGTCCCGCACTCTTCATCACCGCCGCAGCGATCCGCGCATATCCATAGTCCTCGTCCGCTACCCGCGCCTCTGAAACGCCATCGCTGAACAGAACCAATGAACTCTCCGGCGCAAACTCACACATCGTGCTCGTGAACTTCTGCTCAGCAAACAATCCAATCGGCAGTCCCTGCGACTCCACTTCGTGCACTTCATCGCCCGCAACGATCAACGCCGGAACGTGTCCAGCGCTGCACAATTCCAGCGTTCCATTAGCCTGCGCGCGCCCACAGATCAGCGTCGCAAACTGGTTTGGAAGCGTGCTTCCTGTGAAGATGCTGTTAGCTCGCTCCATCAACTCTGCCAGCGGCAGCCCCAGTGGAATCAGCGCACGAAAAATCGCGCTCAGGTTAGACATCAGCATCGAAGCCGCCACACCCTTGCCTGAAACGTCGCCGACCATGAAATACAGTTGCTCAGCCGGACCCACGATCAGGTCGCAATAGTCCCCGCTCACCACGCCCAAGGGTTTGTAGTGATAAGCCACGTGCCATCCGTCACACCGGAAATCGCGCTTCGGCAGCATCCGAGCCTGAATCTGAGCTGCCAGTTCCAGGTCTCTCTCCAGAGCGTCCTGCTGTTTCTTGCTCAGCTCGCAGAGGCAGAATCGCACCAGCGGATCGGCGATCAATCGCTCATCTTCCACCGTGTCGTGACACAACTCGCAAACGCCATACCGGCCCGCTGCCATGCGGTCCAGTGCGGCGTCCACCTCATGCAGCAAACGCATAAACCCCGCTTCCGGAGCCTCTTTAGCAGCCGTCGCCAGCACCTTCCGGCGCTGTTCCAACTGGCGGCGAAGCGCAAGATGAAGCGGATTAACAACATGCGAGGAATGCTGAAGTGAGTCTCTGGCGGCCATTGCTTCTCCCCCGTTCGGCTTTCAGATGTCATGCCTTCCGGCGTGGATTCTGCAAATCTTTGCTCAGATGGACTCCCCCGCAACAAGACGTCGCATTGTGCCAACCCTACTTAGGGCTAAAATAGTGTTCTCGCGCAAGGAGGCGCACCGCAGATTGCAACTTGAAATCGTACAAGCCGGAGATCCCGTCTTACGTCAGCTTGCGCGTCCCATTCGCCCTGATGAAATAGAATCTCCGGAGTTCCAGCAGACCATTGCCGATATGTTGGAACCCTTCGCCTCGCGCCCGGCGTAGGTCTCGCCGCCCCGCAGATCGGACTCGGCCTGCAACTCGCCATCATCGAAGATCGTGCCCAGTACCACACCTCGTGGACTGCCGAGCAGATACGTGCCCGCGCCCGTGTGCCGGTTCCCTTTCACGTGCTCATCAATCCACGATTGGAAGTTGCCGATGATGCAAAGCTGGAATTTTTCGAGGGTTGTCTCAGCGTCAATGGCTACACCGCCGAGGTGCCGCGCTTCAGCCGCGTCCGCGTGCATTGCCTCAACGAACATGGCGATCCGCAACACATCGAAGCCGAAGGATGGTACGCCCGAATCCTGCAACACGAAATCGACCATCTGCACGGCAAACTTTACATCGACCGCATGAAGCCGCGCACCTTCATGTCCATCAAGAACTACACCGATCGCTGGCGTCAGCACGAAGACGAAGCTCGCCGCATTTTCGGTGACTGAAACATTCGACGACTAAACTATCCGCGCCACGCTCTACCACTCCGCTCCGCACCACTCGCCCAGCAGGAAGCAGCCGTTGCCTCGCCCATCGCGCTCGTAGCCCACCACGGCGAGTCCTTCCGCAATGCGCTGCTGCATTTCATCACGAACCCTGCGCTGCACCTCGGCAGCTTGCGTCCGAGTCTCCGCCTCAGCCTTCCAGGCGTAGATCTCCGCCGGAACTTCAATCCTCGCCGTCACCTTCGTCTCGGGACGCTTCCCCTGTTCAAGAGTCTGTGCCACGCGCTGCGAGCCCAGCCACCACTCGGCCACCAGCCTGTCGCTCGGCAACCCACCCTGCAAGGGCGACGACGTGATGCCATACTGATTCACCACATAGCGCCGCACCACTGCACCCAGCCGTTCCAGGTTGAAGTACGCGTTCTTGATCTCCAGCGGATCGAACGTCCACTCGATCAGCGCGTACCCCTGCTGCATCGCCAGTTCGCGCTGAAACAGCTTCATCGCCCGCCCCAGCCCTGTGTTCCGCAGCCCCTCCTGCACGGCCAGCATATGCGAATGAATATAGGAGTGCCCATCGCGCATCCCCGGCAGGCCAAAGGCGAACGCCACCAGCGACGTTCCGTTGTAAGCGCCAATCACGTGCCCGCCAATCTTCTCTGCCACAACAAATATCCGAGTCGGCACCAGCTCGCCGTCTTCGAATCCCCACACTTCTTTTTGCAGCGCGAACGCCTGTCGAAATTCGCCCACCGTGTGGCAAGTGCGCAGCACCAGCCCGCCCCAGCTCTTCTCCGCTCGCTCTCCCAATCTCTTGCTCCTTCGCACTTACAGTGCCTCCGGTTGCTGCCCCCTCCGCCATTTTGTCGAAGGTGGAAAGATTACGGGTGCCCCATCCTAGCCATCCTCTGGGTAGGGTGGGGTGGTCGACCTTGCCTTTGCCTCTGACCTTCAACCTTAAAACCCTGAAACCCGTTACTCCGCGCTCTTGGCCCCCTGCCAATGCCTTTCCATCTCATCCAGCGAGGCCTTACCCAACTCTTTCCCATCCTGTCGCAGCTTATCTTCTACGTGCCCGAACCGCCGCCGGAATTTCCGGTTCGTCCGCCTCAGCGCGGACTCCGGATCGACCTCCAAGTATCGCGCCAGGTTGACCACGGTGAACAGCAGATCGCCCACCTCATCCTGCAGTCTCGCCTGCAGTTCCGGCGGAACCGAACTCCCTCGAGCCCCCGCCACACCGCGTCCCACGGGCTGCGGCCCCGGGGCAGGAATCTTCTCCACCTCGCGCCGCAACTCACCCGCCTCTTCGTCCAGCTTCTCGAACAGCCCTTCAATCGATGGCCAGTCGAAGCCCACGTGCGCAGCCTTGTTGGAGAGCTTCAGTCCCTCCAGCAGCGCCGGCATCGCCGTGCCCACCGAATCCAGCAGCGGCTTCGGGCTGGCCTCCGCGTCGGCTCCGGCCTTCTGCGCACGCTCCTGCGTCTTGATCGCTTCCCAGTTGCGCAGCACATCGCGTGGCGTCTCGGCCTCCACGTCACCAAACACATGGGGATGCCGCCGCACCAGCTTATCGCTCAGCGCGTCCAGCACTTTGTCGATGGTAAAGTGTCCCTCTTCGCCCGCCATCTCTGCGTAGAACAGCACTTGCAGCAGCAGGTCGCCCAGCTCTTGCGGAAGCTCCGCCCAGTCCCGGTTCTCAATCGCCTCCAGGACTTCATACGTCTCTTCCACCGTGTATTTCTTGATGCTGTCGAAGGTCTGTTCGCGATCCCACGGGCATCCCCCCGGAGCCCGCAGCCGGTGCATGATCTCCACCGCACGTTCAAAGCGTTGGCCAGTTGTCATGCCCATAGTTTCCACGCCACAGGCGTAAGAAGGCAAGCTCTACGACGCCTCAGTGCCGCACAGCCATCACCGTGATCGCCGCCGCCGTGCCCAGCAGTAGCGCCAACATCGCTAACAGCAGCGTGCATCCCATCGCCGCACCCAACTTGCGTTGCCGGCCAGACCTCGTCAGCGGAATCCCAATCTGTCTCGACAGCCTCGACTTTGCCGCGGAAATACCCAGCAGGCGATTCCACGAGAACCCGCCTCGATTCATGCCTGTCCCCGTTCCGCCGCCAGCATCACCGGATCGTCGGCGATCATCCCGTCCACCCCTGCCTCGGCCATCCTGCGAGCCGTCGCCGGACCATCGACGGTCCACGTCAGCACCTTCATCCCCGCCGCATGGAACTGCTTCACCCGCGCTGCCGTTACCAGCCTCGCGCTCGGCTTCACGTATTGCACCGGCAAGCCGCTCCAGACGACTTCGCGCGGCATGCGGTCAAAAATAAAACCCAAAGGCAATGTGGGATCAATGCGATGAACTTCCAGCAGCATGGGCCGCCGAAAAGAAGAAATCATGAATCCGCGCTCAGGACGATAGCGCCGCACCAGCTCGGCGACCTGCGCCTCCATCCCGCGCACTTTCAGCTCAATGTCCAGAAACGCAACCTGACGATAGCGCGTCAGCACTTCTTCCAACTCACAAAGCGCGATGACCCGCCGCCCTAACCGCGACACCAGGCAGCGCTCACGCAGCGTGCCCCAACACTGCCGCGAAAGGAATCGCCCTCGCAGCCTTGCGTCGTGCCAGATCACCGGAACTGCGTCGGCTGTCATGCGCACGTCCAGTTCAAAACCGTCGCAGCCGCTTTCCAGCGCGTGGTCAAAGGCTGCAAACGTGTTCTCGGTAAACGCTCCGCGACAGCCCCGGTGCCCGAGCAGCAGCATCGCCGCTTAGTCCAGGTCGAAGTCGCGCAATAATGGCTTGGACATATCCGGCGCTTCCTTCGCTTTCTTCACCGCCTCAGCAAACTTCTTGTCCAGCAGGTCGGCCTTGTTCTTCTCGTTCTCCACCGACTGCCGGAAGAGCGATTCCTTGCGCACATCGCCCTCGCGCATGGCCTTCGCCGCGGCTTCCATATCGGCAAAGGTCCTCGCCACCGGCTTGGGCGTGTGCGAAATCACCGCCCGGGTCACTGGGTCCACCCGCAGCGAAGCCTCGCAGCACGGGCACATCACTTCAAATCCAACTTCGGGCGCGGAGTTCTTATGCTTCTTAGACATGGCGCCTACATGGTAGCACCACTCTCACCCCGGCTTTTGCTCCAGCCCTCTGACGCTCTTGTTTTGAGTGTCATCTTGAGCGAAGCGAAAGCCCCCCGGTTCATTCAAATCTCCAGCGCAGCGCCAGCGGCACCTCAACCTGCCCCATCCGCCCTTGCACATGCAACCTTAAGGTTGCACGTTTTTCCTCCCCTTGATACCATGCAACCAGGAGGTTGCACATGAGTTCTGACCGCATCGAGAAACAAATCCTGCTGCGAGCACCCTTGGACCGCGTCTGGCGAGCCCTCTCGGACTCAACCGAGTTC
>Ga0302320_10021968_pt1 | contig 12633 bp, 11 predicted proteins | sample Bog_T0_3_FD_202130 | JGI IMG/M metagenome (GOLD analysis project Ga0302320, IMG submission 202130) | Peat permafrost microbial communities from Stordalen Mire near Abisko, Sweden - Bog_T0_3 | ecosystem: Environmental > Terrestrial > Soil > Wetlands > Peat | place: Sweden: Abisko, Stordalen Mire...
GCCAAGCTGCGCCACTTCGCGCACCAGACGCGAACTCAGGTACGAATACTTTTCCGCCGGCATCATGAACACCGTCTCCAGCGCGGGCTGGAGTTTGCGATTCATCAGGGCCATCTGCAGTTCATATTCGTAGTCGCTGATGGCGCGAATGCCGCGCAGGATGGCCTGGGCCTCAAGGCGCAGCGCGTAGTCCACGGTGAGGCCGTCGAAAGTGTCCACCGAGACGTTGTCAAAGCCGGAGGTCATCGCCTCCAGCATCTTGCGACGGTCGGCGACGCTGAACAGCGGGTCTTTCTCGGGATTGCGCAGAATGGCGACCACCAATTCGTCGAAGATCTTGCTGCCGCGCTCGATCAGGTCAAGATGCCCATTGGTAGGAGGGTCGAATGATCCGGGATAGATGGCTTTGATGCGCTTCACGGGGGCCCTCGGTCGATGAGGAGGATTGTATGCGGGGGCTGGCGGAGATGGCAATCGCGGGGTGATGGAGCGCCGGGCGTCCCCGCCCGGCAGACGGCCTCGGCGGGGACGGACGAATGCGTCCGCCCCTACCTGAGCTTGACTACCTTCTGGCTGCGGGGACTTTCACCGCGTCCGCCGCTGACGGCATCGTCGTTACGCGTCCTTGTGTCCCGGTGGCTTGCGCCGGAACCACTGCCGGTGCTGGCGCCGCTGTGGATGGAGTCAGTCCGAGCGCTTTGCGCACCTCGGCATCGAGCTTGGCCATCGTGTCTTTGTTTTCTTTCAGGAAGGCGCGGGCGTTCTCGCGTCCCTGGCCGATGCGCTCGCCTTTGTAGCTGAACCATGAGCCCGACTTCTCCAGAATATTCTGCGCTACCGCCAGATCGAGCAGGTCGCCTTCGCGCGAGATGCCTTCGCCATAGAGAATGTCGAACTCGGCTTCGCGGAAGGGCGCGGCCACTTTGTTCTTCACGATCTTAACCCGGGTACGCGAGCCGGTGACCACGTCTCCTTCTTTGATGGCGGCGATGCGGCGGATGTCGATGCGCACTGACGAATAGAACTTCAGCGCGCGGCCGCCGGTCGTGGTTTCCGGGTTGCCGAACATCACGCCAATTTTTTCGCGGATCTGGTTGATGAAAATCAGGCAGGTGCGTGACTTGGCAACCGTTCCCGTCAGCTTGCGGAGCGCCTGCGACATCAGGCGCGCTTGCAGGCCCATGTGGCTGTCACCCATTTCACCGTCGAGTTCGGCCTTGGGGACGAGCGCCGCAACCGAGTCGACCACCAGCACGTCGATCGAGTTCGAGCGCACCAGCGCTTCGGTAATTTCCAAGGCCTGCTCGCCGTAGTCGGGTTGCGAGACCAGCAGGTTGTCGACGTCCACGCCAAGTTTTTTGGCATAACCCGGATCGAGCGCGTGCTCGGCATCGACGAACGCCGCCATGCCTCCAGCCTTTTGCGCCTCGGCAATCACCTGCAGGGCAATGGTGGTTTTGCCGGAAGATTCCGGGCCAAAGATTTCCACCACGCGGCCGCGCGGCACTCCACCAACGCCCAGCGCGGCATCGAAGGAAATCGCACCCGTGGAAATCACCGCGATCGGGACGATGGCTTCCTTCGATCCCAGCCGCATGATGGACCCTTTACCAAACTGCTTTTCAATTTGCGCGAATGCGAGTTCGATTGCCTTGGTGCGCTCGTTGTTGCGATCCTCTGCTGCTCGGCTACGCTCGTCGGCCATAATGGCTGCTCCTCAATTGATTGAATCTGGAATCTGAGCCTACACCCGCGAGCTGGAGCGGGAAGTGTTGGCTGTCACATCCGTTTTGGTCAGTTTAGCATGAAGCGAATAAAAGGCGAATCAAAAAAAGTTGATCGGCGTGGTTCCGGGCGATCTGGCTAGCGACGGCTCCGCTCACGAAAATCTTAACGGGTTTTTCTTGCTAGACTCGCGGTATGGATGAAGACACACGAAACGGCAGCGGCTCCGAGCGAGGCACAACCCTGGGCGGCCCGTCGCTCTATCTTGTTGCTACCCCCATCGGCAATCTCGAAGACATCACGCTGCGCGCCCTGCGCGTGCTCAAAGAAGTTGACCTGATCGCTTGCGAGGACACTCGCCAGACCTTGAAGTTGCTCAGCCATTATGGCATCCAGACGCGATTGGTCAGTTATCACGAACACAACGAGATGACCAAGGCCGCGGAACTGGTTGTCAACCTTGAAGGCGGCGCCAAGATCGCGCTCGTCACCGACGCGGGCATGCCCGGCATCTCCGATCCCGGATTCCGCCTGATCGCGCTCGCCATCCGGCATCACGTCCCGGTTATACCCATTCCCGGAGCATCGGCATTTCTGGCAGCGCTGGTCGCGAGCGGTTTGCCCACCGATTCCTTCCGCTTCAGCGGCTTTCTGCCTTCCAAAGCAGGGCAGCGCCGCAAGCTGCTGGAGAGCGTGAAAGACTCTCCGCGCACGCAGGTGTTCTACGAAGCCCCGCACCGGCTGCTGGAGACGCTCGCGGACGTGGTTGAAGTTCTGGGAGAAGCCCGGCACGTGGTGGTTGCCCGCGAAGTGACTAAGATTCATGAGGAATTTCTGCGCGGGCGTGCGGGAGAAATTCTCAAACAACTTAAGGCCCGAGGCGAGGTCAAAGGCGAGATTACACTGCTGATTGCCAAGGCTGAGACCGAAGACTTGAAACCTGAGGTGTCGTCCATAAGCGTCGCACAGCGCGTGCGCGAGATCATGGCCGCCGAAAAGGCCGACGAAAAAGCGGCGCTGAAAAAAGTGGCCAAAGAGCGCGGGATTGGCAAGAGCGAGGCATACCGGGAGTGGCAGCGGGGCAAGTGATCCCTACTTCCCCGCCAACTCCTTCTTCACTGCCTCGCTGACCACCTTCCCATCCACGCGCATCCCGTCCGCGGCGAAGCTGGCCATGGCGGCTTTCATCACGGACCCCATATCTTTCATGGCGGGAGCGGGCGTCATCTCGGCAATTGCCGCGCGAACTCCAGCTACGATTTCTTCTTCGCCGGCGGATTTAGGCAGATAAGTTTCGATCAGCACGATCTCGGCGGCTTCCTTGTCGGCCATCTCCTGGCGTCCGCCCTTGGTGAACTGCTCGACCGAGTCTTTGCGCTGCTTGATCAGCGTGGATAGCACTTGCTGCGATTCCTTGTCGTCGAGCGGCGCCATTTTGTCGATCTCGCGGTTCTTGAGCGCGGTCTTGACCATGCGCAGGCAAGAGAGGCGCTGCTCTTCGCGAGCCTTCATGGCCGCGACAATGTCTTTCTGGATCTGATCAATGAGAGGCATGGGAGAATTATAGAACTCGGGAGGTCAAAGGTCAGATTGCAGAGGTGAAAAACCATATGCAGCGAACGCTGTTACTTCTGCAATCTGACCTCTAACCTCTGACCTTTTCTTTCCCGAACCACAGGCTTTCGCATATTCTGGTCCCATGATCCGAAAAAACCGCCTCTTCACTCCCGGACCAACTCCTCTTCTGCCCGCTGCGCAGATGGCGATAGCTTCGTATGGCGCGCATCATCGCACGGCCGAGTTCCGCGCTTTGTTCACGCGGGTGCTGGCCGATGTGAAGGAGTTCATCGGCACGAAGAACGAAGTGCTCGTGCTGACCTCGTCGGGAACGGGCTTTATGGAAGCCTCGGTTTCGAACCTGACTTCTCCGGGCGACCGTGTGCTGGTGTTGACCGCGGGCAAGTTTGGCGAGCGCTGGGTTTCGCTGGTGAAGGCGTTTGGCTGTGATGTCGAAACGGTGACGGCTCCTTATGGCGAAACGTTTTCACTCGACGAGGTGCGCCGCAAACTGACGCCCGAGATCCGTTGCGTTTATGTGCAGGCCACGGAAAGTTCCACGGGCGTGCGGCATGATTTGGAGGGCATCGCGAAACTGGTGCGTGCTTTGCCGGACACTTCGTCGGATACTTTGCTGGTGGTTGACGCGATTACTGGCTTGGGCACAACTCGTCTCGACGTGGACGGTTGGGGAATCGACATTATCCTGGGCGGTTCGCAGAAGGCGCTGATGATCCCGCCGGGACTAGCCTATGGCGCCATCAGCGAGCGGGCTTGGCAGCGCATGGAGCGGACGAAGTCTCCGCGATATTACTTCGATCTGCGAAGGGAACGGAAAGCGGCGGCCAAGGCGGAGACGGCATCCACGCCTGCGACCGCCCTGTTTGCCGGATTGGCGGCAGCACTTGATTATGTGCGCCAGATGGGAGACGGGAATCTCGCGGCGGGGCGCGACGCGCTGATCGCGAACGCGGAATTATGCGCGGCGATGACGCGTGCCGCAGTCGAAGCGCTGGGGCTGAAGTTGTTTGCGCCGCATTCTCCGGCGGCCGCGCTGACAGCCGTCGCCGCGCCGACGGGCGTTAGTTCTACCGACATTTGCAAACGATTTCGCGAGCAGTTTGGCGCGGTCGTGGCCAACGGAAATGCGGAAATGAAGGGTCAGCTTTTCCGCATCGCTCATATTGGTTACTACGATTATCTGGACACGGTCGGAGTGCTGGCCGCGCTTGAACATGTGATTGCCGAGGTCACGGGGAAGGCGGTCGAATTTGGATGCGCAGTGCGGGCGGCCCAGGAAGTTTACGCAAAGGTCAGGTAAGAGGTCAGATTGCAGAGGTTAGAACCCAAGTGCACACGCGGCGTCGACGAACTTGGGATCTTAACTTCTGCAATCTGACCTCTTACCTTCTTAGGAGTCGAGCGCTTCGCGGCGCAGCTTGCGGCTTTCGGCCAAGAGCGACATGGAGTGCATCAGGTTCTGCAGGGTAACAATTCCCACCAGTTGCTCTTCGTCGACGATGGGAATGATGCTGAGATTGCGGGCGGAGAGCTTGCGGAAGGCGGAGGCGAGCGACTCCTGCCTGGCGGCTACTTCGAAGATGCGGTTCATCACGGCTTGCACGTAGCCATTGCCTTCGGCGCGCAGGGCTTCGAGAATTTTTTGCCGGGAGACGACGCCCACCATATCGCTGCCGCGCACCACCGGAAAATCGTCCTGCAGCGTGTGCACCGCTTTTTCGAGCGCGTCCTCCAACGTGTCAGCGGGCGAGAGCGTTGCGAAGTCGGTGAGCATGACTTCTTCCAGACGGACACTCTGCAATACGGATTGAAACACCGCTGAGCGCTCTTCGAGTTGTGCGCCTACGAAGAGGAAGAATCCGATCATGACCAGCCACCAGTTGCCGAGGAGAATTCCGACCATCATGAACAGAATGGAAAAGACGTGGCCGATGCGGACGGCGCGCTGGGTGGCGTGGATCATATCTCCGCGGCGCATAAACAGAGCGCGCAGAACCCGGCCGCCATCCATGGGATATGCCGGCAACAGGTTGAACAATCCGAGGTAAAGGTTTGCCCAGACGATGCTCCGCAACAGGGCGCTCGAGTGCAGAAGCGGTCTCGTGGTCAGCGAAAAGCCGGGGATGGCCGCGAGCAGAATGAGTGCGGATAGACCGGCGATAAAAAGATTAACCAGCGGCCCGGCTACGGCGATGCGGATGTCACGCTTCCAGGCGTTGAGCGGGTCAGGAATGGCGTGCGCTTCGTCGAGGATGGTGATCCCGCCGATGGGGAGCAGGATGATTCCCTTCGCCAGAATGCCCGACCCGCGCGCCACCAGAGCGTGACCCATTTCGTGCAGCACGACGCTGCCGAAAACTATGCCGACCAGAGCGAGTCCGCGCAGGGCGGCGCTCGAATCCTGAGTGGCGGCTTCGGTTCCCCACACAAAGACCAACAGGAAGAGGAACGTCAGGTGCACGCGGATTTCGATTCCGAAAATACGTCCGAGCGGGATGGACCAACTGCGCATCGACAGGCCTGCCAGTATTCTATCTACTTAGACACCGATTGACCCTGTGGAGATGCGAAAAGGCGAATCGGAAGGGCTGGGACGAACGGGACAAACCATGGGCACAAATTTATGAGAGTGATTGCTGGCCAGTACCGGCGCCGGACGTTGCGATCGTTGCCCGGCCTCGAAATCCGTCCGACCGCCGACCGGCTGCGCGAGACGCTGTTTAATGTCCTCTGCGCGGGCGATCCGGCGTCTCTGGCGGAGACGACTTGGCTCGATTTGTATGCGGGGACGGGCGCGGTGGGCATTGAGGCGCTGAGTCGCGGCGCGCGGATGGTGCTCTTTGTCGAGTCGTCCAAAGCGGCGGCCGATCTGATTGCCGCAAATTTGAGATCGGTGGGGATAACGGGCGGGTTCCAGATCGTGAAGGCCGAGGCCGGGAAAGCCTTGCGGCAGTTGGAGGCGGCGGAAAACGTTGCCGATTTTGTGTTTCTCGACCCGCCCTACTCGATGCGGGATGAGTATCCGAAGACGCTGACGGTGCTGGCGCAATCGAAATTGCTGGGCGAGCGCAGCGTGGTGATTGCGGAGCATGAAAAGAGATTCGATCCGGGAGAGGCGTTTGGGGAGTTGCGGCGATACCGGACGCTGGTGCAGGGAGACGCGGCGCTGAGTTTTTATCGGCGCTAGTGGAGCGACGGGCGTCCTCGCCCGTCCCAGCCGTACGCGAACATCATCGCGGCCGGACGGGGACCCCCGGCTCTCCACGAGAGAGATCGTTATAATCACTACGACATGGCTAACTTCGCACCGGTTGACGAACAACTGGCATACATCAAGAAGGGCGCGGCCGAGATCGTCAAGGAAGCCGAACTGCGCTCGAAACTCGAACGTTCGCTTGCTTCGGGCAAGCCGCTGCGGGTGAAAGCGGGCTTCGATCCGACCGCTCCCGATCTGCACCTGGGGCACACAGTCCTGCTGCGCAAGCTGAAACATTTTCAGGATCTCGGACACACGGTCATCTTCCTCATCGGAGATTTCACCGGAATGATTGGCGATCCTACGGGACGCTCGGCCACGCGGCCTCCGCTGACGCGGGAGCAGATTGCGGAAAACGCGGAGACCTACAAGGCGCAGGTCTTCAGGATTCTCAGCCCGGAAAAGACGGTGGTCGACTTCAACAGCCGGTGGTTCTCGAAATTTTCGGCCGAGGATTTTATACGCTTGATGGCGAAGTACACGGTCTCGCAGATGCTGGAGCGCGAGGAGTTCCACAAGCGGTTCCATGAGGAGCAGCCGATTGCCATGCACGAACTGCTGTATCCGCTGGCGCAGGGATATGACTCGGTGGCGCTCGAAGCGGATGTGGAACTGGGCGGCACCGATCAGAAATTCAATCTGCTGGTGGGTCGCGAGTTGCAGCGGGCGTACGGGCAGGAATCGCAGGTGGTGCTGACGATGCCGATTCTCGAAGGGCTCGACGGCGTCAACAAGATGTCGAAATCGCTGGGGAACGCGATTGGAATTCACGAGCTGCCGCTCGAAATGTACGGCAAAGTGATGTCGATTTCCGACGAGATGATGTGGAGGTATTACGAGCTGCTGACGGACGTGCGGGTCGAGCAGATCGCGACGATGAGGGCCGATGCTGCGAGCGGGAAAGCGCACCCGATGGCACTGAAGAAAGAGTTGGCGCGGTTGATTGTGACGGACTTTCACTCGGCGGAGGCAGCGACGAAGGCGGCGGAAGATTGGGCGCGGCAGTTTCAGAAGGGCGGCGTACCCGAGAACTTGGAGTGCGTTGATATTGATCTGGCGAATGTTGTTTACGAAGGCCGGGGGGGCGGTGCGGCCAGGGTCATCGGCAATGGCGATACGCATATGTTGCGCCTCGACAAACTTGTCCGTGAAGCCGGACTCGCAAGCTCGAACCGAGAAGCAGCCACGAAGATTAAGAGCGGGTCTGTGGGCATTAACGGTGAGAACGTCGGTGCGGATGAGCTATTCGTGCACATGCCCGCCAACCTTTACACTATCCTTCGTTTGGGTCGGCACATGAGGAAAGTACGAGTCATAGTTCCGGAGACTCGGCAATAACTGCGTAGGAGAGTTGCCCTGATTTTGCGCTCAGGATGACAGGCTTCAGGAGTTGATGAGTGATGGCAAATCCGTGTGCCACTCCGTCGCCTGCTCATAAGCATAGGCGGCTCGCAGCACCACGTCCTCTCGCCAGTGCGCGGCGGCCAGTTGCAGGCCAATGGGCAGGCCGTCTTTTGTAAACCCGCACGGTACCGAGATCGTAGGAATTCCCCAGACGTTAAAAGGCCGCGTGTTGCGCAGCATCATCAACTCTTGCGGACGCAAGCTGTCTGGATGTTCACGGAGATCGGCGATCACGGGCGGCGGGATTGGAACTGTGGGCGTTAGCAGCACGTCCACTTCCTCAAATACTTTTCGGATGGCATGGCGACTCGCCTGCAAATCGCGGCTGGCGTGCAGAGCTCTTGATGCGGAAATTTTCGCTCCGGATTGGATTCTCGCCAGCGTTGCGGGTTGGTAGAGTTCAGATGAGCTGGCCAGGAATTGCTCATGATAGGCAAAGGATTCGGCGCTGGAGAGCGTGCGGTCGGTGGAGACTTCCAGCTTGACCTCGCAAATCGCAGCTTGGAGTTCGTGGAAAATCTCGATTGCTTTTTCGATGGCGGCTGCGATTTCGGGATGGAGATCGTCGAAAAAAATTTCTCGTGGTACGCCGATGTGCAGCCTGGATGGAGGTTGCGCGATCGCGGCTACGAAATCCGGAACAGGCGCGTCGACGCTGCCGGGATCGGCGGGGTCGTAGCCTGCCAACACTTGCAGCATCACGGCCGCGTCCTCGACCGAGTTTGCGATGGGACCAACATGATCGTAGGACCACGACAAGGGAATGACTCCGCGGGCGCTCACGCGGCCGTAGGTCGGCTTGAGGCCGACGACTCCGCAGTATGCGGCGGGCAGGCGGACGGAACCGGCGGTGTCCGTGCCGACAGCCGCGAAGCCTAGACCCGCAGCCACGCTCGCGGCCGAACCTCCGGACGATCCTCCGGCTAGACGCGCTGTGTCCCAGGGATTGTGGATCTCGCCAAAGAAACTGATCATGGAGCTGGCGCCGTAGGCAAATTCGTGCAGGTTCTGTTTGCCTGGAATGATCGCGCCCGCGTTGCGCAGGCGGCGGACCACTTCGGCGTCTGCGGTGGGAATCCGGTCTTTGAACACTCCGCTGGCGGCGGTGGTTCGGGTGCCGGCGGTATCGAAAATATCTTTGAGCCCGATTGGAATGCCGTGGAGCGGGCCGCGGTGATTACCGCTGCGGATTTCGTGCTCGGCTTGGCGGGCTTGATCGAGAGCGGATTCGGCGAGGACAGTGATGAAGGCGTTGAGTTTGGGGTTGAGGTCCGCGATGCGCGCCAGGCAATCCCGGGTGAGTTCAACGGGAGAGATGGAATGGTCACGAATTTGCCGGCTCAGTTGCTGAATGGTTGGACGCACAGGATCCTCGACAGATCAAAGAGATTCTACAGGGAAGGAATTCATTGCTTCCGGGAGCGCGAAAGGTCAGAACCTCGATCAGAGCTTCCCAGCTTCGTGGCCGACGATGCGCCCTGGTTGCAGAAGACGACCAGGCTGTCGAGCGTATCCTTGGTTAAAAACGCGACCGCTTCGTGGATGGCGTCTTCGGATAACTCGGACGACTTACCGACGAGATTCATGGTCATGCGGACGCGTGTGCCGCCCTTGAGATCGGGACCGAAGGTGACGCTCTGTTCGGCGGTAACGCCCAGAGCGTGGTTGAGCAGGCTAATCGCTCGCGGCGGGCTGCTGGAGGTCACAACTGCGGAAATAGTAGCTGCGACGGGCCGCACGACGACATACCGCACGCGGCTTCCGACTTGCCAGGGCTTGCCCTCCACCCACAAGGCTTCGTCGTAAATTCCGCGGTGGAGCAGGCGTTCGAGATGCTGGAATGCCTGGAACGCCGCGTCGACCGGAACTGGAATCGTAACCACGTACTCGATGCGAGGCAGCATCGAAGCCCCCAAGTGGACGAGATTATGCGCCGATCCGGAGTGGAAGGCAAGGCTTGTCATGCGGCTGGTCATGCGACGAGCCGAGATTCGCCTGCTCCAGATTGAGCAATTTGCGCTTGAGGTCGAGGCCGCCGCCGTAACCGCACAAGGAGCCGCTCGATGCGATCACGCGATGGCAGGGAACGACGATGGCGACCGGATTCCGGTTGTTCGACATGCCGACGGCACGGCAGGCGTGCGGATGTCCGATGGCTTGCGCGATATCGCGGTAGCTGCGGGTCTGGCCGTAGGGAATTTCTAGCAGCGCACGCCAGCAGGCGAGTTGGAACGGGGTTCCATGTAGGTCGAGCGGGAAGGAAAACTCGCGGCGCTGGCCGGCGAAGTATTCGTCGAGTTCGCGGAGATAGGGCGCGAGAGCTGATTTGGACTCTTGCAGCTGGATCGTGCTCGGATTCAGCTTCTGCTTGCGAGCTTCGAATTCCAGTCTCACCAAGCCTTTGGTGGATGCGGCGAGAAAGAGTGGGCCGACGGACGAAGGGGTCCGGAAAAAGAACAGAGTTTCCATGACGGAAGGCAGGATAGCACGACTTTGACTTGAGAGTGTGGGCTCGTGTGGAAGCTGGGCTACGCCCCGTCTCCACCCCAAACAAAAAACCTCCCGCTTTCGCGGGAGGCCTTCCAGGGAGGATACTACTACTTTTGCTGCGGCTGATCCTGAGGCGCCGTCGTGCTCGACGAAGCCAACTGCTCCAGATTGTTCTTCAGGAGGCTGATTTCAACGCGGCCGCCAGTGATGCGCTTGGGCTTGGTTTCACCCGACGAGGCCGAAACCGGGGCGGGAGCATTGCCCATGCCGACGAGGTAAATCCGGTAGATCGGAATGTCGTGGTTGAGCGCCAGATAGCGCACGACCGATTCGGCCATCTTCTGCGAAGTCGAGATCGCCACTTGTCCATGACCGGACGCGAAGCCCTGCACTTCGACCACGTAGCCACGCTGGTCCTTCAGCGGCGTCGCCATTTCATCGAGAGCGTTCTTGGCCTTTTCGCTCAGCACAGTTTGTCCCGGCTTGAAAAGGATTTCGGTCTGCGTTGCCGGTTGGTACTGATCGATGTTGGTAACCACCTGCTCGACCGTGGTCAGACGGGTATTCGCTTGTTGTGCGGTTTGCTGGGCCGCCTGCGCCCTGTTGCCGGCGTCGATGGCATGCTGATCGGCCTCGTTAGCTTTGTTAGAAGCCAACTGGATTCCCTGCTGTGCGCGCATATCGGTGTCCTTGATCGCCCGGGTGTTCGAGGCGGTCAATTCATCCAGTTCGTTGATGCGGTCGCGGATCGGCTGCGTCTGGCGCGCAACATATTTCTTGCGGGCAAACGGGTTCATGTGACCCCAGAAGCCTTCGCGAGTCTCCGGTTGCAAGGGTTCTTTGCCGGTGGCCGCTGTCTGGGCCGACGATGACGATGCTTGACTCATGGCAGGTTGCGTCGCGGGGGCGGAATTATCTTGCGCGAAAACTGGCACCGCCAGAACTGCGGCAACGAGCCCTGCTAAAATGATGCGGTTCTTCATTGTAAACTTCCTCCAAGTGGGGAATGGGGAGCCATTCCGGGCGCCTTCCGGCGCGATTTTTATTGCGTTATTCAACAAATTCCTTAACTTCGGAGGCCAGGGTATTGCAAAGGTTGTCCCCTAAAAGCTTGCCTCAAAAAGCCTGCCTTGAAAAGCCGCCAGTATCGCGAGGCCACCACTCTATAAACAGTTTGCGTGCCAAATGTCAGGCCCTGGTGAAGGAATGCAAGTGCTTTATTTTCATAGATATTGTACCCTACCGTTCGAGGCAGGTCACTCCCGCTGACGGTAATTTTGGCCCGAGCTGATATAAAAACTGCGTGCCGGGCGTTTTCTGGCGCGGAGTTGTCAACACCAGGAAACCCTGGAAAAGAGACCCTGGAAAAAACAGGAACAAATCTCATTGAGGGATCATCCACATAATCCTATGCGACGACTCAGTATGGGACGACGATCATTTGCGTTGTTTTCTTTTCTGATGGCGTTTCTTGCCCATGCCGATCTCATTCACGCCGAGCAGACTCGTTTCGATCTCGGGCAACTGAAAGCGCCGCCAGGATTCCACATCTCGGTATTCGCCGAAGAAGTGGACGGCGCCCGCATGCTGGTCTTCAGCCCGGGTGGCGTGCTGCTGGCGAGCCAATCGGGTGAGAACAAGGTGGTCGCGCTGCCCGATCCGAAACACACGGGCAAGGCGGCGCGGACGGTCACTGTGCTGGCTGGGTTGAATGAGCCCCATGGGCTCGCGTTTTACGAAGGCAAGTTGTACGTCGCCGAGAACGACAAGGTGCGGCGCTATGACTGGGACGAGGCAAACCTCCGGGCGTCGAATCCGAAAACACTAGCCGCTCTGCCCACGGGGGGCGGGCACTCGACGCGCAGCATTCTGTTTCACGACGGCAAGATGTATATCTCCGCCGGATCGAGTTGCAATGCCTGCATCGAAAAAGATCCGCGCCGCGCGACCGTGATGGAATTCAATCCCGACGGTAGCGGCCAGAAAATCTTTGCGAAAGGCCTGCGCAACGCGGTCGGTCTGGCGGTGAATCCGAAGACCGATACGGTGTGGGTCACGGTGAACGGACGCGACTGGCTGGGCGACGATCTGCCACCGGAGACGATCTACGATCTGGGGAAAGACGATCTGGGCAAAGACGATCCGGGAAAGGATGGCGGCGATGCGGGGTGGCCGTTTTG
>Ga0302320_10021969_pt1 | contig 12632 bp, 7 predicted proteins | sample Bog_T0_3_FD_202130 | JGI IMG/M metagenome (GOLD analysis project Ga0302320, IMG submission 202130) | Peat permafrost microbial communities from Stordalen Mire near Abisko, Sweden - Bog_T0_3 | ecosystem: Environmental > Terrestrial > Soil > Wetlands > Peat | place: Sweden: Abisko, Stordalen Mire...
CGCCAGCGAGCGTTACCCCTACCGTGCCCAGCTCATCGAAGAGCGTTATGCCGAGTTGCGCGGGCTGCTCGAGGGCCAGATGGAATTGAGCCTGGCTTGCGACTTCCACATGACCGCGGAAAATATCTATGAGGCGGTCGCCAACCCCCTGCGGTACTCGATTGATGGCAAAGGATACCTGCTGATCGAATTCGCCAACTCTTCAATTCCCCCGCAGATAAGCGACGCCATGTTCATGCTGCAGTCGGCAGGCTATACGTTGATCATTACGCATCCAGAGCGGTATGCCGCGCTGCTGGGCCAGCCGGAGATGTTAGCGGAGTGGATGCGCCATGGCAGCCTGGTCCAGGTAACGGCCGGTTCGCTCTATGGGCGATTCGGCAAGATGGCGGAGGCCTTTTCCAACGAGTTGCTGGAGCGCAATTGGATTCACTTTCTGGCCAGCGACGCGCACAACATGACCGGACGGCTGCCGCATCTAAAGAAGGGCTACAACTATGTGGTTCAAATGGCCGGCGAGGAAACAGCGCGGCGGCTGTGTGTGACCAACCCGCGGGCCGCCGTTGATGGCGCCCCATGGCCTGAGCAGCCAGAGTCTGTGGGACTTTGGGAGCGTGTGCCGCTAAAGTTCCGCGCAAAGAAATTTGCTGGCCCGTCCGGCAGGAATTCCGACGCAGACTCAGGCGACGAAGCTCCCGAGGCCCGCAAAGCCGGCTTTTTCAAGCGTCTGTTCGTGCGATAGACCAGCGTGATTTGAAACGCGAATCCAGCCTCTATAACCCTAGCCCGCCATCCACGACGAGAATTTGACCGGTGACAAAGTGCGGCCCGGCGGCGAAGAAGAGAACCGCCTGGGCTACGTCTTCCACGTTCCCGTTGCGCCGCATGGGCGTTTTGGCGGCAAAGCGAGCCGCTTGCTCTGCGAGGCGCTCAATTTCGTCGGCGTCCAGCTCAATCCAACCCGGCGCAACGCAGTTGACGCTGACCTCTGGGGCAAAGGCTTTGGCCATGGCCTGTGTAAGCATGTGCAGCGCGGCTTTGGATGCGCAATAGTGGGCATGGCCGGCCCAGGCATGAATTCCCCCGAGGGAACCGATGTTGACGATCCGGCCTTCAACAGCACGCAGATGAGCTAACGCTTCGCGCGCCACAAGGAAAGGCCCGCGCGCATTGGTCTCGAAGACCACATTCCACTGGCCTAATGTGAGGCTGTCGAGCGGGGCCGACTCAAAAACGGCGGCGTTGTTGACGACCAGATCGAGCCGGCCGAAGCGGCCAACTACGGCCGTGACTGCCGAGCCCACCGAAGCCTCGGAACGCACATCGCACTCGACTGCCAAGCTGCTGCGACCAAGATTTTCTATGTCTCGAACGGTTTGATCGGCTTCGGCGTGAGAGCTGCGGAAAGTGATGGCCACGTCCGCGCCGGCTTGCGCTAACGCCAGCGCGATGCCGCGGCCGATGCGCCGCGCGCCGCCCGTAACCAGTGCCGATTTGCCGCTTAGAGGTTGGTTGGTCATTGAAACCCATACCCCTTCAAAGCCGTGTGGATTCAGAGGCCAATGCAGCCCGATGCAACAATTACTTCGGCTGGGGTTGAGTGGGCTGCGCGTCCGGCTGGGCTGCGGGCTTGTCCTTTGACGCTGGCGCGGGGGCTGGCCCTGGACTCTTGCCGCCCTCTGAGGTCTCGGGATGCTTCTTATAGATCGAGTACTGCTCGCCGGGGCGCTTCATCCGGATATCGATCGCCATCTGAGCCTGGTCGACTTTGTAGTCGTCTCCAAAGGTCTGGAACCCCTTGGCGATGATTTGCATCCGCACCGTGTCGCCAATGGGCAGCACATCGATGATGGTCTTGCCATCTTCGTTGGTCTTCAGCTCCATGTTGCCTTTGTCCTTCTCGCCCTCCATGGGGTGGAAGATGACGGCGGCATTTTCGATGGGCTTGCCAGTGGAGTCCCGCACCACGGTGACCTCAATGCGCGCGGTGGGTGGGGGCGTCTTGTACTTGCGGCCGCGCTTGGAGGTGTTTTGCTGAGCGCTCACAGCGAGCGACGAGAAGATCAGGCCGAACGAGGCCACGACAACACAGAGGCGAAAAGGAAAACGGCGAACCATGGTCCCCATTGTAAATGGTCTCAGGCAAGGGGCCGATGCGCTGCCGGTCGAAGGCGCAGGTTTGACGAGCGAGAAGGAGCCTTTTGCATCAAATGACGTATCGATATTGCACCGTTGAGATGCATCCACGAAATAGTGCATTTTGAGCGTCGCATTGATCGCGTGGAGCTACAAAGGAGCCTTCGACCCGGCCTGCGGAGAGCAATCACGCTATCTGAGCGCAACCCACTCATATTTCCAAGACAACACTTGACAAGGTTGCTTCACTTGCCTATCGTTAGCACTTGGAAGGTGAGAGTGCTAGCATATGGCTGGCTGAACTGCTCAACGGGTTTGTGGTTCTGCTCTTCGAGGCTGCAACCTCAACATTCCACAGTGTTTCCTTAATAACCACTCAAGTACCGCGGCGGGGCTCACCCCTGTTCCGCGTGTGAAGGAGAAGCGAAGCAATGGCATCAACATCCGTAGCGACAACGTTCACCCCGCTTCATGACCGCATCCTCGTCCGCCGTCTGGAAGAGGGCGAAACCATTCGCGGGGGCATCATCATCCCCGACAGCGCCAAGGAAAAGCCCCAGGAAGGCGAAGTCATCGCCGTCGGTAAGGGCAAGTCCAACGACGAAGGCAAGGTCTTCCCTCTCGACGAGAAGGCGGGCGACAAGATTCTCTTCGGCAAATACTCCGGCACCGAGATCAAGATTGACGGCGAGGAGTTTCTGATCATGCGCGAGGAAGAAGTCCTCGGCATCGTCAAGAAGTAAGCGCCGCGCGCTGGAGCGGAGTTAGCGTGGCTGGCGGAATTAGTGAGCTGACCACTGACAACTGAGCACTGACAACTGATTAGGAGAGTTACAAAAATGGCAAAGCAGATTCTGCACGGTGAGGAATCCCGTCAGGCGATCCTGCGCGGCGTCAACACGCTGGCGGACGCCGTGAAGGCGACGCTCGGGCCCAAGGGCCGGAACGTGGTAATCGAGAAGAAGTTTGGATCCCCGACCATCACCAAGGACGGCGTGACCGTGGCCAAGGAAATCGAGCTGAAGGACCCGATGGAAAATGTCGGCGCTCAGCTTGTGAAGGAAGTCGCCTCCAAGACCTCGGACGTGGCCGGCGACGGCACCACGACAGCGACGGTTCTGGCGCAGGCGATCTTCCGCGAGGGCGTGAAGACGGTGGCTGCCGGGGCCAACCCGATGGCACTAAGGCGCGGCATCGAAAAGGCCGTGGCGACGATCATCGGCACACGCGACAAGGACGGCAAGTGGACCGACGGCGGCGCTTTGGGCAAGCTCTCGAAGCCTGTCAATGAGGGTACCGTGGCCCAGGTGGGCGCAATCTCAGCCAACGGCGACCAGGAGATCGGCGACATTATCGCCGAAGCAGTCAAGGTTGTGGGCAAAGACGGTGTCATCACCATCGAAGAGTCGAAGACCATGCACACCGGTCTGGAGACTGTGGACGGTATGCAATTTGACCGCGGCTATTTGAGCCCTTATTTCGTCACCGACGCCGAGCGGCTGGAAGTGATTCTGGAAGAGCCCTACATCCTGATCTACGAAAAGAAGATCAGCGCCATGAAGGACCTGCTGCCCCTGCTCGAGCAAGTTGCGCGCGGCGGCAAGCCGCTGCTGATCATCGCCGAGGATGTTGAGGGTGAGGCCCTAGCGACTTTGGTCGTAAACAAGCTGCGTGGCACGCTGAACGTGGCTGCTGTTAAGGCTCCGGGCTTCGGCGATCGTCGCAAGGCGATTCTGGGTGACGTGGCGATTCTTACCGGCGGCAAGGCCATCACTGAAGACCTCGGCATCAAGCTGGAAGGCGTGAAGATCGAGGACCTCGGCAAGGCCAAGCGCATCACCATCGACAAGGACAACACCACCATCGTAGACGGCGGCGGCAAAGCCTCTGAAATCGAAGGCCGTGTGAAGGAGATCCGCGCGCAGATCGAGAAGACCACCTCGGACTACGACAAGGAAAAGCTCCAGGAGCGGCTGGCCAAGCTGGTTGGCGGCGTAGCCATCATCAAGGTGGGCGCGGCTACCGAGACCGAGCTGAAGGAGAAGAAGGCTCGTGTCGAGGATGCTCTGCACGCCACTCGCGCGGCAGTCGAGGAAGGCATCGTCCCCGGCGGCGGTGTGGCGCTGGTTCGCGCCATTCCCGCTGTAGACGCGTTGATCAAGACGCTCGAAGGCGACGAGAAGATCGGCGCGAATATCGTGCGCCGCTCGCTCGAAGAGCCTCTGCGCCAGATCGTCGCCAATGCCGGCGAAGAGGGCGCTGTGGTGGTGGCCAAGGTGCTTGAATCCAAGGACCAGAACTACGGCTACAACGCACAGACCTCCGTCTTCGAGGACCTGGTGAAGGCCGGCGTGATTGATCCGACCAAGGTGACGCGGACGGCGCTGCAGAATGCCGCTTCGATTGCTGGTCTTCTGCTCACCACCGAAGCCCTGGTTGTCGAGCTTCCGGAGCCCAAGTCTGCTCCGGCCGGCGGCCACGGCGGCGGCGGCATGGACGGCATGTACTAAACCAACTGCGCACCCGCATAGAACAAAGGCCTCCGGCTTCGGCTGGAGGCCTTTTCTTTTGCTCGATAGCCCGGTCAAGAGGCGCTGATCGCGCAAGTAAGCGCAGGTCAACTTATGTGGCTGCGGCAACCGGCATTCGCGGCCCGGCGAAACGCCTTTCTAGCCACTAGGACGCAGATACGGCTACGTTCGCGGAGACGATGGAGGGCGCCGTCGGTGCAGGCTGCGTCCGCAACGACCGCAGCCAGCCGGCGGAGAGCCAGGAGCGCGGAATCGAGAACTCAGACCAGCCGCAATCGAGGCAAACCTGGACGTCGGGCGAAGGCGTCATGGGCGGATGGCTCAGTGTACGGTGGCAATTACGGTAAAGCCGGATTTCGGCTGGAATGACAGATACGGACGAAGATTGGCACTTCGGACAGAGCATGGACACACCCCTGCAACAAAAAGATCAGAACCACAAACACAACACTGGAAAGTTAATCAACTTTACTTTGCTGGCTATCCGTTTTCAACGCCTAATGCGTAAAGATGGAACAGCTCGCCCCAAATTTATCAATTCCTAAGAAAATAATGTTTATTATATCAAATATATTTTAAATGGGTTGTAGGCGATTTTTCCCCATCCTAATGCGGTGCCTAGGCAGGCCGGGACTAAACAGGCTTTGGAGCTCACAGTTTCACAGCTTCACGGCTTATAGGGGGAGGGGGTAGCCTTTCCGTTCCCTCACGACCTCTTTGCCCGCACGAACCACCAATTGACATTGTGCGCCGGTGGACGATAACTCTCTGCAAACCGGGCGCAAATCCCGCCGCGGATGGGAAGACTACCCTGCCGGCTCAAGATGACAGCATTTGTGAGGCTGCGATGGCAAAGAAAACGCGGCGGCCGAAGCCGCCGCGTTTCATGGGTTAAGCCGCCTTAGAAATTAAAGCGGGCTGCAATTTCAACTTGCCGCGGCGTGTAAAGGAAGCTGCTGTTGTTGGAGCTGTTAACCACTCTGTAGCCGGTGTTGGTTGAGGGGGACGGCTGTCCTTGATAAGTTGCCGTGTACCCTGACAAAGTGTAGGCGTTGGTGGTCGTATAACCATCGACGTTCTGGTGGTTGGCTACGTTGAACATGTTGCACATGAGCTGCAAGTTTCGGCCCCTGTTGAACGATATCTGCTTCTGGAAACGAGCGTCATCGACCTCGCGGCGCGGGAACCTCAGGGTATTGCGCCCGATCTCGGGAATGATAGAGGAGCCCCCGGAGCCATTCCAGCCGCTGACTATGGCATTAGTCGTGTACCCACTTACGGCCGCAGTAAAGGGCAAGCCGTTTTGCATCTGGAAGCTGTCGTTCACGCTCCAATCGTTGGCCACGTACTTCGCCCAGCTGTTCGAATGGAGATTCGGGAAGTTATACAGCGCATAAGCCACGACCCTGTTGGGAACGTTGTAGCTGGAGTCGCCGTAGTTCTGGCGCGCATTGGTGTAGGGATCGTACCAGCTGTTCACTCCGCCTTGCGTGAGAGCATTTTGCGCGAAATCCAGAGCGTGCGACCAGGTGTAGTTGACGTCGAACTGAAGGCTATGCATCGAGCGATTGAGGACCTCGAGTACCATGGCACTGTAGTTCGAATTGATGTTGCTCACCATCTCGGTAATGGACGTGAAGTCCGTGGCCTCTGCGCCGAATAGGTTCGCGTTGCCGTAACCACCATTGGTTGAGCTGTAGGTGTAGGTCGGAACAGTGTAGGTCGTACCACTCGGCCCCAGAGGACCCTTTCCGGAGGCGTCGGAGATGGTAATCGTATCGGTCGCTATGGTGGTCGGATTGAGGTTGACGTCTAGGAAGTTGGGCAACTCGCGTCCCAGCGCTCCAAGGAAGCTAGCCTGAATGTAGGTGCCCTTGCCGATTCCGCGCTGAAGCGCCAGATCGAATTCCTGCACAGCCGGGTTGCGCAGAGTGGGAGACAGGAAGTACGAGGTTGGAGTGATGCTGTTGGTGTTGCCAGACAGAATATACGGGAACTGCTCTGCGCCGGCCGTTTTTGCTTTCCACTGTGGGTCGATTTGCCCGAGTGGGCTGCCGGTGCCGAGCCGTACCTGGAGCAAGTTTCCGTTGGTGATGCGTCCGTAATACATGCCAAAGCCGCCGCGCAGGACAGTGTTGCCTTTTCCGGTCAGGTCATAGGAAAATCCGACGCGGGGCCCGAAGTTCATCTTGTCGGAAGGGGTGTTGTTGAGGCCGGGATAGGGAACGAAGTTGATGCCGTTCTGGTTTACAGCCGCCGTGAGCGCGGAACTGGGACCCGGCAGGGCCTCGTAGTCCCAACGCAAACCGAGCTCCAGCGTCAGACGAGGAGAGAACTTCCAGTTATCCTGGACAAAGAGTCCGGTGTCCATGGTGGAAATCGCAAATGTTGGAGTCCCAAAGCCCTGATTGTATGTGTAGTAGCAGGGATAGGCTCCGGTTGTCCCAGTGCCATTCTCATAGCCGCTAGAGTTGCAACCAAGATTCCCGCTGGTTACCTGTGCGGGGGTTAGGCCAGCTTTAAAGTTGAGCTCATCGTTCATGTAGTTGCCCAAGTAGTTGTAGCTGTAGGCGCCGTTGCTCTGGTAGAGGTCGTTCTGGAAATCATAGTTGTGAACCATGTCTACGCCGAACTTCAGGCTGTGATTGCCCTTGTTCCAGTAAAGGACATCGCCCACCTGCCACTTCTTCTCTAGTGGATAAGCCACGCGGAAGGAGTAATACGGCGCGCCTGCGGCAAAGCCGTCATAATACGATGTCGAAGCCTGCACAACGTTTCCGTTGGCCTTCAGGTCGCCCAGAGTATAAGGAGTGAACGGCTGCTGGCCTTCATCATTTAGCTCGCGGCCATACTGGAAGAGCAACTCATTGCCGATGTTTGTGGTGATTAGGCTGGTGAGCTTGGCTACTTCATAGTCCAGCTTGACGAAATCGTTGCCTTGATAATCCCGCGCATCTTCATCCACCGGGGTGCTCTGGACGCCGCCGGGCGAATCCCAGCGCAGGCGATGGGATAGGACGCTCAGATGCTCTTTGGAGTTGATCTGCCAGTCCAGTTTGGGGGTATTGATCTCCTGGTAACCAAAGCGCGCCACAAGACCTAAGTCCGAGTTCATGCCCAGATCAGAGATTGCCGTTGCGCCAGGGTAATTTGACGGGCTGCAAATGGAACTGCCGCTGCCATAGATCATGGAGCACCAGTCGTAGGACGCCTGAATGAAGGAAATATGCTGGCGGGCGGCCAGTGTGCAGGCATCAGCGTCGTTGAGACTGGCAGCAGTGCCCGTAATAACGCCGGCAGTGGAAGATATGGTGCAGACTTCCGAACCAGAGGTAAGCGGTGCAGCTGTCGGCAAGGTGTAGAAGATCGGTAGATTATACGGAACAGCATCAGTCGGATAGACGTGAGTATGCTGATCGTAGGTATAGATCCAGAAGAGCTTGTCCTTGATGAGCGCTCCGCCGGCCGTGAAACCGTAAATCTTGCGCAGGTCCTCAGGTTTGAAATGGACGGTAGAACTGGTGTTGCCGACCAGCAATGGCTTCGTGGTGAAATCGTTCATGGCGTTCCAGTTACTTTCGCGATCCCAGAAGTAGGCTTGGCCGTGGATCTGGTTGGTGCCGCTCTTCGTGACGGAGGTAATGACGCCTCCGGCGGCGCGGCCGTACTCAGCCGAGTAGACGCCAGTATTGACGGCAAACTCGCGCACTGCGGCTCCCGCAGTGGAATACGCCTCGCGGGTACGTCCGCGTTCCTCAGAGAAGAAGGCCTGGTTGTCATCGGCGCCGTCGATTTCAACGTTGTTGAGAAGCGGGCTGATGCCGCGAACAGCGACCAGACCGTAGCCGCTAGCGTCCGATACGACGCCTGGAGTGGTCATGGCCAGGCTGGACCAGCGGCGATTGTTAATGGGGATGGATTGAAGCGCAGTCGTGCTGAGCGTAGCGCTGAAGTCAGGCGACTCGAGGTTCAAAACTGGAGTCTGCTCAATGACCTCGACGGAGGACGAGGACGCGCCGACCGTGAGGCGCGGCAGAAGACTGGAAACCTGGCCGACCTGAACAATCACGTTATCGGCGTGATAGGTGGAAAAGCCGGGCGCGGAAAACGTGACCCTGTATGTGCCGGGCTCGAGCAAGGGAGCCTTGAAAAAGCCGCTGGCGTCGCTCGTCAGCTTGATTTCGGCGTTGGTTCCCATGTTGTGGATGGTGACGGCTGCGCCACTGACTACGGCCCCGACGGGATCCATAACTGTCCCAGCGATCGAACCTTCGGTGGAGGTCTGCGCGTGCAGGGCAACCGTGCCCAGGCACACAGAGAGGGTGAGGATCATCAGGCAGAAAATGCTCTGATGTATTCGTTTGATGGTCATAATGGCTCTCCAAAATGCAACTGGTGTTGAGAATGCGCTGGGTTAGTAGTCGGCAGCGCCCCTTAGTGAGTGATTTGCACAGCGCGTAACGCGCCGTGCATACTGAACTCCTTGCACCTTTGGTCCTCGCGTCTCTCGCCGGTGCTTGGCTGCTTGTGGGGTCGCCGCTGATTCAGGTTTCCCCATGGAGAAAAATATACTAAACCGAAATGAATGTCTTGTAAACGGGCTGAATTTGCCGCCACAACGAACAGCGCGGCGGTAATCGACCCCACGAGCGTCTGGCTGTGTGAGCAGTCGCCCAACAATCACTTCTCCTTCGACCTGCAGCCAAGCCGCAAGCCGCCCCCTGTCTCAGCTTCGTCGGACTTCCCGCTCCTCAGACACGAACAGATATGGATTGATTCGTGCAACGACACCTTTTTTGCCGAGGGAACAGTAGTGTACCCCCGGCCCTTTACGCACGCAACTCAAAAAGAAATAAATCAATGTGGATAACGCGTCCGCAATTCTGGTCCGCCGCGCTCATCGCGAATACCGGATCGAGGAATGTGAGGAGAATCTCTCATTGGCCGGCCGTCTTGGTCCACTGAATGCGCAGGCCGGCCCGGAAGTTGAAGGGCAGGCTGGGATAGCCGATGGGGGAGATGTGCCGGTTGTTGGTGAGGTTTTCCGCCTGGCCGAAGATGGCGAGCCATGAGAGCAGCTTGAAGCTGGCGCCGAGGTCGAGCTTGGCATACTTCCAGTCCAGGTTGCGATTGGGTAGCAGCAGGCTATTGCTGCCGTTGATGTCATAGCCGCCAAGATACGTGGAGTCGTCGCTGCGGCTGGAGAACGCCGAGGTGAAAACGCCGGTGAGCCGCTGGCCGGCATAGCTGGCCGTGAAGAATCCCGTGTGGGGTGGACGCCGGAAGGGCCGCGCGCCCTTCAACGGCGAGTAGATGCCCACAGGAATGCCTGTGTTTGCGAAGGTGATGGGAGCGATTCCGATCAGTTCCTCATTGTCGCTCGAGAAGGAGTGCTGCACCACCGAGTCCAGGTAAGTGTAGCCGCCGCGGAAGAAGATGTTTTTGCCGATGCCGCTCTCGACGGTGGCTTCTGCGCCTTGTGCGCGAAAGGCGAGCGAGTTCAGGTCGAGTTCGTATGCGTCTTGGCTTTGCAGGAAGGATTCGAGAGTCTGTTGCTCTTGAGGCGGGAGATTAGGCAGCAATGCTGGGACGAGTTGCGCACCGACGCCTTCAATCTCCCGCCCGAACTCATTATGGAAATAGCTGGCGCGAAAAATGATTCGTTGACCCCAGAAAGCCTGTTCACCGCCACCCTCCCAAGTGCGTGTAGTGGGCGCTTCGATGGGCGCGATATTCGCCTGCTGAATCATCGCCTGGCCGCCGTTCTGCTCCAGAAAGTCGTAGAGTGAGCCGAACTCTTCGGTCAGCTTTGGTTCGCGCACGCCTTGCGCAAAGCTCATATTCAGCCGCGTCCCGCTGAACGCGCCCTTCCGCGGACGCACAGCATAAAAGCTCAATCCGGCGTGGGGCGTGACGCCGTTACCAATCAATTGGTAGTGCAACACATCCGCGCCTAGGGTATAAAAGAGCCGGTTCTTGAAATCGCCGTGTGCCCCAAAGAGATAGTCGTAGTTGGTGCGATTGATTTCCTCATTGATGAAGTAAACAGGCTCGCGCTCGGCGGCACGCTCATTCTCATATTGGAATCCGGCCAGCAGAATGAGATGTGGCGTGACGCGATAGTCGCCCTGGTAGAGAAATTGATCGCGGTTGGAGATCAGGTCAAGCCGGTTGGGATAGACGCTATAGTTGAGCGTGCTGTAGTCAAGCAACGCAGGACCTGGGGCGCTATAGCCGTTGGCTCCCTGGATAGTGACGGGCAGGCCGTAGAAGTTGCCGGCAATCCCACTGGCGGGGAGAATAACGCAACTGTCGACGGGAATGCAGATGCCCGTCGGGTACCACTGCTGAGACTGCTCTCGCTTGCGCGTCAGACCGTATTGGAAGCGACTGTGGAAGTCGGGGGTGGTATGGTTCTCCAGCGTGGCTCCAACGTAAAGATCCTGGTCGCCTTCCTTGCGGTCGTCGCTGATTTGATAAAAGTCCCATGCATTGGGAACGCCTGTGGCATCGACGCCATAGTGCAGTGTGGCGCGAATCTGCGTGGACCCGTTGGGCTGCCAGCCGAGGTTGGCCGCCGATGTGGCCACGTGGTACTCGTCCATGGGAATATCGTTCGCGGTTTGAAGCCAACTAAAGGCGCCCAGGTAATCGAACTTGTTGTGTGCGCCGGCCACTTCCAGTTCCTCACGCGAAGTGGAAAGATTTCCGGCATCGCCCTGGAAGAGAATCGACGGAAAGCTGGTGGTGCCGCGCGGAGTGGTCAGGCTGACTACGCCGCTGGCCGCATCCGCGCCATAGAGGCTCGAATCAGGGCCACGATAAATCTCGGCGCGCTCGACGGCCGTAGTGGAGAGCGGGCCGAAATCAAACTCGCCGCCCAGATCGCCGACACTCACTCCGTCGAGCAAAATCTTGTTGGAGTCTGAATCGCCTCCGCGGATAAAAAGCGAGGTCTGTGCGCCGAGTTGGCCGGTTTGTACCACGACCGTACCCGGCATCAGCCGCAACGCACTCACGAGGTCGTCGCGTAGCGCCAGATCAAGCGGTCCGAGGACGCTGGTGGCCTCGCTGGTCTGTGGCTGAGGCGTTGGAGTTCCGGTGGCCGTGACCACGATGGATTGGCGCACCCACTCGGGCTCGAGCACCACGTTGCGTTCAATCGAGTCCAGCCGGCCGGCGTAGAAGCTGGGCGTCTCCAACTGGCGGAAGCTTTTGGCGGAGACCATAAGGAAGAAGCGGCCCTGGACCCCTGTAAGAATCTGAAAGCTGCCGTCAGCGGTGGAGATGGCGGCGCCGACGGCCTTGCCGCCGCTGATCAGAACCACGTTGGCGCCGGTGACCTTGGCGCCTGAGGCATCTGTGACTACACCGCGGATAGACGCGGCATGACAGAGGACGGAAACAGTAGCAAACATAAATAGCGCGATGACGCGGGGCAGCATGCGCGTCAGTTGAGCATGGAAATTGCGAGAGAATGATTGCGCGGAAACAGGCATGAGGCTCCTTCGTTCCCCTCGGAACGCAAGCGGGTTGAGGGCGCGAGGACCGGTCTCCTGACTTGCGCCTTTCCCAGCCACCTTCCCACAGGCGCGCGCAAAGGCTCGTCCTGCAGTGGTTAACTAAGGGCTTCCGCCAATGGCGAAAATACCCTGGCTGGTTCCCTGCCCTGACCAATAGAACGGCCTGTTGGGCAGGGGCGCTCACAGTTGCGGGGCAGTGGCGGAGTTTCACCGCCTTCCCGAGCATCCTGGCGATTGCCGTGATGAATTGGCTGACCTTTGCGGGGACAGCCGCTATGGCATGGAACGAATTTCCACACCATGAACATTTATAGACGGAGCGGTACGCGATGTCAAAGCGTGGAAATCTCTGGCGCGTGAGCTGCATTTCTCTGGACCGGGTTCAGCGGGGTCCGCGCACAGCAGATTTGGGGGAGAGGACAATTCTTGAGAATGATGGTGA
>Ga0302320_10021970_pt1 | contig 12632 bp, 4 predicted proteins | sample Bog_T0_3_FD_202130 | JGI IMG/M metagenome (GOLD analysis project Ga0302320, IMG submission 202130) | Peat permafrost microbial communities from Stordalen Mire near Abisko, Sweden - Bog_T0_3 | ecosystem: Environmental > Terrestrial > Soil > Wetlands > Peat | place: Sweden: Abisko, Stordalen Mire...
GGAATTGCTGCCGAACGCCGGGATGAGCGTGCCGTTGTCCAAGGCGTTGTCGCCGGCACGCGTCCGGTAAATGGTTTGCGACGTGTTGTTGGCGTTCACCGGCACCATCATGTGACGGCTGCCGGCGGTGAGCGCATCGCGCACCATCAATCCGCTGCGGGCGAATCCGCCGCCGTCGGCGTCTTCCACGGACAGCACGCGCAGCCGGAAATCAAAATCATTCGTCACCGCGAAGTAGTTGAAAACAAAACTGTCTGCGGCTTGCCAGATGTCCGCGCCGCCCGCGACGATGGTGGCTGTGTTGCCGACGCTGGTGAACGAATGCGGCTGGCCGGTGTTGAAGTCGTGAGTCTGGAGCGTGGGCGCGGTTTGGGCGTGCAAACCAAGCGGCAACAATACAGCCAGCAGCGGGGCTAACGTGGATTTCATCGGGTGCATAAATTCTAATGAGCGAACGAAGCGCGGCGAGTTAAATGTCACCCCCTCGAAGCATCATTTCATCAGCCGGTAAAACATCGCCCCGGCGTTAGTGGCGGGCGGCAGCGCCAACTCCCACCACAGGTTGCTAACATTTTGCGACGCGGGCGAGGTGATATTCAGCCAGCCGCCCAGCATCAGGTTAGTGCAAAACTGCACCGTGAAGCCTGTGTTCGTCTGCGACCACGAAACCATCAGGTTCGTTCCCACCAGAGCCAGACTCACTTGCGGAGGTATGGCTTTGCTGATCACCAGCGTGTTGGTCGCGCTGCCTTGGTAGTTGGCATCGTTGATCGTGCCAATCACCGTGTAGCTGCCGGCGTTGGTCGGCGCATTGGCTGATCCGTTGTAAGTGAGGTTCACCGTCAGATTAGTCGGTGTCGTCGTGGCACTCGCGCTCTTGGCTGTGCCGTCGTAGGTCTGACTCAGGTTTCCCAGCGTCACCGTGCCGGTCGCCATCACCGCGCGCAGCACCAGGCAATTGAAGTTCCCGTAGCCGGAGTTGAGCAGGTTCTCCTGAATCACTTGCACGGCGTTGGAGGCCACGAACGTCAGAACGATGTATTTATTGTCGGCCATGGAATACGTGGGCGAGACGTTGGTGGTGTCCGCCGGGTTCTGCCAGTTCACCGTGCGGGCGCTGCCGACTGGACTCAAGCCGCTGCGATTGTCCAGGGCGAACAACTGCACGGAATACTGCCGCCCCACCACGAGGTTGCTCAGCGTGATGATATGCGGGCCGGTGTCGTAATAAAACGCGTTCAGGCAACTGTCGAAATTGGCGTTGCCGGTCAAGTTGGTGCTGGCACCGGTGGTGTAACCGCTGCCGCCCGCTAGGCCGGCCCACGAGGTGTTGGCTGGCGCGAACACGATGGTCGAGCCGCTGCTGGGCGTGACGGTGATCGAACTGCCGCCGTTTTGCGCAAACATCGCCCCGACAATTTGCGTGCCCGGGAAGTTGGTCAGGATTTGGTCGGCATTCAGGCCGGCGAAGGAAACCGGGGTGCCCCAGGAATAGACGAAAGGCGAGAGAGTGGCCGCCGAGGCTTGCGCGCTGTCCGGGGTTTCGCTGCCGGAAACGACCGCGCTGACCACATAGTAATAAGTGGTGGTGCCAGCCAGGCCTGTGTCGTTGTAATTGGTTGCGGTGACACCGGTGGCGATGACAGTGTAAGGTCCGCCGTTCGTGGTCGAGCGTTTCACGTTGTAAGTGGCCCCGTTGTTGAAAGAGTTCCAGACCAAGTTGATCTGGTTGGTGGCTGCCGCCGTCGCGACCAAACCCGTGGGCACCGGCGGCCAGTTGAGCGCGTCCGAGCCGCCGAGCGGAATGTTGGTTTGAATCGTCTGGCTGCCGTATTGAACGATGCAGTTTGTGCCGCTGACGCTGTGGATTGTCGCTGCGGTCAGCCAGCCGTTCGTCCATGCCATATCCACCGTGAAACCGCCGCGCGCGCGCAGACCAGTCACCGAGCCGGCGGGCCAGTTGGTCGGCAGCGCCGGCAGCAACGCAATTCGTCCCTCGTGGCTTTGCAACAACATTTCGGCGATGCCGGCAGTGACGCCACAACTGCCATCGCATTGGGGAATGCCGCCCAGGCTCGCGACCAGATTTGGATAAATGGTGCCGCAGTAAAGCGCGAGCTTGTGGTGGGCGTCCACGGGATCGAGCAACCGCGCGAACAGGGAAATGCGATTCGCATGCGCCCATTCGGAGGAGCTGTCGCCGGTGTCGCCGCGAGCCAGCAACCCGACTTTTGCGGCGGCCGCGAGCGCGGGCGTCTGGTCTGGTGTGAACTGGTGGCCGGGGAAAAGGCCAACGAGATGGCTGGTGTGACGGTGGTCATAACCGGAGTTGGGGGGCTGGATGTCGGCGTAATAAAGCCATTCGCGCAACTCGCCCCACGGTCCGATGCCGGGCACAAGGAGGTTGGCCTGCAAATTGGAAACGGTCTCGGAATACACGGCGTCCGTGTTCAAAATCGCGCATGCCTTCTGATAATTATTGAACACATCCCAAATCAATTCCTGATCGAAGCTCACGCCGTTTTCCCAGGGGCCGTGTTCGGGCGACCAGCCGTTGGTGGCGACGAGCGTGGTGACGGGCAGTCCGTTGGTGTTCGCACCAAGCGGTTGCAGATGCTGCTGCCAGAACTGGCAGGTGTCCTTCAAAATCGGATACACAGAAAGGAGATAATTCGTGTCGCCGCTGAAGGCGTAATGCTCCCAGAGGTGCATGCAATACCAGGCGTTGCCTGACTGAATCCAGTTCCAGCCCTGGCCGCCATTGATGTTCTCCGACGTGCGCGTCGTCCAACCGTTCGTGCCGCCGAAGCCATAGCCGTAGCCGCCGTTGTTGATACTCGTGCTGGCGTTGGTCGTCACATAGCGCCATGCGGGAATCTGGCTTTGCAGCCAGTTGACTAAGGGATTGAAACATTCCGGCAGGTTGGCCACTTCCGCCTGCCAATACATCATTTCGATATTGATGTCGGTGTGGTAATCGTCGCCCCACTCTGAATAGCTGACATTGTTGTTGTCATTCCATAAACCGCACAAATTCATCGGCAAGCCGCCGCGCGAACTGGAAATCATCAGGTAGCGCCCGTATTGAAACATCAACTGCTCCATCCACGGATCGTCGTCGCTGGTGGCGTTGGCAGTGATGCGCTGATCGGTCGGCAAATTCGTGCGCGCCGACGGCTCGTTGCCCAACCAGATGGAAACGCGGTTGAACAGCGCCGTGAAATCGTTCGTGTGTGCCGTCTCCAGCGTGGAAAAGGTTTTTACCGAGGCCGCCGTCACCTGCGCCAGCACGTTGGTGTGCGGATTGTTGCCCTGATAATTCTGGCTGTAATTCATGACGTAACTGGTGCCGAGCGCCACGATGATGGTGAGTGAATTGCAGTTGGTGAAGTTCACCGCACCGCCGCTGAAACTGACTGTGCCGCCGTTGTTACTCACGACGAGTTGCGCCTCGTATTGTTCGCCATTGGCCAGCGCGCCGGAGAACATCAGACCGTTGGCGGTGTTCGTCGTCGTGGAATGAGCATCGGCCAATTGGATGCTGCCGGTGTAGGCGGCGTTGGAACTGGCGGTGAGCTGCATGGCCAGCACCTGGTCGGGCGCGCTGCAAAACAGCTCGCGGTGAAACTCTACTCCGTTGTTCGTGTAATCCACCGTGGCGATGCCCGTGCCGATGTCCAATGCGCGGACGTAGCCGGTAGAATTCGTGTGCGACGGCAAATTCAGCACCAGACTGCCGAACATCTCGTAGTCGCCAAACGAGGCGCTCGGCCCGAGGCTGTAACCGCCTGAAAAATTCGCAGTGCCAGCCCACAGGCTGTCCTCGTTCAGGATGATGGTGTCGGTGGCGACGCCGCCGGGAACGATCGCGCCCATCCGGCCGTTGCCGATTAACAAGCTCTGCGTCATGTTGTTTGAGCCGGGCGAGGAATACCACATCCGCAGATTGCTGGCGTGAGTTTGAGCGGACAGCAAAATAGCCGCAATAACGTTTAACAAGAATCTTGGATGTTTGGTCATAATAACTAACTAATGCTAAAGGGCGCCGGTTATTGTTGAATCAGCCGGTTCATGCCCGGCATTCAAAATTATTTCAAATTTGAATCCGTAAGCGGGGACGTGTCGTAGTTGTAACCAAGCCCACCGTTGGCGTTAAACTGGTTTAGACTGGTGAACAGGGCGAACTGGGTGTGGCCATCCACAAAAAGCAGGTTCATTCCCTTGCCATGCGCACTGTCCATCTGGGGTTTGCCAGTGTAGTCGGTGTTAAAAGTAACGGTGCTGCTGAAACTGGCCATACAGACTTCAATGGCCTTGTTCACTGGACTTGTTACCTTAGACACTTTGTTTTTGGCACTGTAAAACGCAAAATAATAGGCGTAGGTGCTGGGAAATGGGATGTCAGTGATAGTGTAGGGGGTGCCACTGCTGGGAAATCGAGTCGCCAAATCATAGTTCCATCCCAGAGTATACAGATCCGCCGGACAGCGAAAGAAAGCACGATTGTTGGTGCTGACGTAATTGTTCTGCAGTTTGAGAAGGTCAACCAACGGCATTCCCCACCACCCATTGCCAGTATATGGGAAAGTCTCCTGATTGTCCCCGACATACATGGTCATCACCAAGCCCACCTGCTTGAGGTTGGATACGCAACTGATCCCCTTGGCTTTTCGTTTGGCGTTGGCCAGCGCGGGCAGGAGCAGCGCCGCGAGGATGGCGATGATGGCGATGACCACCAGCAGTTCAATCAAGGTGAAGGCGCTTCTGGAGCGCACCTCTCTTCCGTCGCGATGATGCGAATTATTCATTTTATCTTTCTGCATTTACAAATTTAAACGGGGTGCCGGAACTCTGGCCGGCACCCCGCAACCGCCTGCCGCAAGGCAACCCAAAGCCCTACGGCAAGATTTTTGTCAGCCGTTTGCGCTTAGGGATAGCGCAACTGGAAGAACACATTGTGCTTCGTCGAATCCACCGTGATGCTTTCGTTGGTGACCGACGCCGATCCCAGCACCGGGAACCAGCTTCCGGTGGCCGTCAACCCGACCGCGTTGGTGTAGAGCTGCCAGCCTTGATGATCCGGTGCCCAGGTGAAGTTCAACGTCTTGCTGCCAGCACTGCCAGCGACACTGGCCGCAAAATTGGCCGTTGCCGGATTGGTGTTGACGCCTGTCATCATCACCAGATTGATGTGACCTGCGCCGTCGTTCACGATTGAACCAACATTGTTTTGCGCCACATCGAACACCGGCGTGGCGTTGAACGCCCCGCTGATGGTCCCGCAGGTGAACAGTGTGTTCGTGCCCAAGCCCAAGGCCGTGCCGGCGGCGATGTGAATCACGCTGCCGTTGGGCGTCAAGGTGCCGGTCACCGCGACGTTGTTGCTGGCGCCGTTGGCGGTCACGACAAAGTTGTTGGTTGAAGCGGCGTTCAACGTGAGGTTGTTGGTGAACGTCAGCGTGCCGACCCCGTTGATGCCCGGGACAAGATAGCCGCCGGCATTAACCGTCGTTGCGCCACCAATGCTCCCAACGCCACCCAGGGCGCCAGAAGCCACCGTCACGGCGCTGCCCGCAGCCAGAGAGCCGTTGACCAGCAGCGTGCCGTTGCTCACGATGGTCTGGCCGGCATAGGTGTTGGCTCCCGACAATACCATGGTGCCGTTGCCGTCGAGGATGATGCCCGTATCGTGCATGCTAGTGCCGTTGATCAAAGTGCCCGTGACATTCAGGTCAACGCCGCTGGCGGTTCCGCCGTTGGTGACGCTGAAGATTGTCCCGCCTGCCTGGGTCGGAATCATGTCCAAGGCGCTCATGGTGGAGGTGTTGGTGCCACCGTTGACCACCACGCCACCATCCAAGTTCCAAGTTCCCCATTGTGGTTGGGCACCGGTTCCGCCGTTGGCGAGCGTGCCACCGTTCAGCGTCAACAACCCGAAGATGTGCGCGGACGAGCCCGCGCCGCCATCGACGGTGTCGGAGCCGGTGAGAACGCCACCGGCATTAATCGTCACCGGCACGCTGCCGACGACGAAATTCCCACCAGCCAGGCTGTTGTCATTCATAAGGACAACCGAAGCGCCATTGTTGATGATCAGGCCGCTGCTGGCAGCGATACCGTAGGAGTTGCCGACATTCGCGAAGTTCAGTTGGAGTTCGCCGCCGTCAACGATGGTCGGTCCGGTGTAGGTCATCAGGGAACCCGCTCCCGAACCCAAGGTCAGCACGCCTCCGTTCGTCGCGTTGACTGTCATTCCGCCCGTGCCGGAGATGGCTCCGGAAAGAACCTGGCTGGCCGAACTGCTGTAAGCAAATGTCCCGTTGTCCACAATCGCCGCCGCATACGCCCCGGCGTTCAACTGGCCTGCGCCACTCACATTCAGGACGCCGGCGTTGATGGTGGTGTTGCCGGTATAGGTATTGGTGGCCGCCAGGATTACTGTGCTGTTGCCAGACTTGGTCAACCCGCCGCCGGCATCGGCAACCGGCACGTTCAACGTCTGGGCGTAGGCCGAGTTGTTGGTAATGCCGCCGCCCGTCAAGGTCAATGTGCTGCTGGTGGTGCTGCCGATGGTGAAGCTGCCGGCGTTGCTGCTGAAGGTCAGGCTGTCAACGCTGTAGCTGTTGTCCATGTTCGGCGCCGTGCCCACGTTGCCGGCAAAGACCAAGTCGTCGCCGGTCAAATCAGGCGCAATGGTGCTGACCCAGTTGGAACCGGTGTCCCAATTCTGATCGCCGCCAAGGCCGTTCCACACTTCCGTGGAACTCACAATCAACGGGATGTTGGCCGTGCCCACATCGCTGTAGCTGTCGGTGATCGTCGCCGTCAGGATGTAGCTTCCATAACTGGCCGCCGCCGGGATGGTGATGGTGTTCGTATAGACATTGGGCGTGCCGGACAGCACCAACGGCACCGAGGACGACCCGCCGATGGTGCTCGCGTTCAACACCACGCCGGTGTTCGGATCCACCGTGCCGCTGCCGTTGGTCACGGTGACACTGATCAAGACGTTTTGGTTATGCACCGCCGTGGACGGGGTGGCGAAACCGCTGCCCGTGGGCGAAGTAAGCGTTGAATAATGAAGGGTGACGGTGGTGCCGCTGGTCACCACCGAAAAGTTATTGGAATTGGCCGGAGCAACATCCCAGACCGGTATGCTGGCAAAGCTGCCGGAAATGCTGGCGGCGGTGATCAGCACATAGTCGGAGTTGGTGTCCAGATCAACCAAGCTGCCCGGGGCTTTGATGTGAAAAGCGTTGCCATTCAATGTCAAGGCGCTAGAAACAGCAATCTGGTCGTTCGCCCCGCCGTCAACGGTGTTATTGGTGCTCAGATCGAAATCGACCGTCGCGCCGGGAGCCAGCGTCAGGTTGGCGCCGAAGCCAAGTGTGCCATTGGCGCCGATGGCGCCGAGAATCAGGACGGCACCGTTGCTGACGGTGGTGTTACCGCCGATGATGCCCGTGCCGCCCAGATAGCAGCCTGCACCCACGTTGACAGCCCCCGTCGCCAGCGAACCATTGACCAGCAACGTGCCTGCGCTAACGGTGGTGTTGCCCGTGTAAGTGTTCGCGCCCGAAAGAACCAACGTGCCCGCTCCGGCCTTCGTTATGCCGTTGTCGCCGGGCTCAGACGGGCTATCGGCGATGACTCCCGAAATCAAAAGATCCGTCGCGCCCGCGCCTTGGGCCGCGTTGATGGACAGGATTGAATTAGCGCCGCGAATGTCAATGTCGGCATTGATGGCGGAAGGATTCGCGCTGGCGAGGGTGGTAATCGTTCCACTGCCGCCAATGATATTGTAGGCGCCACCGGCCAACGATGACATGGTTCCGTCCGTCAACGTCCAACTCGCCAGATAGCCGTTGTTGCCAGCCACGTTGTTGGTGAGCGTGCCGCCGTTAACATTGATCTGTGTGACAGCCGTGCCGCCGCCCCAGCCGAGCGCATCGGCGGTGTTCAACTGCACGGTGGCCCCGGAATCGATTATCAAAGCCCCCAGGATGCAACCCACCTGGCCACCGTTGTTAAGAATCAGCGTGCCGCCGCTCACGGTTGTGCCGCCGGTGTAGGTGTTCGCGCCGGAAAGCGTGAGCGTGCCGTTGCCGTTCTTGGTCAGGCCGCCTGCGCCTTCATCAGCAAGCAGGTTCACGCCAATGCCGATGCTGTGGCCGGCCGTGTCAATCACCGCGCCGCCGTTCTCGACAAAAGTGTCGGACACCGCACTCTTGTTATTCGCGTTATAGACCGTGATAAAGTTCGCATTGTCCGCAGTGGGAACCAGCGTGCCGCCGTTCCACTTCATGATGCCTGGACCGGCGTAATCCGTTGTGTCGTCACACGCATTGATGGAGGGCACATACAGCGTGCCGCCGTTGAGTTCCAAGCTGGACGAAGCACTTTGATCGTTGACGTTATAATCAATGCCGTTGGTCGCGCGGACAATGGCTCCCGATGAAATAATCAAATCACCCACCGCGCCGTTGGCAAAAGCGGAAGTGATCAAGTTGGCGTTGATGGTGCTGTTGCCCACGAGCAGGTTCATGCGGCCAATTCCAAGATAACCCGCCACGTTGAGCGTCGGGCCGGCCAGGGTGAACGTGGGGTTGTTGGTGTAGGGGAAGTAATTTCCACCGTTGCCCTGCACGTTGAAACTGTTCGTCACGGTCAGCGTCTGGACGTTGGTAAGACTGCCGGTGACGTTGCCCCAGGTCACGTCGCGCGCGGTGATGTTCTGGCTGAGATTGATATTGGTTGTTCCCGGAAGGCTGGAGATCAGAGCCGTATTCGGCAGGGAATTGTCCCAAGCATAACCGGTCCAGTTTGTGTCCGTTGTGTTCCAGGCGCCCGAGCCGGAACCGTTGTCCCACGTCACCAAAATCGGAGCGGCGGGCGGCGTGGTGATGCGGATGGCGTTGATTTGCGGCCCGGTGGGGCTGCTGCTGCTGTCCAGACACCAAGGCACAAAGTTGTAGCTGCTGGCGTCCGCCACAAAATCCGCCGTGACGACGGCAAAGTGGGCGTCGTTGTTGCCATTGTTGTAGGAATACTGAACGGCGGTAGAATTTCCGCCAAGGAGAGTATTGCCGTCCGAACTGACCGGCTCAATAGTGACGGTGCGGCCATATTGAGCGGAGCGCGAGTCGGCCACGATAAATTGAATCTGATATTCCTGGCCGGGAATAAACCCGGTGATTTGAAGCCGGCAATACGGTCCCGTGTCCGGGTTAGCATAGCTACCTTGTATGTTAACAACGTTATTGCTGACGGGATCAAAGCCATTGTAAGAACTACCCCAGTAGTGGTTGGGACGGCTAAAGTTAAAACTGAAACCGTTCGGGCCAGAGGCTGTCATATTATTATTGCCGCCACCGGCTGACCAGGTTTCGCCACCGAACGTCACTTGCCCGCCACCGATGCTGAAGCTGGCGAGCTTGGACCAGCCGGTGGCCAGCGTCATAAAATTCGTGGTGCCGCTCAGATAGGCATTTGTGGTCCAGGTGAACGTGACCGCCTGGGTTGTGGCAGCGGCAACACCAATAAAGCCTGCCATGGCAAGGGTTTTTGCGAACGAACTGCTGATTTTCATGATGGTTTTTGTTATGTTGTTATGTTAAGGTTGATACATCTGTTCAGCCTCTCCAGACGCCACACGACGCAGTTGCCTGCGCGACGACTGGATTGGCTTCCAATGAGTAGTGCGCCCTTCCGGCTTAAAAGAGGAAAATGTTTTGAAATTTTTTTTTGCGCGGGCAACAATTCCCCGTTGACTATTCCCGGTTTTCACCTTTAGCTGGCTTGGTGAACCCGGCCAATTGAATCTTTAAGCCATGTCCAGCAACCCCGGTGACGAAATAACCCTAATCCTTCAGGCGGCGGACCAGGGAAATAGCGGCGCTTCGGACGCGCTGCTGCCGCTGGTTTATGATGAACTGCGCCGGCTGGCGACGGCGCGCATGGCGCAGGAAGCCGCCGGGCAGACCTTGCAGCCCACGGCGCTGGTGCATGAAGCGTGGTTGCGGCTGTTCGATGGCAAAAATCAAAACTGGCAGAGCCGCGGCCACTTCTTTGGCGCGGCGGCGGAGGCGATGCGGCGAATTCTCATCGAACGCGCGCGGCGCAAAATGCGGCTCAAACATGGCAGCGGCCAGATCGCCCTCAACATCGAGGACATTGACATCGCCGAGACGCAGCCGGACGAGCAGATTCTGCTCATTGACGAAGCGCTGGAACGCCTGCGCGCCCACGACCCGGAATGGGCGCGCATCGTCACGCTGAAATTTTACGGTGGCCTGACGGACAAGGAAGTCGCCGAGACGCTGCAAGTCACCGACCGCACCGTGCGCAACAAATGGCGCTTCGCCCGCGCCTGGCTGCTGGAGGACATCCGGGAACAAGCCCGCCCATGATGACCGCCCGCTTCCGCTTTTCTGCCGCGACGACGCATGAATCATTGACCGCAAGCAATGCCTGATTTCACCGACAAAGAAGAATCGCTGTTCACGGCGGCGCTGGAAATTTCCCAGCCCGCCGGGCGCGAGGCTTTTTTGAACCGGGCCTGCGCGGACAATCCCGCGTTGCTTGACCGCGTCAAACGCCTGCTCGACGCCGATGCCCGGAGCGAACGCGTTTTCACCGGGTGCATTGCCAGTGCGGGCCAACTGCAAGATGACCAGCCCCCGCAACCAGCCGGCCTGGAGGCGGACGAAAAACCGGGCGCGGAACTTTCCGACGAAGAGCGCCGGCACGCGCGCATCGCCCGCTACAAATTGCTTCAGCGGCTTGGCGAAGGCGGCTGCGGCGTGGTTTACATGGCCGAACAGGAAGAACCTGTTCGCCGCCGCGTCGCAGTGAAAGTCATCAAGCTCGGCATGGACACCAAGAATGTCATCGCCCGTTTCGAGGCCGAGCGTCAGGCGCTGGCGATGATGGAACATCCGAACATCGCCAAAGTTTTGGACGCAGGTGCAACGGAAACTGGCCGCCCCTATTTCGTCATGGAACTGGTGCGCGGCGTGCGCATCACCGAGTTTTGCGATCAACGCAACCTCGACATCCGGCAGCGGCTCGACCTGTTCATCCAGATTTGCCATGCCATTCAGCACGCGCATCAAAAAGGCATTATCCACCGCGACATCAAGCCATCCAACATTCTCGTCACGCTGCACGACGGCGTGCCCGTGCCCAAGGTGATTGACTTCGGCATCGCCAAGGCGACGGAGGGACGCCTGACCAACAACACGCTGTTCACCGCCTACGATCAATTTGTCGGCACGCCCGCCTACATGAGTCCCGAACAGGCGGAGTTGAGCGGGCTGGACATTGACACGCGCAGCGACATTTACAGTCTCGGCGTGCTGCTTTACGAACTGCTGACCGGGCGGACGCCGTTCGATTCCAAGGAACTCATCCAATCCGGCTTGGACAACCTGCGCCGCACCTTGCGCGAGGAAGACCCGCATCGTCCGTCCGAGCGATTGAACACGCTTTTGGGCGAAGATCTCACCGCCACCGCGACGCATCGCCACGTCGAACCGACAAAACTCAAGTCGCTGCTGCACGGCGATCTCGATTGGATTGTGATGAAGGCGCTGGAAAAAGACCGGTCACGCCGCTACGCCACGGCCAACGGACTGGCCGCCGACATTGAGCGTTACCTGAACAACGACCCGATTTACGCCCGCCCGCCCAGCCGGATTTATCGCTTTCAAAAACTGGTCCGCCGCAATCAAGGCGTTTTCACGGGTGTTGCCGCCGTGGCGCTGGCACTGATATTGGGTTTGGGAACCGCCACTGTTTTTTATCTGCGCGAAAAGGATTTGCGCCACCAGACGGAAAAACGGGAAAAGATCACGCAAGCCGCGCTCTTGGTCAGTCAGGGCGAATATGTCGGGGCCGATGAAATTGTCGGCCAACTTCAAATCACCGATCCCGGCCTGGAAAGCGCAGCGGTGCTGCGCGCGCTCGGTGAATGGAATGCATTAAATCAGCAATGGCCAAAAGCCGTCGCGCGGCTGGCCGCGCTCCAGCAAGTCAACGGCCTCGACAAACCGGATGTCGCTTCGCTCGACGCCTTGCGTTACGGCGCGGCTTTGCTGGCAAACGGGGATGGGGCGGCTTACGACCAGAATAGCGATTCATTTCTGGCGCGGTTTTCGGAAACGGAACGCCCGCTGATTGCGGAACGGGTTTTGACCGCCAATTTGTTGCGGTCAGGCAGCGGGCAAACCAACGCAGCGCTGAAACATCTGGCTGACCTTATCCTGCCCAAGACGGCGGTCAGCATCCGTGTTCAGCCGCTGTCCGACAGCTCGCTGGGTTACGCCACGTTTAATATTTTCACCAACGACATCCAGGCGAAATTGCAGGTCGCCGATTTTGAAACCGCGCGGTCGTATTCCATTTCCAACGCCGGAAACGCGCTCATCATCAATGCCGGCGGCTCAGACATCTATGGCACGAATGACAGTTTTCTTTTCGCCCATCTGACCGTCACCAACGATTTCGATTACCGTTTGCGGGTGCAATCGGTGTCGGACGTGGACAATGATTGGGATAATAATCACCGGCACTTTTCCCGCGCTGGCCTGATGGCGCGCGATTCGCTGACCGATCACGCCAGCCACATGGTT
>Ga0302320_10021972_pt1 | contig 12631 bp, 5 predicted proteins | sample Bog_T0_3_FD_202130 | JGI IMG/M metagenome (GOLD analysis project Ga0302320, IMG submission 202130) | Peat permafrost microbial communities from Stordalen Mire near Abisko, Sweden - Bog_T0_3 | ecosystem: Environmental > Terrestrial > Soil > Wetlands > Peat | place: Sweden: Abisko, Stordalen Mire...
AGGTCTTGCCGTCGAGGAAGGTCACCGTGCCGGTCGGCGCGGATCCCGCACCGGTCAAGGTGGCTGTAAAGGTAACCGATGTGCCTGAAGCAACGCTGGTGGACGACGCCGTCAGGCTTGCCGCCGGTGTCGCTTTCGCCACCTTGATGGTCTGGGAGACCGCCGTCGCCGCGTTGTAGTTGCCATTGCCGGGCTGGGAGGCTGTGACCATCACCGAACCCGCGCCGGTGATGATCAGCGTGTTTCCGTTGAGTGTGGCCGGTCCCGTCACGCCGAAGGTCACCGTCAAGCCTGAGCTTGCAGTTGCCGTCAGTATGGTTGGGCTGGCCCCATAGGTCGCCGTAGTCGGCAGAGTGAACGTGATGGTCTGCGAACCCTTGGCGACGGTGATGGCAGTTGCCGTGGAGGCGGCAGTGGCATAGTTCCCATCGCCACCGTAGCTGGCTGTCACGCTGTCCTTGCCTACCGGCAAAGTAGTGACCGCGAGCGTGGCCACGCCGCTGGAGTTAACTGTGCCTGCGCCCAGCGACGTTGACCCGTTCAGGAAGGTCACCGAGCCGGTTGGCTTGGCTCCGCCTCCGGTCACCGTCGCCGTCAGCGTAACCGACGTACCAAACGCCGGCGCGGTTGAAGAAGACGTCAGCTTCACGGTGGCTGTTCCCTGAGAGATGGTTTCCGCCACCGCCGTGGAGGTTGCCGAGGAGTAGTGGCTATCGCCGGGATAGCTAGCCGTAATGCTGTCTGAGCCCACGGGAAGCGTGGTGATGGCCAGAGTGGCTACGCCGCTGGAGTTCAGCGTGCCGGTGCCAAGGGAAGCCGAGCCATTGAGGAAATTGACCGTGCCGGTTGGCTTGACTGCGGAACCGGTCACCGTCGCAGTAAAGGTCACCGATGTGCCATAGGCCCCGGATGCGGCCGAAGTCTTCAGCGCAATGGCCGATGAGGCCCCGTTCACGACGATAGTCTGCTGCACCGGGGCGGCCGCGGCGTAGTTGCCGTTGCCCGCCTGGTTGGCAGTCACCAACACCGAGCCCACTCCGGTAATGGTCAGCGTGCTGCCGCTCACCGTGCCTGGTCCCGTGGCGCTAAAGCTCACCGTGAGACCCGAAGTCGCCGATGCCACCAGGCTGATGGGGCTCACTCCATAGCTGACCGGCGAGGCCGGCGCCGTGAAGTTGATCGTCTGCGCTGCCTTGCTCACCGTTACGGTGATCGCCACAGACGTGGCCGTGTTGTAGTTTGTGTCGCCCGGATAACTTGCCGTCAGGCTGTCAGCCCCGATGGCCAGCGTGCTGAGCGTGAGCGTGGCCACGCCGCTGGAGTTCAGCGTGCCGGTGCCCAACGAGGTAGAGCCGCTCTTGAAGGTCACAGAACCGGTGGGAGCCGCGCCTGCGCCGGTCAAGGTTGCGGTCAAGGTCACGGATGCGCCGTACGGCCCGGACGCCTCAGACGAGGTAAGCACGGCCGTTGGCGTGGCCTTGTTGACCTTGATGGTCTGCAAGACCGGGGTGGCGGCAGAGTAGTTGCCGTTGCCCGCCTGGCTGGCGGTTAGGGCCACAGAGCCCGCGCCGGTGATGATCAGCGATGTGCCGTTCACCGCGGCAGGCCCGGTGACGCTGAACGACACCGGCAGTTGAGAGCTTGCCGTAGCGGCCAGCGTGATCGGACTCACGCCATAGGTTGCCGTGGTGGCCAGCGGAGTGAAGGTGATGGTTTGCGACGCCTTTCCGACAGTCACCGTGACAGCGGTCGAAGTGGCCGCGCCGTAGTTGGCATCGCCTGCATAGCTCGCAGTAATGGAGTGGGAGCCGCCGGTCAACGCGGTGGTTGCATACGTGGCAACTCCGCTGCCGTTCAGAGTTCCGCTGCCCAGTTGCGCAGTGCCGTCCAGGAAGATCACCGTTCCGGTAGGCGTAGCCTTAGCGCCGGTCATCGTGGCAGTCAGCGTGACCGATGCGCCGTAGGTGACGGAGCCGGAGGATGCTCCCAGCTTGATGGCCGGCGTCGGCTTGGGAATCACCGCGACGCTCACCGCGGTCGAGGTTGCAGAGTTGTAGTTGCTGTCGCCCGCGTAGCTGGCCGTAACGGAGTAGTTGGCAACGGGCAGTGTGTTGAGTGTGAGCGTGGCCACTCCGCTGGAGTTCAGCGTGCCGCTACCCAGCGAGGTTGCGCCATTGAGGAAGTTGACGGAGCCGGTCGGTGCTGTGCTGGTACCGGTCAACGTAGCTGTGAGCGTTACTGATACCCCCTGGAATACAGAACTAGCCGACGACTGAAGCGAGGCCGTGGGCGTAGCCTTGTTCACCTGCAGGGACACACTGTCTGTCGCCGTGGCATAGTGGAGCGTGTCGGTCGGCGTAAACGTGGTTTGCAGAGTTTGCGTCCCAGCCGGCAGAACTGTGCCGGCCTGCGGATTGTAAGCGAAGGTTCCGCCCACAGTGGTGGTCGCGTCCAACTGGGTTGTGCTCAGTGCGGCGCCATACGGGATGGAGGCTGGCGGCGGCCAGGTGATCGCGGGAGTAATCAGAGCCGGCGGCGGAGTCACTCTCCGGATCTTGGAGTTATCCATGTCGTTGAAGTAGAAGCCGCCGGCCCCGTCGAACGCAATTCCATGCGGCGCGCAGATGCCCGCCGATAGCGCTGACCCGCCGTCCCCGTTGTCGAAGCAGTAGCCGTTGCCAACCAGCGAGGTGATAATGCCCGTGCCGGGCGGCACAATCCGGATGGCGCCAAACAGGTTGGAGATGTAGAGGATTCCCGAGGCATCAACCGAAATACCGCGTGGGTAGATCTCCGCCTTGGTCGCCGGGCCGCCGTCGCCGCTGAAGCCTGGGTCACCGTTGCCTGCTACCGTGGTGATAATGCCCGTCCCCACAGCCACCTTGCGAATGCGGTTGCCGCCCTGGATGTAAAGGTCGCCTGCGCTGTTAAAGGCCAGTTGCTGCGGACCCGTGAGTCCGGCGCTGGTGGCCGGTCCGCCATCGCCGCTGTAAGTCCCGGTATGAGTTCCGGCAAAGACACTGATCATGCCTGTGCTCATCGTGATCTTGCGAACCACCCGGTTGCTGGTCTCGGCGATGTACAGGTTGCCCGCGCTGTCAAAGGCCAGACCCTGCGGGCTATAGATCTTTGCAGCCGTGGCTGGGCCGCCGTTACCCGTATATCCATGGGACCCGCCAGTGCCGGCAATGGTGGTGATGATGCCGGTGGCCGCCGCTACCTTCCGGACTGCGTGGTTGGAAGTATCTCCAATGTAAAGATTCCCGGCTGCATCCAAAGCCACTGCGTAGGGAGCATTGAGCTGTGCGCTTGTTGCCGGTCCGTTATCGCCGCTGAAGCCCGCCGTGCCAGTACCGGCTACGACAGTGATGATCCCCGTGGTCCCATCGATCCTCCAAACCACGCTGTTGCCGTAATCGGCTGCGTAGAGGTTGCCGGACACGTCGCGGACCAGGTCGTACGGGTAGCCAAGCTGAGCACCTGTGGCCTGGCCGCCGGCGCCCTTGAAGCCCTTCACGCCGGTTCCCGCAATCGTACTGATGATCAGTGGAGGCCGGGTGGTAAAGGTGTACACCTCGGTGGCAGCCGGGCTCGCCAGGGAGCCCGGCGCAATGGCGATCGCGCTCAGCGTGATTGTGCCATCTATATGGATGGGGCCGTTGTAGATGGCCGAATCGGCCGTCGGCGCAGAACCGTCATAGGTCACGTAGATTGCCGCGCCCGGCGTAGCATCGGAGATGCTCGCAACCTGTGGGCCTGAGTAGCTCCCCGACGTGATTGAAAAGACCGGTGTGGCCGTAGCCGCCGTCGCGCCGGCACTGGAAGCCACAACCTCGCGGATCGCGTAATTCTGGCTGTCCGCGATGTAGACATTCCCTGAGGAATCGACCCGAACGCCTTGCGGGTCGCACAACTCCGCGCTGGGAGCCGGGCCGCCATCACCGTTATAGCCAATGCAATTCGGGCCGTTGCCGGCGATGGTGTTGATGATGCCGTTGCTCGCCGTTACCAGCCGGATCACGTTGTTATAGGTGTCGGCAATGTAGAGATTGTTATTGCTGTCAAGCGCAATGGAGTTGGGGTTGTTGAGTTCCGCCTGGGTCGCGGGACCGCCGTCGCCGGAGTAGCCAGGCAAGCCGGACAGAGCTCCGGTTCCGTTGCCCGCATAGGTCGTGATGATGCCCGTCTTTGCCGACACCATGCGAACAACGTTGTTGTATTCATCGGCAATGTAGACGTTCCCGGCAGCATCGACCGCGACATCTGTAGGCCCTTGAAGAGCCGCGGCCGTGGCCAGCCCGCCATCGCCTTTGTAGTCAAAGTTCTCGTTGCCCGCGAAGATCTTCATGGTTGAGGAGCCAGCCGGAACCTCCCACACCACGCTGTAGGCGTAGTCTGCAATGAAAAGATTGCCCTTGCTGTCCACGGTAACGCCGAAAGGCTCCCCAAGGTTTCCGACAATCCCGTTGCCGACAATCGTGGAAATGTTCTTTGTGTTGACATCGACTTTGCGGATCGCGAAGTTCAACGTGTCCGCGATGTATAGGTTGCCGGCGCTGTCCACAGACACCCCGCTCGGATAGTCGAGCAGCGCATTCACGGCCGGCCCGCCATCGCCGGCATATCCAGGGGCGCCTGTTCCCACCACTGTCGTGATCACGCCCGTGGAAAGTACCACCTTGCGGATGGTGTTATTCAGCTCGTCGGCAATATACAGGTTGCCCGCGTTGTCCAGGGCGGTTCCCATGGGGTAGTTCAGGTTAGCCTGCGTAGCCAGGCCAAAGTCGCCGCCGGCGCCGGGGATGTCATTGCCGGCAATGGAGTAGATCAGCGGCTGGGCGACGGTGGTGCCGCTTGTGGCTTCGTGCGCATTCGCCTTCGCACGCGCATTCGGAGCCTGGGGTGCGGCGCCGGCTGATAAACCCTGTAGAGAGGCTGACGCGATGAGTCCGGAGACAAACAGGACCCGCAGAGAGAAGAGTCTTGCATTTGCGAACATTGCTTTCACTCCCAAGAGGCTTTCACCACTTCAAGCGGCGCTGAACAGGGGCTCGACAGATCGCCGGCAAATCGGTCTTGCGGCAACGCCGCTGGTTGAGGAAGGGGGGAACGACAAGTCAGATTGCGGATTCGAACACTGCAGGAGTCGCTGGATGTTCATGGGCTATCTCTTGTCCTGGATTTGACCCGCTGGCACGACTTGGGGAAATCGGGCGTGGAAGACGGACTGATTCCCATCCGGAAACTTCTGAAGCAAGAGCCCATCGGAGCAGACCGGAATCTGCTTTTGGACTCATTTTGTCTAAATTGTACCTGTCTTCACTGACTTGGCAAACCCCGAAGTGCGTTTGATGTCAAAAATCTGCGTTTCCGTGGCGTCCTGGGCTCGGCGGGCCCTTCCGATCACCGCTCATCGTCCCTTCCCGCCCACAATGTCCGAGCCGTGAAGCGCAGGTCGCGGCCAAGGGAAGGAACTCTCATTGGCAGACGGGGAGGAGCTACCGGACGTTGCCCCAATATCCAGCCCTATCCACTTCAACCCAGGCTTTGCAGGCTGTGAAAAGGATCCTCCAGGCGGAGCGCGGCACTTGAGCCGCAGCACCAGGCAGTCCGAAACCATCCAGGCAAGCGGAGCTGCATCTGATCCGCCGAATGTGTCCCGTCCTCGATCGGAGAGTGAGAACCGCAGCCGGGCTATCTCCAGCGGAAGATGCGCAGCGAGACCGCAAAAGGAACAACCAGCCAGGCCATCAGAATGCCCACCTGGAGTGCAAGCTGGCCCAGGTTCATGCCCTGAAGCATATTTCCCCGCATCGCATCGATGGCCGCGGTAAGAGGCAGGGCGCGCACCAGCGGCTGAACGATGGCCGGAAAACGCGATGCGGAAAAGAAGACTCCGGAGAGAATCCACATGGGCAGCATCACCAGATTCATCAGGCCGGAGGCGGCTTCCATCGTTCTGGCGCGTGAAGCCACCAGCAGGCCCAGCGCGGAGAAGGCCAGCGAGGTGAGCACGCAGAGAAACGCCAGTTCCAGAAGCGACCCACGGAACGGAACGCCAAACACAAGGCGCGCAAAGCCCAGGAAAGCGACAACCTCGATCACCAGCATGATCAAGCGCGAAAGCAGGAACGACATGAGATATTGCCACCGCGGCATGGGCGAGGCGACCAGGCGCTTCAGCAGCTTCTTCTGACGCGCTTCAACAATGGAAAAGCCCAGGCCCCACATCGCCGAGCCCATCAGGTTCATGCCCAGCAGGCCGGGAACGACAAAGTCAATATAGCGTGCGCCGGTTTCGTGGATCAGTTGGTTTTCGACAGGCACGGCATTGCGCTGGCCTCCGGCAATCTGAAGATCGCGATCGACGATCATGCGGGCCGTTCGTGCATCGGGATTGGTGTCGTCAAATCTGTAGGTCAGGCCTGCGGGAGTTTGAACAACAAATAGCAGAATCCCGCCGGTAGCCAGCGCGCGGGTGCCTGCGGCTTCGTCCATGGTGGAAGCTGCCAGTCCCTTGTCGGCGGCAAGAGCCTGCGTAAGCTGCGTGGTGGTGGCGCCTACCTGCAGCACGTCGGCTGGACGATTGCGAAAGGCGATTCCCAATCCAACGGCAAGCAGAATGGGGAAGATGAATATCCAGAAGATGGCTTCCGGCTCGCGCAGAATCAGGCGAAAGCGCACGGCGGTGAGTTGGTAAAGGCTGCTCAATTCAAGTTTATTCATCGCGCAGATTCCTTCCCGTCAAGCCGACAAACACATCTTCAAGCGACGCGGAGTGGGTACGAAACTCGCTCAGATGCAGACCTTGCGCAGAGAGCGCGGCAAAGATGCGCGGCACCGCTGTGTGCAACTCGCTGACGGAAAGCTGATGCAAGCCGGCATCCACGCGGTGCGACTGGATCCCGGGAATTGCCTTGAGCAGATCGGCATCAACAACCCCGTGCGTCGCTGCGTGAGCGCCGGCTTCGTGGCTGGTCACGGCGAACTCAACGATGTGTTCCGCGCCGACTGAGGCAATCAGCTGCTGCGGGGTTCCGAGCGCGATGATGCGGCCATGATCCATAATGGCCACGCGATCGCACAGTCGCTCGGCTTCTTCCATGTAATGCGTGGTCAGGATGATGGTCCGGCCGGCCTGCTTCAGTTCGTCCACCAGATCCCACAGATGGCGACGGGCCTGTGGGTCAAGGCCCGTGGTGGGCTCGTCGAGAAACAGCAACTCCGGGTCGCCCACCAGCGCGCAGGCCATTGCCAGGCGCTGCTTCTGGCCGCCGGAGAGCCCGCCGACCCTGGAACTGCGCTTCTCTTCCAGTTGCGCCGTTCGAATGGACTCGTCCACCGTGATGCCGTGGTGAAAGAAGCTGCGGAACAGGCGCAACGTCTCCTCCACCGTGAGCTTGTCAGGGAACTGCGTCTCCTGCAACTGAATGCCGATGCGCTGGCGCAGTTCGCGGGCGCCCGTGCGCCAGTTCAGCCCCAGCAACTCCACCGAGCCGCTGTCGGGATCGGTGAGCCCTTCGCAGATCTCAATCGTCGTTGTCTTGCCCGCGCCATTGGGTCCGAGCAGGCCGAAGCACTCGCCATTCGCCACCTCAAGGTCCAGGCCATCGACCGCCACAACGTCGGAGTAAGCCTTACGCAGGCCTCGCAACAGCAGCGACGGGCCATTCTGTTCGGGTGCCGTTGCCGGCAAAACAGCGGAATGCGACTCAGTCAACTCTTTAGCCCTCGACCAAGAGTATGACGAAACCTCCGCGGCTATCAAGGTGAATCGTGCTTACCGGTAGACCTCCTGGATGAAATTCTGTTCGTGGATGGGCGGACGAACATAGCGAGTCTTGTCGAGCGGCGGCAGAACCAGCGGCTCGGGCGTCAGGTCGCGATAGACAAACTGCGAGAGAAGATGGCGAATCACGTTCAACCGCGCGCTCTTCTTCACCTCGGCGTTCACAACAAACCATGGCGCCTGCTTGGTGTCTGTCACCGCGAACATCTCGTCTTTCGCGCGCGAGTAGTCGGCCCAGTGCTTGCGCGACTCAAGGTCCATGGGGCTGAGCTTCCAACGCTTGGTTACGTTCTTCATGCGGTCTTGAAAGCGGCGCTCCTGCTCCTCGTCGCTCACCGAGAACCAGTACTTGATCAGGCGGATGCCGCTGCGAACCAGCATTCGCTCGAACTCCGGGCAACTCTGCATGAACTCGTGGTACTGCTCGTCGGTGCAGAAACCCATCACGCGCTCAACGCCGGCGCGGTTGTACCAACTGCGATCGAACAGCACCATCTCGCCGGCGGCAGGCAGGTGCGCCACATAGCGCTGAAAGTACCATTGCGCCTGTTCCCGTTCGGTGGGTGTGCCAAGCGCAACCACGCGGCAGACGCGTGGATTCAGCGACTCCGTGATGCGCTTGATCGCGCCGCCCTTGCCGGCCGCATCGCGGCCTTCAAACAGCACCACGACTCGCAGCTTCTCCTGACGAATCCACTCCTGCAGCTTGACGAGTTCAATCTGAAGGCGGCGCAACTCGCGCTCGTAGTCGATCTCCTTGCCAAGCCGTAGAGCCTTGGCGTTGGCCGGCGCGGGAAGGTCTCCGCCGCGCCGGTTTCCATTCGTGGGATCCCAGGCCAGCGCAATCGCCGGCCGTGCCTGCTTGCCTTTGTCTTTCATGCCTCATCCTCGAATGTGGCTGGGTGTCGCTGGCGTTGAAGATTGGCCGCTCTCACCGCAGTCTTCCGTGCTCCATATCGGCAGAATCGGTGCGGAGAAGAGGATGATTTGCAGAAAACAGGAGCAGGGGATGAAGATCGGAGCCGCGCGGCAACCTTGGAATTCGCAGCCGAATGGACCGGCGCAACGGCTGGAACTGGAGCCCGATCCACGCTTCCAACACGGAGGCCCAGTTATAATTGGCTGTCATTTGCAAAATGCAGTAGCCTCGCATTTGCGATTGCCCAAACATTCCCCTGGCTTCAAGGAGAAGGCATTTGGCGACAATTGAGGTTCCCCGCGATCTTGACGCCGTACTGGACGACGCATGGGAGGCAGCGCGCAAAGTGCCCGGATTTCTGATGGAGGACGAGGCGCGGCTCTTGGGTACCATCGCCGCCTGCGTGCCGGCCTTCGGCTCAATTGTCGAGATTGGAAGCTTCAAGGGCAAGTCCACCGTGATGCTGGGCAAGGTGGCAGCGCACTATGGGCTGGGCAAGATTGTGGCCATCGATCCGCACGGCTATAACAACGCCGAGTTACTTGGGATCAAAGCGAATCCCGAGGCGTCCACCTTTGAGGATTTTCAAAGCAACCTTGAGACCGCTGGGGTTACGGGCCAGGTAGAGGCGCATCGCGCGTTTTCAGGCGATGTCGCGAAAGAGTGGGCGAGGCCCATCCGCTTTCTTTGGATCGATGGCGACCATAGTTACCGCGGTGCGAAGGCCGATTTCGACGGGTTCTTCCCGTACGTGAATCCGCTGGGCGTGGTGGCGCTGCACGATACACTGCACCAGTTCTCCGGGCCGATCCGCGTGTTTGTGGAAGACATGTTGCGGTCCAACCGCTTCGGCGCGGCGGGGTTTGTTCATTCAATCGCATGGTCGCAGTTCCGGCCCGAAGACGGTGCGCGCTTTGCGGAGCAGCGGGCAAAGCTGGAGCGCGTAGCGGCGCCGCTGATTCCGTTTGTTGAAAACGACGAGAAGCTCCGCGGCCTCAGGAAGATCCGCTACAAGCTGAGCCGGTCGCGCGTTCCGCGCAAAGGCATCCGGCCGCGGGAGTGGGCTGCACAACTGGGCGGCTCTGCGAGAGTCTGAGGCAGGCAGTGCCTCATCTCACCTTCCACTTCGTCGAAAGAGCGGCCAGCTTTTCATCCATCGTGGGCTGCGGCTTGGGGACCTGCTTCTCCAGCTTCGGCGCGGGTCGTTGCGCGGGTGCGGAGAGAGCCTTGATGGAGAGCGCGATGCGCCTGGCTTTCGCGTCGACACTGAGCACTTTTACCTTGACGATCTGCCCGGTCTTCACGGCCTCCGACGGCTCCTTGATGAACTTGTTCGAGAGTTCGCTGATGTGCACCAATCCATCCTGGTGAACGCCGATGTCGACGAAAGCCCCGAACTTGGTGACATTGGTGACGACGCCCTCCAGCGTCATGCCAGGTTGCACGTCGGCGAGTTCGCGCACCTCATCGCGAAACATCGGCGCAACGAATGTGTCGCGCGGATCGCGGCCCGGCTTGCGCAACTCGGTCAGGATGTCCGTCACCGTGTAAGCGCCGGCCGAAAGCTGGCTGCGGTCTACCTTTTCCAGAAGATGCGGCTCACGAATAATCTGCTCCACAGAGGAATGCAGCAGGCCAGCGATCTGCTCGACAACCGGGTACGACTCAGGGTGAACAGCAGTCATGTCCAACGGGTTGTCTCCGTTGCGAATGCGCAGGAATCCCGCCGCCTGCTCAAAAGTCTTGGGCCCGATGCCGGGAACCTGAAGTACCTGAGCGCGCGAGCGGAAGCTGCCCTTCTCATTGCGATGGCTCACGATGTTCAGCGCCGTGCGCTCCGTGATGCCAGCCACGAACCGCAGCAGCGTCCACGAAGACGTGTTCAGGTCAACGCCCACCTTATTCACGCAGCTCTCGATCACAGATTCGAGCGACTCCTGAAGCTGGCGCTGGTCTACATCATGTTGGTACTGGCCCACACCGATGGACTTCGGATCGACCTTTACCAGTTCAGACAGCGGGTCTTGCAACCGTCGAGCAATCGAGATTGCCCCGCGCACCGTAAGGTCGAGATCGGGAAACTCCTGGCGCGCCACCGCTGAGGCCGAATAAACACTCGCTCCCGACTCGCTCACCGTGACAGAGAAGATGCCCTCAATTCCCTTTTCGCGCAAAAAGTCGCGCACAAAAGCGTCCGTCTCGCGCGATGCAGTCCCGTTGCCGATGGCGATGGCGCGCACGTTGTGCTGGCGCAGCAGGCCTTCAAGCTTTGGCATTGCCTCCGCGTTGCCGTGCTTCGACGTGTGCAGGTAGAGCACGTCGTGCGCCAGCAGCTTGCCGGTCTCGTCCACCACGGCCACCTTGCAGCCGGTGCGCAGGCCGGGGTCGATGCCCAGCACCGAGATGGGTCCGGCGGGCGGCGCCAGCAGCAGGTTGTAGAGGTTGTCGCGGAACACCTTGATGGCCTCGGTGTCGGAGGTGCGCTTCAACTCCAGCCGAATCTCGCCCTGGATCGAGCTGTTGAGCAGCCGCTTCCACGCGTCGTCAATCGCAATCTCGAGTTGGCGCGTCCAGTCGCCCTGCTGGCGCAGCACGTACCGCTGGATGATGCCGATGGCCCGCTCCGGCTCGACCTCGATGAGGAAGTAAAGCACGTTCTCGCCCTCGCCGCGGCGGATGGCCAACATGCGATGCGAAGGAATCGTCTTCACCGGCTCCTTGTAGTCGTAATACATCTTGAACTTTTCCTGCTCGTCGACCGCATCGGTCACCTTGCGGCTCACCACCGTGCCTTCATCGAAGACCAGCTTGCGCAGCGCCTTGCGCAGGTCCGCATCTTCGCTGATCCACTCGGCAACAATGTGCCGCGCGCCTTCCAGCGCTTCATCCACGGTGGCCACAGCGAGTTCCGCGTTGACGAAGGTGGCGGCAAATGCAGCCAGCGGCTCCGCTGTGTTCTGCTGCGCCCACAGGTACTGCGCCAGCGGCTCCAGGCCCTTCTCGCGGGCGATGGTCGCCTTGGTCCGGCGCTTCGGCTTGTAAGGAAGATACAGATCCTCAAGCTCGCTCTTGTCCAGCGTGGCTTCGATGCGTGCCTTCAGCTCGTCCGTCAGCTTGCCCTGTTCGGCGATGGAGGCAAGGATGGTCTCGCGGCGATCTTCCAGTTCGCGAAAGTAGGCGAGCTTCTCTTCGATGTCGCGAATCTGGACCTCATCCAGATTGCCCGTGGCTTCCTTGCGGTAGCGCGCAATGAACGGCACGGTTCCGCCGTCGTCGAGCAGTTCGATCACCGCGACCAGGCCGCGCAGGGGAAGATTCAGCGTTTGAGCAATGTGAAGCAGGATGTGCGGGGAGAGGTTCTTGAGTTCTTTCATCAGGGGTCCTTGTTCATGGTACATGGACCCCTGGTGGAAATCTTCTTGCCGCAACTGTGCAAAAAAGAGACGGGACTCCAGGCCTCAGTTGAGAGCCCCGGAATCCCGTCTCGTCGAGCCTTCAAGCTACGCGAGTTCAGCCTTCAGCGTGATGCCGATGTCGGAGATCTTCTCCGCGGGCATCTCCACCTTCAACCCGGCCTCGTCCTGCTTCCACTTCAACTCACCCTTGTACCCGAGCAGTTCCACCTTGCGAATCTTACCCGGCGCCGTTGCGCTGGCCAGGCCGAGAGCCGGAACCGACGCTTCCTTCTCAGGCCATCCCATCACGAAGGCGTAGAGCGTACTGCCCTTGGCCGTAAAGCGAACATCGTCCGCGGTCAGGTCCTTCTGCTTGTCCTCGTTGAAGTTGCCTGCAACCAGCTTGACCTTGGTTGAGGGACCGTCGCCGTAGATCTTCCACGGGCGCGAAGCGTAGATGCCTTCGCTGTTCACCGCCATCCATGCGGTGATGCCGTCCAGCGTGTTCCTCTCCTCCAGGTCCAGCTC
>Ga0302320_10021973_pt1 | contig 12630 bp, 13 predicted proteins | sample Bog_T0_3_FD_202130 | JGI IMG/M metagenome (GOLD analysis project Ga0302320, IMG submission 202130) | Peat permafrost microbial communities from Stordalen Mire near Abisko, Sweden - Bog_T0_3 | ecosystem: Environmental > Terrestrial > Soil > Wetlands > Peat | place: Sweden: Abisko, Stordalen Mire...
CGCTTCCCGGAGATGAGCATGGCAGTCGTATTTCAATCCGCGCCCCGGTCACGTGACCGGGGCGACCACGACCTGCCTAACTGGCGAAGTCGCAAGAGCTTTGTAGCCCATTTCCGCAGACCTGCCAATTTTTCGCGCGTTTTCGGGCATTGATATGTCAAAGAACGAGGAAAAGTGTCCGTAATCATTGCGGTTGCGCCGCAGCGCGAAACCTCGGCCTGCAAGCCGTCACTTATGGTTCGCGGAAGCGTAATCATAAAATCAGCGGCTCGGCCAAATCAATTGGCTTGTCCACGCCATGATGTTCAATCTTTTGTTTGGCGGTTTCATCTAGGTAATAAAATCGCAGCGAGTCTTGATCGCTTTTGATTTCCCGCAGGAGACGATCTTTGAGCTGCACCCATTCGGTTTGGCCGACCTGGCATTCAAACACACTTTTTTGAACACGCACGCCGTAATCTTCGCACGCACGCGCAACCCGCCGCAACCGGCGAAGTCCGGCTTTTTCGACCGTCGAAACATCATAGGTAACGAGAATCAGCATGATGAAATTATTTGGGAACTAGCGGAACGTATTCCAATATGTCGCCGCGTAAATGCCGCGCCAGAATGCGCGCCTGAATATAGGGCATCTGGGCGAGCCTCAAATTTTGATCCAGCAACGGATGTTTCAAGGTTTCCTGTTTGCGTTCCTGATAGGCTTTGATGACGAGTTTGCGCCCGGTGTCGCTGAATTCCACGGCACCGCCTTCGCGTTCCACAAAATGTTCCGGCGCGATTTGCTGCCGGTTGATGAGCGTGACAGCCAGCCGGTCAGCCAGCCATGGGCGAAATTCCTCCATCAAATCCAATGCCAGCGATGGACGGTTAGGACGATCCACATGAAGGAATCCGACGAACGGGTCTAGGCCGATGCTCGTGAGTGCCGATACACAATCATGCCGCACCAGCGCATAAAGAAATGACAACAGACAGTTGACCCGGTCGCGTGGCGGGCGACGGCTGCGGGTGCTGAAGGTAAAAACTTCACGCTGCTGCTTGAGCATGAACGTGAATACGGAAAAATAAAGTTGCGCCGCCATGCCTTCCGCACCGCGCGCTTTTTCAATGTCGGTCTGTCCGGCTAGATATTGCAGTTGCCTTGCCAGGGCTTCGATGACTTCCTGCAATTTTTCTTGTTCGGCTTCGTCGTCATTTTCCCTGGCGGCGCGAAGCAGGCTGTTACGGGAATTCTGAATTTTACCGGCGATAATCTGCCGGGCGATGGCAACGCACTTGGCCGGTTCGTCCGCCGCGCGAAATTGGGTGCGGCGCAACGTCACGCTGGTATCGGCCACGCCGGTCATGCGGGCTTGCAAGTGACCAAACTCGCTGTGGTAATTCACGGCCACGCCGTTTTCCCAACATAAATCCAGCGCGGGTGGACTGATGGTGCTGGCACCAAAAACACAAATGGATTCTAGGTGATGAATTGGAACGGAAAGTTTGCGCCAATCGTCGGCCTTGTCGCGGGTGCGTTCCTTCGACGGCAAGTCCGCCGGAAACAACGGCACTTCCACCTGCAACGTGAGATGGTCACGCGCGACATAGCTGCCGGGCGTGGTCAGATAAAGTGTGTTTTGTTGAACCTCCATGATTTGATAATGGTCGCGGAATCAGGTTTCAAATAATCGTTCGGTGGCATGATGCAATGCCGCCGGCTGACTGGTCACGCGCGGAAGACAAATTTCGTAAAGCGAACATTGCTCGCACGCTTCGCGAAACTCCGCACGCGGAATGGCCGTTGAATCCAGCAAAGCGTGAAGGTCGCCGATGGTTTTTTCCGTCAACGTACGCAGGACGGGCGAGAATTCGATGTCCCGACGGCGTTTGCTATCTGCGTGAAAAATGGCCCCACGCGGAATGGTGGTATGAAACATTTCCTCCAGACACAATGTCTGGGCGCAAAGCTGGGCGTCGTCATTTTCCCACTGCCGACGTTTGCCAACTTTGAATTCGACGGGGAAAAGCGAGCCGTCGGGACGCTGCTCTACGATGTCGCATTTGCCATTCAAACCCAGCCGGTCGGAAAAGACCGGCAACGCCCGAAGAATTTTTACGCCCTGCACCACTTCATAACCGCGCAAGTCGGCGTGTTCGTGGACAATGTCGCCGCGCGCCGTGTGCTGGTTTTCCGAACGCCAGCCCTCGACCACTTTCAACGCCGCCCGGCGATTGCAGTAGAGAAAATCGTTCAACAACGAAAGTGCCAGTGGTTCACGCATTTTGGCCCCCGCTGGGGATATGCGGAAACCCGCGCGCCCCGTGCCAGAAACGGACAATTTCCAAGCTCTGATCCGTGTTGTTTGTCCGGTAGATGATCCGATAAGAACGTCGCGCAACTCCGGTCGCCGAAACTCCGGCACCACGCGGCCGCGTTCCGGGAATGTGCGGAGCGACAGCGCCGCGTCGAGCAATTGATTGCCCATGCGCTCGGCGGCGATGGCGTTGTGGGGCGCGATGTAAGCGACGATGCGCTCCAAATCGCTCAATGCGTCGTCGGAGAGGAATACTTTGAAATCCATTGCGGGATGCGTTTGCGGGCTTCTTCCAACGGAATCCGCTCGCCGCGATCCAGCGATGCCAATCCCTCCTCCACCGCCTGCCGGAATTCCAACTCGTAGATGGCATCAACGAGCGTGGCGTCCGGCGGCAGCTTGTCCGCCACTTCCAACAAGATGTCTTTCGCACTTATAGTTTCAATAGATTAATCCATTCTCATTTTGATTACCAGTTTGCAATCATTTTGAATCACAATGGTTCAAACCCCATCCTGCCCGCTCGAAACAATGGCAACACACCAGCCATGTAGCCGAGGAACGGGTTGTATTCTCCGATCCACGCCCAAAGCTCGCCGTCATGGCCGAGCGGTTTCACGGGCAATTCCCCCGCGTCCAAGCGGTTCGCCCACAACTGCACGCTGCCCAGCATCAATTCTCGCCAACCAGGCCACTGGCTGCGGTCGCGATTCTCCAACCGCTGAATCAGACCCGGCTCGACCACAACCGTCTGCGTTGCCGCGTCAATGATGCGACACAACTTGGCGACTTGCGGATAATCCGCGTCCTTCTCCGCCTGGAAAATTTCCTCCATGCGCGAAGCCTTTTCGCCGTGGTCTTGCAAGATTTCGCGTTGAAACGCATCCGTGCAATCGTCTGGGCCGGGCTGACGCTTCTTGTCCGCGCACTCGGTAAATACTTGTTCCAAGATGTGCCGCGAGACTTTCGCCTGCGGATGCAGCGAGAACCCTTTGTCCGCATCGTGCCGAAAATCCCAAACCTCTGCGTAGTCGTATTCGCCCGAACGACTGGCGCGACCGGCAATTTGCAGCAGGTTCACCAATCCCCAGCTTTCGCGGAACGCGGTGCGGAACGAAAAGTCCACACCCGCTTCCACGCAACTTGTCGCCACCAACGTCCAATCCGTTTCCTTCGCAGCGAGACGTTCTTTCACCCGCGCCACGGTTTGGGAACGGTCGCGCGGTGTCAGCGCGGTGGAAATGTGTTCAACATTCAAGCCCTGTTTGCAGTCGTCTCGGAGATATTGCGCAAATACGGCTGCGGATTGCACCGTGTTGAAAATGACCAGTTGCGGGCCGGGCTTGTTGTGAACGAAATCAGCCAGACTTTCAACGGACATGGGCTGTGGCTCTCTGCAAATAGCGACACGCTTCTCCTCAAACGTCATTGTCTCTGCCCGGACTTCCGTCTTGATGAGATCGGGAATCTCGCACCGCTCACCCTCTTGAAAAAAGCCGGGGCGATTCCAGAAACGCGGCAACGTGCCGGAGGCCAGCACCAGATGGCAGCCCCACTCCTCGCACAGTTCCCGCAACCAGCGAAACATCTGCGGCCAGAGCGCTGGCGGAACGGCGGCGTGCGCCTCATCCACAAAGATGGCGCTGCCAGCCACCTGATGGAGCTTTCGTAACGAAGCCGTGTCACGAGCGGCCAGTGTCTCGAAGAATTGCACGGCGGTAGTGACGACAATGGGTGAATCCCAACGCGCGGCAAGGCATCGCGCCTCATAGCTGGAGAAATCCACGCGATGATGATGGGCGGCTACCACATTCTCCATTGCTTCCTTGGACTCACCGGTCAGACACAACGCGCGGCGATAAACGTCCACTGACTGATCAATGATGTTGGTGAACGGCAGCACGATGAACACGCGGCGCAACTTGCGCTCCGCCGCCACCCACAACAGATGCGCCATGACTGCGGTGGTCTTGCCCGTGCCCACCGGACTGTCGCAAGCAAGGATGCGCTCGTCTGTTTTGACTTCCCGTTCACGACAGGCGCGATAAACGTCCTGTCGCAGCTTGTGCCGCTGCTGTTCTCGGTCATTCGCTGGCGGGTTCTTCGCCGACAACGCCGCTACGTATTCATCCAACCGCGCCAACCGCTCCGTTGCACGCAAGTCGGGAGCGGAAACTTCGCGTTCATTCCGATAATGCCGCGCCGTGTCCGAGTGGTCGGCGTCCACGAGGCAGGACAAAGCGAGCCGGCGAACCAAGCCTGTGAAGTGCGGATTGGCGACTGGCGTTATAGGAGCAAACAGGTTGTGGTGATGATGCAGGTAACTTTCCAGATGCTCGTTGGTTCGTTGCCATGCGGCTTGTCCCAGCCCTTCTAAATCGCCGGTGTCGCGAAAGACGAGATTCTGACCATTGGCAAACTTGGCCTTCTCCTTGGGAAACGAGGGCAGCCCGATGTGATGCGCGTAGGCCGTGAAAGCCGCCTCGAATTGTTTCAGACGCAGCAAATGCGCCGTGCCCGCTTCGACGTGATTGAACCCGTGTTTGTTCTTCCGATTGTGGCGCAGAACTTCCTGAAACAACTCATCCAATTTGCCGAGGTCGTGATACGCCGCCGCCCGTTCGACCGCTGCCACAAATGAACCGCACCACTTGGGCGACAACGCTGCCGCTGCCCTTGCAAACCTTGTCGCATCACGGAAGACATTCCCCGCGTGGTCACGATACGATTGTTCTGGTGCGCCATCGCGGGCGCTGTGGGCCAGCGGTTCAAGCGTGGTCGCGGATTCGCTCACAAGGCGTAGTCGTGGTATTCACCGCATTGCGCAAACGTCACCTTGCTGTCGGGGCGGATGGGCTGGTCTTTGATTTTCTCCCAGGTTGGAAGCGCGCCGTAATCCGCCAGCGACTCGGAAGGCTTTTCCAGTTTCCTCGGTGTGAGCGCGTCAAGGAACGCGAAATCAGAAACCGAACCTGCGCGGCTCTTGTGGGTGAGCGTGTGAGCGTGAACGACCTCGACCATTGAGCGGACAACCGAGCGGGTGCTAGTGTAAGTGTGTTTGAGCAGGTGCAGCATCAAATCCACATCCTGTTTCGTGCATCCGGTTTTATGCGCTTGGTTCGGGTTCACGAAAAACGGAACGGCATACAGACCATGCTTCACCACACGGAACGCCATCGGAGCCATGCCGCGATCTTTGCCGGTTTCGACGCCGGACTTGCTGGTCCAAGTCGAGAATTCGATGTCAATCGGAGCGATGGAAACACCGACGCCGAAATGAGCGACCCCAGCGCGAATCGTGTCCGCTCCGCCTTCCTCTAGGAACGTGTTGCCGAAAAGCCGCCCGTCCCAGTATGCGTCAATGAAACCCTGACCGATCTTGCCATCCTTCGGCTCCATCTTCTTTTTGATTTCATCGCGGTTGCGTCCACGGCTCTCCAGAATTTGAAAATTATCATCAGACAAACCGAGTGATGCTTTTATTTCACTCCAGACTACGCCATCCTTTTCAAGAACGAGGTCGCGGAGTTTGCGCTTCACGGAGACAGGCGAGATTTCGCCTTTGCCATCCGGGCGTTGGCGCGGGGAACTTTCGCGTTCCGGATCGCCGTTGGGATTGGATTTGCGGACTTCCAAAATCAGGAGCCCGGTGATACGGGGAACGAGGTTGTTGTCTTTCTTGGTGCTCATAAATCGAATTGGTGTTGGGTGGGTTATTGTTTCGGGGTTTCGGTTTTCGGGTGGTCAGCAAGGTAGCCGAGTAAAAGTTTTGCTTTGTCGGCGTCGGTCATACGCTGTGGCAATTCATCCAGTCGAATCGCGGCGGTGCAGGCGGCGATTTCACCAAGAAAGTATTTCACCAAGCCGACGCCTGCCTCTGGATCATTACTTTGGAATGTTCGCGCCCAGGCTTGGTAGGGAGCCAGTCGCTCCGCCAATCGTGCCAGCGCAAAGACCGGTTGTTCGAGAGCGGTGTTGAACAGGGCGTTGCCGATGAGTTGCGACGGCGAATCGCCTTTGCGCACATGTTTGCAGTATTGCTGATGCAGGCTGTCCGCCAGAGCGAGCAGCCGTCCGATTTGAGTAATGGGTTCTTTCATAAAGTTCATTCTATTGTGTCCGAGTTGGTGAAGGAGAATTCCGATGAGAGCGATGGTTTTGACTGACTGCCAGCGAACGGTGTCGCTTAACGCCGTCCACTCGCAGGTAATTTTCGCCGCACCGAGCGCAATCAGCACAGTGCTCATTCGTCTTATCAGCAATTCCAAGACGAACTGCGCCTTCTGCCGGGCGAGCGGTGCGTCTGCAAGGAATACATCGTAGGCATCTCCGGCAGACAGCGCGCGTTGGTAGGTGGAACTGAAGCCAGCCTTTGCATCCGCGCTCCAGACGTGATTGACGACCGATGCCAATTCAAGCGGGCATGGCGCGGTGTGTGAAAGGAAAACGGGTTGTTTGGTGTTCTTGTCGTAAAACCAAACCGACACTTGAGGCGCGTTGCGTGCGCCCGCTTCCCAATCCCGCGCTGCCCGAATGACATCCCGCACATGCAGGCTGCGGTTGAGGCTGATTTGTTTCTTGGCCTTGTCTATCGGGCAAAACGCAAGCAGGCGAACTTTGAGGTTGGAGTTGGCCGCCACTTTGCCCTCAAGCATCTCCAAAACCGGCTGGGCAATGGCCTCGAAATCGGCGTCCGAAAATGAGTTGGCTTCGCCGCCGAACATTTCAGCCAATTGATCACGGCCTTCCGGCTCACCTTCCAAATAGGCAACGAGTAAGTCGCGTTTGTCAGGCTGCGCGCTGGGGATCGCCCGGCAAGTGATGCCACGTTTATCGTCGCTGGCGAGGTAAAGCAGCGCGTCGCTCATCTTCTGAATCCGCGCCGAGGAAACCGGAAATGATTGAGAGCCTTTGAAACCATACCGCTGCAATGCCTGCACCTCGTTGGTGTTCACTGAAAACAATTTCACGTTGCCAAGCTCTGCAACTTTCGGCCCGGCGGGGAATTTGTCCTGCAACTCTGCGGTTTCCCCGAATGCGTCCTCCGCCATGTCGGCTTGCTCTGGCTCACCTGCTGCGGCGTTCGATTGCGTCTGAATGAGGGCCTCGTTGATCAGTGCGCTTGTCTTTGAATGAGCAACTCTGCAAAAAGTTGTGTTTGGCGATGCCAAGTCGAGATAGACGGGTTGGTTGGCGTTCTTGTCCTGCTTCAGCTTCTCTTTCCAGTAGTCGGGCGACGCAATTTCCTGTGGGCGCTTTTTCCAATCGAGCGTCCCAAACAGGACTTCCTGAAACAGCAACAGTTGCCTGCGGTCAAATTCCACGTTCTGATCCACCATCAAACCTGCCAGCGACTCAGCGAAGGAAGGCAGCGTGGGTTTCGATTTTACGAGTATTTCCACCAGCGTCATGAAGTTCTTCAAACCGGTCAGCTCACGGGGCAACGACTCGGCGAGTTCTGAAACCAGTTCGTAACATGATCGTTGAAACTGCTTCTCTTGGCTCGGGCTGAAGGTCTGCGCCTTGGAAAGCGTGAACAGAGCATGAATGGCCTCTTTGATTTCTGCGGCGCTGGAATTTTTGTTCTTTCCCAGCGCGAGCAGCTTCTCAACGGCTGGCTTCAGATCGTCTGCCGAAGCCTCATCGAGTCGTCGAAGCGGAGTTGGAATGTTGAAACCGGGAAAACTCGAACCGGCAGAGCCATGTTCGACGCGGAATAAATTTGCGGCTATTTCACCGGGTAGAACTTCGACGCGGGAAGGGCTGCCAACGGTGTCCAACGACACGACGAGCAAATTCCTGTTCTTTCCCATCGGATTGATTCGCGGATGACGTGACGGTGCTACCGTTCCAAGCCGCTCCAGCGAGTCCACGACCTGTGAAAGTTCGTTAAGCATAGGTGAGGACTCCTTTTCGACGCGAAGGTTGGGATGATTGTGCTTGTTGTAGAATGACGGCTTCACCTGACCGTTCTGCATTTGGTCGAACACCATCCGCAGCATGGTGGGCAGTTCGTGGTTCTCGATTTCGCAGACTTGCGTCTCCGGGCGGAACGGGCCGACATAGTCCGGCGCGAATTCCTTCCAGCCCAAGCAGGGCGTGTAGAACCATTGCCCTCGATCCAAGGCGCGATTGAATACGTCGTGATAGGCGTGCGGCGGCCAGGTTGTGCCGTCGTGATGTCCGGCAAACTCGGCCTGCGCGTAAAGCCGGTAACACACGTTGACCAGCACGACGGTGTAGAACTGGAACGACGCGCCCTTCTTCATCGCGTCACTGGCGCGGAGCGGCCCGCCGTAATTCGTGGTGTAGCGATGAAATTGCACCGGGGCGCAAATCTCGACCTTGGTAGGCCGAACGTTCACCGATTTCCAGCGCAGCACGGATTCAAAGATGCCTTTCACCGCGCTGAACGTCGGCGCGACGTAAGACACGGGTGACGAACCAGTGTCTGGCCGTGTCCACATGGCGGTTAGCCCTGAGATTTCAAGTTGGATAGGATAGGGTTTCATAAATCATGCAGCAGCCCGGCCAGCTTCGCTTCTTCAGCAAGGTTAAACAGCCCGGCGAATTTTTCCGCCAACACAGCCACGTTGCGAAGGTGGTCGGCCAGAAATTGCCAATGCTCCGGTTTCGGATCGGGTTTCCCGTCCGGCAGAGTCGCCGTGTGCGCGTAACAATTCATTTTGCCTGGCAAGAATTTTTTTCTGGAACCATACGAACGATAACAAAGCATTGACTTTGACGGAAATGTTTTTGATTCACAATTCACGCCAACCAGTTTAACCGGCAGGTAGGACAAATGCAGTCCAACCTAAAATTTCAATTGCAGGATGCGCAGAGTAAATTACATAAGCGCATTGCAGCAGACCAGCGCCATTCTCTCGACGATGAACTTCATGGCGTTGCCAACGCTGCGTTTGACCACTAATGTCGTCAATCCAAAACGCCCTTTTGCCCAAAATTCCGCGCGAGCCAACCCGTTACCCTTTTCAAAGTCGGCGACAGGGCGGCACCCCCCCCCGCCTCGGTCGTCGGTCAGACCACGCGCAAAAAATTTTAGGGACAATTGGGGGACAGCCAAATGGTGTTTTTATGCGTTAATCTGCGTCCTGCCTCGAAAAGCGCATTGCGTAAAATCGTGAATTTTGATGCGGGTTTTATCGGTTTTAGCGCATCAGCGCGAAGTGGTCTAAACGGGTTCGAGCCCCGCCACTCCCGCCATCTCCATGATTTTGACCGCTGGTGACAGGCAGGGTCAAAATGATACTTTCATCAATGATTGAAATGGTTTTATTCGTTTTCACCCCACCATTCGTTGTGACAGGCGTTGACTCGTTTTGACCCTTTGCGAACAATCTTTGTGAGGCTCCTTGTGAGGCTCCTTGTGAGGCTCCTTGTGAGGCTCGTTCCGCATAGTTTGGTAACGCATCAAACGCCGCCCAAGTGCCGAGCAGATTTTCATCGGTGTAAATTTTATTTGTCAGCCGCCGGTCACTGTGTCGCATGAGCGTCATCGCCACACGACTTGCCACTCCTCGCCAAAGGCCAATGGCGATTAAGGATTCAGCTGGAAGTGTCACGGTCGCTGGTGGAAAAGGTGAATATCTGTAAACCTTGATCGGCAATTCGCTGGACATCGGATGCCCATGCCCAGCCTTTTGGAAGTTGATGTTGGCCAAGTTCATTCATGCCTTGCGCTTCGTTGCTTTGGCGGGCGTGGTCTGCGACAGTTCTTTTTCCAACTGTGTGATACTCGGCAGAGCGCTCTGGAGTTTCTTCGGCAGGGCGCGGGTGAGCTGGTAGTCGGAAACGCCGATGGCTTTGTCCATGCCGCGCAGGGCATACTCGGCGACGATTTTGTTTTTTTTCCTCACAGAGGATAAGGCCGATGGAACGCTGGTCGGTGGCGTGCTTCAGCCGGTCGTCCACGGCGTTCAGATAAAAATTCATCTTGCCGGCATATTCCGCCTTGAAGGGGCCGACCTTCAGATCAATGACGACGAAACAGCGGAGCTTAAGATGGTAAAACAGAAGATCTATGTAGAAATCACTGTCGCCGACTTCCATGTGAACCTGACGACCGACGAAGGCAAAGCCGATGCCGAGTTCCACGAGAAAATGCTGAAGGTGGCGGAGCAGGCCGGTTTCAAGTTCGCGCTCATGGAAGGGTTTTTCCAGCGTGAGGAAATCGAAAAAATAGGGGTCTTTCAGAAGCTGGGACGCGAGGTCTGACTGCGGCGGCGGCAGGGTGCGTTGGAAATTGGTGACGGCGTTGCCGTGTCGTTCGTGCGCGCGACTTTGAATCTGGAGCGAGAGGACATCGCGGCTCCAACCATGCTCGAAGGCCTGTCGCGCAAACCAAAGGCGCGTGGGCAGGTCTTTCACTTTCTGGATGAGAATGACATTGTGTGCCCAGGTCAATTGGGCAACGGCCCGTTGCCAAATTTGGGCGGCGTCGGATTCGGCGGGTAATTGGGACATGGGCGGCGGTCCTTTTTTACCGCCGGTCGGATCATCTGACAATTTGGCAACCGCCCGTTGCCAAATTGGGCCGAAAGCGGGGTATTCATCAAAAAACTGGATCATCAGGCGCAGATTGCGCGCGGAGAAACCCTTCACCTCCGGCAAGTCGTCGTGCAGGTCGGTCGCCAGCTTGGGCAAGACAGCCGTGCCCCAACCTTCAATTTTCTGTCGCTTCGCCAGCACGCCGCCGATCTCCCAATAGAGCATGAGCATACTGGCATTGCACCGCCATCGCGGTGCGCACCTGCGCGGCGCGGATGCGCTGCTTGATGTCGGCCAACAGCCCGGCGTAGTTCCCGGCGGTGGCGGACGAAATCGGTTTGCTCTTTGGATTGTTTTTTTAACTTCAATGTCGCAAGTATATAAAATCTTTTTCCATACGCCAAGCTTGAGTTGTTAACCGCATTCTCAACCAAAATTGCGAAAAATTATTTGGCATGAGACGCGATGCGCTGGCGGATTTCAGCCAGCAGCTTCCGACCGCTCGCCGGATTGCCGCGCTTCTGGCGCACCACAAAGCGGGCTTCCGCCTGCCGCTCGGTAATGACGTGCGTGACAAAGTTGTCAAATAACCGTTGCACGCTCGTGCCGGTGGATCGAGCCGCGCCCAGCAACGCTTTGTGCCGTGAATCATCACAACGATAAGGAATGGTTTTCATTTTACAATTTTCAGATGTTGCGCCGGTGTCACCACGAGCGGCGAGGCAAATTTAAGCTCGCCCCGCCCAAAGTCGCGCGTGTTGTGCGTGACCAGATGTTCCACGCCACCGGCTATCGCCAGTTCCAAAACGTGGTCGTCGCCCGCATCCGGCAGGTTGGGCCGCCAGCGAAAATAAATCGGCTGCCAGATCGCTGCCGCGCAGAAATCGTCCAATAACGCTTCGCGTTCCGCCGCCGTCACCGGCACGCCCCGCCACAAACTTTCCCGCTGCACCAGTTGCTCGTATTCCGCAAACAGGGCGTCACCCGTGACGGCTTGGTCGTCCTGCGCCAGGCAGCAATCCAACACTTCCGCGCTCGCGCCTTCCTGACTGCGCAGGGCGGCGACGAAGACATTGGTGTCTTGCACGATTTCCATGCAGTATAAAATGACATCACAGGTGATGCCAGTCAAGCGGAAGGTTGATTTGCCGGGATTTGACGGCTTTTGGCCGGAGTTTAGTAATTCAATTCACTGGCCGGAAGCAATTCGACTTTGGCAATGTGTGGCCCGCGCGGTGGCTTTTCGTATGTCGTCAACGAATTGCTTGTGCTGATCGGTGGTGTAGGTTTCGGTGCTGGCGGCACGATTTGAATTGCAGCCGGTGTGGTGCAGGCATATTTCCGCTGTTTGCGCCGTTTGCCGCCTTCCAGGACGATTCGGCCGTATTCGGCCACGCGCGCCCGGCTGCTCTTTATTCCATGCTGTTTTAGCAAATCAGCGATGACGGCGTAGGACGCCTGTTTGCCTCGCAATTCCACGATGGAATCATGGAACGGCTTCAAATTGCCGAAGGGGATGCGACTTGATTCAGGCTGGTATTCTCGAATAGCTTTGCACAGCAATTCTAAATTAGGTAGTGCTGATGTTTGAGGTGATGGATTCATTTTTTTGTCCTTTAATTTTTTGATTGTCGTCGGGTTGGTTATGCCATGAAGCGTGACCGCGCCGTCTGTGATCGTGGGCGGACGAGCGGCGGCAAGAGGAACCCGAACACCAGTTCGCCTTGCCGCCAGCGATCCCGCTGCCGAGCATGTGGTCATCCAAGATCAGGCGGGCTTTCACCCGCGTGCGGGCGATGCCGGCCTGCCCGACCGGATTCATCTG
>Ga0302320_10021974_pt1 | contig 12630 bp, 12 predicted proteins | sample Bog_T0_3_FD_202130 | JGI IMG/M metagenome (GOLD analysis project Ga0302320, IMG submission 202130) | Peat permafrost microbial communities from Stordalen Mire near Abisko, Sweden - Bog_T0_3 | ecosystem: Environmental > Terrestrial > Soil > Wetlands > Peat | place: Sweden: Abisko, Stordalen Mire...
CAACAACATCCCCATTGATGTAACTCCGAATATCGAGGTCAGCCTGATCGTGCAGCCGGGCGACACGCGTTACCTTGCGCCGCACAACTTTGCATCGTCGTTTTACCAGGCGGAAATGGCACTGGCTCGCTGGCTGGCACGCCCATACTTTGCCTGGAAGATGCGGCCCAAGAAGATTACGGCCTCGGACATTCTCACGCCGCCGGGGAAGAAGATTAGGGGTTAGGTGCTGGGTTCCAGGTGCTGGGGGTTAGGAATTCAAAAGTCTAAAGGGTAAAGTTTAAAGGATGAAGGGTGAAGGCTGAAGGATAGAACGTGAAGGGGAATATGTTCCTGATTTTAGCCTTTACCCCTTAAACTTCACCCTTTTCGCTGACACCTGGCACCTGGACTCATGCTCTCAAATCAATCCCAACCCGAAGTGACGGAAAAGCTTAGTGCGGAAGCGAGTGCGAGTCCCTTTGTCGGCGCGGTAATCGCCGCCGCGGAGGCGTCTGCGGACTCGTTCGAACTCGAGACCAGCGGAACGGGGTTGGAAATCATGGCGCGGGCCACGCTGCCAAGCGGCATTCCCAATCGTGCCCGCATGAAGATCTTCTCCCCCAAATCAGGCCATACACTGGTCTTCTTCTTCAAGCGCAGCCTGGTGCCCTACAGCCGCGACCGTTACAGCTACGGTGGCTTTGACCTGCGCAAGGCCGCCGTTGAGCCAACGGAGATCGCCGCCTGGCTCGACTTCCTCAGCTCCGGCTTCCATCCTGACAAACGCCCGGAAAACCTGCGCCGCGCCTTTCCTTACGAAATTCCGGAATAGCCATCCTGGCAAGCGCATGGCCGATGTTGCATGGCTCCTGTTCTTGCCCCTGCCCTATTTTCCCTTTGCCGAGCACTGCGGATTGGCAATCTCCACGCGGCGATTCTTGGCTCTACCCTCGTCGGTGCGATTGTCGGCCACGGGCACCGTTTTGCCATAACCCTTGGCGGTGAGGCGGCTTGCCGCCACTCCGAGTTGCGTCAGCCACGCTACCACGGCGCGGGCGCGAGCTTCAGAGAGGGTCTGGTTGTAAGCATCCCCGCCCACATTGTCAGTGTGCCCCTGAATTTCCAACTTCAGCGTCGCGTTCTTGGTGAGCAGGGAATTGATCTGCTGCAAAACCGGGTCGGAGGCGGGCTGAAGCGTGGACTTATTGAAGTCGAATAACACGCCGTAAATCGCCACATGGCAATTCCGGGCCAAATCAGTGCTCAGATCTTTTGTGGTGGCGCCGGCATCGGCCACCCGAAGGTCGTACCCGTCATTGTTCTTGTGCAGGCTGGCCCAGATGTTACGGCCATTCTTCGTATAATGCGCGGACACGGCAACGTCAGCGCCCATGCGTTCATCCACGATCGTCCACCCTGCTTTTGTTAACGCATCATGATAAACAATGCGGAACATGGAGTTTGAAAGACCCTCAGGCTGAAGGTAGGCCTTGTCGATGGAGCCCGGCGATATGAGTTCCGGTTGGCTCGCCCCCGTGGGGGTTACCCAGAAAGGTGTTGGGTCGGCGACGCCGCTTCTATACTTCGAACCTGGAATGGGTCCGAGAAAGGGGAAGTCGCCAGTGGCGGGTTTGATGACCTCGGGCGTCGCCGCTGGCGGCGTGAGGGTAAGGGTAACGGGAAGAGGCGCGATCTCCACCATTTCCACTCCGGCTCTTTCCGGATCGCCGGTGCCCAACAGCGCCCACGCTTCGACGCCGCCTTTGGAGTAGTGCATCCACAACAAAAGGCCGCCGACTTTCCATTCCCGCACCGTTGTCCAGCCGTTGTTGAGGAACGCCGGTTTCATGATTGCCCAAACTGCGTCTCCATCCTTGGCCCCGGGAACGATTACAGGAAACTGCCAGTGCTTGCCCCGCTCCAGCTTTCCCACGCCATCCAATCCCCAGGGGTCGCCCGGCATCTGCACTTCGGCCCAGGGTTCGTAAGTCATTCGGTACGGCTGTCCGTACTTCGTCAGGAAAGTCAATTCCGCCGGCAGCGGGACGGTTTGGCCGGCACAGGGAAGCGCCGTAATCAAGAGAAAGACGCTTATGAGGGAACCACGCCAGACGCCAATCTTCGGTGCTAAAGACTTATAAAAAAGCAACTTCCACCTCCAGAGTTTGAACAATGCCAAGCAGCAGCTTAGCGCGCCCGGCGCTTCGCCAGCGAGAGCAGCATTTTGGCCAGGCGGCGGGAATCGTGGCGGGCCACCTGATCCTCAATCAGCAGGTTGGCGCAAAGTGGTTTGACGCCCAGTTTGCGCACGGCATCGAGGTCCAGCACGACGGGCGCGGCTCGGTCATCCGCGTATCGTTGCAGCAGCGCGGGTGACATTGGCCGCGTGTTCAGCACGATGTGGTCAAACACCCGCCGCCCGGCGTGGTCGTGGAGGGCGCGGATGTGGTCCGCGGCGGTGTAGCCCCGTGATTCGCCCGGCTGCGTCATCAGGTTGCAGATCAGGACCTTTACGGCGCGCGAGCGGGCGATCTCCTCCGCGATGCCGTGCACCAGCAGGTTGGGCGCAAGCGACGTGTAAAGCGACCCGGGGCCCATCGTGATCAAGTCGGCGCGGTGGATGGCCTCCAGCGTTTCCGGCAGAGGCTTGCAGCGCGCGGGGACAATCTGAAGGCGTTCAATGGGCACGCGCGTCCTGGTTATGCTGCGCTCCCCGCGAATCAACTTGCCATCCGTCCGCGTGGCCTTCAGGTGGACATCGGCGAGCGTGGAAGGGAAGATCTCCCCGCGGATGGCCAGCACCTCGCTGCAGAGGCGCACGGCTTTGGCGAAGTCGTGGGTCAGATTGGTGAGGGCGGTAAGGAACAGGTTGCCCAGATTGTGGCCGCGCAGTCCGTGGCCGCTGGAAAAGCGGTAGTTGAAGAGTTGGGTGAGGAGCTGTTCGTCTTCGGCCAGCGCCACCAGGCAGTTGCGGATGTCGCCGGGGGGAAGCATGCCGAAATCACGCCGCAAGCGACCGGAACTGCCGCCTTCGTCGGTGACGGTGACGACGGCGGTAAGCCGTTTAATTTCAGGCCGAAACTGGGCGGGGCGTGTGGGCTCAGAGACGTGGTGCTTCAATCCCCGAAGAACAGTTGATAAACCCGTGCCCCCACCAATGGCGACAACTTTCATGAACGGGTCCGAATCTGGAAAATTGACGGTGGCCGATTGGCTTGGATTGCCTGCATTCCCGGGAAACTCTCAGCCGGAAATCGACCGTCGTCAATCGGCAATTCTACTGGTTTCCTGCCGAATGCACCAGGTGACGGAAGCGCGGATCGCCTGCAAGTCCCTGGAAGTCTTCGTCGCGGCGAGCGTGGAAGCGATTTTCAGGACGCAGGGTAAATGCCGCTTCGAGATGGGTGAAGGCCACATCCATGTTCCCGCCCAAGGCGTGCGATACGGCCAGGGCGTAATGGATGTGATCCTGCTTGGGCTTCAATTTGTCTGCTTTGACGAGGTGCTCAACGGCATTGGTAAGGTCGCGGGCATTCAGGCAGGCAACGCCCAGGGCGTAATACTCCTCGGCTGATTTGGGAGGCGCGGCGGCGCGGCCAGTCCTTTGCTTGCAAAGACGCAAGTGCACCTGTGCCCGTTCCGCCACATCGCGGGCATCGATATCCACAAGCTTTTCAAACACTTCCGCGGCCCTGTGGTAATCCTGCTTCTGAAAAGCCTTCACGCCGGTCTCAAAATTGCGGATGGCCGTCTGGTAGGGAACGTCCACATGCGGTCGAACGGATACGGCGGCAGTGATGGCTTTGCGCCCCGGCTTGGCAGCAACGCGGGAACCCGCCCTGCCTGCCTCGCCCAGACCCGGGCGCGCCTTCGCCCGCGAAACGCTGCGTTCCAGAGCAACCGCCTGCCCCCCCGTTGCCGCAGCCTTGCGCGGCCTGGCCATGGAGTGTCGCTTTTGAGGCTTAAGTGTTTTCATTTCAAAGCCTTGCGCAATCGGTCGGGGTCATAAAGCGCCTGCCGCACCGAGTGCTGTTCTTATCTATAACAAATTTGAGTAGTTGTAGTCAAATCGTCTGCTTTCGCAAATTGCTCGACAAAATGTCCGAGTGTGGCGCGCTCCTTTCGTAATGATTGTCCAGTTCAGCGCTATACATACTCCACCAGCAACATCGTAAACATGTCAAACGGCTCCAGGCGGAATTGCACATACGCTCCCGCGGTTTCAAACTTCACCGCTTTGCGCTGTGGAACCTCAATCACTGCTTTCACGGTTCGGCCCGCGGGCGGCTGCACTCGCACCGTGGCGGGCACGGGGATGGAGGGCAGGAAGTCCTGCATGCTCAGTAGTCCCACCAGCAGGCGCTTCTGCTCTGGCTGATGGAAAAGCGTCATCTCCACCGATGGGTGCGTCTCCACCTCGAATTTGTAGGGACCGGGAAGAGCCTGCTTGAGCAGGTGGACCAGCAGAATCGGGTTCACTTCCGGCAGCCCGGCTTCAATGGGTCCGGCGAGCCAAACCGATTTCCCTTTGCCAAAGGAATTGAGCACCAGCGCCGGATTGGTTCCCGGCACCAGCGCAGGTGGATTGCTGTGAATCGAGGCAAAGTGGCTGCCAATCGAGTGGCCCAGCTCCGGCGCCACCCACGGCAGCGTCACCGTGGCCAGAACCTCCGCCCCGGCCAGGGCTTCCGCTTTCATCATCGTGCCGCGGTAGATCAGGTGATCCTGCGGCCAGACGACCTTGAAGATCTCCTCATTGTTGGGCGTCAGGTAGGTCACGGTGGTTCCCAGCGTTCCGAGGTAGCGAACCCCCAGCACGTCCTCCAACAGGAAGCGCGGCCCCTTGCCGTCAAAGCGGTCGAGCGAGGTGGGCCCGGAGGCGATCAGCACTCCGCCGTCTTTCACAAACTGGGTGAACTGGGCGGCCTGATCGTGTGTCATCTCCAAAACAAAGGGAACGATGACGGCACGATAGTTCTTGAGTTGCTCCAGGTTGACGTTGGTGACCACTCCATAGGGGATGTGCGCCTCGCGCAGAACCTTGGCCCAACCCAGGATGGAATCCCGGTGCGGGCAGATGCCCCTTTCGCCCGCGCCCTCCCAGCCCACGAAATCGCCCACGGGAACGCCATTTTTTGTGGGGTCATACATCGATTGCTGGTCATAGTAGATGGCCACATCGGCCTGAAGCACCCCGCCCAGGTACTGCTCGTACGGCGCGCGCACCTCATTCAATTTTCCCAGCAGTGCGTATACTTCAGGGTTGATGGTTCCCACCGGGTTGATGGCGTCGATCAGGGTGAGCGCGGCGGAGTGCAGCGTGGCCGCGTACGATTCCATGCGCAGCCGCTCAAAGGACTTCTGGCTGACGTGGTCGCCGAGGCCGGGGTAGGCGCGCGAGGTCATGTACTCAAACGGGTGAACGCGCGTCAGCCCGTAGTACGCCTTGCTGACCAGGGAGTAGAAGGCCGGACCGTCATAGATGTCGCCGCCGGGATAGTCGCAGGCTTCGGCCATGGCCGGTGTTTGGCCGGCGCTCCAGCTGTCGAAAATAACCGCCTGGTTGTGCGTAACAGTGATGGGCCGCACCTTCTTGATGGTGTTGGTAACGTCGTGGGCAAACTCCAGCATCCAGCGTTCGCGCGCCGCCTGGAATTTCCGCCAGGTGGGGTCGTTCCAATCGATGACGCGGGGAGGCTCGGCCCCGCATTCCTTCCAAAACCGCTCCGTGCAGGAGGCGCAATAGCAGGCGCTGCGCCAGAACGTCATATCGATAAAGACGCCCTCGATGGGGTAGTTGCCCACAATCTCCTTGAGGCAGGCAAAGGCGTACTCGCGGTAGGGAGTGTTGGGGCACGTCTGGCCGTAACGGTTGTCAAGGATGTGCGTGTTGCCCGTGGGCGGCATCAATCGCCACGAGGGGTGCTTCTCCGCGGCCCAGTTGTCGCGCGTGACGATGAAGTAGGCTGCGGTGTGCAGACCGCGGCGGCGGCATTCGGCAACCAGCTCGCCAAACATGTCGCGGCCGTGCAGGTTGGCGTGCATCTGGCCCACTTCCGTCTTCCACAGCGCCAGGCCCACGCAGGAGTTGGTGTAGGGCATCACCTGCTGAAAGCCGGCGCGCACGATGGTGTCAACATACTTCTCCGTATCAAACTGGCTGAGGAAGAGCGGGTCCCAATCGGGAATGTGCGTGTCAATCAGCAGGCGGCGATAAACCTGCCCCGGCCACTGGGTGGTGAATTTTGCGTCGGGGGCTGAATCGGCGGGAAATCCCGGCACGGCAGCCTCCATCCCCGGCGTCATGCCGCCGAGGGTTGCGCCACTGAGAATTTTGTTAAAAGTTCGTCGGTCCATGTTTCCCCTTCAGTCTTGAAGATCAGCCGTGAAATAGTATCCCAATTTTGGGGTTTCATTCCGCAAATCCCGTGGCGAAAATGCAATTCAGGACAGATTGTCCGCGCCAAATCTGCAATATCCTGTCAATTTGCGTCAAAAATGCGAAAAAGGCTCCCCCAATGCATGACATTTTGTCACTGCTTCCTTTGTTTTCATACACATAGTCGGTTCGACCTTCATTTTTAACATCTCTAAGGGCAGGAGATGTCCCAAGAGTGACTTCTTGTTGTTTTTGGGGGGTAATGAGCCGCCACTTGGGGCGAAGGTGGAAGACTTGCATGGTGGACAGGACACAGCCGTTCCGCGCCGGGCGCGAACCATCCCTTCCAGCATAGCACATGACTAGCCTTTGTCAAGTGAAATGGAGGCTAGCGTTGGGGCTTTTGCCGGCATGGCCATGCTGCCATTGTCCTGCCTTAACGGCGGTACGGGCATATGGAATTCTTGAATGAGAAGCCGCGGCCCACGAACGAGGTCTGCCAAGCGCATGCGTAATTGTAGGGAATTGTCCGGGCGGCGGGCGTCAGGACGCTTTCTTTCTGCCCAACCAGAGCAGCACGATGGGTTCGTGTTGGGAAAGGTCCCACAATTCCGGATCTCCAGTTACAAGCGCGGCATTCTGGTCAAGGGCCGTTTGGGCGGCAAAGGCATCTGCGTAGGAAATCGGGTAGCGGCTTTTTAATCGGGCAGCGCCCAGAATCAGTTTTCGGTCAGGAAGGAGTGAATGAATCGGCATCATGGCAAGGTCGGCAAGGAATCGTTCAGCGGCCGCTGCTCCGTGGCGTTTGGCGATCAGGTTAAAGATCTCGCCAACGTTGATCAACGAAATGCTGACCTTGGCCGCGCCGCGCGACGCCTGTTCCAAGAGTTCGCGCACCCTGGTACGAGCGGGTTCTTCGCCCTGAAGCCATCCGACAATCGCCCAGGAGTCAAGAACGCTTGCGGTCACGCGTTAACTCCTTGCGCCGATTACGCGCCAGATCACCAAGGAGGTCAGAGCCTTTGAAGCGTCCGTCCCACTCCCGCCAATTTCCTGTTACAGTTTTCCGAAGGATTACCTCATCGCCTTCGACCCTTACGGAAAGGCAGTCACCCTCGCCCAGACCCAATTGATCCCGAACTTCCTTGGGAAGGGCAAGTTGTCCCCGTGAGGATACATGAGCTTTCAGCATATCATCCACCTCTCGTCTTACCCTGGAGTAAGACTGATGAAAATTCAAGATGCTTGCGGGAGGCGGGCCGAAATTCAATTTGCTTGTTAGAAGCGCCCGCGAAAATCGAAGAGGTCGTCAAGCGAGAGCTGCCAGCCGGGAAAGAGGTTGGACGTGAGGACGTGATGGCCTGCGTAGGTTGCCTCCACCAGATACTTGGCGCCCTGGAGTGTCAGCACCTCGACGGTCCTGGCTTTGGGATCGATGAACCATACCTCGGGCACGCGCGCCTCGGCGTAAACCGGCAGCTTGATGGCGCGATCATGTCCGGCGGTGGAGGGAGACAGGACTTCCACGGCAAGGTCGGGTGCACCGGCAATCCAATTTTCCTGAATGATTCCCGCGCGCGCATTGGATATGAAAATAAGGTCCGGCTGCAGGACGGTTTCTTCACCCAAACGTACGTCCAAAGGGGCTTGGCAGATATCGCCGAGGCGGTTCTTGCTGACGAATGTCCCTAAATCTTGCGAGAGATTCTGAAGGGCGAATTGGTGCCGAGTGGCAGGAGATGGAGTCACATGCACCTCTCCATGGATCAGCTCATAGCGCTTCCCGTCGCTGGGAAGCTCGCGGAACTGCTCGAAGGTCAGCTTGGGGATGACTTCTAAACCCATGAGGCAATTATACACCCGAGCGGGAGGTCAATTCATGGCCTTTTAGTAAAGCGCCCACCACCTGGAGCTTCGACCAATTCCCGGAGAGTTCCTTCCATCGTTTGCAAAAACTCCGTTTCAGGAAATGCCGCTGAATACGGGTTTCCACAAGCCTTTCGTACAAACCCTTTGACGCCTTCCGTAACACCTTGTATCCTTGGCACACGTTCGGGAAAAGTTTTCGACGTTAGACTGAATCTGCGGGAGCAAACCATGCTGAAACGCGCGAGCGTAGTGCTTTGCGTACTGGCCTTTTTCTCCACCTTGCCGGTGGCAAAGGCCGAAGGCCTTTACGGCTCAAAGGGCATCGTCCCTGAAGCTGTCCGTCAGGGCAGACTGGGAAGTTGCTATTTTCACGCGGTCATTGCCGCCCTGGCGGAGCGGCGCCCGGACGCCATCCGTAAGATGATTCAATCCAATTCCGACGGAAGCTATACGGTGACGTTCGGTGATGGCGTGAAGGAGACCGCCTACCCGGAGGATCTGCGCTATACGCATGAAAGCGGCTACGACCTCTCCGACGGCGAGTGGGTGGCCGTACTCTTTCGCTCCTACGCGCAGCGGGTGCTGCGAGAGTCGCTGTTGCAGGATATCGATGCCAGCGATATCTTCCCACTCCTCAAGTCGCCGGCGGAAGAGTTTGTGGCCTCAAACGATCAACTTGTTTTGGCCTATGACCGGGCCATCCGCGCCCAGGTGGACCAATACGGCAACATTGACCGCACCAAGATGGAGGCAGGCCTGAAAAAACAGATGGCCACTGTCACGGCGGTGCCGGATTCCATGAAGGACTCCTTGATCGGCTTGCTGGAATCAGGCGGCTTTTTTGAAAAGATGGGGACGTTTATCCAGCAGAATGGCGAGCTTTTTGGAGCTTATCGGGCGGTCGGCCAGGGGGGCATTGCCGACCGCGTGATGAAAACCCTGTCAGGAAGCACCCGCTATCAGGAAAATCAATCTGAAGCGCAGGCTGGTGCGGCGCTGGCGGAAGCGATTAATAATGGCATGCCGATTGTGGCCTGCACCGGTGGCAGCGCCTTCTACAACCAGGTGGCCAAGGGGCAGACTCTGCCCGCAGAAACCGATCTCTGGTATGTCAACGCGCATTGCTACACCGTGCTGAACTATGACTCCGGCGCATCAACCGTGAGCATTCGCAACCCCTGGGCCCGGCACCCTGATCCGGACGGGGTCTTTAGCCTGCCCCTTTCCACCTTTGTACCTGCTTATGCAGGAATTGTGACGCCGCAGTAGGTTGGCGGAAAGGCGGAAGCAGGCCACTCGGCCCAGGTGTTTGATACGGGAACCTGCGCTGCGGGCTAACGCGATGAAACTCTTGCGCCGCCCTGGTGAACTTCCATCGCAAGAGGCTTCTCAGCGGCTTGCGTGGCAAGAGCGTTGCTGGTGCGCCGGGCGATGACATTGTCCATGGCGCTGCGGACCACATATGCGAGGTCGGTGGCGTTAAAGGGTGGGGCGATGAAGTCAAAGGCGCCCGTCTCAATTGCCGTCACGTAAAACCGTGTGTCAACCAGGCGCGCAACGACAATCACGTTTACCGCGCGCTTGGAGTGCTCCGCCAGGGCCACAATATCGGCCCAAGTGCCATCGGGCAACTCTGTGTCGGTGAAGACGATTGGGGCAGGGTTCAACCCGCCCAGCATCCGTTTGGCAGCAGTTCGCGAATCGGCCTGAAGGATGCGCATTCCCTGGCGCTCCAGCGCGCCCTTAAGGGTGGCCAGCGTTTCGGAATTTTGGTGCACAAGCAGGGCCGTGATTCTCTCCGTCATAAGAACTCCCATGGATTTTGTAGAACTTCTGCTTCTTTAACCTTTTGGCCGGGTTGATCGGGCAGCGGCCTACACTACGAAGACCTGCCCGACCCCGTGCCAGGAAACCTGGGGAGAGAGCATCAGTGCGGCGAATTCACGTTACGAATAAGCTGCTGGGCCGACCCCGAAGGCATTGAAATCTTGTTGGGATTGCTCCCTGGGGACCATCGAAGCTACTTCAACGCCACCTTGATGGACTTCTTCTCCTGGGAGATATCGATCTTGTCCTCCCGGGCCAGCCAACCCAGGGAAAAGCTTAAAATCTCACCCTCGCCGCTCAATTTCTTTTTGAGTTGAGCCACGGTGAGAGGGCCTGAGTCGTTCAAAAGGTGCCAAACTTTCCCTGCGGTAATACCGACCTGCTCTGTGGTTGCCATTCTTGTCTTACCTCCTGTGTATAATCGGCAAGTGTTGCCGGAAACTTTAGGGCTTTCCCTGCGCCGGTCGAACTGCGCGCACACTCCTGCGGCTCACTTGCTGAGCCTTTCGCTATTTTTAAGCGTGTTGATGCCTGCCGGGCTTTACCGGCCTGCGGTGAGGTGATCTATTTGATACAACAGATTGCCTGAGCACGTGTGCAGAGCATACTATGGGCGTCATCCTATCAAGTTTTCAATTACTAGCTTAGTTTAGTGTCGCGAGATTGGCAAGGAAAAAATAGTTATAGCTCTGATAAGGTATTGGAAATAGCTGCCCCTTTGCCCACGGGGCGGAACTGCCAACTGTCGCGCCAAGGACCGTAAAGCGTTGAAAGTTTTACGATGAAAGGACTGTTCCCATCTTGAGAACGCCAATGGAGGAGGAATTCATTTGCCGGGTTGCCGCCCGCAGTTATTTTCCGGATTCATTGTTCCGCCCACCCCCGCGGCGGAAGAACGCGCCAAGCTCCAGCAGGCCATAGACCAGCAGGCAGAACCAGAAGTCCACTATTGTCCCCAGATCGACGGTCCACGCCTGGTGCTGTGCGGCGGGAGGCAGGTGTGGCGAGAAGGCAAAATAGAGGGCGTTGCCCAGCAGGACGGCAATCAGGAACTTCAGCCAATTGGGGCGCGTCGGTGGCATGGGCGCAAGCAACTTCGCGAGAAAGAAATCGAATATCAACGGGAGTCGGGAAAGCTGGAATCATTGACCATCCGCTCGGAAGTGACCATCAATCATCCGATCACCGGATCTCCCGATTCCCAATCTCCCGGCTATAATAGTCAAATCGGAGCAGAATGGCGAACTCCAATCTTACGGCCGCATCGGACGTGCAGTTCCTGAAAGGCGTGGGCCCTGCCCGTGCCAAGCTTCTTGCCTCGCGCGGCATTCGCACCGTGGAGGACCTGCTCTATTACACTCCCTTTCGCTACGAAAACCGCACCAGCTTGACGCGCATTCGCGACCTTGTGCCCGGCCAGATGGCCACGGTTTTTGCCAAAGTGCTCACCTGCGGCTTGATGCGCACGCGCCGCGGCATGTACATCTATGACCTTGCGGCGAGCGACTCCAGCGGCATGCTGCGGTGCAAATGGTTCAACGCGACCTACCTTGAGACCAACAAGGTCTTTCACACCGGGCAGCAGGTGTTTTTCTACGGCAAGGTTGACCGCGACCGCTACGGCACGGGCACGATGGAGATCATCCAGCCGCAGTTTGAAATCCTTCCTGACGACGAGCCCGAGGGCGGGAATTCGCTGGAATTGGGGCGCGTGGTTCCCATCTATGAGTCCATCGGCGCGCTGGGCCCACGCGTGCTGCGGCGGTTGATGTGGGGGGCGCTGGAAGGAATTGGCAATGAAATTCCTGACCGGCTGCCGGCAGCAGTGGTGCAGAAAAACAAGCTGCCCGACCGTGCCAGCGCCGTCCACGAGACGCACTTTCCCCAGCAGGAGCTGGACCTCGAGAAGCTCTGCGCCTTTCGCACTCCGTCACAAGTGCGCTTGATCTTCGAAGAATTCTTCAGCGTGGGCGCGGGCCTGGCGCTGAAGCGGCGCAAGGCCAAAGCGATCCCGGGCGTGGAGTTCAAGGTGAAGGACACTGCCCGCCAGGCAATTCGAAAGGTCCTGCCCTTTCACCCCACCAGCGCGCAGAAGCGGGTGTTGAAAGAGATTGTGGATGACATGTGTTCGGCACGGCCCATGAATCGCCTGCTGCAAGGCGATGTGGGTTCGGGCAAGACCATCGTGGCGATTCAGGCCGCAATCCTGGCGATTGAGAACGGCTACCAGGTGGCGTTGATGGCGCCCACGGAGATCCTGGCCGCTCAGCACTACCTCTACATCAAGCAACTCTTTGGCAAGCTCAATTACCGCGTGGAGCTGCTGGTAAGCGCGCGGAAGGCGGCGGAAAAAGCGGAAATCAAGCAGGCCATTTGCGTAGGGGAAGTGCACCTGGCCATCGGCACGCACGCATTGATTGAAGAGGACGTGCAGTTTGCGCAGCTCGGCCTGGTGGTGGTGGATGAGCAGCACCGCTTCGGCGTGTTGCAGCGCTTCAAGCTGATGCGCAAGGGCTATCATCCTGACGTTCTGGTGATGACGGCCACGCCCATTCCCCGCACGCTGGCGCTGA
>Ga0302320_10021975_pt1 | contig 12630 bp, 17 predicted proteins | sample Bog_T0_3_FD_202130 | JGI IMG/M metagenome (GOLD analysis project Ga0302320, IMG submission 202130) | Peat permafrost microbial communities from Stordalen Mire near Abisko, Sweden - Bog_T0_3 | ecosystem: Environmental > Terrestrial > Soil > Wetlands > Peat | place: Sweden: Abisko, Stordalen Mire...
CTATGTGCCAACCAAAATTGTTCAGGAAATGGTGTTTGTGATCATGATAATGGAACTTGCATTTGTAATACTGGATTTGCTGGAGATAACTGTGAAACTGTAACAGATTTATGTGCAGGCAAAAATTGTTCAGGAAATGGAGTTTGTCATCAAGTGAATGGACTGTGCATCTGCTTCAATGGATTTTTTGGGGATAACTGTGAAAGCGTAGACCTTTGTGATAACAAAAATTGTTCAGGAAATGGTGTTTGTCAATCTACTAATGGAACTTGCATTTGCAATACTGGATTTGTAGGGCATAATTGTGAAAATACTTTGGACCTATGTGTTGACAAAAATTGTTCAGGAAATGGTGTTTGTAATCAAGGATCTTGCATTTGCTTCAATGGATTTGTCGGAGATAACTGTGAACGCGCAGACCTGTGTGAGAACAAAAATTGTTCAGGAAATGGTGTTTGCAATCAAGGAACTTGCATTTGCTTCAATGGATTTGTTGGAGATAATTGTGATACCGCAGATCTGTGTCTGAACAAAAATTGTTCAGGAAATGGCTTTTGTCAACAAAAAGATGGAACTTGCATTTGTAATAGTGGATTTATAGATGATAATTGTGAGAACGTAGATCTTTGTGTCGACAAAAATTGTTCAGGAAATGGTGTTTGTCAACAAACAGATGGAACTTGCTTTTGCAATAGTGGATTTATAGGTGATAATTGTGAGACCAAAGATCTTTGTGCTGACAAAGATTGCTCAGGTCATGGAGTTTGTAACCAAGTAAATGGTACTTGCGTTTGTAACACTGGATTAGAAGGGGAAAATTGTGAAGTAACAAAATGCAACTGTTCAGGCAATGGAGTTTGTCCATATAGCAAACCAAACGTATGTAAATGCCTCCCAGGGTTCCAAGGCAAACAATGTGAAATCTTCATAGACAAATGTCATGGAAAAAACTGCTCAGGAAATGGGGCATGTTCTCCTCTCTTAGGTAACTAACAATACATCATTATGATATAAATAAATTAAAAAATATAGGACAATGCATTTGTAGAGCTGGATATACGGGAAAAAATTGTGAAACCTTGATTTGTGGAGGCAACAATTGTTCAAATAATGGAAATTGTAACACAGTTAAAGGTATATGCCATTGTTTCAAAGGTTTTGAAGGCGATAACTGCCAAATCTCGAAATGCCAAGGCAACAACTGCTCAGGAAACGGGATCTGTTCCCAAATCATTGGTAAAATTATATAATCTTTAAATAAAAAAAAGAATTTCTAAAGGAAAATGCATTTGTCAAAATGGATTTGTTGGACTTAATTGTGAAACAGCCATTTGTGGCGGAAACAATTGTTACAATAATGGAAAATGCGACAAAGCTACCGGAAAATGCCATTGCTTCAAAGGATTCGAAGGCAATGACTGTCAACCTCATAATCAAAACTTGACAGTCTATCCATTAGTCAAACCAATACCTCATCCTGTAGAATTGAATACGGAAATTGAGATCCATTATGAACCTCCCAAAGATACTGATTTTAAAATTGAAGTGACTCCTGAAAACAAAATACACCCAAATGTTGTGATTGATTCAAACGAAGAAGCAACTCTTCCACTAATAGTAAATGTGAATAAATGTCTTAATAACAATTGCTCATTTAATGGTCTTTGTGATCCAAGCTCAGGTAAAATTTTTTTGATATTTAATATGAAAAAAAAAATGAATTTCTATGAAGGAATTTGTCTTTGCCAAAAGGGATTTACTGGAAAAACTTGCAATATTGAATTACCATGAGAATTTTAAGAACTTTTAATATTATTACATAAATAAGAAAAAAACTTGAATTTAACAAAAAATAATCAAAGGCTATTTATTTATTAAATTTCATCATTAAAAATAAGGAAAAAAAAAATGAATCCTACCAGTTTCGACCCCAAAATTTTTGGTTTGCAGAAATCCGAAAAAGAAAAATATCAGAAGTTTGTGAAGTTTAGCCTTCAGCAGGATTATTATATGATTTGTATAAAGAAATGCATCAACGATTTCAACACAAATCTCACAAATCCTGAAAAACTTTGCTTGGCAAAATGCATTGATCGGGCATATGATTATTTCCTCTTGGAGCAGAAGGATATGAACCCATATATTGAAAGAAAACAAAGCAAGCAGATTTACGAACTACAAAAATTATTTTCTCAAAACTAGCATTTTGCTTGATTATTTAAAAATCATGAATTTTTTATTAACAATGGATTAAAATTTTTGTTAGTGTTTAAAAAAAAAAAAAGAAATAAAAAAAATATAAAATGTTGTTTTCTTCATTTATTAGATTGCTTCATATTTTCATCAAATAGCCTTCATTTGAAATTCAAATATTTTTTTATAGCAAAGTAGATTTTTTTTTCGAATTTCCATTCATTTATTTCAAAAAAACAAGATTTTTTTTTTTTCAAATTAATTAAGAGTTCAAGTTTTGCAAACAAAAAAAAAGAATATTTTAAATTAATTTCTTTCTATCTTCTCAAATACCTAATCGACTCCTTCAAGCTTTGTGTTTCATTCAAATTTACATAATCTTGCAAAAAGTTCACCCATCCTGTATAATTGAACCCTGGAGCATCATCCACCTTAATTCCATTCACGAAATAAAAGGGGGCTCCAGAAACGGTTCTCGAGCATCCGAACTTCCAACTAATTCTGACTTCCCCATCATAATCCGAATCATTCAATCCATTCAAGAAAAAATCTGCTGGAACACCAATATTTTTCTCCACATGTCTCGCTAATTTCTCATCAGTAGCCATCAAAGTAGAATTGCTGATGTTTCCATTATAAAAAGTCTCTTGTGTCCTGAACATAAGTTCAACATACTCCCAAGCCACTATAGATCCAAAGTTATCTTGAAGGTATCTCTCTCCTATTGCGACTCTATGGGCAAAAGTGTGATATGGCAAAGGGAAGAAATGGATTGTGAATAGGAAGTTTGAGTTGGTTGAGAGGTTGAAATCTTGTAGGACTTGGCTTAAAATGAAATAAGAATCTCTGGAATCTGGACATAAAAGATCGTAATGAGCCTCCAAAACGAAGGAACTGTTGGATTGTCCCAAAGAGAGGCCATCTAACGTCTTTGGAAGTGGGATAGTTTGGGAGGCCAGGGAAATGGACAAAACTGACAACAAAAGCAACGATTTGAACATGAGGAAGATACTTTTTCTTTCTTTTTTTAATTTTTTTTGTGTTTTATTTTGAATTTTTTGTCCTAAGACTATATAAAAAAAAACATCCTCCTAAAATTCATAAAATAAATAAAAAAATGGGAATTTTCTTTCTGATTTTGGCAGTTTTGGTAAACAATGCTTTTAGTTCACAGGAAATACCAATTCCAATGAGAACTGATGGGGTGAAGATCGGGAGATTAAATAGCACTTTCATAATGGAAGCACATTATGATCTCTTATGTCCAGGGTCAAAAGAAGCCTTTATGAACGTCATGAAGGTGATAGAGGACTATACTTTATTAGAACAGAATTTCTTGTTGACAATTCATTTGTTTCCTTTGCCTTATCACACCTTCTCATTCAAATTAACGGCCATAGAAAAATTCATTGAAGATAATTATGGAGATTTGGCAGCATTGAACTATATTCGATTCATATTAGAGAATCAAGATAGCTATTCGAACTCAAATCTCTCAAATCTCACAGATCATCAAATAAACGATCTGGTTTCTGATGATATTTCAGCAAATTTTAATGGAACTATTAAGAAATCAGACATTTTGGATTCTTTGCATAATGGCACTTATAATGAAGAAGCCAGGATTAGTTGGAAATTGGGTTGCCATAAGAGTGTTGCTGGGACTCCTACTCATTATATCAATGGAATCAGAGTGAATGATTCTTGGGAGTTCGAATATGAGGATTGGGTGAATTTCTTTAAGGATTATTTCCCTATGAAAAGGAATGTTATTATCACATTGAAGAAGGAACCACTACAGTTAAAATAAAGAAATAAATTCATTGAAATTAATTAAAATGGAATCAATTAATGCAAATTATACTTTTTGAAGCATTCATCGGAGAAAAAAAAAATGAATTCCTTAGAGAATTCAAATGAAAAAACTTGAAAATTCCTAGTTCTATTTTAAAATGCAAAATAAAGGGCTAGATAAAAAATCTCTCTCTCTTTCTAATATAGATTTAATCAGTTGTTTTCCGGAGGACATTTTTCTCGAACCGATCTCCTACGAGGATCATTTCAAATGTGGCATCTGCCTCGGTATCTTACGGGACCCCATCCTAGAGCTTAAGAACCATCATACTTTCGGGTCCCATTGCTTTTCAATCTGGACAACACAAAATGAACATAAGGTGAAATGCCCCCTATGTAACCTGGAAATAAAGAACACTGAAGTAATCCCCAACAAGTTCGCGAAGAAAATCCTTGATAACTTAAAAATTTCATGTTATTTTCATGATTTCGGGTGTTTGTGGACTGGGAAATTGGAAGAAATCAACCTACATTTGAAATCCTGTGAATGCTATGTTTTGCATAAAAAAGAAAACATTAATGGAAATGTGTCTAAAATCATTGAGATTCTGAATGCGGAAATTAACCCGCATTTAAAAAAGGATCATTTGGAAATCTATAATGAACATGTACAGGACTGGAAGTGGCTGGGAAACCAGTGTAAGGATTGGAAATGGTGGTGGTGGGCAGAAAACCCATGGTGGAAAGCCCCTTGCGAAGAATGTAACGTATTATGGCATAAATATGAGGATTTTATTGAGCCGCTAGAAATTCAAAGGAAAAGGGGACTTGGTATATACTTTAAAATAGAAAGAAATTTCGCGTAGTGCTTTATCAAATTTGCTTTGAAATTGAGAAAAATTATATTTCTCCAATTAAATTTTTTTTAGGAAATTAAGACAAAATAACTAATTACATAATAGAGAAAATTTGATTGAAAAATAAATCGAAGAATCTAACAAAATTTTTTTTATTTAATTATTATTATAATAACATTTTTCAAATGACGTTTTTTAAAATAAAAAAATGGAATTTAAAATTAAATTTCCTGTGTTTCATAAAAAAAAAAAAAACTTAATTAAAAATTTGGAATATTTTCCTTTTTTAAATAAATGTTCTTTTATTAGCTTTGATGATTTTTTTCATTCATCAGAACAATTTTCCTAAATTTCCTCATAAAAACGCCATTATTCGAATTAATAATGAAGAAGAGCTCAAAAAAATTTGGTCTTTTTTCATGATCAACTGTCAAGCAGACTTTCAAAATCTCAATGAGTTCCTTCAACTCTTTGACTTTCTTTTTTTCAACATTAGAATATTGACTGTTGACTTCCTTTATCATTTCATTGAGTAGTTTCTGGTATTTTTCTGAATTTCCTATCCTTTTTGGCAGTTGCAATTTCGCTAGTTCCAGCAAACCAATCCAAATGAAAACACATCTGACTTGAAGAAGTTGAATTTGCTGAGGGTGCCTTCGTCTCCGTTATCATGGATTTCTTTGAGTTCGGGAGATAAATACTTTGAGGTTCCCACAATTGAATTCATAGTTGTTGATGTGTAGCTTTTGACTTCTTTGGATTCACTGAAATCTATCACATAGATGTTTTCAAAATTAGAGTCCAAAAGCAGGTTTTCAGGCTTGAAATCTCGATGTGAAATTTTGTTTGTTTGCAGGAACGTCATTGCTTCGATCAAAGTCCTTGCAAAATAAAGCAATTTGTCAAGGGGAAGATTTTCGTCCTTTTCTTTCAAAAGATCGATTAAGTTTCTGAGGTTGTAAGGGAATTTCTCAAATATAAGATAATAGTCAATATCTGTGAGTTTTGCTTTCTTTGTCTCATCTTTAATAAAACCCACGAATCTGGGAATTGCCTTGGGTTTTTCAGAAGTTTCAAGCTTCTCCCAAATTCTGATTTCTAAAAGAATGCGCTCTTCATCGCTATCTTTAGTTGATATGTTTTTGAAGATAAACTTTTGAGGACCCAGCTTTTTTATTCGGCCCCAGTAAATTCTAGACTTGCTTTTTGCAGTCTTCATTTCTTTAAGGGATTCAACCTCATCCATTCTGAATAAAAACCGACCTTTTAAAAATGTATAATGATTTAAAAGAGGAGAAAAATGAAACTTTGATTTTCCTTTGAAAACTGCTCTTCATCATCAGATTCATTCCACATCTTCATATGTTTTTTAATCTCTGCGTTTTCGAACTCAAGGTCCTCATTTTTCTTTTGAATTTGCATTAACCTTCGACTTAGATTATTGATCTTGAAAGCCTTTTCTTTCTCTACTCTCATGATAGCTTGCTTAAGTTTTTGGTTTTCTTCTTTGAGTTTCTCGTTCTGTTGGATGGATTCTGCCAAAGATTCGTTAATTTCTTCCCTTCGAGCCTTATTTATCGCATTCCAGTTTGAGGGACCAGGAGCTTGATCCAACAATTGCATTTGTATATTGTCCTGATTGAATTTCATTTTTTGTTTGGAAGTTTCTTCCCCTTGATTGAATCTCATTTTTGTTTTGGAAGTTTCTGGCCTCATTTGAGTTATCTTCTGTTGTTTGTTAATCCCAGCCCAAAGATCCCCTATAGGTTTTGAAGGAATCTGTTTGGGGAAGAATCCAAAAAAACCTTGAGCAGAGGAAAAAGCCTGGTTTTTTGCTTTAATGATGAAAGGTGCTTTGAGAGGTGGACATTTTACTGGTTGTTTTTTTTCTCTTGATTGAGGCAACTCATTGTGTCCATTTGATTTCATCTTCCGTGTTAAAAAATTTTTAAATTTAAATCGATCAGAATCCTTTAGCTTAAACTGCAATTTTTTTATTTTTTATTTTAGGTCTTTTAGATAAATAATAATTTATTCTCAGCAAAAATTAAACAATTTATATTGGAAAAATTATAGAATTTAGATTCTTTTTCTTAACATTATATTTCTGTTACTTCTATTATTGCCTATTATCATCATAAACTTCATTGCTTTTTAACACATCTCTAGCCTTTTGAGCAGTGATCTTATCAATATGACTGGCTTTATTGCTGAATTTCACTTCATAAATGTTAGAGTCCTGAATATAAGTCAATTCCGGCTTAAAAGTCGAAATGAGATATTGTGCGTATTTGGAATTTTCCTTCATTCTAATCATTTATTAAGTATTTTCGCTTTATTTTCTAATATTTTACATATTGGCAATGTTTTTCCTATAATTCGCATCTAAAGCTGCATCAATTTCATCGAAAACATAGAACGGAGCCTTATAAAAAGATTTATATTCCTCAATTATCTTCCAATAATTACTGGATCACAAGTCTGTAAAGCGAAAATCAAAGCCAAAGCTATTACAGTCTTTTGTCCTGAGGATAATTTGCTCATTTTCTGAAATCCCTCCTCCACTTGTTTATTTTCCTTATTATCATCTTCCTTTTCTTTGACAAAATGAACCTTTATATCGATTCCTGTGGAATAGGCTAGCTTTCCTATTATGATAATATAATTAGTTTATTTTCTTTAATAGATTCAGAAGAAGAAACCCTTGATTTCTTTGGAAATCTTTATCAATTTCACAGCCGCATCGCCACCAGGCACCAATTGTTTGAAATAATAGATGAAATGGTTTTTGAAGACATCAAAGACTTCCTTGACAGTTCCTTCTGATTTCCCATCCAATTTTTCTAAGAAAATATTAAGAATAACATTAGAAAATGCGATTTATACCTATCAAGTCTCTAGTCGCTTGTTCATTATCAGCCACTTCCTCCAATTTCGAATAGAAATATTCATATTTCTCCTGCAAATCCTTCAATTTCTCAAACATTATCCGATCCTTGGCTGTATATTTCTTCTTATCTAAAGATCTTAGCTTCTCTATTTCATCCATTATCTCCTCTAGGCCTAGCTGTGAGAATTGGCTGATCATTTCTGCTTGAATCACCTCCAAATTACCCTATTATATATATAATGAGATATAAATATTTAATTTATTGATCAATTATAAAAAAAGCCTTACTTTTTTTTGAATATAATCATCCTTCTGAACTAATAAATTATTTTTCAATTGTTTTTTCTCTTGAATCCCTTTCTCAAGTTCCTCCATCTTACTCAAAAGCTTCTCTAATTCCTCATTAAATTCCCTCTTTTTATCTTCCATCTGCTTCTCATTTTCATTGTTTTCCTCTTCTTTTTTCTCTATTTTCTGTAAGGATCTCTCCAATTCTCTCATAACATCCTCTAAAGAACTCTGTTCCATATTTCTAGACGTTTTATCAAGAGATTCCTCTGATATTTCATTGATTTCCCTTTGAGTTTCCTCTTTGGATTTCCTCACTTCCCTTAGTTTTTCCTCAGTAACGATAAGACTTTCCTTCAAATCGTTATATCTAGTCTGAAGTTTCAATAAATCCTCATTTTTCTGCATGAAATCACTTGAACTACCATCACCAATACCCTTGATTTTTTTTTCATTATCAAAGAAATCGATCTTTTTCTTGATTTGATCAGCCTCATTTTCTAAATTCCCTATGATTTTCTGAGAATTCTCTATATTTTCTTCTAAAACCTTCATATTCCTCTTAATTTCCTCTATCTCCCCCTTGATTTCTCTTACATTCCTTATAATTTGGGTTTCCTTTATCATCAAATCTTGTGTTTCTCTCAGGATTTTGATCTCATCATTATGCAAATCTCTGGTTTTTTCCCTCTCAACCTCTAATTCTCTTGTTTTCTCATTATATTCTCTTTCTTTCTCACTAAAATTCGCATAAAAAGCAAGCTTTTCTGATGATTCATTGATAAACCCCAATTTCGTCAAATATCCCTCTGCATAAACCACTTCCCCTTTGGCGGTAACACAATTTAGATTGAATTCCTTAGCGAATTTCAAAGCCAAATCATAGCTTTTCACGAAGAGACCCTTGCCGAATATATGTTCTATTAACATAAGGATTTCAGTCTTTTTATCGCTGAAATTCTGATTCACTGAAAGTCTTTGCTTTAAAATAATCACATCTTGGCTTTTAGGATAGGTTCTAGCTTTTTCATTGAGTTCTTTTACCCAGGATAAAGGATATATGGTCAAAATTCCGCCTTTTATTTCCTTATTGAGAGCGATGAGTTCCTCTGCTGTGGAGAAATCTTCAACTATTAGACTGAAAAGCTTAGATTTCGCTAGATTTTCTATTCCGACTCGGAGTTTCGGGTCAAATGCGATAAGATCTATTAATAAACCATAGAAACCAGTGATATTTCTCTCTTTTATTAATGATTTCAACTTCAGATAATGTGTGAAAAACGAGTCTTTGAATTTCCGATCCAAAGATTCCTTTAAAGTCTTTAAAATACGAGAATTTTCATCTAATTCAAAGGAAAGCTCAGTAATTTTCTCAAGATTTTCGCGCATTTTATTCGCAAGGTTCAATTTGTCCCTTTTCTGAGATAAAAGCCCATTTCTTAGTTCTTTTATATTGTTTTCGTCAGAAATCGACGATTTTTCCTTGATTTCTAATGTTTTCTTGAATGTTTCAAGCTGAGATTCCAGCTTATCTATGCCCAGGGAAAGCTCTTTGATTGATTGGGAGTTCTCAGTGAGACTTGAGGTTAAATGCTCGATTTCAAGAGACAAAAAATCAGATTTTTCTTTAGGAGTCTTGAATCTAGTCTTGGCTAGAAGCAATTGCGCTTGATTTTCAACTAATTCTCCTATAAAATAATTGATTTTCTAAGTAAAATATTAAGAAATCTCATTATTTACCCTCTAAGCTCTTGATTTCACTGATCAAGCTCATTCTCTTGCTATTAATTCCATTGATTTCCTTATTAAACCCTTCGATTTTCTTTTTCTGTGTTTTCTCAGGAATTTTCTCTTTAATTTCTTCATTGCCTTCTTTCTCCAAAAAGCTTTTCCTAGCCTGATATTCTGAAATCTCCAATCTCACAGACTCTTTTTTCTCAAGTAAAAGCCTTGCATTCCCTTTGATAGAGTTCTCTTGATCCTTTATAGTAGTCAATTGGCCTTGGAGATTCTGCTTATTAGTCCTCAAATTGTCCATTTCTTCGGTTCTTCCTTTGATTTCATCAGAGATTTTCGCTAGTTTCTCCTGTGAATCGTTGATATGACATTGATAAACACAAAACTCAAGGCTTTTTTTAGATTTTTTATAGAAAATAATTAGGAATTTTATAAAATGTTTTATAGAACCATTTTGCTTTGTTTTCCTTCTTTTCGTAATTTTCATAAGAATCCTTCTCATTGGAAATGTCCTCGATTTTCAGCTTGATTTCATCGAGGATATCTTTGATTTTCGACTTTTCACGTGAGGTTTCGCTCAGAAATTTCAATGATTCTTCCTTTTTCAGTTTATATTGCTTAATTCCTGTGATTTCTTGAAGAAGCTCGTATATTTCCTCTTCTGTCATATTGGTCATTTTATTGATTTTGCCTTAAGAATAAGTTAAAAAATCAAGAACTTTCAATAGATAAACAAAGAACCTTGATGGACTATATTGTAGGGATTTGAACGGGATAACCCGCAACTATCCATGATGTTGTTGATTTCATTCTTTATTAAAAGCTTAGAATTCAACTTGTATTCATCTTTATTGTCATGGGTCCAAGTTCTTCGCAAGGAAACTTCATTGGCTTCAATCTTTTAATTATGAAATATTGAGCCAAAATGCTATTATTATTATTATATATTTATATACAGGGATCCTTCTTGATTGATTGTCGAAATTCAATTGAACAGAAATTTCACTTGAAACCTCATCTCTTAAATCAGACTAAACATAAATTTGAATTTTCATGATAAGTTAGTTAAATTACATATAAGATGGGGATTTTGTCTTCTGATTTAGAAATCGCGTATTTTTCTGAAAGAACGAAACTAATAGCTTTTTTTTGGAAACTTTAAATAGGAAATTTTCAAGTTTTTGAGGATAAACCTTGGAAAAAGTTAGATTTGCCATGTCCATTCCTGCCGACGAAGACGTTGATGCCAGGATTGAGTTCAAGCACATTTTCATCGAGGTAGCTTTTGAAATTCTTGACGTTGATGCTGTTAATATGCATTTTTTGGGATTTTGCGGTTTTTTAATAAATTTGAATTAAGCTTCAAAATTAATTATTTTCTGCTTATAAATTCCATCAATAACTAAAATCAGCCTTTTTCACTTACGGTAATAACAAAAATAAATTCCAATAATTATAAAAATAGTTATGCAATTTGTAAAAAATAAATTCTTGAAATAGATTAATTAAGCTTAATGTCGGCGGCAGATAAGTCAAAAGAACTCCTTGCTAAATTAGGAGAATTAGGAATTCAACTTTTATTAAAGTCAGATGCTGAAGCGATTGCTCAATATCGATGACTCTCGGAGGTCTTGTTGGATGGATAGTGGGTTTTGGAATGGGTTGTCTCGTTATGTATGTGGACAAGAAAGCACAAATACAAAGGCTAAATGATATAATTAATTTATTGCAAGTTCCGCATTAAATTTAAAAAATTAAAGAAAAACAAATGTTAAAAACAAGCTCACCATCTGTTTTTTTGGAAAAAATGAATTTTTTAAATTCAAAAAATGTTTGAATGAATCTTTCATTTTCTAAAACTAAAAAAAGTTTCTAAATTTTCGATTTCCAAACTCAAAAAAAATAATTTAATCCTTTTTTCTTGAGAAACATTCATTTGAAAACTGAACTTCTCCAGTCACTTCTTTTTCCACAACGCAAAATGGTGGGATCTTCAGAACAAAATCCTTTTCAATTCCATCAATCTTCAACACTCTAACCTTTTGCTCTCCCTCTCCGATTTCATCCAACACGAAGCTTTGATGTTCCCAAATGAAACATTTTCTTTCCTTGACAACAACATTTCTACTTTCATCCTTTTGTCCAACGAGCATTATATAATTCCTTGCATTGAGTTCTCTTTGAGTTTCTGTTCCTTTTTCTCCATTCACCCTGATTTTCTCTGAATAGCTAAATTTACTTAATCCATTTTGAGTTCTTTTTCTGACTTTCATTTCTTTTTCTTTGGATTCGCTCGTGATCAAAGTCACTTCCATTGTGAAATTCTCCACCTTGATATTTTCTGGAATACTATATTCCTTCAACAGATATTTCCGAGACAAAACATCAGGAAAAGGCAACCCAACAGCCCCTGAAACTGCAGTATAAACCCTCTTGATCTTATTATCAAAACCTTTCACCGAATTGTCAATGATAAACAGTCTAGGGTGTCCGATCCAAGCCAATTGAGTCCTCTTATCAATAACCCTGGCTGTGTTAATATCCTCATATCTCGCCTCATTGTTCTGTAGACTGTAAAAATCCTCAGCGCCATCAGCCGCAGTAACCAAATGCACAACAGCATCATATCGTTTGTCTCTCAAATTCAACATATTCCAGCCTTGAGAGTCCAAAATCGCATTCCAGACCCCTTCCTCCATATAAGCATAAGGGTCAATCACCCCCCTATCGCAAAGAACGATCGAAGGCTGGCCTGAAAGGATGGCCAATTCAGTGAAATAATCTTCGATCTTCATCTGGATTTTCATCAGGTACTGTTGGAATTTCATGATGTTTTCCGGTGAATGGGGGGGGGGGGGGGGGGGGGGGGGT
>Ga0302320_10021977_pt1 | contig 12627 bp, 9 predicted proteins | sample Bog_T0_3_FD_202130 | JGI IMG/M metagenome (GOLD analysis project Ga0302320, IMG submission 202130) | Peat permafrost microbial communities from Stordalen Mire near Abisko, Sweden - Bog_T0_3 | ecosystem: Environmental > Terrestrial > Soil > Wetlands > Peat | place: Sweden: Abisko, Stordalen Mire...
TAGAACGCCCCACCATCACTAACCTCGGTTCGCAAAAACCTTTGAGATACCGCCCCCGAAATAATCCTGGAAATTGGGAAACATCTGCAATTGTTAGTAAAAATTCTGGTTTCATGGGTGTCAAAAATAGTCACAATGCGGCCAAAATGGTACCGTGAAAGAAAGCAGGGGACCGCTTTCCCTCTGCGACGGATCAAACTTTCATAAGTATTTCAATTACCTTCTTTTTGAAAGCCCCTTTTGAATCCTTTTGGCACCATCATTGCTTTATCTGAAAACCAGGAGACCCATGAATGGCTAACTGGCAACTTCGAATTGAAGATCCCTCCGGAGAAAAAAGGACCGTGCCCATCCAAGGAACTGTGACCTTGGGCCGAAGTAATCCTGCAACTGTCATCCTGCGCGATGCCACGGTCGATCAAAATATGTTCACCCTTTGGCCTTCTTCCACTCCCTCGAGTCCGGGGTATTGGATCAAAATCCCCTTGGGTGCACCAGCGATCCACATTGGAGACTTACCTGTTCGTGAAGCACAAATTCCCATTGGGCTTTCCTTCCACATTGGAGAAACTAAACTCAAGCTTGAATCTGCAACCAGAAGTCAATCTTTGCCCTGTTTCCCTTCAGGGGTCAGGCCATGGCTGACTTGCAGCATAAAAGGGGCTCAGACTCTATGGACTGCCCGAAAAGCAGCTGAGACATCCTTGTCTATTTATCTAGCAGGGGAAACGGGCACGGGAAAAGAGGTAATGGCTCACCTCATTCATGCCTGGAGTGAACGCCAGGGAGGACCTTTTATTCCCTTACACTGTGGAGCACTGCCTTTATCCCTTGCTGAAAGTGAACTTTTTGGCCACGTCAAAGGTGCTTTTACCGGAGCAATTCAACATCGCCCAGGTGCCTTAATGCAAGCCCATGGAGGAACTCTATTTTTAGATGAAGTTGGAGATCTTCCGCTTGATATTCAAGTGAAACTGCTAAGATTTCTTGAGAATGGTGAAATTCGGCCCGTAGGCTCAGATCGATTTTCCCGAGCCAATGCCAGAATTATTTGTGCCACCCACCACCCCATTCAGAAACTAGTGGAAGAAGGAAAGTTTCGGCGAGACCTCTACTACCGTCTCGCTTCAGTCACCATTCAGATTCCCACCTTGCGTTCCAGGTTGGAAGACATTGAAATGCTGGGGGTCCGTTTTGCTTCAGACCTTGGAAGAACTCTCTCTCAAAAAGCCCTCCTCAGAATCAAAGCACACCCATGGCCTGGAAATGTTCGAGAATTGCGCCATGCCATTGAAAGAGCCAGCGGATGGGCAGGGTCCTTCAGTCCAATTTTAAATGAAGAATCCTTTGAGTTCCTGATGACATCCGACAACATCGCTCTAGCACCTGAACTGGAGCTAGGAACTTCCATTCTCACGCTTGAGGAAATGGAACGAGTGGTTATCATTCGCGCTTTACGCCTCACCCAAGGAAATCGAGCAAAAGCTGCAAAACTCTTGGGAATTGCACGAAGTACCCTATTCGAAATGATTAAACGCCATCGCATTATTGGGCCTCGATTTCAATCAACCCAATTTAGCTAATCAATAACTTAGAGAAATAGATATCTTCCACATGACCATGCGGCAACCAATCATTAATTCTGCGAATCAAAATGGCTTTGATTCGCCGTTTTCCCTCTCGAGTCAACAGCTCCTCCCGATCCAAAGCAGTAAAAACCCCAGTCAGTTGATTACGGACTTGAATCAAATGACTTTCCACAAAACCCCGAGTTTCTGCACTGTCACAAAGGATCGACAGTTCAACTTCAGCCATATTGATTTGCCCAGGAGACAATCTTTGACCTACGATTTGCTTCATTTCAAGCAAGAAAGTTCCTACCTTAAGTAGGCTAGCTTTCCTCCGAGCTTCTTCTGCTTCCTTTTTAATGATCACTTTTAGTTTTTCTGATCGAATTTTTGCTTCGGCAATGAGGAACTCTTTTCTCGCCTCCCAATAATTTCTCAATGCGAAGCTTGCCAGAGAAACCATTCCAATAAAACTCATGAAAAATATCAGGGCAACTCGCCGGGTCAAAGGGTCATGAGAAAAAAGACTTGAAGCTAACTCAAAGAATTGACCTAAAACGCTCATTTTTTTCAAAAAATAAGTTCTTACCGCCGCTGCCCCTGCCTTGAATTGACGAGCTAACTCCCCGCTTGACTTTTGAGCACCCGGTTTTGCTGCTGAAGCTGTACCTGGGGTTCGTGATGGGACTGAAGCTGAAGTTGGGGTTGGGCCTGCTCCCGTAGCTGACTCTTTTGAGAGGGAAGCTTTTGGGTCAGTTGGTTTCTGATCAGAACTTTTTGAGGTTTCACTGGTCTCAGACATTGCTTCTAATAGAATATCCGGACCTTACGTAAGGCTCAAGTGGTCTTCATGCATTTACGATAAGAACTCCAGATTAGCTCAATTCATTTGCAACCTGCAAGGAGGCCTCACATGTTTGGAATGACTCAAAAAATAAGGATCGCCATTTTATTGACCCTTCTGAATGGCTGCGCACTTGTAAACAGGCAGATGCCCAGCGATTTGGCCACGAGGGATTCCGTTGACTTTGAAGAAAACACCTCAGAACCGCTAAGCATGAACACCCACTCAAACCGCACCTACCCATCTGAGGAGCACACTGAAATCCAACAGGGACTCCAACTGGGCGAATTAGTCATCGGCATGTCCATGCGTCACGTCGTCACCCTCTGGGGACACCCCAAGGATATTGAAACATCGGGTGATTTTAGCCGAGGAAATCAGAAATGGGTTTACTTAGAGGATTTATGGAGCCACTCCAACCGTGGACCTTTACGAGTCGTCTATTTTGAGGAAGGTCGAGTAGTTGGCTGGAAAACTGGCCTGTAAATAAATCCAAAACTCATCACCAGCAAAAACTTTGAAATAGCCATATACCGAAGACTAAGAAATGGATTTACCAAGCTAATCCCAATTGCATGACCGAGACATCCTAAAAGAAGAAAAACCAAGACCGGAGAACGGGGACGAAAGCGGACTACTCCAGCAACAACCAATACAAGCAAACACTGAAAAATCCATTGAAACCGATTCCAAAATTCTAAAATTGAATCAAAACTCTTAAAGCGATCACTGTTCTTCAATTCTGATTGCGGCCGAGCCCTCTCAGTCCAATCCCAATATCCGTAGTGCATCCATACCCTTCGCCCAAACACCTTAAGAAATTTAAATGGATGATGTATCAACACCGTTTTTAAAATATCTGCTCGGAGATGACAAATATTATAAGTGTCTGTTTCACGAAATTGATTAATCGGACTTTCGGGGGAGGCATGCAAAATAAATAATTGATCGGTTACCGAAGCAAGATTCGTTTTCCTTAATCTCTGATTCAAGAGCCTTCGCTCAGGATCCAGACTACAAATAGGAATCCCTGGATTCCACTGACAATAAGGAAATTCATTAAACGAAACTACCAAAGATTTGCACTCTTCTCTGCTATCATGAGTTGTAGACCAAAGCCTAGCAGTAGTAAAAGCATAAAGAACCCAAACACAACTAAACACAACCACAGCATTTCTAGCCCTTCGAAGAGAAAATCTCCAACTTTGATTTTCCCAAGAATAACCTAATGCAGCCACCCAAGCGGGAAAGAAAAACAAGCCCACATTTCGACACTGGATCAAAATAAAAAACATTGCAGTAGCAACTGTCAAACGAAAGCACCAGCTTACTCTTTTTATAGAAAAAAAAGCAGCAAAACACACCAAAACTGTCATAAAGAGAACTTCACTCCACAAGGTCATTCTCAGCATGATCCAATCGGGATCCAAAAATAAAACTAAGAACCCAACCCAGCCAAGAGCAACTCCCCACCCTCTTCTCAATACCCAGTAAGTCATCACCCCAAAAAAAGTGCATAAAAAATGAATAATAGTGTGTAAACTCATCCCTAAATGAAATCCAAAAAAAAGCAAAAAGGGCAGACCCGCTGGATGCCAACTCCCAATCGCTCTCCAAGGCTTGCTGGAATCTTGAAGATACCCAACAGAATCTGGAGTAACAAGTGGACCATCAAAACAGCTCAGCAACAATTGAGAAAAAATAAATAAAAAACAGAAAAACAAGAAATAACCTAAAAAAGACAGGGTAAAAAAAGGTGATTTTTTACATTCATTCGAAACTTTGACAGGCATATTTACAGGCATATTTAAGAAAACCTATCTTATTATTTTAAAAAATTCACGTTCACAACCCTCAAAACCATCACATTTACTACTTAACTAAGGTCGGGTAGTCGGCTGGAAAACTGGCCTGTAAATAAATCCAAAACTCATCACCAGCAAAAACTTTGAAATAGCCATATACCGAAGACTAAGAAATGGATTTACTAAGCTGATCCCAATTGCATGACCGAGACATCCCAAAAGAAGAAAAACCAAGACCGGAGAACGGGGACGAAAGCAGACTACTCTAGCAACAACCAATACAAGCAAACACTGAAAAATCCATTGAAACCGATTCCAGATTCTCAATAGGGAATCTAAACTCGTTAGTCGATCTTGGTAGCGAACATCTAATTGCGGACGAGACCTCTCAGTCCAATCCCAACTCCCAAAATGCCATCCTACTCGTCGTGCGAGAACTTTAAGAACTTCCAATGGATGGTGAATCAAAACCGTTTTTAGAATATCTTTTCGAAGGTGACAAATATTATAAGTGTCTGTTTCACGAAATTGATTAATCGGACTTCCAGCAGAATACTGAAGAAAAATTAATTGATCACTGACTAACGTTAACCCTGTTTGCTTCAAATCGGCATCCGGATCTCGATAACCTCTTTGGCTTTGATCCAAAACAAATGACTTCTGATTCAGAATTTTTCGCTCTGGATCCAGCTTGCAAATAGGAATAGTTGAATCCCACTGGCAGTAAGGGAATTCATTAAAGGAGACTAGGAGCGTTCTGCATTCTTCTCCTGGATGATGAGTCGCACTAGAAAGCCCATGGGTAGTAATCAGTGCATAAAGTACCCAAACACAGGCAAATGTCCCTAGCGCATTCCTAGCTCTTCGCAGAGAAAACCTCCACTTTTGATTTTCCCAAGCATAACCCAAGGCAGCTACCCAAGCTGGAAGAAAAAACAATCCCGCATGCCGAAATTGAATTAAAATAAGAAACATAACAGTAGCAACTGTTAGGCGAAATTTCCATCCCACACTTTTTGCAGAAAACAATGCAGCAAAACAAATTAAGACCGTCACAAAAGGTAGCTCAGTCCACAATGTCAATCTTAACATCATCCAACTGGGGTCCAAAAATAAACCCAAAAACCCTACCCAAGCAAGAGATGCTCCCCACCCTCTTCTCAACACCCAATAAGTCATCACCCCAAAAAAAGTAAACAAACAATGCATGATCGTTTGCAAACTCATCCCTAAGTGAAATCCAAAGTACAACAAAAAGGAAAGACCCGCTGGATGCCACCCTCCGATAATTCGCCAAGGTTTTTCTGAAGATTCTAAATAAAAAACAGAATCAGGAGAAACGAGGGGACCCCCAAAATAGCTTAGCAATACCTTAGATGAAACAAATAAAAAACAAGCAAATAATAGATATTTAAAAAGACAGGAACTAAAATACCCACGCTCTTTATGTTGACCTATCGGACTCAATCGATATCTCACAATCGCTATTAACCAAGTCCAAGGATCCCTAAATACTCGGATTTTTTTCCCTTCTTTGAAACTGCGTGACACATAACTGACTGGAACCTCGTAAGGCTGATACCCTTTACGCAAGAGTTTTCCAAGAAGCTCATAATCAAAATCAAATCGATTGGCCTGGAGAACAATGCCTTCTAGGCAATCTGTTCTGAAAACCTTATACATGGTGGTGGGATCGGTCAATCGTTGCTGATAAAGCAAATTGAAGAAAGAATGAAAGAAAACTCCCCCTAAATTTAAGAGGGCCGATTTTACCTGATTTTCTTCAAACCTTCGAATCTTCCAATGCCCCACACCTAAATGACGACTCCCAAGCACGAGCTCAGCTTTCCCTTGAAGAATCGGATCTAAAAGTGTAGGGTAATCTCTTACATCATATTCCAAATCTCCATCCTGAATGAGAATAATGTCTCCTGTAACCGACTGCAAACCCTCCCTAACTGCATGGCCTTTTCCGCAGGGGCTTTCTTGAAGAATCAACTTAACCTTCACTCCAGAATGAGAATAGTCCATTAGAAATTTTTGAATTTTTTCCCTCGTTCCATCTGTAGACCGGCTTTCGACAATGACAACCTCTTTTTCCAACCCAGGAATAGGCTGCTCCAAAACTCGACGAAGGAGCTCTTCAATGGTTTCCACTTCATTGAAAACAGGAATCACAATCGAAACTTTTGATGGCATATTCGCGGCAGGCTAACTCATAGATTTTTAAAATGCACTTCTAAAACTAGCCCGAACCAACAACTCATGTTAGGTTCCCATGCTTATGGAAGCATTTTTCGATTTTGAGAAGCCCATTGTGAATTTGGAGAGAAAACTCCAGGACCTTCGGGATCTTGCCAAGCAAGAAGGTGTTGATTTCACAAATGAAATCAACATATTAGAAAAGAAAGTTGTTCTTCTGATTGATGATACCTACGCCAAACTCGGCCCGTGGCAGAAGGTGCTCCTTTCCAGGCACCCCAATCGACCTTACACCCGGGACTATGTCGATCAGCTTTTTCCTGATTTTATGGAACTTCACGGAGATCGCACCTACAGCGACGATCAAGCCATCCTTGGGGGCATTGCAACTTGGCCACCTAGAGTGCCACAAAACCTTGACCCTAAATCCTCAGTGCCAGCATCTGCTCATTCTGAAAGCAGCGATTCTGCGTCAAGAATTCCCATTCTCATTTTAGGGCATCAAAAAGGTCGAACGACAAAACAAAAAATGGAACGAAACTTTGGAATGGCAAAACCTGAAGGGTATCGTAAAGCAATGCGCTTAATGGCACTAGCTAATCGATCCAGGATGCCTATCTTTACCTTTATTGACACACCGGGTGCCTATCCAGGTCTTGAGGCTGAGGAAAGGGGACAGTCCCAAGCCATTGCTGAAAGTATCCAATTCATGTTTGGCCTCAAGGTCCCTATTATCTCAGTCGTCATTGGCGAAGGAGGATCAGGTGGGGCATTGGCTATTGGGGTTGCCAATCAGGTCCTCATGCAGGAATACAGCACCTACTCTGTTATTTCTCCAGAAAGCTGCGCATCCATCCTTTGGAGTGATTCAAGCCTGGCAGAAAGGGCCAGTGAAAGACTCAAAATGAATCCAAATGAGTTACTCAAGTTGGGGGTAATTGATGGGATTATTCGGGAACCTAAAGGAGGAGCTCATCGAGACTGGCATGAAGCGAGTCGGTTATTATGCCTTTCGCTTATTGAAAATCTTGACTTGCTCATGAAACAATGGAAAGAACAACCACGGCAATTGGTTGAAAGTCGAATTGCAAAGTTCCGAAGCATGGGTCAAAATTTCTTAGCTCATGCTCCTGTCAACACAGGGAGTTAACTCCATAGTGAAGAATGCTGGATCACACTTAATCGTAATTTCAGCCCCATCTGGCTCTGGGAAAACCACTCTCTGCCAAAAACTCCTCCAAGATTTCCCCATGCTCCGTCTATCAATTTCTTCCACAACTCGATCTCCACGTGGAAAAGAAAAACATGGTGTTGAATATTTCTTTTTAACGGAGATGGAATTTAAAAAACAAATTCAAGAAAATTGTTTTGTTGAATGGGCTCAAGTTCACGGAAATTATTACGGTACTTCTAAATTATTTATCGAAGATTCTTTTAAACATAATTATTCTATCCTGCTCGATATTGATGTCCAAGGAGCAAAACAACTTAAAAAAGCTTTTCCCTTGCAGTGCCATCTCATTTTTATTGCTCCTCCCAGTTTGGAAGAACTGGAAATCCGACTTCGCGCACGAAAGACAGATAGCGAAGATTCGATTCAAAAACGGTTAAAAAATGCGAGCATTGAAATGAAGGCGAGTCAAGATTTCGATCACATCGTCATCAATGACACTTTGAATCGAGCCTATCAAGAATTGAGAACAATACTGGAAAACCAATACTCCTTAAAGACAAAGGAATGAGATGGCTAAACCTCCTGTCGCCACAATTGAAACCATTTGTAGTAAAGTTTTAAGTTATTATCCAGAAGCAAAACTCGACCTAATCCAGAAAGCCTATCATTTCGCATCAAAAGCACATCAAGGACAACTAAGATCTAGTGGCGAGCCCTACATGGTACATCCCACTGCAGTAGCCCAGACCCTTGCAGATTTACATTTAGATATTCCTAGCGTTATTACAGGACTTCTGCATGACACTGTAGAGGATACCCATGCAACCCTTGAGCAAGTCGACAAAGAGTTTGGAAAAGATATCGCCGAACTTGTAGACGGGGTAACAAAGCTTTCTCAAATCACATTTAAAACCTCAGAAGAAAAGCAGGCAGAGAATTTCAGGAAAATGATTGTCGCCATGGCAAAAGACATTCGCGTGGTCCTAGTAAAACTAGCCGACCGTTTGAACAATATGAGAACTCTTGAACATTTAATTCCGATCAAGCAAAAAATCATTGCTCAAGAAACCCTGGATATTTACGCCCCTATTGCCAATCGTTTAGGTATCGGGTGGATAAAGGTTGAACTAGAAGACCTTTGCCTTAGGTACTTACATCCCGATGTTTATTACAAATTGGCCCAAAAGGTGTCAAAAACAAAGAGGGATCGGGAAAAATATACTGAGGAAGTTGGAGCAATCTTAGATGAAAAGCTAAAAGAATACGATATTCAAGCAATAGTAACAGGGCGAGCAAAACACTTTCATTCTATTTTCAAAAAAATGGAACGTCGAAAAGTAGAATATGAACAAGTATTTGATGTCATCGCTTTTAGAATTGTCGTCGATAATATTACCGAATGCTATAAGGCTCTGGGGGTAATTCACGCGGCCTACAAGCCTGTTCCAGGACGTTTTAAGGACTACATCGCCATGCCAAAAGCCAACGCCTATCAATCCCTTCACACCACTGTAATAGGACCTTCTGGCGAGCGAGTTGAAATCCAAATCCGTACTCAAGACATGAACCAGGTCGCCGAAGGAGGAATCGCGGCTCACTGGAAATACAAAGAAGGGAAATTCGATAATCGGGCACGTGAAAATGTGGAATGGGTAAATCGCCTCCTGCAGTGGCACAAGGACCTCAGTGACCCTAATGAATTTCTAGAAACGGTTAAAATTGATCTTTTTGCCGAGGATGTTTTCGTTTTTACTCCAAAAGGTGAAGTAAAACAGTTATCCTACGGGGGCACCCCTTTAGATTTTGCTTACGCTGTTCATACTGACGTTGGAAATAAGTGCGTTGGAGCAAAGGTGAACGGAAAAATCGTCCCTTTGAAACATCGACTCAAGTCAGGAGACACCGTGGAAATCCTTACCTCTCCTTCACAAACTCCATCAAAAGATTGGTTAAAAACTGTACGCAGCTCCCGAGCAAAGGCAAAAATTAGAAGCTTCATTAAAGAGCAAGAACGCGAGCGCGCTTTAAAATTAGGACGTGAAATTCTAGACAAGGCGCTTCGTCCTTTTGGGCCCACCCTTTCAAAACTTGAAAAATCAGGAGAACTGCAGAAACTGGGTCAAACCTTTAATATAAGAACGGAACCTGAACTGTTTATCGCAATCGGTTATGGTCGCATCACTGCAGATGATATCATTCACAAATTAATTCCAAAGGAAGCTCTGGAAAAAAGACTGCAAACTGCAAAAATAGAGGATCAAAGCTTTCTCAAACGGGTCTTTAATGCAGCAAAAAGAAGAAGTGAAGCTAGAAACGCAATTACTGTTGCGAATTTAGATGATGTACTCATCCGATTTGGTCGCTGCTGTACTCCACTACCAGGAGACAGCATCATTGGATTTATCACCCGGGGTCGGGGGGTAACCATTCACACAGTCACCTGCCCTAAAGCACTCGACAACGATAGTGAAAGGCGGGTTGAGGTTGAATGGAACATCACTGATAAAAGTTTAATAAAACGACATGTGAGTATTCGAGTGGTCTGTCGGGACCAGCCTGGTTTATTAGCGATCATGTCACAAACCATAAGCTCTCATGCAGTCAATATTACCGCTGCCCATATCAGAACCACTAAAGATAAAAAGGCCATTGCCCTTTTTGATGTTGAAGTAAGTGACTTAAGTCAACTTCAAAAGGTCACCAGTTCACTTGAAGGAAAACCAGGGGTAATTAGCGTAGAACGTGTAAAATCTTAGTGCTCCCTAGTAATTCCATAATGAGAAATTTTTTGATGAAGATAGGTACGGTCAATTTTCAATATTTGGGCCGCGCGAGTCACCGAACCTCCTGCCCTTCTGAGAACAGACTGAATATATTCTCTTTCCGTTTTATACTTATATTCCTTTAATGAAAGCGACTCAGCAGGACTTTCCGGTTGGCATTCAATAGTCTGAGTTTTATATCTATCATCAAATACTTGAGTCAGATGTTCTTTCAAAATCCGCTTATCAGCAGCCACGACTACTCTTTCTGCAACATTTCTAAGTTCCCTAATATTTCCAGGCCACGAATACGACTTTAGCTCCTCAAAAACTTGTGACTCAATAATCTTTTCTGTTTCATTAAACTTCCGACAGGATCCTTGTACAAAGTATGAAAACAACAAAGGAATATCATCAACTCGCTCGCGAAGAGGCGGGATTTGAATACGCATAACATTGAGACGATAAAAAAGATCAGGCCTAAATCTCTTTTTTTCAAGCTCCTTTTCTAGGTTGCGTGATGTAGCAAAGATCAATCTCACATCGACGTTTCTCATTTGATACGTCCCTATTTTCTGCACCTCTCCCGTCTCCAGAAATCGAAGGAGCTTAGTCTGGGCAGCTAATGACAGGTCTCCAATTTCATCCAAAAATAAAGTACCTTTATCAGCCATTTCAATTTTTCCAACTTGATCCTGAACAGCTCCGGTAAATGCACCTTTTTTATGACCAAATAACTCACTTTCCATTAGATTTTCAGGAATTGCTGCAGAATTCACAATGATAAATGGCCGATTGGATCGAGGTGAGTTCTGCCATAATGCATGAGCTATCACCTCTTTTCCAACACCAGTTTCTCCAGTAATTAATACTTTGATGTCCTTTTTTCCATATTGAGCAACCTGATTCCTGATCTTAACCATGGAATTAGAATTACCAATAATGTCAGTCACCTTGTTATTCTGAACAGTCATTGAATAAAGGCATGTTTTGAGTTTTGCATCCTCTAGACATCGAGTCAGAGTAAGCTTAAGACGCTCAGACGAAATGGGCTTCTCTATATAGTCATAAGCCCCATATTTTATTGCCTCAGCTGCTTCAGTTGCTGACGCAGCACCCGATAAAACAACAGTTGGAATTCTGATGTTTTCCTCAAGCATTCGTTTCATTAAGCTAAGACTCGTATCTTCCTTAAAATGAATATCTAAAAGAATCAAATCCACATTCTCACACAGCATTTTTTGATATGCTTCTTCAAGTTCACCTGCCTCAAACAACAAATAAGGCTCACCCATTAGTGTTAAACGAATAGACCTCCTAATCGATACATCATCATCAGCAATTAGTATTCTCATATATTTGGTACCTCTAATTCAAACGTCACATTATCCGTTTCACCAGAAACGAGATAAAGATCACCGCCATGATCTAAAGCAATTTTTTTAGAAATAGTCAAACCCATCCCAAAATTTAAGCTTTCCATCTGTTTTTTTGTAGAAAAATACAATTCAAATAATTTATCAGAAACTTCTTTAGGAATTTCTTTGCCAGTATTTTTAAACCTAATCCATGTCTTTTTTTCATTTTGATTCAAATTAATAAAAATTTTAATATTATTATTCTTGTTCGACTCAGAAGCATTTTTAAGCAAATTAAAGAAAAGATGTTTTAATGCTTCAGGATCAACAAGGATTTCTTCTTGAACAACTTTACCTAAAATTAAAGATATCTCAGCCTGCCCATGATTATAGTTTGCGTAATTTTTAATAAACATTTCAAGAAAATCACATATACGAACAGGTTGTTTTTTAATTTCTGGCAGCTTTGCAAAGAGAGTAAAACTTTCTAACAATTTCTCAATGGATGCTACTTCATTTTGAATCAGCGACGCTCCCTCTCTCAAATATTCTTTAAAAACATGAGAGGGAAGAGTCCTATACTTGTACTCGATATCCGTACTCACCAACTTAATTGGAGTTACCGGAGCGCGCAGTTCGTGAACTAAAACTCTCACTAGCTTTTGCCACTTCTCAATTGAGTTCAAACGCTCGAGTCGATTCGACTGAGCCTGAAGTTGATCAAGAACTTTTTTAAAAATAACAACAATTTGCTTCGAAACTATAAAAGTTAACACCAGAAAAATCATCAACACACAAATAATATTATGAAGGGTTTGTCTCAGTAAATTTTTTATTAACTGAACCTTCACAGTCGAAAGTTCTTCTTTTGCAATCTTTATCTCTACAACACTTTCAAACTCTTTTTTGTACTG